>Ga0310695_10000461_pt1 | contig 106015 bp, 74 predicted proteins | sample RumenRJG_04DNA_FD_203882 | JGI IMG/M metagenome (GOLD analysis project Ga0310695, IMG submission 203882) | Bovine rumen microbial communities from Lethbridge, Alberta, Canada - RJG_04 (v2) (version 2) | ecosystem: Host-associated > Mammals > Digestive system > Stomach > Rumen | place: Canada...
ACCCCCGCACCCGCCATGCTCTTCTTCCCCTCCGGCACGCCGTTCGGCCCGCCCGACCCCTGGGACGACACCGAAATCTCCGAGGAGGGCGCCGACTTCCTGTCCGCGCTCTCGTTCACCGTCGCCCTCTGGCAGATCATGCTCCCGCTCCTGGCCGGCGGCGCGATCCTCTGCCTTGTCGCCTGGGCCTGCGAACACGCGGGCAGGGCCCTGCACAGGCAGTACCAGATCCGGATGCGCCGCGGATACTACTGGTTCGAGCGACGCGACGAAGTGGCGAGGCGGAAGTTCGCCGAGGGATGCCGAGAACTCGCTGGCGCGCCTTGCGACCACTCGCGTCGCTACCGCGAACTCCTCGACGCCTTCCGCGGCGAGCTGAACGAAATCGAGGAGGAACGTCGGCGAGACTGGGTGTTGCACTGGAAGCCGGATCCCGCCTTCGCATGGGCGTCGCCGAAGGCGGTGGCGGGGCGCGAGCGCCGGCGCGCGAAACGTGCGGCCGCGTGGCGCGCGTGGGCGGAGAAGTTCGCCGCGGCGGTGCGGCTCGGAAAGACGCCGCCGGAGCCGCCGTCCGGCCGTCGCGGCGGAAACGGCGGCGCGCCGATCCGCCGGCTCTGCAAGCGCTCGCTCAATCTGCCTCCGACGCCGGAGGCGCTCGCCGCGCAGTGGGAGAAGGCGCACGGGCGGGGGCCGGTGGAGGAGAAGATCCGCCTCGGCTCGATGATGCTCGACATCGAGACAACGGTCGATAGCTCGCTCATCCGCAACACGGACGGAGAAATCGTTGGAAGGAATCCTGGACTGCGCGGATGGCTGCGGGACAACTGCCCGGAAATGGTGCGGCACTACCGGATGCTGATGGACTGCCGGCAGCTGGCGGACCGGTTCCGCAAGGTCCACGGCGTGCGCGATCCGCTGCCCGCGGCGATCCTGCTGGAGAAGGAGCTGCCGAAGAGCGTCCCCGCCCCGTGGCGCAGGGCGCTCGCACCCCGCCACGCCGCCGCACGGCGGCTCCTGGCGTTTCCTGCAACACGGTCGGAGAAAGCGTTTTTGATGGCGTTGGAGAAGTGTCCGATGCCGGGGTCGGCACCGAGGCCGGTCTCGGAAGGAAGACGAAGAACGGGATAGATCGCGGACGACGTCCAGCGGACGAGCGACGGAACAGCGGGCGATTATTGGAACCTGCGGGCGATTGTTGGAACCTGCGGACGATTGTTGGAACCTGCGGACGATTGTTGGAACCTGCGGACGATTGTTGGAACCTGCGGGCGATCGACCGAACCTACGGACGAATGCCGCGGTGCGACGGGCTTGCGAGGGCAAGGAGAGGCGTGGTAGGATTGGCGGCATGGATCGCACCGAAGGACCAGGCAGCGCACTTGGCGGCGAAGCCCTCGCCGACGAGCCCACCGCAGCGGCGGAAGACACGCCCGACGAGGCGCCCGTCTTCACGGTCGACGAGGATGGAGCGGGAATGCGCCTCGACGCCTGGCTCGCCTCCGCATCCGGTCGCTCGCGCGCCGCGGTGCAGCGGCTGCTCGCGGAGGGGTTCGTCGAGGACGCCGCCGCCGGCACCGCCCTCGGACGCGATGCGGCCAAGCGCCGCGTCGCGCCGGGCGACGCCTTCGTCCTGCGCGAACCGCCGCCCGCGCCCGCGGAGATCGTCCCCCAGGACATCCCCCTCGCCGTCGTCTTCGAGGACGACGCCCTTCTCGTCGTCGACAAGCCCGCCGGGCTCGTCGTCCACCCCGCCGCGGGCCACCCCGACGGCACGCTCGTCAACGCCGTGCTCCACCACTGCCCCGGCGTGCTGTCCGTCGGCGGCGAGCGGCGCCCCGGGATCGTCCACCGCCTCGACCGCGACACGAGCGGCCTGCTCGCCGTCGCCAAGACCGACGCCGCGCTCGCCGCGCTCGCGGACGCGTGGCGCACGGGCGCCGTCCGGAAGGAGTACCTCGCGATCCTCTCCGGCGTCCCCGAGCCGCCCGCGGGCCACCTCGAGTCGAACATCGGCCGCGACCCGCGCGACCGCAAGCGGATGGCGTCCGTGGAGCGCGGCGGGAAGCCCGCCTCGACCGACTACGAGGTCGCGGAGGACTTCGGCGAGGCGTGCCTCGCGCGCGTCCGCATCCACACGGGCCGAACCCACCAGATCCGCGTGCACCTCTCCGGCATCGGCTGCCCCGTCGCCGGCGACCCCGTCTACGGCTCCGCCGCCGCCGACCGCGCCCTCCCCTTCCGGCCCGCGCGCCAGATGCTCCACGCCTGGCGCCTCGCGTTCCCCCACCCCGCCACGGGTGCGCCGCTATCCTTCGAGGCCCCTCCCCCCTCCGACTTCGCCGCACTCCTCGGCAAACTCCGCTCGTAAAGCCGGACGAGAACGCTGGAGTCCGGCGGGCGACGCCGCTGACGTCTGGCGGCACATCCGCTACGCGTTTCCGAACCTGGGACGAGGCGTCGCCGGCGTTCTCCGACGATGCGCCGGATCGCCAGAGATCGTGAAAGCCCCGCAAAAGGCGGGCAAAACAAAGTCCCTCCGCGAAGTGTCCGTTCGGGACTGACTTCGCGGAGGGGCCGGCGATGGTGGAGCGGCGGCTCGCGAAATCGGAAGCGGGGCTTCTTCTTCGTCGGGAGTCCGAGGACCGTTCCGCGGCCGACGAGGAACCGGCGTCGCGCTCCATGCGCGAATCCCGGGAGCGCCACATTTGTTGAAAACGTGCGAGTCTTGATTTCGTTACACTCTTGAAAATGTGCGATTGACAACTGTTCGAAATGGTTGAAAATGTGCGGTTGTGCTTGACTTGCGGTTGGATGTTTTGTAGAATGGGCCCAGTTTTTCGCGGAACGAAAACACAACGTCTCGCCGGTCGAGGTCAAAAGCGGCAAACGGTACTCCACCGTCTCCCTTGGCAAGTTCTGCGCGAAGTTCAAGCGTTTTCTCGACACGCCCTATGTGCTTCATCCCAAGGATCTGAAGATCGAGAACGGCGTGACGTACCTTCCTCTCTACATGGCGCCGCTTCTCGTGTCCTGCCGCTAGAACCATCCGGGATTTGTGCAATAGCACAAGTGAGGGCCTAATCTGGTCATCACATAGGATTATCTAGGAGAATCCCGCAACTGGGGTTGAGAACTTGATAAACAATCAAATCGAGTCTCTAGATGGAAAACTAGATGTGGAACGAATTGATTAGGGATGATGATAGGTTATTTCATCGAGTTTCCAACTCCCGTCTTCTTTTCGAAACGAGACTGTTGTGTACACAGGATAAACCCAGCTTGCTATGCCAAATCGCGACTCGCCGACAAACAATGCATTGCAACGCGTAAAAAACAAATTCGATCGGCAGCGATCCAAATAGTAAGAATCTCGATGCGGCAGTTGTTCTTGAAGCGTTGGATATGAATTGTGGATATTGACGGAAAAGTATGGCTTCGCTTTTAGTCTCCTTGTCATCAATGCGCGCGCTTCTTCAAACTGTCCCATCTTTAAATCGGATCGAATTGATTGGAATACTGCGTCAATATCCTGCGGCACTCGAACAGGATAGACAGGGATCCAGATGCTTACTAGAAATAGGAATACGAGAATAACAAGAAGGATGCGAATCGTTTGAACACTACCATGCATTTGGAAACCTCCGCGAGATCCTCGGTTCGGAACGTCGTCATGGCGCGCATTCTACCATAGTCGTCGTAGGAATAGCAAGCGGGATACTGGGCGCCGCAGGGCCGACGCATCTTCCCCGCGGCATTATCGGTTCCCCGATCTTGCTCAAGCGATGTTCATCGCAGCGGACTACCGCATGATCAGGGATTATTTTACAACCCGGAACAGATCCCTCCGCGAGTTTCTCGAGTACTACAACCACGAGCGGTGCCATTCGGGGCTGGACGGCCGGCGGATCGATCCGCGGCTCGAGCCGCCGGACGGCGAGATCCGGATGTTCCCCCGCCTCGGCGGATAGCTCAAGTGCTACCGGCGCGTCGCGCCCGGCACGCCCGGGGGCACGCCCGTGGACGCGCCGCAGCCGCCCGCCCGCGCGAGCGCGTGAAGAAACTCCTTGACGCGCCCCGCCGCCGTCCTGTATGGTAGCGGCAACGAAGGGGGCAAGGGAATTTTGTTACCCTCCCTAGGGAACAGCCCCGCCCAAACCCCGAAAACGCAGTCAAACACACCCCTATTCCACGTTCGCAATGATCCGCCTCGAGCAAGCGTCCCCCCAAGCCCCGCGCCGTCGTCGTCGCCAGGACCGGCGTTCGCGCGCCGCAGTCGGAATTGCGTTACCCTCCGCGAAAGCCCCGCAAAACGCGGGCGAAACAAAGCCCCTCCGCGAAGCGTCCGTTCGGGACGGGGTTCGCGGAGGGGCCGGCGATGGTGGAGGCGGTGGGAATCGAACCCACGTCCGAAGCGGAGCCACCGAGGCGTCTACGTGCGTATCCTCCGTTTGGGTCTCGCCCAGGAAGCTGCCCGGAGGCGGGCCACTTCATGCGCCAGCGGCCACGTAGGTGTCGACTGCGCCCCGGCCACCCGGGCATCGTCCAGCCTGCTGAATGACGCTTCCCCTCTCAGCAGGCGTCGGAGGATCAGCGTCGGGGCCTAACTAGGCCGCGAGACGAACGTCGTTGTTGGCGTTTGAGTTTTCCGTGAGAATTGAGGGGTACACGCGGCTCCCCCGCACGCGACCGCGGCCTCAACCGTTCCGTCGAAACCTGTCGCCCCCGTGCGGCCGCCCCGGGGGGCGCCCGCGCAAAGTGGGTTATAGTCTACCACGCCCCCCGGAAAAAAGAAACCCCAAAATCGATCCGCGTCCAAAACGCATTGTGCTTTTCTTTCCGGAGCCGGCGTGGTAGAATGGCCGCCCTACGTCCGAACGAATCCGCAAAACGGCGACCGTTCGAACCCGCGAACCTGCGAACCATGAAACAGACCCTCACCGAAAAGATCCTCGCCCGCGCCGCCGGGAAGGAGTCCGTCACGCCCGGCGATAACATCTGGGCCCGGATCAACGTCCTGCTCACCCACGACGTCTGCGGCCCCGGCACCATCGGCATCTTCAAGCGCGAGTTCGGCGAATACGCCAAGGTCTTCGACCGCGAGGGCGTGGTGATCATCCCCGACCACTACATCCACACGCGCGACGAGAAGGCCCACCGCAACGTCGCCACGCTCTTCGACTTCGCCAAGGAGCAGGACCTGCCCTACTTCTACCCGCCGTGGACCAACCGCTACCGCGGCGTCTGCCACGTGGCGCTCCCCGAGCTCGGGCACGTCCGCCCCGGCGAGACGATCGTCGGCACCGACTCGCACACCTGCACGCACGGCGCGCTCGGCGCCTTCTCGACCGGCATCGGCAACACCGACGCCGGCTTCGTGATGGGCACCGGCAAGATGCTCGTCAAGGTGCCCGAGACGATCCGCATCGTCCTCACGGGCACGAAGCCGGACTACATCGCGGGCAAGGACGTCATCCTGCGCGTGATCGGCGACCTCGGCACCGGCGGCGCGACCTACTGCGCGCTCGAATTCACCGGCCCCGGCTGCGCCTCGCTCTCGATCGAGGACCGCATGACGATCTGCAACATGGCCGTCGAGGCCGGCGCCAAGAACGGCATCTTCGCGGCGGACGACAAGGCGCTCGCCTACGTCCGCGCCCGCACGGACAAGCCCTTCGAGCCCCTCGTCGGCGACCCCGACGCGCCCGTGAAGGCCGAGTACACCTACGATCTCTCGACGCTCGTCCCGTGCGTCGCCAGGCCCCACTGCCCGGACCGCTACGCGCCCGCCGCCGACTGCGCCGACGTGAAGCTCGACCGCGCCTACGTCGGCTCCTGCACCGGCGGCAAGATCGAGGACTTCGAGATGGCCGCGCGCGTCCTCAACGGCCGCAAGGTCGCGATCGACACCTTCCTCGTCCCTGCCACGGTCGAGGTCGCCGAGGCGATCCGCACGCGCGAAATCGGCGGCAAGACCTGGGAGCGCATCTTCGCCGAGGCGGGCTGCATCCCCGTCTCCGCCCCCGGCTGCGCCGCGTGCCTCGGCGGCCCAGTGGACACCTTCGGCCGCACGCACGGAAACGAGGTCGTGATCTCCACCACGAACCGCAACTTCATCGGCCGCATGGGCAGCAAGACCGCGCCCATCTACCTGGCCTCCCCCCTCACCGTCGCCGCCTCGGCGATCGAGGGCCGCATCGCGGACCCGAGGAAGTACCTGTAGCCCGCCGCCCCCATGCGCCGTTCCGCCGCCGTTCTGCTCGCGCTCGCCATCGCCCTCCCGGCGATGGCGAAAGAGACGGACGCCGACTCCCACTACGAGGCGTTCGAGCGGCGCGTGGATGCCGCCCGGGAGCATTACTCCGGGAACCATCTTCCCGAACGAGTCCCCGACGAGGGCCGGCGGCTTCAGGGCCGGCTCCGCGATGCGCTGCCCGCAGCCGTCCGCACCCGGATCCTCGCGTTCGCCGAAACGAATCGCCTGACCGTGATCCCCTCGTTCGTCGTCTCGACGGAAGGCCGGACGAACGACGTCTGGGTGGGCGTTTCGATGACCGTCTCCCCCGAAGGGGCGGATTGCGCCTTCGGTCGCGACGTCGTGTTCCGGCTCCATTCTCGGACGTTCTGGGTCTTTCCGGACTACGGGGACGACTTCGAGACCTACACCTTGAAACACGACGCGCGCTTCCGGAATGGCAAGTGGGAGTGGGACACGATGTTCGAACTGGCGGACTGGGCCGCGATCCCGAAGGCGAACATCACCTGGTGCGGAATCGACCTGTGGGAGATCGAGCACGAGGACTTCCGCGATGGCCTCCTTCGCAGGATTCCCTTTGAGGAGGCGTTCGAGCCCCTTTCGTTTCCCCCGCCGCCCGAGCACCCCGGCTCGCCTCCGACCGACGAAGCGTTCGCCCTCGCCGTGCAGGCGATCACGAACCGACTCGCCGCTGTCGACATGGATGTCCTCGCCGAGGAAGCCCGGCAGATTTCGGACCATGTTCCGTACAGGCGCATACCGCGGCCTCAGGACCCATGGTCCGATCCGTCCCTCTTCAGCGATCTGCCGATCCCGGAATCGTGGCTCGTCCCGTTCAGGGACGCTCTCGGCCCGGTCTGCGACGAACTGCTCTTCGAACTCACCCCGGTCAGGCGCGTCGTCAAATCCGGAACGGAGCGCGCCTGGCCCGCCCTGAAGGCCCAGGCCCATATCGGCGAAGCCTGGTGCTCGCTCCGCTTCTTCCCCTTCGATTGCAAGCCGGAGAGCATCGGAACGATCGAGTCCATTCCGGGAACGGACGGCGGAGCCGCCTCGCCCTCTCTGTGGGCCTCCCCGTTCCTTTTGATCACTCCGGCCGGCACATTCCATCATGTGTTCTGGTAGCCGCCCCGAACGCCTTTTCCCCCCCCCCCCCTCAACCTTTCACCCCTTCAACCTCTTCAACCAAGGAAATCCTATGAGCAAAATCCGTTCAAAGGTCTACGTCGCCGGCGACAACATCGACACCGACAACATCATCCCCGCCCAGTACCTGAACCTCGTCCCGACCATCCCCGAGGAATACGAGAAGCTCGGCTCCTACGCGATGGCGGGCCTGCCGGACGACGCCGCGCCGTTCGTCGACAAGACCACGGGCAAGACGCCCTACGGCATCCTCGTCGCGGGCAAGAACTTCGGCTGCGGCTCGTCGCGCGAGCACGCGCCCGTCGCGCTCGGCGCAGCCGGCTGCAAGGCCGTCGTGGCGGAATACTACGCGCGCATCTTCTTCCGCAACTCCGTCGCGACCGGCGAGGTCTACCCGTTCGAGACGGCGACGCCGCTCGTCTCCGAGTTCAGGACCGGCGACGAGGCGGAGCTCGACACCGACGCGCACACCCTCACGCGCCTCTCCGACGGCAAGGTCTTTCCGCTCAAGGACCTCGGCGCCGTCGCCCCGGTCGTCGAGGCCGGCGGCATGTTCGCCTACGCGCGCCAGGTCGGGATGATCCCCTCCGCGTCGCACTAGGGCGGCTCCATAAAACATCTGGCCGCCGGGACGCCGGCCGCTACCGAAAACAATGGTCGCGGCCGCGCTCGCGCGGCCACGGAATCGTTGAAGACGGCCTAGGGCCGCCATAGCGGCCATTTTTCGCTTGCCGCTCGCGCGCGCACGTGCTATCATGCGCGCAAACAAATCTTTCCCCCGGTCGTCCCCGGCGCCGCGCCCCGCGCGGCCGCACCGTTGACGTTTTGCGTTTTTCCCTCCACCCCACGGAGCGTCCCCATGAAGAAACTCCTCCCCCTCCTCGCCCTCGCCGCCCTCGCCCTGCCCGCCTCGGCGATCACGAACGAAGAACTCGCGGGGCTCGCCGCGTCGAACGGCTTCTACCGCGCGTCGGTGATCACGACGAGCGGATACACCGGAAGCGAGGTCCTGACGGACTTCCCCGTCCTCGTGCGCATCAAGCCCGGGTCGCCGTCCGGCTTCGCCTACTCGGACATGATGTTCCCGGACTCGGGCAAGGACCTCGGCTTCGTCGACATGGAGGGCAACGGCCTCCCGTTCGAGATCGACACGTGGCGCGGCGCGAACGACGAGTCGCTCGTCTGGGTGACGCTACCGGCGGTCTCCAACTCGACGCAGTTCGCCATGGTCTACCGCTCGTCGAAGACCGGAAAGAGCCTCAGTTCCGCCAACCCGTTCGCGACCTACACCGGCGTCTGGCACCTCAACGAATCCGGTTCGGGATCGGCGAGCACGGCGATTGCGGACGCTTCAGGCAAAGGCTTCGACGGAACGGCAAAAGGCATCGCCGTTTCCGTGACATCCGGCAAACTTGGCGGTTCGTGGAATTTCAACACTGCCTACGCCCGCAACGACGCGGGTGTGGTCGTCGACCTTTCCGATTCGACGAAGCTGAACACATTCAATACTGAACTTGGCGACACTTTCCATGTGTCGCTGTGGATCTGCCCGCACGGGGACATCTCCAAAGGCAAGGGTCTCTGCTGGAATGTCCTCATCGGACACAAAGAGCAGAGCGCCACTCCGGCGTGGGGACTTTCGTTCAACGAAACGCCGGACACCATGCGCATCTACAGCCAGCACAACAACGGAAACTCCTATGCTTCGTCCGGAAACATCGTTCAGAAAGGATTCAAGAAGAATACCTGGGGCAAACTCGACGTTGTCTACTACACATCCGGCACTTCCGGAAAATTCGACCTCTACTTCAACGGAACGAACGTTACCAGTGAGGCAGCCCTGAAAGACAACAAACCCGCCGTGCAGGGATCTTCGAGTTTTGGCATCGGCTGCTTTACCGACCGGGCAACGGACCGGTCCTTCTTCGGCGAAGTCGACGAGGTTCGACTCTTCGCCGGAAAGACGTCCTCCGACCGCATCCGCGCCGACTACGACACGGTCGCGAAGACGTCCTTCCTGGCGGCCGCGCAGGTCGTGGCGTTCCAGGAGCCGCCCAAGCCCGTCTTCGGGCACGAGGTCGCGGACGTCGGCGCGGCGTTCGTCCAGTTCACCGGATCGATCTCGGTCCTCGCCCTTGGCGGCTCGGCAACGTCGTGCGAGGTCCTCGCGAAGGCGTGGCCGACGGCCGAGGCGGAACCCGCCGAATGGGAGACGATCGCCACGGGGCTCGCGGCGGGTGCCTCATTCAAGGGGACGCTCACGGGGCTCGTGCCGCGCACGGCCTACACCTACAAGATCAAGGCGGTGAACAATCTTCCCTACGATTCCGACGTCGATTCCGACACGTTCACGACGAGCGGCGTCGGCGACGCCGGCACGGGCGGCGCGGTCGAGCGCCAGCTCGACGAGTTCGTCCACACGTTCGTGGTCGCGCCGGACGGAACGGCGACCTTCTCGTTCTCGCCGCCGGCGGACGTCGACGAGGTGGACGCGCTCGTCGTGGGCGGCGGCGGCCCCGGCGGCTACTACGCGGGCGGCGGCGGCGGCGGCGGCGGCCTGGTCTACACGAACGCGATGCGCGTGACGGGCGGCGCGACCTACACGGTCACGGTCGGCGCGGGCGGCGTCCACTCGGCGGCGGAGACGGAGTGGGGCACGAGCGGCGGCGATTCCTCGATCGTCGGAACGGATGTGAACGTGACTGCCGCCGGCGGCGGCGCGGGCGGCAACGGCAAGCTGAACAATCAGACCACGAAACTCCCGGGCGTGGCGGGCGGCAGCGGTGGTGGTTCGGCCTGGAAGGACTATGCCCCCGGCACTGGCTCTCCGCCCGGCCAGGGCCACGCGGGCGGTGAGGTGCAAAAGGGACAGTCCGAATCCAACGTTCAGAACCACGCGGGTGGCGGCGGCGGCGCGGCGAAGGCGGGTTCTCCCGCCGTCGGCGTCACCGGCGCGCAAAGTTCCGGCGCAGGCGGCGACGGTCTACAGGTTGCCATTTCCGGCGTTCCCGTCTACTACGCGGGCGGCGGCGGCGGCGGCGGCAACCAGTCCAACTTGAATGGCGGCTGGGGCTCGGCCGGCGGCGGCGGCGGCGGCGGCGGCGGTCGTGGCGGCCAGTATGCCGACTCGGTCGAAAGCGCCACGGCCGAGGCCGGCGCGGACAATCTCGGCGGCGGCGGCGGCGGCGGCTCGACGTACGACGCGCACTATCTCGGCGGAGATGGTGGAAACGGCATCGTGATCATCCGCTACGGCGCGGGCGGCGACGGACAGGGCGCGACGGCGCCGACGGTCTCGCTCACCGGCCTGGACTACGATTCCGGAACGGGCAAGGCGACCCTGGACTACCGCGTCGCCTGGGCCGGTTCGGGCTACCAGACGGCCCGCGTCTCCGCCATCTGGGGCTATTCGGAAGACGCGCTCCTCACCACAAACGAGCTGGATACGTCGATCATCGGCGCGGGCTCGGGAGAAATCGAGCTTCCCAGCGTGAGCCGCACGGTCTACGTCCGCGTCATCGCGGAGAACGCGGGCGGCGCGGCCGGCGTCTCGCCGGAAATCCTTTCGGTCGTGCTCGACAACCCGCGCGCCCCGGAGGCGACGGCCCCGCTCGCGTCCCCGGTCTGCACGAACGCGGTCTTCTCGGTCGACGTGACGAACCTCGGCCAGGGAGCCGAGAACGCGACGATCTCGATCCAGGTCGCCCGCAACCTCGCCTTCACGGGCGACGTCCTTTCGTTCCCGGACCAGACGATCGTCACGGCGACCGGAGCCGCCACGGCGTCCGCCTGGGGCCTCGACATCGGCACGACCTACTATGCGCGCGCCGTTGTCTCGAACGACATCCACCAAGTCTACGAGACGGACGCCGTCCGCTTCACGACGCTCGTTCCCGGACCTCCCTACGGGACGGCGTCGAACGGCGATCCGGGCTATACGACGCTCTCCGCATTCGCCACGACGACCGACTTCGGCGTCGGTTCCGGCAGCGCGGCGATGCGGCTGGAGGTTTCGACGGCCTCGGATTTCGCGACGCTCGACTCGTTCACGCCGTGGCTGGACGCGACGGTCGACCGGCAGGAGACGCTCACCGCCACCGACCTCCTCCCGGACACGGCCTACCATGCTCGCGTCTGCCTCAGCAACTGGTGGGGCCAGGTCACCTACCTGCCTCTGGTGGACACCGCCACGCGCGCCGTCCCGTTTGCGTCGAGCGGCCTCGCCTTCACCGCGGGCGCGGGCGATACGGTCGACTTCTCCTTCCCCGTGACGGCCCTCTACGACGGCTCAACCGTCACCGCGACGCTCTCCTACGCCGGCGCCGAAGTCGGGACGGAATCGGCCGACGCCGCTCCCGCCACGCTCTCCTGGGCCGGCGTCGCCGCGGCCGCCGAAACGGCGACCGCGACGGTCGTCGCGACCGCGACGCTCCCCGGCGGCGAGACGGTCGAGAAGACGTGGACGGTATCCGTCGTCCCCGGAACCTCGGTCGCCGTCGTCGCGGACGTGGCGGCCCACGCCTCCGCCGTGGATGCGCTGTGGATGCGGCCCGGCGAAGTCGCGATCCTGCCCCCCGTGGCGGGGTCCGGCTTCTATCAGGTCCTCAACCCGCGCTTCGCGGCCGTCAAGGGGAACACGCTCACGGCGCTCGAGCCCGGCATCGTCGGCGTCCGTTGCGTGAACGCCAACGCCGTCACCAACATCCTGGGCGTCGTGGTCCTGCCCGACGCGATCGGGAGCGGATCGGTCTACGTCTTCAAGGAGTCGAAATACAACGGAACCTATGATTGGTCGCGGCCCGAATGCTGGGACAAGGTCGAGAACGGCGCGCGCGCCGCGGCGAACGACTCGTTCCCGCAGAACGCGGACGACATCGCGATCGTTCCGTTCTATACGAAAACGGGGGACAACTACATCCGCCATCTCGATGACATCACGCTCGGCGGCCTCTATGCCGGCCAGATTCGCCCGGATGCATACGTGAGCTGCTGCCTTGAACGCTACCAAAACGTCACGACGAAGACCGTCACGTTCCAACGTACCGACGGCCGGCCGGTGCACCTCACGGTCTGCCCCAACGGCGAAAACGCCGCCACGAGCGCCATCCAGTTCGGCGGCAAAGACATCAACGTGGCCTGGGTGGGCGACATCCTGATCGACGGCTGCTCGTCCGAGACGGACGTCGACCGCTGCCGCGGCCTTGTCAGATACAAGGACGGCGTCGTCATCACCAACACGGCCGAGAACGCAACGATCACGGTCCAGGGGCTTCCCGGCTACGGGGTCAGCGGAACCGGCGGCACCACGAAGTTCAACGGCGTCTGGAAGGGCGCCGCCGAATTCGTGAAGAAGGGCCAGGGCAGCCTCGTGCTCCCCGAAGACATCTCCGGCCTGTCCGGGATCGTCCGCGACATGACCGGCCCGACGCTCAGCAACATCACGGGCAACGCGGCGGGCGTCCTGATGCGCGCGGCGGGGGCCTCGAATTTCGCCGCGCACGTCTACGGCTACGCCGCCTACGATCGCAACACCGGCGCGATGAGCTACAACGGCCTGAGCCGCGGCCTGCTCGGCACCGGCGGCCAGGCCGTGGGGCCCGAGAAGGGATCGCAGGGCCCCGCCAAGGGGCTTCACCTGCACGGCGGCACCTACAAGGCCTTCTCGATCGGCAACGACACATGGGGCGTCGGCGTCGCGGACGAGAAGGCGTTCGACGTCCTCGGAATCGGCGCGGGCTTCAGCTATGTCACGCTGCAGGGAGGCCCCGGGAACCAGAGCGGCAAGCCGATCAACGCCGTCACCGCGAAGACGCTCGCTCAGACGGACAAGGGCACGCTCGTCCTCTACGAGCCGTCTCTCAACAACAACGCGCGGCAGACGGTCACGAACAACCTGTTCCGGATCGTCGACTGGGCGGACCACGCCGTCGGCGGCCCCGGCTACGGCGAAAACGGCGCCGCCGGCGCGACCAACGACTTCACCATCATCCCGTGGATGGTCGCGAACGGCGACGACAAATTCAGCTGGCTCATGTTCCCGGCGGTCGACGCAAACGGGCGCCTCGTCCGGCCCATCCGGACGACGAGCTACATCGACACCGCCGGCGCGGAGGACAACGCCATCTGGTCGACCGACTACGGCAGCCTGACGCGCGGGGGCGGTACGGCCTACACCGTCAATTCGCTCTTCCTCAACAACTCGACGAAGGGCGACCGGTGGCTTGGCGCGGACCGGACTCTCACGATCACGTCCGGCGGACTCATCTTCAACGGCGACGGCTCGGCGATCGGCCTGCCCGGGCGCGACGACAACGGCAAACTCGTCCTCGGCGACGCGACGCATCCGGCCTACGTGTGGGCGAAGGCCTACGGAAACGGCACGAACTACATCTGGGCGGCCGTGACCGCCCCCGGCGGATTCGTGAGCACCTACACGGGCAACCTCGAGCTCGGCGGCGACCAGACCGGCATCGCGGGCGAGATCGCCGTGAACGGCGGCACGCTCGCCCTCGGCGATTCCGAGCACGGCATCGAGCTGCGGGACGACCTCCCGGTCCGCGTCTGCGCGGGGGCGACGCTCAAGGTCGTCGCCGAAGGCGCGCTCGACGCGAACCCGGTCCTGATCGACGGCTCGGCCGGCGCGTTCGGCCGGATCGAGCTTCCCGGCGACCGGCGCTGCGCGTCGCTCTCGATCCGCGACGTCTTCGAATCGGACGAGTGGGAGACCCTCCCGCGCGGCACCTGGGGCGCGACGGGCTCGGGGGCGGAATTCGTCCGCGACGACCTCTTCTCCGGCCCGGGCGTCCTCAGCGTCGACCTCTCCGACGAGCCGGAGCCCGAGTTCGAGGCGGTCGAGTGGATCCCGGAGCTCGCGACGGAGCGGACGGGTGCGTTCCGCGTCGAGGCGATCTGGCTCGGCATGGGCGCGACGAGCGCCGGGCTCGACGCCTACGTGCTGCCGGCGGCGCAGGCCGAGCCGTGGGACTGGGCGGCGGCGGAGCCCTCGCGCCAGGCGCTCGCGACGTTCGTCTCGCGCACCAACGCGACGTTCGTCGTCCGCGGACTCGAGCCGGACACGGCCTACGCCGCGATGTTCGTCCTCTCGAACGTCGTGGACGGCGCCGTCCACGCCGCCACGAACGGACCGGTCCCCTTCCGGACGATCGTGCCCGACCTGCGGCCCACGGCGACCTGCCGCGTCGACCGCGCCTGGGCGCTCGCGGCGGACCTCTCGGTCGTCGTCCCGCGCTTCGGATTCGAGGCGCCGGGGCTCTCCTCCCTGACGCTGCGCTACGGCACGGATCCGGCCGACGAATCCGGCTGGACGAGCGTCGCGCTCGATCCGCCCGCGACGGAGGGCGCGACGGTGCCGCACCGCCTGCTCGGGCTCGCGGCCGGGACGACCTACTACGCGAAGGTCGACGCCGTCAACACGCTGGAGCCCGCGCAGTCGTTCACGACCCCGGAGGCCCTGGCCTTCGCGACGGCTTCCGGCGACCCCGCCGACGAGTCGCAGCCGTGCGTCGACGTCTCGTCCGTCGCGCCGGCGCTGGAGGCGCTGCACGTCGCGGCGTCCGTGCGCTGGACCGGCTTCGGCGCGGAGACCGTGCGCGTGCTCTACCGCGTCGCGGCGAGCGAGGCCGGGCTCGAAACGGCGCAGGACGCCGAGGCCTTCGCGACGCTCGGAGAGGGCGACGACGCGTCGTTCGACATCCCGGGCCTGGCGCCCGGGACGCGCTACTGGGTCCGCGTCTTCGCGACGAACGCGCGCGGCGCCCGCACGGCGAGCGCGGTCTTCTCCGCGGCGGCCTACGGCGAGACGATGACGGCGAGCGTCGCGGGCGCGGCCCGGACGTTCGACGTCGGGCGCGACCGCGTGGCGGTGTTCACGAACTCGATGGAGACGCTGGCCTTCTCGACCGTGGAGGGCGGACCCGTCGAGCTGCTCGTCGTGGGCGGCGGCGGCGCGGGCGGCTCCTACGTGGGCGGCGGCGGCGGCGGCGGCGGCTTCCTCCACCTCGAGTCGCTCTACCTCGAGCCCGGCACGACCTATTCGATCTCGGTCGGCGCAGGCGGACGCCCGACGGCGACGGACCAGCGCCAGGGCGGAAGCGGCGGCGAGTCGTCGTTCGCCGGCGGCACGGTCTCCCTCGTCGCCCACGGCGGCGGCGGCGGCGGCGGATGGGGCGCCCTCGACGGCCTTCCGGGCGGCAGCGGCGGCGGCGCCGCGAACAACAGGAGCAACGGAGGCATCGGCCGCGCCGGCGCCTCGACAGCCTCCGGCGACGAGCGCGGAAACACGGGCGGCGAGAACGACACGACGCTGGCTCCGCGCATCGAAAAGCTCGCCTCCGGCGGCGGCGGCGCGGGCGCGCCCGGCTCGCACGCCGAATACGGCGCCGGCATCGGAGGCGCGGGCGGCGACGGCCTGCCGTGCTCGATCACGGGCGAGGAGGTCTGGTATGCCGGCGGCGGCGGCGCGGGGCAGTATTACGAACAGTGGCAGTCCACCGACGTGACGGTCGGGGGGGCGACCCTCACCTATCTGCCGGGCACCGGCGGCCGCGGGGGCGGCGGCATGGGCTGCTCGAAGGACGACGACGTCCTCGACGACTGCGAGTGCGGCGTCGACGGCCTCGGCGGCGGCGGCGGCGGCGGCCGCGGACAGGGCTCCGCCGGATCCGGGATGCCCCGGATGGGGGCGCCCGGCGGCTCCGGCACGGTGATCGTCCGGTGGCGCGCGGTTCCGGCCGCGGCCGTTCGCGCGGAGGTCTCCTCCGTGGCCGGGTCCGCTCGCGCGGCGATCGTCGAGGGCGCGGCGCTGCTCGGCGGAACGGCGGGCGCGACGGTCGAGATGCGCGTCGCCCCGGCGGGCGGGTCGTTCGGCGAGTGGCGGGTCCTCGTGTCCGGCCTCGCCGACGGCGAGGCGTTCGCGGCCACGCTGGACGGCCTCGAGCCCGCGACGCGCTACGACTACGAGATCCGGACGACGGACGGCGCGGACGCGGGCGAGACGCTCGGCGCGGCGACCGGGTCGTTCACGACCTACTACACCTGGCCGGCGCGGCTGGCCGGGACCCCGGAGGGCGCGATCACGAACGCGGTCGGCTCCGACATGGTCTACGCGTTCCCCTCCAACGGGACCTACACCTTCACCGTGGAGTCCGCCGGCTACGCGCGGCTCCTGATGGTCGGCGGCGGCGGCGCGGGCGGCTCGAAGCGCGGCGGCGGCGGCGGCGCGGGCGGATTCCTCGAGCAGCCGTTCGCCACGCTCGAGGCGGGGACCTACACGGTCGTCGTCGGCGCCGGCGGCGTCCCGGCCGTGGCCCAGAGCCTGGACGGAGCCGGCGACCTCGGCGGCGACGGCGGCGAGACGATCCTGCGCCGCGCCGAAAGCAACGAGACCGTCTACCGCGTCCGCGGCGGCGGCGGCGGCGGCACCTACTACGGCGACAAGAACGGCCTCGGACTTCCCGGAAACGCCGGCGGCAGCGGCGGCGGCGGCGGGCCGAAGAACCCCGCCGGCGGCGGCGCCGCGACGGCGACCCCGCCCGAGCTCGGAAACGCGGGCGGCGGCGCCCTCACCGGCAACACCGGCGGCGGCGACAGCGCGGCCGGCGGCGGCGGCGGCGCGGGCGGCCCGGGCGCCGACGGCCTCGGCACGGACGGCGCGACCGGCGCGAACCGCCGCCAGGGCGGAGCCGGCGGCGCCGGCGTCGCGAGCGACATCACCGGCGAGACGCGCTGGTATGCGGGCGGCGGCGGCGGCGGCGCCTGGAGCGACGAAAACGGCGGCTACAAGGGGCTCGGCGGCAGCGGCGTCGGCGGCGACGGCGGCGGCTGGACGACCGAAGTCAACCAGGGCCGCGTCCGCGCGACGGCCGGCGCGGACGGCACCGGTTCCGGCGGCGGCGGCGGCGGCGCCTACTACCAGAACCAGGGCTGCACGACCAACCACGTGACCGGCGGGGCCGGCGGCTGCGGCGCGTTCATCCTGCGCGTCGCCTCATCGTCCGACTACCGGCCGGCCGCGGAGGTCGAGACCCTTTCGGTGCGGGACGGCGAGCCGACGACGGTCGACGCGACGGTCTCGCTGCGCGCCGTCGGATTCGGCGGGGCGCCCACCGTCACGCTGCTCTACGGACCCGAGCCCGACGTCCTCGCCTTCTCCGTCCCCGTCGCGTCCGGCGCGGCGATCGGCGTCTACGCGGCGTCGATCCCCGGCCTCACGCCCGGCGCGACCTGGTACTTCGCGGCGGCGGCCGAGAACTCGCGCTTCGCCACGACCGGCCTGGTGCGGAGCGTGACCCTGCCCGCCGCGCCCGCCCCGCAGGGCGAGCCCGGCGCCTGGGGCCTCTGGCAGACGCAGCGCCGCGGCGAGGAGGGGACGTTCCGCGACCTCTTCGCGAGCGACACGCTCTGGGACGAGGCGCAGGGCTCCAACCTCGTCGCGGGCGCGATCGCCGCGAACACGAAGGACGCGACGTTCGCGGATCCCGCCTCCGGGCGGATCTTCTCGTGGGGCGGCTGGCACATGCTTTACGCCTACCGCGGCTGGATCTACCTCGACGGCGGAAAGACCTACGCGTTCGGGTCGCGCTTCGCGAACTGCGTCCGCCTCGCGATCGACGGCGAGACGCTGATCGACACGTTCGCCGCGCCGGTCACCGACGCCTTCGGCACGATCGCGACGGACGCGCCCGGCTGGCACGAGATCGACGCGCGCGTCGGCCGCACGGACGGCGCATGGGGGCCCGACGGTAACGGCGTCGACTCGTGGATCGCCTTCGGCCTCGCCTTCAACGACGCCGGCTACCAGTCCGCCGCGCCGATCGCGCTGTGGACGCCGATCGTCGACCCCGGCGACGGCTCGCTGCTCCGGCCGGAGAGGCCCGCCGCCCGCTCCGTGCAGCTCGTCTCCGCGACGCAGGACGGCGCGGTCCTCTCGCTCGCCGGCCTCGCCGGCGCGGGCGCCGAGCCCGCGCGCGCCTTCGTCGTCCGGGGCGGCGCCGACGCCGGGACCCGCTCCACGAACGATTGGGACGAGGTCGTCCCGCTCGGCGTCGTCGACCCGACGGACACCGCCTCGGCCCTCGCCGCCACGGTGACGGGATGGGGCGGCGCGGCCAAGGTCGCGCGCTTCGCGCTCGAGACCGCCGGCGAGTGGACGTGGTCCGCCCCCGCCACGTTCCTCGACACCGCGGTGCCGTCGCTCTCCGCCGTGAAGGGGGTCGCGACGGACGATGGCGACACCATCGCCGCGAGCGCGACGGTCTCGGGCGGCACGGCGCCCTATCGCGCGACGCTCTGGCTGGGCGCCGACGCGGACTCGCTCGCCGCCGTCGCGTCGGCCACGGTCGACGCGCCCGGCCCGTTCGCGCTCGAGGCGACGGGCCTCGAGCCCGGCGCGACCTACTGGTGGCGCATCGTCCTCACGGACCGGGACGGCCTCGTCGTCCGTTCCGACACGATGACGGTCACGACCTCCGCCGCCTCGCGCCTCTTCGACGCGTCCGACGGCAACCAGGCGGCGTGGGAGCGTGCCAACCCCTTCGAGAACCGCCAGGGCACGATCGTCTTCGGCGGCCAGCTCGTCACGCTCGGCGCGGGCGAGACGACGGTCCGCCTCCTCCGCAACCAGGCCTATGACGGATTCCCCGGCGCCAAGACCACCGAGCCGCACGACGGCGAGGAGCTCGTCCTCGACGCGTCCGGCCCCTACGAAATGCGGCTTGCGTTCGACTGGGATCTCGACCTCACGTTCAACTGGTCCGTCTCCAACTCCAACGGGCGTGCGAGCTGGGGCCCGACCGCCAGCGTCCGCGACGACAAGGGCTGGTGCCGCAACGTCACGGTCGTCGACGCCACGGAATACACCTGGTCCGGCGGCGCGGCGGGGATCTGGACGAACGCCGCCGCCTGGACCCCGGACGGCGTCTGGGGCGCCGACATCGCCGGCTACCCGCGCCGCGGCTCCTACGCGGCCTTCCCCGCCAATGCGGCGGCGGCCGTCTCCGTTCCCGACGCGCCCGAGGGCCTGCCCTCGCACCGCTTCTCGCAGCTCGTCGTCCCCGCTGGCGCGGACGTGACGTTCGTGCCCGAGGAGGGCGCCTCGGCCCCGGTACTGTGCATCCAGTCCGAAGACGCAGCCTCGGACGCGAGGACCGCCGCGGCCCCGCTCGGCGAGGGCGCCGCGCTGCGGTTCCGCGGTGTCGGCGTGACGGTCAAGGGCTCCTCCGTCCTGACGATGGCCGCGGGCGCCACGCTCGAGATCGGCGCGGGGGCCGTCGCCTCGCTGGGGAGCAATCCCAACGGCGGCTACTCCTGGAAGTCGGAAGCGGAAGACGGCGCAACCTACGTCTTCAGCAATTCCGTCGCCACGCTGACCGGCCACGCCATCGTTTCCGGCCGCCGCGTCCGGATGGTCATGGACGACGCCCGGATCTCGATGACGACCTGGGGCAACACCGGTCCGGACTTCGTGCTCGGCGGAAAACAGATGGAAGGCGCCGCGACGCTCGTCGTGCGCGGCGCGGATCCGCATCTCGAACCCTCCTACCGCGTCCGCGCGTCGCAGCCGGACCAGTTCGTCGACTTCGTCGTTCCGCAAGGCGGCTGGGCGGACGCCCCGATCGGCCCCACGGCCGCGAAGTCCCCCGTCCCGTTCGGCTCCGGCTCGTCCGACGGCTGCAAGATGGTGTTCCGCATCCCCACGAACGCCCCGGCCGTCCTCGCGGGCGAAACGCTCGACGTTCCGCTCGTCCGCTGGCAGGGCGTGGACGAAAACGCGCTCGTGCTCTCCTCCGCCAACCTTCCGCACCCCGCCACGGACTCGTTCTACACGGCGGCCGACCCCGCCACGGGCCACACGGTCGTCTGGGCGCACCTCGTCGGCCAGGCGGACACCGACGAGCCGCAGGCCGTCGACTTCCGCGTGGCGTCGATGGCGCAGGGGACGGCGGAAATCTCCTTCGTCGCGATCCCCGGCCGCGACGCCGGCGGCGCGGACCTCGCGACGGCGCTTTCCGCGACGGTCGCCGGCGCGTCCGTCTCGCTCTCCTCCACGTCCGTTTCCGCCGCCGGAACCGTGACGGCGTCCGTCTCCGGCCTCGAAGAAGGCGGGGAATACGCGCTCCGTATCGTGCTCGACGACGGCCTGCACGTCCCCGCGGCAACGAACGAGTTCGCGTTCTTCGCGCTCGGCGAGTTCGGCGAGGGCGAGAGCGCCACGGCGGCCTCGCGGGACGAGGACGGCCCGTTCACCGTCTGGACGTTCACGAACACGGCCGCGCGCTCGCAGACCTTCACCGTGACGAAGCCCGGCCGGGCCGAGATCCTCGTCGTGGGCGGCGGCGGCTCGGGCGGCAGCGGCGGCAACAACGGCTGGTCCGCCAACTACGGCGGCGGCGGCGGCGGCGGCGGCGAAACGGTCGCGACGAACCTCTTCCTCCCCGCCGGAGACTACCGGATCGAGGTCGGCGCGGGCGGTCCGCGCGTCGCGGCGCGCGGCAGCGGCGCGGCCGGCGGCGTCTCGCGCTTCGACGGCGTCGTCGCGCGCGGCGGCGGAGCCGGCGGCTCGAACGCCGCCGGCGGCACCGGCGCGAACGGCGGCGGCGGCGGCGGCGGCGGCGCCCGGTCCGGCGGAGCTCCGTTCGATCCCTCCGGCCACGCCGGCGGCGCGAACGCCGCCAACGCGGGCGGCGGCGGCGGCGGCGGCGCGGCCGGCGACGGCGCGGCCGGCGACGGGCAGGTCGGCGGCGCGGGCGGAAGCGGCGTCGAGAACGCCATTTCCGGCCTTCCGGTCGTCTACGGCGCGGGCGGCGGCGGCGGCGGCGGCAACAACGCGACCCTCTCCGCCGGCGGCGCGCCCGGCGCGGAGAACGCCGGCGCAGGCGCCGCGGGCGTCCCCGCGGTGTGGTCCGACCCGGCCGTCGTCGCCACGATGGACGCCGTGCCCGGCTTCGGCGGCGGCGGCGGCGGCGGCGCGCCGTCGGCGGATTCCGGAGCCCTCGCCGCGTCCGGCGCCAACTATGGCGGCGCGGGCGGCAGCGGCGTCGTGATCGTCCGGATGCGCACCGCGACGGCGCGCGTCCCCGAGCCCCAGGCCCTGCTGAAGGGCGTCGAGCCCGGCGTCGGCTCCGTCGACCTGACGCTCTCCGTCTTTTCGCTCGGCCAGGGCGCGTCGTCCGCGGACGCCACGCTCCGCGTCGCGAAGGACGGCACCGCCGTCACCAACTCGTTCGCGCTGGGCACGGTCGACGCGACCGGCTGGACGAATCTCGTCGCGCAGGGGCTCCGCCCCGCGACGCGCTACGAGGGCGTCGTCCGCCTCGAAAACGGCGAAGGCGGCGTCCTCGAACTGCCCGTCGAATTCGAGACGCAGGCGGAGACCGGCACCGGGCCGACGTTCGGCGCGGCCTGGACCTACGGGCAGTGGACGGGCAAGGACGACTTCGACGCGGACAACTGGCTGCGCGGCAGCGTCCCGGACGCGGCTTACGCCTCCACCGGCCAGCCGTCGTCGATCAACCAGTCTCGCGCCTGCAACGGAGCCGATGACGAGATCAACCTGTATTCGGCCCGCCGCCTGACCTGGCGCTGGTCCGATCCGGTCCTCCTCGGCGCCTTCCGCGTCTACTACAGCAACGGGGACGGACGCTCCTACGTGAACGTCGCCTCCGTCGAGGTCCGCGGCGCGGACGGCGCCTGGACCGAGATCTCGCCCGAGCCCGGCCACTACGACGCGACGACGGGCCGAAACTACGGGTGGCTGCTTCCGGCCGAGGGCACGGAGGCGCTCTGGGCGGAGCCGGTCTACGGCCTCCGGCTTCTCTCCGACGCATTCTCCTACGGCGACTGGCACAACCTGCGGGAGGTCGAAGCGGCCACGGTCTCGCAGGAGGCCTTCCCCGCGGATCTCTCCGTCCTCTCCGTCTCGCGCTCGGAGACGGACCTCAAGGCCTCCGTCGGCTTCTCCAGGCCGCTGCAGGCCGCCGCGACCGTGACCGCGCATCTCGCGGCCGAATACGGCGCGGAGGAACTCGGCGCCTGGACCGAGGCCGCGACGGCCCAGGCCGCCGCGGACGCGCGCTCGCAGAGCTTCTCGATCCCCGCCTCCGCGCTCGGCGGCATGACCTACCTGCGCTTCCGCTACGTGGACGCGAACGGCGCCGTGCGCTGGTCCGAGTCGGTCTACCTGCCCGACTTCCCGGCCGCCGCGTCCGTTCCGCCCGCCGTCGCCTACGTCGCCACGACCGGCACGACGGCGGGCGGCGCGACGCTCGTCGCGAACCTGCTCGAGGCCGGCGCCGGCGCCACGGCGGCGGATCTCGCCGTCCGCTACGCGATCCGCACGAACGACGTGGACGCGGCGACGCCCGTCTCCTTCGCCTCCGGCGCCGCGCCGGGCGAAAGGACGGGAACGGTCTCGGGGCTTCTCCCCGCGCACACCTACTACGCGCGGTTCGTCGCGACGAGCGCGGCGGGCGAAGGCGTCTCCGACGTCTTCTCCTTCACGACGACCGGAACGCCGGCCGCGCCGTCCGATCCGAACGCCGTCGCGATCGCGGACGGCGGCGTCGTCCACGCCGGCGACGGCGCGACCGCCACCGCACGCGTCCTCGCGACCGGCTCCGGCGGCTTCTCGCTCGCGCTCGAATACGGCCTCCGGCCCGACCTTTCGGACGCGACCGTCACGAACCTCGACGTCTCCGCGACCGGCGACTACGCGGCCTGCTTCCCGGCGACACCCAACGCCGCGAACTACTACCGCTTCGTCGCGACCGCGGACGGCGGCGCCTACGACGCCACGCCGATCGCGTCGTTCACGACGCGCGCGGGCTCCGAGCTCGGATTCAACGTGTCGCACACCGGCCTTTCGCACCACACCGCCACGCTGGAAGGCCGGCTGCCGGTCCTCGGCGCGGGCACGACGACGGTCTACGTCTACGCCGGGTCCGACCCGGACGCGCTCGTACCGATCGACGAGCGCGTGCTCGACGCGGCCGGAGCGTTCTCCTTCGAGGAGACGTTCCCCGGCGATCCCCACCAGGTCTGGTATGCGTTCAAGTCCGTCAACGTCGGCGCGGGCGGCACGGAGTGGACGAGCTGGAGCGCGACCAACTCCCTCACGACCGTCGACGCCGTGATCTACACGTGGAACGCCGCCTTCACGGAGGGCTCGTGGACCAACGCGGCGTGCTGGACCCCGAACGCCCATGCCGACGACTGCTTCGGCTATCCGGCCCACGGCAGCGCCACGGCCGTGTTCACGAACGGGACGAAGGCCGTCGTGGCCGTCCCCGGCCAATACCGGTTCAACTCCATGAGCATCGGCAAGGACAACGTCGACATGACGTTCGTCGGCGAGGGCGCGGACGTATCCCTCCTCGCCTGCAACATCACGGGCGGCAACATGGCCAACAGCCGGTGGACGTTCTCGGCGCTCGTTCTCGAAGAAAGCAACGGCGTGGAGTTCGGGAACAAGGACAACCTCCTGAAGGGGCGCGACTCGACACTGACCTTCACCGACGGCGCCGTCTTCCGAATCAAGGAATGGGGACTCCAGCTCTTCGGGACGAACCAGTGGCTCGTCGTCGAGAAGGGCGCGTCGGTCCAGGCGACGAACAAGGGATTCGTCATCGACGGGACAGTCTCCGGCGGCATCCGGCTCGACGACGGAACCATCAACGCCAGATACGCCCGGACGCACGGCCAGTTCGCGCAGACGGCGGACCAGAGCGTGTTCCTCTCCGGAGATGCTCCACGGATCGTCCTGGCGGAATACTACCGCAACGCGTCGTCGAACGCGGTCGACCGGCAGAACGACGACACGCGCTTCGTCTTCTCCGTGCCGGTCGCGGGCTGGGCGGAGGCGCCGGTCTTCTGCGATTCCGCCACGGCCGAACCGTTCGCCGCGCTGCTCGGCGACGGCCCGGGACGCTACGCCTTCTCCGTCGATCCGGGGAGCCCGCTCGTCCAGACGCCCCGCTCGCGGACCGTCCGCCTGCTCGACTGGCGCGCCGGCATCGACGAAAGCCATGTCTCGCTGGAGGACGGCCGGCTCGCGAGCGGCGTCCGCTACGCGCGGCTCTACTACGTCTACGGATGGGGCGAGGAGCGCACCGAGCCGATCGGCGACGAGCTCCCGACCGGCATCCGCGCCGACATCCGCGGCCTCGGCGGCACGCTCCTGATCTTCCGCTAGATCGTCCATGAAGCTTCTCGTCATCGACGTGATGCCGCTGCTCTACCGCGGCCACTTCGCGCTCCTGCGGAGGCCGCGGCTCACGTCGTCGGGCTTCAACACGTCGGCCCTCTTCGTCTTCACGAACATCGTCCGGGACCTGCTCGCCAACCGCGGCGCCACGCACGCCGCGCTCGTGATGGACACCTCCCCCACGTTCCGCCACGAGCTCTATCCCGAATACAAGGCGCAGCGCGAGAAGCTCCCGGAGGACATCGCCGCGTCGCTCGGGCCCGCCGAGGCGTTCGCCCGCGCGATCCGCGTGCCGTTCCTCCGCGTGGCGGGGTTCGAGGCCGACGACCTCATGGGCACGCTCGCCGCGCGCGCCGAGGCCGCCGGCTTCGAGACGTGGGTCGTCTCGCCCGACAAGGACATGGCGCAGCTCGTCACGGACCGCGTCACCCTCTGCCGCCCGTCCCACGTCCCGGGCGAGAAGGACGAGCTCTACGATCCGGCGCGCGTCTGCGAGGAGTGGGGCCTCTCCTCCCCCGCCCAGATGGTCGACCTGCTCGGCATGGCGGGCGACTCCTCCGACAACATCCCCGGCTTCCCCGGCGTCGGCCCCAAGACCGCCACGACGCTCCTGAGGAAATACGGCTCGGTCGAGGGCGTGATCGCCCACGCCTCCGAGATCAAGGGCAAGACCGGCGAGGGCATCGCCGCCAACGCCGACCTCGCGCGCCTCTCCCGTAAGCTCGCCGAGATCCGCCGCGACGCCCCGATCGCCGAGTCCCTCGACGACCTCGTCCTCCGCGAACCCGACCGCCCCGCGCTGGAAGCCTTCTGCCGCCAATACGAGCTCAACTCGCTTCTCCGCCGCTATTACCCGGACGCGGCGGTCGCCCCCGAGCCCTTGGCGCCGGCGGACTCCGACATTCAGCATTCAGCATTCAGCATTCAGCATTCGGCGGAGCCGCAGGCTCCGCTCGCCACCGCCGCCACCACGCCGCACTCCTACCGCCTCGTCCGCACCTCCGAGGATCTCGCCGCGCTCGCGGCGGAGCTCGCCGCCGCGCCCGAGTTCGCCTTCGACACCGAGACCACCGGCCTCGACCCCCGCCACGACCGCTGCGTGGGGATGTCCTTCTCCACGAAGGAGGGTAGTGGATGGTATGTCCCCGTCGCGCGCGGAGCGCACGACGGGGACATGCATGGTGCGGCCGCTTCGCAGGACGAAGCGGCCGGCGATGCGCCAATGATGGACCTCTTTGCGTTCGCCGAGCGAAACCAGCCCCCCTCCGAGAGGGGGGTGGCGGCGCAAGCCGCCGGGGGGAGTACTCCGAGCGGAGCCGCGCCCGTCCAGCTCGATCTCTTCGGAGCAGTCGATTCTTCCGATGTCGCGGCGGAACCCGCCGCGCCCATTCAGCATTCAGCATTCGGCATTCAGCATTCGGACTCCGCACCGGGCCTGCCCGCCGCCGAGGTCCGCGCGGCGCTCGGCCCGGCCTTCGCCTCGTCCAAGACCAAGTGCGCGCACAACGCGAAGTTCGACATCCACGTCCTGCGCGCGCTCGGCATCGAGGTCGCGCCGCCGATCGCCGACTCGATGCTCGCGCACTACGTCGTCGACCCGACGCAGCGCCACGGGATGGACCCGCTCGCGCGGGAGTTCCTGCGCTACGATCCGATCCCGATCGAGTCGCTCATCGGCCCGCGTGGCAAGGGCCAGCTCACGATGGACCAGGTCCCCGTGGAGCGCGTCGCCGAATACGCGGCCGAGGACGCCGACGTGACGCTCCGCCTCCACCGCGCGCTCGAGCCGGTTGTGCGCGAGCGCGGCGCCTGGCGCGCCTACGACGAGGCCGAGAACCCGCTCGTCCCCGTCCTCGCCGACATGGAGGACGCCGGCATCCGCATCGACGTCGACGCCCTCGCGCGCTACTCCGGCGTCCTCGCGCAGGAGCTCGCCGGGCTCGTCGCGCGCATCCACGAGCTCGCCGGCGGCCCGTTCAACATCGACTCCCCGCAGCAGCTCGGGCGCGTCCTCTTCGAGGGCCTCCGGCTCCCCGCCGCCGCCAAGACCTCCACCGGCCACTGGTCCACCGCCGAGGACGTCCTCCAGGGCCTCGCCGGCGAGCACGAGATCGTCCCGGCCATCCTCGACTACCGCGCCGTCTCGAAGCTCAAGTCCACCTACGTCGACAAGCTCCCGCAGTGCATCGACCCGCGCGACGGCCGCGTGCACACCACCTTCCAGCAGGCGCTCACCGAGACCGGGCGACTCTCCTCCGACAACCCGAACCTCCAGAACATCCCCGTCCGCACCGACCGCGGCAAGCCCATCCGCGCGGCGTTCGTCGCGGGCGACGCGGAGCACGTCCTCGTCTCCGCCGACTACTCGCAGATCGAGCTCCGGATGATGGCCGCGCTCTCGGGCGACGAGACGATGATCGACGCCTTCCGCCACGACGCGGACATCCACGCCGCCACCGCGGCGCGCGTCTACGGCATCGACGAGAAGGACGTCACCCGCGAGCAGCGCTCGCACTGCAAGCAGGTCTCCTTCGGCATCATCTACGGCATCAGCGCGTTCGGCCTCGCGCAGCGCCTCGGCATCGCGCGCCACCAGGCCGACGGCCTCATCAAGGCCTACTTCGAGATGTTCCCCGGCGTGCGGCGCTTCATGGACGAGACGATCGAGCGCGCCCGCCGCGACGGCTTCGTCGCGACGCTCCTCGGCCGCCGCCGCCCGCTGCGCGACATCGCGTCGCGCAACGCGACCGTCCGCGCCGCCGCCGAGCGCAACGCCGTGAACACGCCCGTCCAGGGCTCCGCGGCGGACCTCGTGAAGCTCGCGATGGTGCGCGTCCACGCGGCGCTGCGCGAGCGGAGCCTGCGCTCGCGCCTCGTCCTGCAGATCCACGACGAGCTCCTCCTCGACTGCCCGAAGGGCGAGGTCGCCGAGGTCTCCGCCCTCGTCAAGGAGGCGATGGAGAACGCCATTCCCCTCGCCGTCCCGCTCAAGGTCGACGTCGGCTCCGGCCCCAACTGGCTCGCCGCGCACTAGTCCCCCCCCTTCAACCTCTTCAACCTCTTCAACCTTCCCATGAGCCGCCGACCCCTCCGCATCGCCATCGCGCCCGACTCGTTCAAGGGCTTCCTCACCTCCGCCCAGGCGGCCGACGCCATCGCCGCCGGCCTCGCCCGCTCGCTTCCGCCCGGAACCGTCTTCGACCGGATTCCGATGGCCGACGGCGGCGAGGGCACCGTCGACGCCTGGCTCGCCGCGACCGGCGCCGAGCGCGTCGAATGCGACGCCGAGGATCCGCTCGGCCGCCCGCTCCGCGCCGCCTACGGCTGGCGCGCGTCGGACGCCACCGCCGTCCTCGAGCTCGCCGCCGCCTCGGGCCTGCCGCTCCTCGCGCCGGACGAGCGCGACCCCGCCGCGGCCTCGACGTTCGGCACCGGGCTCGTCCTGCGCGACGCCCTCGCGCGCGGCGCGCGCCGCATCGTCCTCGGCCTCGGCGGCTCGGCCACCAACGACGGCGGTGCGGGCATCGCGCAGGCGCTCGGCGCGCTCCTCGCCGACCCCTCGGGCGCCCCCCTGCCCCGCGGCGGCCTCGCGCTCGCGCGCCTCGCCTCGCTCGACCTCTCGCCCGCCGCGGCGCTGCTCGCCGGCGCGAAGCTCGAGGCGGCGTGCGACGTCGTGAACCCGCTCTGCGGCCCCGACGGCGCCTCCGCCGTCTACGGCCCGCAGAAGTGCGCGTCCGCCCTCGCCGCCGACCCCGCGCGGCGCGACGCCCTCCTCGCCTCGCTCGATTCCGCGCTCGCGAACCTCGCGCGCGTCGTCGCGTCCGCCACGGGCCGGGACCTCTCCTCCGCGCGCGGGGCGGGCGCCGCCGGCGGCGCCGGCTTCGGCGTCCTCGCGCTCCTCGGCGGCCGCCTCGTCTCGGGCTCCGCGCTCGTCGCCTCCTCCGTGCGCCTCGCCGAGCGCGTCCTTTCGTGCGACTGGGTCGTCACGGGCGAGGGCCGCGCCGACGCGCAGACGCTGCGCGGCAAGGCGCCGAGCGCCGTCGCCGCCGCGGCCCGCGACGCGGGGATCCCCTTCGCGCTCTGCTGCGGGCAGATTGCGCCGGACGCGGGCGACTTCGGCGGCGCGCCCGCCGAGGGCGCCTCCGCGCCGGGGACCGTCCCCGCCTCGCCCGCCGAGTCCGCCGCGGCCCTCTCCGACGCCGCCGAACGCCTCGGCCGGCGCATGCTCGGCCGCTAGAGCATCGGCGGATTGAGCGCGTCGCGCACCGGGCCGAACGAGCGCCGGTGCGCGGGCGAGACGCCGAGCCGCGCGATCGCCGCGAGGTGCGCCTCCGTGGGGTAGCCCTTGTGCTCCGCAAAGCCGTAGCCGGGATACTCCGCGTCGAGCGCGCGCAGGATGCGGTCGCGCGAGACCTTCGCGACGACGCTCGCCGCCGCGACGAGGAAGCACCTCGCGTCGCCCTTCACGACGGCCTCGTGCCCGCACGGCAGCCCGCGAACGGGGAGGCCGTCCACGAGCGCGAAGTCCGGCGCGCCGCCCGGCAGCGCCTCGAGGGCGCGCTTCATCGCGAGATGCGTCGCCCGCAGGATGTTCAGCCGGTCGATCTCCGCGGGCGAGGCGAGCCCGAGCCCCCACTGCACGCCCGGCGCCGCGACGAGCGCCTCGTAGAGCTCCTCCCGCGCCGCCTCCGGAAGCGCCTTGCTGTCGGTAAGACGCGCGAGCGCGCCGGCGCGCAGCGCGCGCGCGACCTCCGGCGGCATGCAGACCGCGCCCGCGGCGACCGGCCCCGCGAGCGGGCCGCGCCCGGCCTCGTCCACGCCCGCGAGCCGCGCGCCGGGATGCTCCGCCCACCACGCCTCCTCCCGGTCGAGCGGCGCGGCGCCGCCCCGGCGGGGCCTCCGGTCCTTCTTCTTCGCGTCCATGCCGGCCATTCTACCACGCCTCCCTCCCGCCCGCCACCGTCTCCCCGCGCGCATCGCGCGCGGGCGGAATCCGCTTGACTTTCGCCCGGTTTTGTGGTGAAGTTGCGCCATTCGCACAACTCCCCTCCCCCGCCCCTTTTCCAACCCGGAGACCCCTCCCATGCGCCGTCTGCTCACCGCCGTCCCCGCCCTTCTCCTCCTCGCCGCCGCCCCCGCCTCCGCGGACCTCTACGGAGGCACGGAGCAGGACGCCATCGCCGCCGGCGGCTCGCTCTTCTTCGACAACGGCTCCGCCAACGGCAAGGACCTCTCGCTCGAGCTGCACGGCGGATACTACGTCCTCGACGCGTTCCTCGTCGGCGGCTCGGTCGCCCTGCGCGACGACGACGTCGCCGACACCTGGGAGTTCGCCGCCCTCGGCCAATACCACTTCCTCCGCGCGTTCGACCCGGCCAACGACCGTCCGTGGGGCGTCTCGCCCTACGCCGGCGCCCGCCTCGGCGTCGCCCGCGGCAAGGACGCCGCCGGGAGCCACACCGGCGCCCTGTTCGGCCTCCGCCTCGGCGTCGACCTCTTCCTCACCGACAACGTCGCGCTCGACCTCGCCTTCGACTGGTCGCTCTGCTCCGCCGAGGTCTATCCCGACGACTACCGTCTCAAGAAGACCGACGCCACGCTCCGCCTCGGCCTCGACTTCCACTTCTAACTCCCCCACCCCGCAATGAAAACCTACAACATCGCAGTCATCCCCGGCGACGGCACCGGTCCCGAAGTGATCGGCGAGGGCCTCAAGGTCCTCAAGGCCGCAGCCAAGAAGTTCAAGTTCGGCCTGAAGACCAAGGTCTTCCCCTTCGGCGGCAAGCACTACCTCGAGACCGGAAAGCTCGTCGACGAGGCCGACGAGGCGGAGCTGCGCAAGTTCGACGCGATCTACCTCGGCGCGATCGGCCTCTCCGGCGCCGGCGCGAAGAACGTCGCCCCCGGCATCCTCGAGAAGAACATCCTCCTCAAGCTCCGCTTCGACTTCGACCAGTACATCAACCTGCGACCGGTGAAGCTCTACCCCGGCGTCGCCTCGCCGATCGCCGGCGTCTCGCCCGAGACGATGGACTACGTCGTCGTCCGCGAGAACACGGGCGGCGTCTACACCGGCATGGGCGGCATCATGATGAAGGGCACGCCCAACGAGATCGCCTCGCAGGAGTGGGTCTACAACCGCTTCCAGGTCGACCGCTGCCTGCGCTACGCGTTCGAGCTGGCGAAGAAGCGCCACACGAAGAAGTCGCCGTTCCGCGGCCTCTCCGCCGAGGCGAAGGCCGCCGGCAAGACCGCGCGCCTCACGCTCTGCGGCAAGACGAACGTCCTCACGAACGTCTTCGGCCTCTGGGAGCGCGCCGCCAAGGAGATGGCGAAGGAGTATCCCACGGTCGAGCTCGCCTACCGCCACGTCGACGCGATCTGCCTCCTCATGGTCCAGGACCCGGGCCAGTTCGACGTCATCGTCACGGACAACATGTTCGGCGACATCATCACCGACCTCGGCGCCGCGTGCCAGGGCGGCCTCGGCGTCGCCGCCGGCGGCAACCTCAACCCGGACAAGGGCGGCGTCTCGATGTACGAGCCGATCGGCGGCACCGCGCCGGACTGGACCGGCAAGAACGGCATCAACCCGATCGCCGCGATCGGCGCCGCGGCGCTGATGATCGGCAACCTCGGCGAGACGAAGGCGGCCGAGGCCATCGAGGCGGCGATCGCGAAGACCACGCCGAAGATGAAGACCCAGCTCGCCGGCCAGATGGGCTGGACCACCACCCAGGTCGGCGACCTCGTCGCCAAGTCGCTCTAGCGGCCTCCCCCGCGCAACACGGACCCGCGGGCGGCGATCGCCATCGCCGCCCGCGGGTCCGCATTTGCCGCGTGTGGCGGGTTCTGCTAGAATCGCGCGCCATGAAGGCCAACCGCTGGCTCCCGCTGTTCCTCGTCGTCACGGCCGTCCTCGCCGTGCTCTTCCTCCTGCCGATCTTCCTCGTCGTGAAGGGCGGCTTCTGGGACGACGGCGGCTTCACGCTGCGGCACCTGGCCTCCGTCTTCCGCAACCCCATCTACGCCGAAGGGCTCGGCAACAGCGTCCTCATCGCGACCGGGACCACGACGCTCTGCCTCCTCGTCGCCGTCCCGCTCGCCTGGATCTCGCACAAGTACGACTTCGCCGGCAAGGGGATCTTCTCCGCCGTCGTCCTCGTCCCGATGATCCTCCCGCCGTTCGTCGGCGCCATCGGCATGCAGCAGATCCTCGGCCGCTACGGCGTCCTCAACGCCGTGCTCGGCACATCGGTCGACTGGCTCGGCGAGGCGCGCTACTGGGGCGTCGTCGCCATCCAGGCGCTCGCGCTCTACCCGATCGTCTACCTCAACGCCACCGCCTCGCTCGCGAACGTCGACCCGGCGATGGACGAAGCCGCCGCCAACCTCGGCTGCCCCGCGTGGAGGCGCTTCTTCCGCATCACGCTCCCGCTCATCGTCCCGGGGCTCTTCGCCGGATGCACGATCGTCTTCATCTGGAGCTTCACCGAGCTCGGCGCGCCGCTGATGCTCGGCTACACGACCTGCGCCTCGGTCCAGGTCTTCGACGCGCTCAAGGAGATCGGCTCCTCGCACTTCCCCTACGCTCTCGTCTTCGTCGTGCTCTCCGCTTCGGTCCTGCTCTACGCGCTCGGCAAGCTCGCCTTCGGCAGGCGGTCCTTCGCGATGCAGGGCAAGGCCGCGACGACCTTCAAGCCCCGCCGCCTCCGCGGCGCCGGCGCCCTGCTCGCGCTCCTGCCGTTCCTGCTCGTCACGTTCCTCGCGCTGCTGCCGCACTTCGGCGTCGTGCTCACGTCGCTCTCGCGCCCCGGCTCGTGGTACGGGACGGTCCTGCCGCAGGTCCTCACGCTCGGCAACTACGCCGAGGCGCTCGGGCACGAGATGACCGTCGCCTCGATCCGAAACTCGCTGCTGTTCTCCTCGGTCGCGGTCGTGGCGAACCTCCTGCTCGGCGTCTCGATCGCGTTCCTCGTCGTGCGCTCGAAGCTCCGCGGCGCGGGCGTCCTGGACGCGCTCTCGATGATCCCGCTCGCCGTGCCCGGCCTCGTCATGGCGTTCGGCTACCTCGCGATCAGCTCCTGGCTCTCCAACCTCGGCTGGGTGCGCTCGAGCGCCGCGTGGACCGCGCTCTTCGACGTGCGCGTGAACCCGACGCTCTTCCTCGTCGTCGCCTACGCGGTGCGGCGCCTGCCCTACATGGTGCGCAGTGCCGTGGCGGGCCTGCAGCAGACGAGCGAGGCGTTCGAGGAGGCCGCGTGGAACCTCGGCGCCTCGCCGGCGCGCACGGCGCGCGCCGTCACGCTCCCGCTCATCGCGGCGAACCTCGTCGCGGGCCTGCTCCTCGCCTTCGCCTTCTCGATGCTCGAGGTCTCCGACTCGCTGATGCTCGCGCAGCAGGCGCGCTACTACCCGATCACGAAGACGATCTACGAGCTCTTCCAGCTCCTCGGCACCGGCAAATACGTCGCCAGCGCCCTCGGCGTCTGGGCAATGATGTTCCTCACCGTCGCGATCGCCGGCGTCTCGGTGCTCCTCGGCAAGAAGATGGGCGCGCTCTTCCGCGTGTAGCGCATGCTGGTCACTCCCCTACCCTACGGCCGAATGGGCAACCGGCTGCTGCTCGCGGCGCACTTCCTCGCCCATGCGGAGGAACATGGCGGCTCCTACTGGCACCTGGCCTTCTGGCCCTACAACCGCTATTTCGAAGGCACGCGGGGAAAGCCATTCTTGCACTTTGTTTCGTCGAAAGGCCCTCGCGTCGAAGGAGCCGCGAAACACAGGTGGCCGGTATCGTTCTGGTTCGAGCTTTTCGGCCTCGACCGCGGCGGCGGGGACGTCCACATGGACGAGGAGCCCTTCCTCGGCCGGGAGCGGCGGGCCCGCGTCCTCTTCTGCGGGGCCTGGGCGTTCCGCGACCGCGAGGCGACGCGCAAGCACGCCGATGCGATCCGCCGATTCTTCCGCCCCGTCGCGAAATGGCGCGAACCCGCCGAGGCGTGCGTCGCCGCGGCGCGCGAGGGAGCGGACCGCCTCGTCGCCGTCCACATGCGCCTCACCGACTACGCGAAGTTCAATGGCGGCGCCTACTTCTACGCCCCCGCCGACTACCGCCGCTGGATGGAGCAGACCGCCGCGCTCCGCCCCGGCCGCACGCGGTTCCTGCTGTTTTCGGACGCGATGCCGTCCGTCGAGACCTTTGCGGGCCTCGACGGACGGCCCGGTCCCGAGCATCCCGTCTCGGCGATGCACGCGATGTCGCTCTGCGACGCCATCCTCGGCCCTCCCAGCACATTCTCCCAGTGGTCTTCTTTCATGGGCCGCGTCCCGCGCCTCCAGATCAAGTCTCGCGATCAGGTCGTGCGGGATGAGGATTTCGCCGAGCGCCCTTCCGAACCGGGCTAGGATTCCAAGCAATGAACGAAACCAATCGAAAGACCGCGATTGCCGCGCTTCGGGACTGGCAGCGCGCACGAATTGCGCGCGACCGGGCGGAACCGCTTCCGCCGCCGGGCCCCGACACCGTCACGGCGCTTGCCTATTTCTTCCGTCCCCCGGAAACGGCGGAACGACACTTTTTCGGCGTCGAGTGCGCCATCCGGGAAACATGGCGGCATTGCGGCACGATGAAAACCGTCCTCGTCACCCAGGCCGTCACACCTCCGCTCGCCGCTTTCGCGAGCCAATTTCCAAGTCTCGTGGAAGTTCAGGTCGAGCCGTCGCTCAAACCGCTTCCCCCTGGCGACATCGCGTCCATGAGCGTCGATTGCAACAAGAGACTCCACACCCGCTTCTCCACGCCCTGGGTTCTGATCGTCCAGGATGACGGTTTTCCTTTGCGCCCCGGTCTGGACGAGTTTCTCGATCAATGGGATTACATAGGAGCCCCTTTCCTGAGGCGCAACTGGATGACGCGGCTAACAGGTCTTTGGCCGCATCGGGCCGTGGGAAACGGGGGCTTCTGCCTTCGTTCCCGTCGAATCTGCGAGGAGGCCAACGTTCGCTGGCCCCGCTTTTCCGGCTGGCGAAGCGACCATCGTCTTCTCGCGGAAGACGTCTACTACTGTCTCACGCTGCCGCTGGCTTCCGCCAGTTATCGGAAATCCGTCTCCTTCGCGCCGTTCGGCGAGGCGCTCCGCTTTTCCTGGGATGCCCTTTACGGAAATCCGCCGGACGAGAATCCTTTTGGTTTCCACGGCGCAGAAGCGTTCGCCCTCTTTCAATCGCGCGGGTGGGTTGCCGAACCCTAGAGTTGCAGGCAAACGCGGCTCTCTGCTAGACTTTTCGCCATGAGTACAATCGACAATGCGACCGACACCGAGCGCTTCCATCGCTGGCAGATGGACCGGCTCTCGGCCTATGAGGATTCTCCTGTTTCGTTCGGGAAGGGGCCTTCCGACGTCACGATCGTCACCTATTTCTTCCGCCCGGAAGAAACCGCAGCCAAGCTCTTTCCCTACACGAAGTGCGCCATTCTCGAAACCTGGCGCCACTGCGGAACGATGAAGACCGTCATCGTCTCCCATGCCCTTACCCCACCCGTGGCGGAGTTCTCAAAGCGGTTTCCGGATTGGGTCGAGGTCCAGGTCGAGCCGTCCCTGAAACCGAGACCGCCCGGCGACATCGCGTCCATGAGCGTTGACTGCAACTCAAGGCTGCACGCCCGCTTTTCCACGCCGTGGGTCCTGATCGTCCAGGACGATGGATTCCCGTTGCGCCCGGGACTGGAGGAATTCCTCGGAAAATGGGACTACATCGGAGCACCATTGAACGGCAAGGACGATTGGATTACGCGTCGACTTCTGAAAACCTCGAATCTCGCCGTAAACGGAGGTTTTAGCATCCGTTCGCACGCAATCTGCCAAGAGGCGTCAAGGTTGTGGAATGCGGGTTGGAAGCTCATTCCGGACTGCTACTTGACCCAGGAAGATTATTACTATGCGCGTTTCCTTCCTCGCTGGGTAAAAAGCTACGATCGGCGTTTTCGCTTTGCCTCCGTCGAGGATGCTTCCCGTTTTTCTGTTGAATTGGCGGCGCTACCCGACTCCATCCCGTTCGGGTTCCATTCCGCCGCCGCATTTTGCCGAATTCTGGATCGATTCTTCCCTTCTAAGGCCTGAACCACTCAGTGGAGTTTGGGCAGCGGCGCGAAGTAGCCGCGCACGGAGCCGACGGCCAGGCCGAAGCGCCCGCGCGCAAGGTGCCACGCCACGGCCCCGAGGAAGGGCGGCAGCCCGCGCAGGCGCGGAAAGGAGTACCACTTGCGCAGGAAGATGCGATGCCCCGTGCGGAACCACTCTGCCGCCGCCAAGTTGTTCGCGCCGATCGTCGCCGAACCATAGTGGTAGATCTTCACTTCGGGCGCGACCGCGAGGCGCCGCCCGAGCCTCCGCACGCGGAGCGAGAGGTCGGCGTCCTCGAAGAAGAAGCGGTAGTCCTCGTCGAACCCGCCGATCGCCTCCAGCACGTCGCGCGGGAGGAGGATGCACGAGGCCTGCACGTAGTCGGGCGGCTCGCCGGGGCGGCACGGGCGCGGGTAGCCGAAGACCCTCCCGAGGCGATAGCCGGCGGGGGCGGACTCGCCGCCGCCCGCTCCCTCCATGTCGCAGCCCACGATCCCCACTGCGGAATCGGCGGCGAGGACCGCGCGCATCGCGCCCACCAGCTCCGGCGGGCAGCGCGTATCGTTGTTGAGGAAGAGGACCGAATCGGTGGCGGGATCCTCGAGGGCCTTGCGCATCCCCGCGTTCATCCCGCCGCCGAAGCCGCGGTTCCTCGGGAGGCGCAGCACCTCCACCCCGGCCGGCAGCGCGGCCCGCAGCTCCGCCTCTCCGTGCGAGGGCGAGCCATTGTCCACGACCAGCACGCGCGCGGGCTCCTTCTGCACGACCAGGGTCTTGCAGCATTCGGCCGTGAGCGCGATGCGCTCGTAGTGGAGGACGATGATGGCGGTCACGGGGCGGGGATACTAGCAGAAGCGGCCTCCGCCCCGCAAGCGCCTACGTGCAGGCCTTCGCCGAGGGCCGCTGCCTGGAGCTCGGCCGCGGCAACGAGGAAATCGCCTTCGGCCGCGCCGCCTGCCTCGATGTGAACGCCGAGATCGTGGAAATGGCCAAGTCCGGCCCCGGCTACGCGCTGTATTTCACGCGCGAGGGACTGGTACGGCTGTAGGCATCTCACGCAACGGTTTTGCAGATTTTGCATCGATAATATGATTTTCGCCTATTATCCATGTACAATCTGCAAATCAAACCTCCATTTGAACCTTGCGCCCGCTCCCGCCTCCGTGCTAGAATCCGGGCATGAACGCGAACATCGCCGGCTTGATCGAGCGCACCATTCCCGACAAACCGACGAGCCGCTTCCAGAAGTACCGCCCCACCCCCGCCGGTTGCTCCGCCCTCGCTTTCCTCCCTCGTTAACTCCCTTCCCCCTCTTCACTCTTCACTTGCCCTCTTCAACCTTTCAACCCTTCAACCTCCATGCGATACGGTCGCGAACTTCCTGGATACCCCTTCAACGCCAAGGCGTTCCTCACGCGGTGCCTAATCGTGGCGCAGCGGAAGTTTCATGGTCGGCTATTGGCTTGCTTCACGGACTTCGGGAAGCCCCAACTGGATTGGGACGCGGAACAGACGCAAGAGGGAATTGCGGAAATCATTCGCGAGGGAAAGCCAGCGATGGTCGCCCGATTCGGTTCCGGCGAACTGGAGGCGACGCTTCGCGGCCTGGCAATCCAAGAACGGAGAGCACACGGTCTTGCCCATGCCGCCGTCCGACTCCTCGCAGGTCGCTCGGCTCCGTTCTGGTGGGACAACAGCATCCGGGCCGGGCTCTGTTGGGTTGCCGGCTATTTTCCGCCGACGGACGCCGATCTGGATCGGTTTGCCGAGCGCATCTTTCAAGATTGCTCCGAATTGGATGTGCTGGCCACATGGCAGGAAGGGGAAAATCGAATGCGCAAACGATTCTTCCCCATGGCGAAGACCTGTCATTTCAACGGGTATTCCTTTCCGACATTGTGGGCGAATCCCTGGTACAAGGCCCTTGAAGGAAAGACCGTGCTGATCGTCCACCCCTTCGAAAAAACCATTCGGCGCCAATACGAAAACCGCGAGCACCTGTTTCCCGCCGGGAGAGAACTCCCTTCGTTCGAATTGAAGGTATTCAGGCCCTTTGTGACCTTTGGCGGGCATCAAGACGACTGCCCATTCCCGACATGGCTTGCCGCACTGGACCACATGATCGAAGGGATTTCCAACATCCGTTTCGATGTCGCCATCATCGGCGCGGGCGCCTACGGCATGTCCCTTGCCGCCGCCGTCAAGCGAATGGGGAAGATCGGCCTCCACATGGGAGGTGCGACCCAGCTCCTGTTTGGAATCAAAGGCAAGAGGTGGGACAACTACGCATCCGTCAGACATCTCTACAATTCATTCTGGTGTCGCCCCGCCCCCGAGGAGACTCCCGGCAATTCAACCAACATTGAATGCGGAGGATACTGGTGATTGACGCCATGGAACCGACAATCCGCCACACCCGATTCGCAAACATGAGCAGTATCTGGACCAAGCTCAGGCGACACGGCCTTTCCGGTTCCTTCCGCTTCGTGGCGGGGCGCCTTCGGGAAAGGCGGCAGCGGTCCTTTTTCCTCCGTGCCGCGGCACGGGACGGAAACAGGATCCCCGAGAAGGGATTCACGCTCGTCGGCCATTTCTCCTCCTCGTGGTCCCTAGGGAAAGTGATGAGGGACCTGGCTTGTTCGCTGCGAACATGCGGCATCCCCTTCCAGACCTTCGACGTGCCGCGAGACGGCTTGGTTGCACCGCAGGATGTCGACGATCTCCTGACGCCTCGCGCGTCCTTTCGCATTCGCCGATTCGATCATGTCATCGACGGAACGGGAACGTTTCCGGAACTGCCCGGCATCCGAAAAAGCCAGCTGGCGTTCTGGGAGTTCGAGACGGGGCTCCTGGAAGGGTGGCCCGGACTGAGGAACGAACGCGAAGTCACGGCGATGTCCGATTTCGACGTCCGCGTGTTCCGGAACGAACTGCCCCGGGGGACGACCGTCCGGAAACTCCTCTATCCCTTCCGCGCGGTCGACGCCGGAACCCTTCCCGCCCCTTCGGAGGTCCGAGCCCGCCACGGGCTTCCCGCTCGCGGGTTCGCCGTGTTCTTCAATTTCGACTTTTCCTCCTCGGTCTTCCGCAAGAACCCGCAGGGCGCCCTCCGGGCCTTCGCGACCGCGTTCCGAAACGTGCCGGACGCACTCCTCGTCTTCAAGACGAATCGAGCCGACGATTTCCCGGAGAAACGCGACGGGCTTTTCGCGCTCGCCCGCTCGGAGGGCATCGCGGACCGGTTCTTCCTGTTGGACGGCTTCCTGCCGCAACGGGACGTCTACGCCCTTACGAACGCCTGCGACGCCTATCTCTCGCTGCACCGCGGCGAAGGGTTCGGCCTGGGCGTCGCGGAGGCGATGTCGCTCGGGAAGCCGGTCGTCGTCTCCGACTGCAGTTCGACGACCGAATTCTGCGTGGAGGGCGCGGCGCTCCGCGTTCCGTGCTCCGTCCGCGCCGTCGCGCCGGACGAAATCGACCACGTTTCCTATCACGGCGTTCGCACCTGCTTCGAGCCCGATCTCAACTGGGCCGCCGAAGCCCTTCGACGCCTTTACGACGATTCCGCGACCCGACGCGAACTTGGGGAAGCGGCAAGGCGGGAAATCGCCGGGCGATTCTCGCCCGCCGCCTTCAAGGCGTCCGCGGAGGCCTTCCTTTCGGAGCCCGTGAAGACATGAAGAACCCGTTGGCGGCGTCGGGAAGAATCTGGTAGAATGCGCACCATGACAACCATCGTCGTCCTCCACTACGAAAAAATACCCCTCACAGCCGCGTGCTGCGAGACACTGGTCGCCCAGAGCGAGAAACCGAACGCAGTAATCGTCGTAGACAACGGCTCGCCTTCGCACGGAGAAGCGGAACTGCGTGCGGCATTGCCGCCCTGCGTCCAAATTCTCCGACTGCCGGAGAATCGCGGTTTCGCGGGAGGAATGAATGCGGGCATGCGCGAAGCGTTGCGCGACCCCGCCACGGACTCGGTCCTCTTCCTCAACAACGACACACGCTGTCCGCCGGAATTGCTCGGTGCCATGCGAGCCGTTCTCGCCGCCGATCCCAAGGTAGGCCTTGTCGGTTGCGACATGGAAGGCGCCGGGGGGGGCGAAACCGCGCCAGCAAGCTATCGTATCAGTCGCTGTTTCGGCTATGCAATGCCGTGCCGCCCGGGTGAGAAGCCCGACTACATCCAGGGATCATGCCTCTTGTTGCCCCGCGACGTTTTGGAGGCGATTGGCGGATTCGATGAGGACTACCGCTTTTTCTACGAAGATGCGGACCTTTCGCTTCGAGTCCTCCGACTTGGACGATCCTTTGCAATCGTTCCAGGTGTCAAGATCTTCCACTATGGTTCGGCCACGCTCGGCTCGCGAGGCATCAAGACTTTTGAAATCGCTCGCTCAAGCTACCGCATTTTTTTGCACAAATGGCATCCGCACCCGAGCACCCGCGCCTTGACGACATTTCTCGGCGAACTGGTCTTCTATTCACTGACGCTTCACGTCCGGACTTTGCTCCAGTTGGTTCGCGGGTATCGCGAAGGACGCCGAAGAGTCCGGACAATCAAAGAGCGAGAAAAGGCTTGCGAGTAAACCCCAGACGGAACCATCGTGAAGTGTTGCCCATGTTGTCCCGTCTCGGGGAGTTGCAGCATCCTCATCAAATAAATTCGCGAACCTTCACTGATAAATCGTCAAGAATCTTTCTCAATTCTTCTGTAGACACGGATGTGTCAAAGATGCTGTGTTTAGTAGTTCCTGCATCATTGGGAAAGCGCATGTAATCGCCGTAGATTTGCCTCAAACAGACTTCGGCCTCTGCTGGAGCGTTCAGCTGAACCCCTTCAAAGTCAATTTTACGGAGCGGAAACACACTATCAACTGGAAAAATAGTCCTATAGTTCGAGGATGCACTCGCGTACTCCAAACCAACGGTAAAAGCATCAATGTCACCACTACCACTCGGATGTTCGGCCATCCATTTGTCTCTGAATTTCTGGATTCCACGTTTTCGACTCGCGTTGGCTTCGCTAAAAGCTATACTGTAGGACTTAGCCCACTCCGTTCTGCATCTAGAAGTGGAAAGCGCTCCCTTTACCAAGTCATAGGGAAAAATATCCACATAACAACGACTCCTTTTTTCATAGACATGCAGAATGGGATCGGTATCAATATCAAGCAAAGAGTCTGTAGTCACCGCTAGCAAGTCGGGCAATTCCTTCTGAAGGGAAATAAACTTATTCATGGCATCTCTTGGCATTGAAATGTCAATATCATCATCCCATGGTACGAACCCTTGATGCCTGACAGCCCCTAGCAAAGTGCCAAAATCAAGCCAATATGGGATACCGTTTCTAGTGGCAACCGCATCGACTATGCGCAGTATCTGAACACCAATTTCCTGCCTAAGCCGCAACCTTCCGGTTGCAGGTTTGACAGAACGTATGTCCACAAGTTGATCAAGGAGGAGACGTAATTTGTCGTCAATCTTCTCCAACTTTTCATTGAATGGAATGTGACTGTACCAATGGTCGCGTAAAATCTGGATGCGTTCCCGAATGCGTAGAGGAGTTTTCATCTTTTGTCGTAATGGATGAGTTTGTGTTGTGCTAGCCGAACAGGTCCGGCGAGAGCGGTGTGGGGTTGTTCGCGAGACGGGCGGGGTCGACGGAGGCGAGGAGGTCGGCGGCGAGAGCGGAGAAGTCGAGGCCGCGGGCGCGGCAGAAGTCGGGAAGAGGGACGAGTCCGGGAATCCGGCGCGGATCGAAGCGCTCGCAGAGGCGGGAGAGCTCCGGGTCGCGCAGATGCGCGAGGTTGCACGCGGCGACGTAGGGGAAGACCATCGCGACGGCGTGGCCGTGCGGGACGCCGTGGCGCGCGGTGAGCAGGTAGGAGAGCGCATGGGCGGCCGTCGTCTTCGAGATGTCGATGGCGCGGCCGGACCAGTAGGCGCCGAGCTGCATCGCTTCCCGCGTGGCGGGGTTCGGATCGTCGACGGCCTTGTCGAGGCGGCCGAGGCATTCGATCGCGCGGCGGGCGAAGGCGCGCGATTCTTCGGTCGCACCCCTGGCCCAGAGGGATTCGATGGCCTGCGAGACGGCGTCGAAGCCCGTGCAGGCGGTCTGGTAAGATGAGAGAGTGTAGGTGAACTCGGGAACGAGCGCGACGCGCGCCGGTCGGACGCGGAGATGGCCGATGGACTTCTTGACGCGGTCCTTGTAGGCGACGGCGAAGTGCGTCGCCTCGGCGCCGCTTCCGGCGGTGGTGGGGAAGGCGAAGACGGGCGGCGGGGCGATGTCCGTGGGCACACCGGCGGCGAGCTGGCCGGGGGTGCGTCCGGTCGCGAAGGCGAGCGCGAGGATCTTGGCGGTGTCGAGGATCGCGCCGCCGCCGACGGCGACGATCCGTTCGGGTGCGGCGCCGCGGAGCGTGGCGAAGGTCGTGTCGAGCTCTTCGAGCGAAAGCAGGTCGCCCGCGTGGGTCGCGGTGCGGAGCCGGGCGGCCGCGCGGAGCGGCTCCGCGAGAGCGTCGCGGGCGCCGCAGGCGGAGAACGAGCGGGCTCCTGTCACGAGCAGCGCGTCCGCCCCGCGGAGGAAGTCCGCGAGTTCGCGCCGGGCGTCGGCGAGTCCGAGGATCGGTTCGGGGATCATTGCTCGGCGCGGAGGGCGGCCATGAAGGCGGTTTTCGAAGCGACCGGCGCCACGGTCGGGCGGCCGAGGTCCTTGCGGGCGCCCTTGCGGACGCGGATTTCGAGGAAGGACGGGCGAGACCCTTCGAAGGGACTTTCGGCAAGGGCGGCGGCGATGCCCTCGAGGGTCGAGGCGGACGGAAGGACGTCATAGCCGCAGGCGCGTGCGACAGTGGGCAGGTCGACGGAGTCGGCGACGGTGGGCTGGCCGCCGACGGAGTCGTGGGCGGCGTTGTTGAGGACGACGTGGAGGAAATGGCCGTCGGCGCGGCGTCCGACGATGGCGAGGGCGCCGAGGTGCATCAGCGCGGCGCCGTCGCCCTCGACGGCGACAACGGGAAGGTCCGGGCGCGCGAGGTGGACGCCGAGGGCAATCTGGGAGGCGTGCCCCATCGAGCCGACGGTGAGGAAGTCGCGGTCGTGCGGCTCGCCGGCGTGTTCGCGCAGCTCGAAGATCTCGCGCGAGATCATTCCGGTGGAGCCGACGACGAACGCACGGGGCGGGAGCGCGGCGAGAAGGGCGCGAAGGGCCTCCTCGCGCGACAGGTCCGAGAGGTCGGGGCGGACGGGCGCCTTCGCGCCCGGGGCGAAGGTCCCCTTGCGGACGACGAGGGCGACGGGACGCGACTCGCGGATGGCGAGCGCGACCGCGCGTTCGAGGGCTGCGGTTGCGCCGGCAGGCTCGGAGGGGAGTATTTCGTTCGGGACGCGGAGTGCGTCGAGCAGGGGGATGGTGCACTGCCCCTGGGCGACGTGCTGGGGCTCGTCGGGAACGCCGGGCTCGCCGCGCCAGCCGACGAGGAGGACCATCGGGATGCCGTAGACGGCGGGGTCGGCGAGGGAGAGGAGCGGGTTGACGGCGTTGCCCTCGCCGGAGTTCTGGAGGTAGACGAGACCGGGACGGCCCGTCGCGAGGAAGTGTCCGGCGGCGAGGGCGACGGCGCCGCCTTCGTTCGCGGCGATCACGTGGCGAAGTCCGCCCGCCGGATCGGCGGCGCACGCGGCGAGTTCGGCGCAGAAGGACTTCAGCAGCGAATCGGGGACGCCGGCGAAGAAGTCGACACCGAGCCGGCGGCAGTCATCGAGAAACGAGGAAGAATCGACCATGGCGTCAAACGAGGGTGACGATGTCGCGGATCGGCATGCAGAGCGCGTCCGCCTCGAGGGCGCGGCCGTGCTCGAGGATGGCGCGGGCCGTCTTGTCCATCGCGGGATACGCGCTGCGGAGCATGTGGTTGGCGTAGATGACCATCTTGATGCCATGGGCCGCGAGATCGTCCTCGGAGACCTGCGGGTATGTGCTCGGGACGGCGACGAGCGGAACGGCGGGATGGACCTCGCGGAAGCGGGAGGCGAAGGCGAAGATCTCGTCGGGCGTATCGCTCTTGCTGTGGATCAGGATCGCGTCGGCGCCGGCCGCGACGTAGGCGGAGCAGCGCGCGAGGGCGTCCTCGACGCCGGCGCCCGTGATGAGGCTCTCGCAGCGTGCGACGATCATGAAGTCGTCGGTGATCTGGGCGTGCTTGCCGGCGGAGATCTTCGCGCAGTGGTCCTCGACCGGCGCCTGGCGCTGGACGTTCCCCTCGGGGAGGAGGGAGTTCTGCTTGCGGCCGATCTTGTCCTCGATGACGACCGCCGAGACGCCGAGGCGCTCGAGCGAGCGGACGGTGAAGACGAAGTTCTCGGCGAGACCGCCGCTGTCGCCGTCGTAGACGATCGGCTTGGTGGTGACCTCGAGGATCTCGTTCACGGTCTGGAGGCGGGACGTCACGTCGACGCACTCCGTGTCCGGCTTGCCCTTCGACGTGGAGTCGGTGAGGGAGCTGAGCCAGATCGCGTCGAACTCGCGCTTCTGGTTGTCGCGGACGGCCGAGGCGTGCTCGGCGATGAGCGCGGAGAGGCCGGAGTGGGCCTCGAGGACGCGCGTCACCGACTTGGCGCCGAGGAGGCGGCGGAGGCGGGAGCGGCGCACGTCGGGCGTCACGCCGATTTCGCGGATCGCCTTGTTGAGCTGCGTCGAGGAGATGCCCTCCGTGTAGGTCGGCTCGACGAGCTTGCCGCCCCACTGGGCGAGCGTCTCGATCACGCGGCGGCGCGTCTCCTGCTGGACGCCCGTCTTCCAGTCGTCGCCGTGGACGACGAAGTCGGGCCTGAGCTCGAGCAGGTTGGGGACGTAGTCGAGGGTCGTCTGCGGGACGACGCGGGCGACGCCCTTGAGCTGGGCGACCACGGCGCTGCGCTGCGCCCAGTTCATGTAGGGCAGGCGCTTGTAGCTCGCGATGGCCTCGTCCGTGAGGACGCCCACGGTGACCTCGCCGAGCTCGGCTGCGGTCCTGATGATGTTGAGGTGGCCCGGATGCACCAGGTCGGCGCTCATGGCGACGTAGACTTTTTTCATGGGGAAGGGGTTCCGCGTTCGAGGATCCTTCGCAGGAGGAAGGCGGTGTAGTAGGGTATCGTGAGGATCCGGTTTTCGAAGCCGACGTTGCCGGCCGTGAACTTCACGCCCTAATGGTTTCGTATTCTACGAATCAGGCATTGAATTGCAAGGAGATTCCGAAAAAATGAGCGAACCGTCGAGAGGAAATCACGAAAAAATGAGCGAATTAAAACAATAAGCATCCGAAAAAATGAGCGAATCAAAGATACTTCATCCCGAAAAGATGAGGATTGAGAAGGTCTCGCCGAGCTCGGCGGCGGTCCTGATGATGTTGAGGTGGCCCGGATGCACCAGGTCGGCGCTCATGGCGACGTAGACTTTTTTCATGGGGAAATGCGTTTGGAGCGGGCTCGGGTCGCGGCGCGTTTGCGCGGCGGCGGCGGAGAAGGCGGGGCGAAACGGGCGAGCCATTCGCCGAAGAAGCGGTCGTAGACGATCCAGCCGGCCGAGGTTTCGTAGACGAGGTCGAGCCGGCGGAGCGCCTCCAGCGCCGAGGCCGCCGTGGAGGCGGCGCCGAGCCCGCAACGCGCGACGAAGGCGCCCGAGGTCGGTTCGGCGACGGTACCCTCCGCGGCAAGGGCACGCAGGACCGCCTGCGAGGACGGCGGCTGGGAACGCAGCAGGTCGTTGTATTCCAGAGCGCGGGTTTCGAGAAGCTCGGAGACGACCTCCTCGACCGCCGCGGAGGACTCCACGTCGCGCCGCCGCGCCCAGAGCCGGTTGAGGACCATCTGCAGATACCAGGTGACGCCCCCGAACCGGTCGTAGAGGGCGGAGAAGGCCTCTTCGGAAAGCTCCAGCGAAGCCGCGCGGAAGTGGCGGCGCGCGAAGGCAAGGTAGGCTGCGCGGTCGATCGGGCCGAGCGAGAGGATGTCCGTGCTCTGGTAGAACGGGTGCTTCGGGGAGAGGAACATCTCCCGCATCAGGTGCTGGCGCGACCCCGCGAAGACGAAGCGCACGCCGGGGACGAACTGGATCTGCGACCGCAGCAGCGCCTCGGTCCCCCGCTCCGGATACTCGAGCACCTGCTGGAACTCGTCGATCGCGACCACGGCGCGGCGGTCGCGCCGGGCGAGATACGCGAACGTTTCGGCGAGCGTCTCCTCCGCCCGGGAGGGGACGACGTCGAAGGAGATCGACGGCGCGCCGTCCGGACCGGCCGAAATGGTCGGACGGCAGCTCTTGAAGAAGCGCGCGGCGGCGGCGACGGCGCGTTCGAGCTTCGTGTCGAGCGCGCCCGCGACGGCGGAGGAGAACAGGCGGGTGAAATCGGCGAGCGAGCGGGTCTGGAAGATGTCGACGTAGACGGTCGGCATCTTGCCTCGCAAATGGTGGAAGACGTTGTGGACGAGTCCCGTCTTTCCGTAGCGGCGCGGCGCGATCAGCGTCACGTCCCGGTCGTTCTCGAGCGACGAAACGAGACGGTCGGTCTCGGCCGCGCGGTCGCAGAACCAGTCCGGGCCCGCGTAACCCCGGACAAGAAACGGATTGTTCGGTTTCATGGGGCGGTATTCTAGCACGGTTTCTCCGTTACGTAAAGTTCGTTACGAAAATTTCGTAATTGACGAATCGCCTTCCTTCGGCCTGTTCGCAAACGCCGCCCACGGTGACCTCGCCGAGCTCGGCGGCGGTCCTGATGATGTTGAGGTGGCCCGGATGCACCAGGTCGGCGCTCATGGCGACGTAGACTTTTTTCATGGGGAAGTGGCGTTATGCGCGGCCCGGCGATCGAGTGCGGTTCAGTCCGGGTTCGGGCAGCCGGGAAGGATCCGGAGGTTTGCGACGCGCTGGAAATGGGCGTCGTCCGAAACGAGGACGGCGCCGTGCTCGAGGGCGAGCGCGGCGATCCAGATGTCGTTGGTCGGGATGGGCGTTCCGGCCTTTTTGAGCTGGCGGAAGACCGTTCCGTAGCATTCGGCCGTGTCGGTCGTGAGCGAGACGGTTTCAACGGTCGGAATCGCGAGTAAACGGGCGAGACCGGCGCGCGCGGCGCGGCCGCGGCGGGTCGAGTCCAGTCCCGCCACGAACTCGCCGAGGGCGGGGATCGGAAGCAGGACCTTGTCCGCGCGCCCGAGCGTCTCCGCATTGCCGCCGCCGGCGACGAGGTCGATGAGCGTGTTCGTGTCGACGAGGAGCTTCACTTCCAGAGCTCCTCGTCGATGGTGCGCTGCGCCGCGACGGCGCGGCGCAACGCGGCGGCGTCCTCCGCGGTGATGGTCCCGGCGAGGGCGGCGAACTCCGCCACGTGGTCCGGCCGCTTGCGATGGACCAGGCCGAGCGCGGAGGCCAGAAGGGCCTTGGCGGCGCGGTTCATGCTGGTGCCGGCCCGCGCCGCGTTCTCGCGGAGCGCGGCGTAGAGATCGTCGTCGATGTCGTGTAGCGTGATGGCGGCGGGCATGGAAACCTCCGTGGTTCAAGAACAAGACGGATTCTGAACCATTCCGTTCCGCTTGTCAAGAGGAATCGGAACATTTCCCGGGGACCCCGACCGATGCAAGCCGGCCGGGCGCGGCAAAGTCGCGCCATCCGGGCGAAGCCGGCGCGGCGCGCCGCGCGAGGCCGCCAAACGCTATGCATCGTGCGGGACCGAGGAGGTCGGCGAGAGCGGGAGCCGGGAAAACACGCCGCGCAGGAAGCCGCGCGCGTAGGCCCGGGCGATGTCGGGGCGGCGCGCCCGCAGGGCGACGAAGCCGTACCAGAGAACCGAGAGCGGACCGAAGACGAACGTCACGGAGAGCCGCCCGACGAACGAAAAGTGGCGGCGAACGAACCAGAGGCGGTTGCGCGAGAAGCAGAAGGTCCGGAAAGTCTTCTCGATGCCGAGAGCCCGCAGCGCGGGAACGCAGCCCGGTTCGAGGAACCCGTGGTGGTCCGTGCGGGCGGCCGGAACGATGGCGGCCTTGCGCCCCGTGGCGAGCATGCGCCATCCGAAGTCGGATTCCTCGAAGATCTGGACGAAGGACTCATCGAAACCGCCGACCCTGGCAAAGACCGCGCGCGGAACGCAGAACGCGTTCGGGCTGTAGGTCGTGGGAAGCAGTTCCTCTTGGGGAATGTCCGCTTCGCGACTGCGCGGCGCGCGATCGCGGGGCTGCGACGTGAGACGGTCGAAATCGGAGCCGAGCGTCCAGACCTCGCGGCGGCCGTCCGGAAGGACATGGACGGAGACCGGCGCGGCAAGGCCGAGCTCCGGATGCGCACGAAGCGCCGCGACGAGACGAGAGCACATATCGGGCGCAACGGTGTTGTCGTCGTCGAGGAAGAGAAGAAACGAACCGCGGGCGATGCGTGCGCCCGCGTTGCGGGCGGCGGCCTGGAACGCGTTGCGTTCCTGCCGGATGTAGCGGTAGCGCGAATCGGAGCCGAACGCCTCGTGCAGGACGGTTCCCGTGTCGTCGGGAGAATGGTCGTCCACGACGATGCATTCCAGATCCACGCCTTCGCTCGCCAGAACGGACGCCACGCACCGCTTCACCATCGGCGCGCGGTTGAACGTCGGGATAACGACGGAAAGCGCGAGTTCTGACCTGTTCATTGCAAAACGAACTCCGTCCGCGGCGCAGACCAGATCTTGAACTCGTCAATCAGAAACGAAACGTGGCGGGCGGCCGGCTCCTTTTCGTCTTTCCGTTGAGGAAATCCTAGGAGGACAGCGCTCGCGAGAAAACGACGATAGCGTTTCCCGTCTGAAAGACCGTTGCGACCTCCGGTCGGAATCCGCCTGCCGTCGACGAAAACCGCGATGGTTTCGTCTGAACCGGAGACGCCGTTTTCGTCCCAGACGACCGCGTAGTGGTGCCATGCGGCGGGTTCGCCGAGGAAGGACGGATATCGGCGCATGCCCCATCCGTCTTCGGACGCCGCGGTCGCCCCCTGAATCATCGCGCAAAGGCCGCTACGGCCGCAACCGTCGTTTCCACTCCACTGAAGGTAGGACGAACGCGGATTCCCTTCCGGTCGCTCCATGTCCCGAGCAAGCCAAAGGCAGAAGAAACGCGGACTGCCACCATCGCCGAAGACGGCCTCCTTCGTGGCTCCCTCCATCTTCGCCCAGAACTCAATTGTGCCGCGGGCTCCGAGAAAGCCGGGGTCGAAATCGACCTCGGCCGCCGGCTCGTCCGCGAACACCCGCAGCGCGTTGCCGACCTTGCCCGGAACGAAGGAACCGCCGAGGAACGTGCCGGCGGGGCCCGTGGCGGGGTGCTCGATTGACTGCGCGTCGTCGAAGGTGCAGTGGTAGAGGAGTTCGGAATGCTGAGTGCGGAATGCTGAATGCGGAATGGGGCTGTCAGACCGGGAACAGGCGAAGTCGGTCTTCGCGACGGACCAGATCTTGAGGTCGTCGACGAGAAAGGGCTTCATGCTACGACGCCGGTCGGTGGAGCTGGCGTGCCAGGGGATGCCGAGATCGTAGGCATGGTTGCCGTAGTCAGCGAGACGGGCGGGAACCTTTTCGTCGTCCACGCCGCCGAGGACCGGCTGAGGATTCCCGTCGACGAACACTTTCACGAACGAGCCGTCTCCGAATCCGTCCGCCTTCCACGACATCGCGTAGTGGTGCCAGTCCGCCCAGTTGTCGCCAAGGATCTTCCGGTACTCCATCGACCAGCCAGAGTGCGGAATCGTGCCGAACGGCCAGCCGGCCATCGCTCCGCCGAGTCCGCCGCGGGCGAAGCCGTTGTTTGCCGCAAACTGTAGGAGCGTGATGCTCCTGCGCTCGTCGTAGAGCGAGACGAACAGCGGATCGCCGCCGTCCACGTACCGGAGGTCGTCCCCCTCGATCTTCGCCCAGAACTCCAGGCAGCCCTCGGGGCCGAGGAATCCCTTCGGGAGCTTCGACTCGAACGCGGGCGTATCCGCCTCCACGCGCAGGGCCTTGCCGAACTTCCCCGAAACGAAGGAGCCGCCGAGGAAGCGGCCGGAGGGGCCGGCGGCGGGATGCTCGATCGAGGAAGCGGAGTCGAAGGTGCAATGGTAGATGAGGGTTGAAACGGTTGAAGCGGTTGAAGAGGTTGAAGGGTTGAAGGAGATGGACGAGACCGCGCGGAGCGGGAGACGCACGCGACCGAGAAGCGTGTCGAAGGGAAGAAAGCGGAGATCGTCGGGGAAGCGGACGGTCAGGCGGTCGCCATTGCGGAAGGTGATGCGGCTTGGCGAGGTCGCTCCGCGGCCTGGCTTCGCCGCATGGCGGGCGCCCTCGCGGCGGCCGTATCTCGCGCCTTCTGCGCTTGATCCGGCGGTGGAATCGGACGGAAGGAACTCGATGCGCTCCACGGCGCGGAGGTCGATGCGGACACGGCCGAGGGAGGGGGAGACGGCGGGGAGGAAGCGCGGACGGAGGGCGCCCTTGAGGATCGAGCCGTCGGACAGGGAAACGGTCGCGCTCAATGGCGAATTCTGAGTGCTGAATGCTGAATGCTGAATGGCGTCTCCGCCCGGCGCGGCGGGCTCTGCGCCCTCTGCGGGCTCTGCGTGAGGCACCCCCTCAGGCTCGCTGCGCTCGCCAGCTCCCCCAGCGGGGGAGCCAGACTCCGCGATCTCCGCGTGAGAAACGGCGTCCGCGAAGCAGAGTGCGGAGGAGAGGAGCAGGGCGAGGAGGGTTTTCATAGCGTGTCCTTTCGTCGGTGGTTGGAGCGGGAACGGGACGCGGCGCGTTTGCGCGGCGGCGGCGGGGAGGGCGGGGAGAAACGGGCGAGCCATTCGCCGAAGAAGCGGACGGAACGGCTACTCGTGGCGGTGCATGAGCCAGACGTGCATCGCGAGGCAGACGACGACCGGGACCGGAAGGAGCCAGTGCGCGTGCAGCTCCGGATGCTTGGAGAGCGACTCGGCCGTGATGCAGAAGAGGTAGAACGCGCCCGCGATGGCGAGGGACAGGCCGATGCCGACCGACGACTCGCGCCGATGGCTCTGAATGCCGAGCGGAACGCCCACCAGGACGAAGCAGAAGCACGCGACGGCGAGCGTCGCGCGCACGCCGATCTCGACCTTCTTGCGGGAGAGCTCCTTCTCCGCGCGGAAGGCGGGGGCCAGTTCGGCGCGGGCGGCGACAAGCACCTTGCCGCCGCTTTCGATCCGGGCCGCGAGCACGGCGGGCGTCGGCGCGACGACGGGATGCGCCGACGCGGCGGCGACGGCGTTCGTGAGCCCCGCCGCGTCCGCCGCGGCGAGCGCGTTGGTCAGCGCGGCGGCGGATCCGGAGTCGCGCGCGGCGGAGAGAAGCCCCACGGCCTCGCCGAACGCGGCCGCGCCCGAAAGGGCGACGGACGAGGAAGTGGCCGCGCGTAGCGCCGCGGCGGCGGCCCGCGCAACGGCGTTCGAGACCTCCACGGCGGCGGCCCGCTCCGGATTCGCGAAATCCTCGCGAATGGCGGCGAAGCGCCTCTCGAGCGTCGCCAGGCGCGCCCGGGCCTGCGGCGAGACGGGCGGATAGACGCGCGCGACGGCGACGTCGCGCACGAGCTCCCACGTCGGCATGTCCTTCGCGCGGCGGGCCGGCTCGCGCTCGCCGGGCCTGTCGTCGTAGCCCGCGAGGGCGGCGAGAGGCAGCTGCCACGTCTCGGCGTGGGACATCCCGGGCTCGTCGTCGCGCCACGGGTCGATCGTCACGTCGCGCATGTTCAGGAACGCGCGGCCGTCGCCGTTCGTGGCGACGAAGGCGGACGCGGCGCGGATCTCGCGGGTGCGGCCGCCGGGAAGCGGCTGGTTGACGCGCAGGTCCAGCAGCTCCTCCCCGTCCCGGCGGGCGACGAAGACGTCGTAATCGCCCATGGGGATCCAGGTGCGCGGCTCCAGCAGCGCCATCACGTCCTTCGCCTTGAACGCCTTGCGGCGCAGGGCGCGGGTGTAGGCGGCGTCGGGCGAGACGTTGTCGTTCACGTGCAGGCAGACGAGCGCGAGCAGCGCCGCGAGGAGCACGGGCGTGCGCATGATCGAGGCGAGCGGGACGCCGCAGGAGCGCATCGCGGAGATCTCGCTGTCGGAGGAGAGGCGCGAGAAGACCAGGAGCGAGGAGACGAGCGTCGAGACGGGGACCGAATAGGAGAGCGTGCCGGGCAGGTTCTGCCAGAGGAAGCGCAGGACGAGCATCGCGTCCATGCCGCGCGCGATGTACTTGAGGGACTCGAAGACGAGCCCCACCATCATGACGAAGGTGAGCACGGCCATCGCCATCACGAACGTGACGAGGAAGTTCGAGAGGATGTAGCGGTGCAGGATGCGCATGGATGGTGCGGATGATACACGAATCGCCCCGCGGGGGCAAGGCGCTTGCGCGCGGCGCCGCGTGCGTGATAAAGTATCCCCATGCCCGCACCGGAACCGAAAAGGGAACAGCTGCCGCAGACGCTCGGCCTCGCCGACGTCTTCTGCATCTCCGTCGGCGCGATGGTCTCCGCCGGCATCTTCCTGCTGCCCGGCCGCGCGTTCGCCCACGTCGGACCCGCGGTTGCGGTCTCCTACGTCTTCGGCGGCTGCATCGCCACGCTCGGCATCCTCGCCGTCCTCGAGCTCGCCACCGCCATGCCGCGCGCGGGCGGCATCTACTACTTCGCCACGCGCAGCCTCGGCCCGCTCGCCGGGACGATGTCGGGGCTTCTCAACTGGGCCGCGCTCGCGCTCAAGGGCGCCTTCGCGATCTTCGGCACCGCGCAGATCGCCCACGCCTTCGGCCCCGCGCTCCCGGTCCCCGCCTACGGCGTCGCATTCACCGCGGTGTTCCTCTTCGTGAACCTCCTCAGCACCGCCGCCGCCGCGAAGATGCAGCAGCTGCTCGTCGCGGTGCTGCTCCTGGTGATGGCCGCCTACGTCGCGCTCGGCGCGGGGCACGTCGAGCTCGCGCGATTCGCGCCGTTCGTCGCGGAGGGCAAGCGCTGGTCCGACGTGCTGTGGGAGGCGGGCTTCCTCTTCGTCTCGTTCGGCGGCCTGCTCGGCGTGGTGAGCGTCGCGGAGGAGGTGCGCAACCCGCGCCGCAACATCCCGCTCGGGATCCTCGCGGGGCTCGGCGTCACGACCGTGCTCTACGGGCTCACGATGGCGGTCACCGTCGGCGCGATCGACGCGGGGACGCTCGCCGCGTCGGAGCAGCCGCTCGCGGAGGCGGCGCGCCACTACTACGGGCGCGCGGGCTTCGCGGCGCTCACGCTCGGCGCGCTGCTGGCGTTCGTGACGACGGGCAACGCGGGCCTGATGGGCGCCGCGCGCTACCCGGTGGCGCTGGCGCGCGACGAATACGCGCCGGCCATCTTCGCACGCACCGTCGGCCCGCGCCGCGTGCCGGTGCCGGCGCTGCTGCTCACGGGCGCCGTCGTCGCCGCGGTGCAGTTCCTCGACCTCGAGACGATCGTCAAGGTCGCCTCCACGGTCGTGATGCTCTCCTACGTCCTCACGAACCTCGCCGTCGTCATCCTGCGCGAGAGCGGCGTGATGAACTACCAGCCTAGCTTCCGCACCCCGCTCTACCCGGCACTGCCGCTCGGATGCATGATGCTCTTCGCGCTGCTGGTGGTGAAGCAGGGCGACGCCTCGCTCGGCGTCACGGGCGGGATCATGGTCTTCTCGATCCTGCTCTACATGCGCTACGGCCTGCGGGCGAGGCGCGAGACGGCGCTGCAGCAGCTCGTCGGGCGCATGGCCAAGCCGGACTTCGAGGCGGCGGGGCTCGAGGCAGAGCTGCGCGAGGTGGTGCGCACGCGCGACGGGCTCGTCGAGGACGCGTTCGACCGCGCCGTGGCGCAGGCGCCGACGTTCCTGCTGCCGGGCACCGCGACGCTGGACGAGCTCTTCGACGAGGCGGCGAAGCTCGCCTCGTCCGCAACGGGCGCCAACGCGGACGCGCTGCGCGACCGGCTGCTGGAGCGAGAGCGGGCGTCGAGCACGGTCATCGCGCCGGGCGTCGCGGTGCCGCACCTGGTGCTGCCGGGCGCGGAGGGCAAGTTCCTCGTCGTGATCGCCAAGTGCGAGGACGGCGTGCCGTTCGGCGAGGACGCGCCCGGCGGCGCCGAGGAGCCGGTCCGGACCGCGGTCTTCCTCTTCGCCTCCGAGGACCGCCGCGGGGCGCACCTGCGGTCGCTCGCGATGGTGGCGCAGACGATCCTCGCGCCGGGCTTCGCCAAGCGGTGGCTGCGCGCGCGCACGCCGCAGCAGCTGCGTGACATCTTCCTCCTCGCCCGCCGCATCCGCGCGACGAAGCCGGGAGCGTCCTAGCAGGCCGGGTCGCCGGGATTGACCGGGGCCAGGGTCGTGAGGACCGCGAGGCCCGTGGCGGGGTCGCCCGCCGTGAGGACCATGCCCTCCGAGACGCCCACGCCCTTCATCTCGCGCGGGACGAGGTTCGCGACGAAGACCACCTGCTTGCCGTCGAGGACCGAGGGATCCGGATACGCCATGCGGATGCCCGAGAAGATCGTGCGGTGCCCGAGCGGGCCGCAGTCCAGCTCGAAGCGCACGAGCTTCTTGCTCTTCGGCACCGCGGTGCAGCTCAGGACCGTGCCCACGCGCAGGTCGCACGCGTCGAAGGCGGGAAAGGCGATCTGCGGCTTGACCGCGGGCGTCTGCGGCTCGCTCGGAGAGCTCGCCCCACCGGCGGCGCCCGCGGTTGCCGCCGGGGACTGCGAAGCCGGTTCCGTGCCCGCGGCTTCAGCCGCGGGCTTGCTCGCCTCGACCATCGCCTCGACCGCCTTGGGGTCGACGCGCGTGGCGAGATACTCGTATTCGCCGATCGGCGCGTTCTCGAGCGTGCGGCCGAGGCTCTCCCACGTGAAGCCGTCCTCGCCGAAGAGCGCGGCGGCCTTCTTCGCGTAGACCGGGAGGATCGGCGCAAGGTAGATCGCGAGGAGGCGGAAGAGGTTGAGCACCGTGGTGAGCACGGGGCGCACGGACTCGGGGTCCTCCTTGATCGCCTTCCACGGCGCGTGGCGGTCAAAGTATTCGTTGGCGGCGTCGGCGAGCTTGCAGACCTCGACGGGCACCTGCGAGAACTTGCGCGCCTCGTAGAGCGCGGCGATGGCGTCGGCGCGGGCGCGCGAGGCCTCGAGCAGCGCGCGGCCCTCGTCGTCGAGCGCGCCGAGGCGGCCGTCGAGCTTCTTGCCGAGCATCTGCGCGCCGCGCGAGGCGAGGTTGGTGATCTTGCCGACGAGGTCGGCGTTCACGCGCTGCGCGAAGTCGTCGAGGTTGAGGTCGATGTCGTCGGTGGTGTTGTTGATCTTGCAGGCGTAGTAGTAGCGCAGGAACGCGGGGTCGAGGTGGTCGAGGTAGGTGCGCGCGGAGACGAACGTCCCGCGGCTCTTGCTCATCTTCTCGCCGTTCACGGTGAGGAAGCCGTGGACGAACACCTTGCTCGGACCCTGGTAGCCGGCGGCGTGGAGCATCGCGGGCCAGAAGAGGCAGTGGAAGCGGACGATGTCCTTGCCGATGAAGTGGTAGCGCTCCGTGGCGGGGTCGCCCCACGTCGCCTCGAAGGTCGTGCCGTTGCGGCCGCACCAGTTCTTGAGGGAGGCGAGGTATCCGACGGGGGCGTCGAGCCACACGTAGAAATACTTGCCGGGGTAGCCGGGGATCTCGAAGCCGAAGTAGGGCGCGTCGCGGGAGATGTCCCACGGCAGGAGCGTCTGGTCCTCGCCGAACCACTCCTGGAGCTTGTTGGCGACGTCGGCCTGCGTGTGGTCCGGGAGCCACGCGCGCAGATACTCCTTGAACTTCGCGAGGTCGAAGAGGATGTGCTCCGTCTCGCGCGTCTCGAGCGCGCGGCAGCCGCAGGTGGCGCAGTGGGCGTCCTTGAGGTCGGCGGGCGAGTAGGTCGCGGAGCAGTGCTCGCACGAATCGCCGTACTGCTCCTCCTTGCCGCAGTGGGGGCAGGTGCCCTTCACGAAGCGGTCGGGGAGGAACATTCCGCACTGCGGGCACCAGAGCTGGGCGACCTTCTCGCGCAGGAGCGCGCCGCCCTTGTCGAGCTTGGCGTAGATGTCCTCGCAGAACGCGCGGTTCTCGGGCGAGTTCGTCGTGTAGTAGTTGTCGAACGCGATCTGGAAGTCGGCGAAGTCGCGCGAGTGGCGCGCGTGCATCTCGGCGATGAGGTCCTCGGGTGCGCGGCCCTCCTTGCGGGCGCGGATCATGATGGGCGTGCCGTGCGTGTCGTCGGCGCAGACGTAGGTGCAGTCGTGGCCCCGCATCTTCTGGAAGCGGACCCAGAAGTCCGTCTGGAGATACTCGACGAGGTGCCCGATGTGGATGTCACCGTTGGCGTAGGGCAGGGCCGACGTGACGACGATCTTGCGTTTGTCCATGGCATGCCTCCTTTGCGGAAGAACGGCGCGCGAGTCTAGCACAGCCCGCCGCGCGCCGCAACCGCGCCCGCGCGCTCGCGCTACGCCAGGAGGCCGTGGGCGGCGAGCCAGGGGCGGACGCGTTCGGCGGGGAGGCCCATGACGTTCGTGAAGGAGCCGGAGAAGGATTCGACGACGCGGTCGCCGAGCGTCGCGATGTCGTAGGCGCCCGCGCGGTCGAGCGTGCGGGCCTCGTCGAGATAGGCCTCCGCGTCCGCGCGCGAGAGGGCGCGGAACCGGACGGCCGAGGTCTCGACGAAGACCTCGGGCTCCGCGCCGCGGCCCGGCGCGGACGCCGCCACGGCGGTGTGGACGAGGTGCTCGCGCCCGGCGAGCCGCAGCAGCATCGCGACCGCGTCGTCGCGATCGCGTGGCTTGCCGATCGCCTCGCCGCCGAGCGCGACGAGCGTGTCGGCCGCGAGCACCGCCTCGTCCGGCGCGGCCGCGCGCGCGGCGGCGGCGTGCTTGGCGAGCGCGGCGGCGCGGACGCTCGCGACCGGATCGGCGAGGCGCGGCTCCTCCGCGTCCGCGGGGCGGACGACGAAGCGCGCCCCGAGCTCCGCGAGGATCGCCGCGCGGCGCGGCGAGGCGGAGGCGAGGACGAGGCGCGGCGGGGCGGCGGGATCGGCGGCGGGAGGCATCGCGGCGGGAGCTAGAGGAGCCCTTCGGGGTCGTCCGGCGGAATCTGCAGGATGCGGGCGGCGTCGGCCGCGATGCGGGCGAAGACCGGGGCGGCGCAGTCGCCGCCCGAGTGGCGGGGCCTGGGCGTCGCCTCGCACGTCACGAGGATCGCCAGGCGAGGCTCCCGCGCCGGGAAGAAGCCGACGAACGAGCCGTAGTAGTCGCTCTTCGAATAGCCGCCGGGCACGGGCATCTGCGCGGTACCGGTCTTGCCGGCCGCGGTGTAGCCGGGAACGCGGGCCTTGCGCCCCGTGCCCCGCCCCGCGATGACGGCCTCGAGCATCTGCGCGACCTGGCGCGCGGTGCGCTCCGAGACGGGGCGGCCGGCGGCGCGCGGCAGGAAGTTGGTGAGCACGGTCCCGTCCGGCGCACAGACCGCCTTGACAAGGTGCGGCTCCATCAGCAGCCCTCCGTTGGCGATCGCGGCGTAGGCGGAGACGAGCTGGATCGCGGTCGCCGTCATCCCCTGCCCCATCGCGGTGCGGAGGCTGTTGAGCTCCGAGCCGTCTCCGATCGTCCGTCCGGCGCTCTCGCCGACGAGCGGAAGGCCGGTGCGGCGGCCGAAGCCGAACGCCTTGAGATACGACTGCAGGCGCTCCTTGCCGAGCATCATCCCGAGGCGCGTGGCGCCGCGGTTGGAGCTGTGCTCGAGCATCTCCCCGACGGTGACCGCGTGCGAACCCGGCGCCATCCAGCGCAGATGGTCCTCGAGCGGCTTGCCGCCGTAGAGCGTGTCGGAGACGTCAAGCGGCGAGTCGGGGGTCACGAGCCCCTCCTCGAGCGCGGCGGCGGCGGCGAAGGTCTTCATCACGGAGCCAGGCTCGTAGATGTCGGAGATGGCGCGGTTGCGCTGCTCGCCGGGGGTCGAGGAGCCGAATTCGGGGACGGCGAAGTTCGGGCGAGAGGCCATCGCGAGGATCTCGCCCGTTCGGACGTCCATGACGACCGCCCAGGCGGCGCGCGGGTGCAGCTCCTCGGCCATCGCCTCGTCGAGCGCGGCCTCGACCGACAGCTGCACGTCGAGGTCGATCGTGAGGAGGACGTCGTTGCCGTCGACGGGGTCGCGCGATCCGCGCGGGCGCGAGGCGATGGCGCGGCGCCTGGCGGTGGCGTCGGACGCCTTGTAGCCCGGCGAGCCGCGCAGGATGCGGTCGCATGTGCGCTCGAGGCCGGCGAGCGGCTCCTCGAGGGAGTTGACGAAGCCGATGACGTGGCAGAGCGCCGAGCCCTGCGGATAGCTGCGGCGGATGATGCGCTCCTTGATCGAGCAGTGGGAGATTGCTTCGTTCGTCGCGAGCAGGTCCGCGACCGCCTGGTCGGCCGTCTCGCCGATCGGGAAGTAGCGCTTGAAGCGGACCTTGCCGTCCTTGCCGACGAAGGTCGAGTTGGTCGACACGAGCGCCTCGAAGACCTTCGCGCGGTCGAACGCGCCGCACGCCGCAAGCGTCCGATAGGCGGCGAGGCGCGCGGGCTCGTCGGCGACGGCGAGCGGGTCGATGGCAACCTTCCAGAGCGGGAACGACTCGGCCAGCGGATGGCGCTTGCCGTGCCGGTCGTAGATGCCGCCGCGCATCGCGGCTATGACGTTCGTGACGACGCCCGGCACGACGATCTTCTCGGGGTCCGGGTGCAGCTGCACCTGGACGAGCTTGCGCGTCACGACGGCGAACGCGCTCGCGAGCGCGAGCGCGACGATGGCGAAGCGCACGCCGGTGCGGGCGAAGAGGCGCCCGCAGGCGTCGAGCGGCCGGGGCATGCGCATCGCGGGCTCCCCGACGGCTAGCGGCGGTTGGCGGCGTAGGCGGCCGGCGCGCCGCCGGCGACGCCCGCGGGGCGAGCGCCGGGGCCGCGCATCGCGATGCGCTGGCGGCTCGACGGAACGTTCATCGCGATCCCGTTGGCGAGCAGGACCGCGCGCAGGTTCTCGGGGGAGCGCTTGGCGTTCCACTTCGCCGTCTCGCGCTGCAGCTCCTCCATGAGCGCGCGCTGGCGGGCATCCTCGCGGACGATTCCGTCGGCGAGGGATTCGTTGGCGTGGCGGACGACGAGCCAGGCGACGCCGACGAGCATGAGGAGAATGATCACCACCGCGCCCTTCATCGTGATGGCGAAGGTGTGCTGGCGGGTGTCCCAGGGGCGGTTGCGGTTCGTGTATTTCCGGTGGCGGGAGTGGGGGCGCTTCTTCATCGGAGGGTCAAGGATCGAAGGGTTGAAGGGTGGAAAGTGACGAGTGACGAGTGACGAGTGGCGAGTGGCGGACGGCCGCATTCAGCATTCAGCATTGCGCGACGCGGAGGCGACGCGCTCGACGGCGCGAAGCTTGGCGGAGCGCGCGCGCGGGTTCGCGGCGCATTCGGCCTCGGACGGGGCGACGGGCCGGCGCAGGAGGCGGCGGACCGGCGGCTCGGCGCCCTCGTGGCGCGAACCGCCCTGCGGCAGCGAAACCTCGCGGCCCTCGTGCTCGGCGAAGGCGCGCTTCACGGCGCGGTCCTCGAGCGAGTGGAACGTGATCACGGCCATGCGCCCGCCCTCGGCGAGGAGCGGCAGCGCCGCCTCGAGCGCGGCGGCGACCTGGTCGAGCTCGCGGTTCACCGCGATGCGCAGCGCCTGGAAGGTCCGCGTGGCGGGGTGGCGCGCCGCGCCGCGGCGGCCGCCGACCGCCCGCTCGACGGTCTCGGCGAGGCGCGCGGTCGTCTCGATCGGCGCCTTCGCCTGCTCCGTAAGGATCGCGCGGGCGATGCGACCGGCGTTCGGCTCCTCGCCGAGCTCGCGCAGCAGCGCCGCGAGCGAGCGCCAGTCGTCGCCGTAGCCGGCGAGCAGCTCCGCCGCGGTCGGGCCGCGCGTCGGGTCCATGCGCATGTCGAGCGGTCCGTCCGCCCGGAAGGAGAAGCCGCGCGCGGGCTCGTCGAGCTGGAAGGAGGAGACGCCGAGGTCGAGCAGGATGCCGTCCGCCGGGTCGAAGCCGCGCTCGCGCGCCACGTCGGCGATCGAGGCGAACTCCGCGTGCACCGCCTCGAAGCGCGCGCCGAACGGCGCGAGCCGCTCGCGGCAGCGATCGATCGCCGCGGGGTCGCGGTCGAGGCCGAGCAGGCGGCCGTCCGGCGCGCTCGCGCGCAGGATCGCCTCCGCGTGGCCACCGCCGCCGAGCGTCCCGTCGATGTAGCTCCGCCCGGGGCGCGGATCGAGCGCCTCGAGGGTTTCGGAGAGCAGGACGGGGACGTGCATCGGAGGTGAGAGGTTAGAGGTCAGAGGTCAGAGGTCATTCAGCATTGTGCATTGTGCATCGTGCATCGTGCATTGCTAGAAGTTCATCGACTGCGCCTCGGTGGCGAGCTGGGCGAGGACGTCGGCCTCCGAGCCGTCGATCTTCGGGCGGTTCTCGGGCGACCAGGCCTCGACGTGGTAGCCGGCGCCGATGAGCACGACGTCGGACTTGAGCCCGGCGAAGGCGAGCAGCGAGTCCTTGACGCGGATGCGGTTCATCGTGTCGACGGAGAGGCAGCTCACGAGCTCGCCGATGCGGCTCGTGAAGGAGGCCTTCGTCGCGTCCGAGAGCGCGGCGTGGCGGAAGGCCTCCATGCGGCGGTCGAACTCGGCGGGGCAGAAGATGTCGAGGCAGCGCGGGCCGTGCAGATGCGAGAGCGACGGCATCACGTAGACCTGCGGCGGGCGCCCCATGCGCTCGTACCAGTCCGTCGGGATGGTGAAGCGGCGCTTGGGGTCCAGCTTGTGGTCCGCGCGACCGAGAAGCGGCTGGATGAGGGCCGAATCGCGGTTTTCGCCGGGAGGGGTCTGGACGGTCGTCTCTGACATTTCGTGACCTTTTGTGCTCTCTTTATACACCTTCTCCCACCCGATTGCAAGCAAAAAATGTATGGAAAATTTCCGCCTTCATCCGCCGCCACACTTGCCCCAGAGCCGCCTTCCGTGTAGAATGCGCCTCGTTTCCGCCGCCGGAAGCGGCGCGAAAAGCTCCCTCCCCTCCCCCGCCCCGCCATGCACAACGACTCCCACCCCGACTGGAGCGCGATCGCCGCCTGCGACGCGCACATGCACCTCTACCGCGGCCGCTCCTTCGCCTGGAACCTGCAGATGATGCGCGGCTACATGGAATGGTTCGGCCTCGAGCGCGCCGCGCTCATGGCCCTCCCCGCGACGACGGAGGACCCGTGGTGGCGCGACGACGGCTCGAACCTGCGCTGCCTCGGCGTGAAGGCCGCGCTCAACGCCGAGAACCCTGCGCGGAAGGTCTACGCCTTCGCCGGCCTCCATCTCGGCGACGGCGCCGCGCCCTCGTCCGGGGAGGACTTCGCCGACCAGGCGCGCCGCGCGCTCGACATGGGCTACGACGGCTTCAAGTCGCTCCAGGGCAAGCCGGGCCTGCGCAAGCGCTGCGGCTTCGCGCTCGACGCCCCCGTGCTCGACCCGTTCTACGCCGTCCTCGAGGAGCGCGGCCGCCCGCTCGTCTTCCACGTCGGCGACCCGGCCGACTTCTGGGACGTCGAGAACGCCCGCCCGGACGCGAAGGCGAACGGCTGGGTCTACGACGAGACGTTCCCGTCGCTCGCGCGGCTGCGCGCCGAGGCGGAGAACGTTCTCCGGAAGCACCCCGCGCTCGCGGTGAACTTCGCGCACGTCTTCTTCCTCGGCGAGGACCCCGACGAGGCCGAGCGCCTCCTCGAGACCTACCCGAACCTCGGCCTCGACCTCACGCCCGGCTGGGAGATGAACATCGGCTTCACGAGGTTCCACGACCGCTGGCACGGGATCGTCGAGCGCTTCCCCGACCGCTTCTACTTCGGCACCGACAACGCCAACTGGCACGCCTCGGCCGACCTCGCGTCCTACGACGAGCCGTTCCGCTGGGCCTACGACATGGACCGCTCGCTCCTCGGCGAGGACCCCGCCACGTTCAAGGTCCGGTGCGGCGAGGACGTGCACGAGTTCCGCCCGTTCGGGCTCGCCCCCGAGACGCGCGAGGCCGTCCTGCGCGGCAACTTCCTCCGCCGCTACGGCGCCGAGCCGGTTCCGGTCGACCGCGATGCCGCCTTCGAGGAGGCCCGGCGCCTCTGCGCCTTCGTCGACAAGCGCTGGCCCGCCGGGACGCACCCCGACTCGTGGCGCACGACGCTCCGGATCCTGCGCCGCTGGACCGCCTCGCCCGACGCGCTCTTCGCGCCCGAGCCCCTCCCGTAGCGCGCCCGCGGAAGGCCTGTCCGATCGCCGCTGCAATCCCGAGCGGCTTCGCGCCCCGTCGTCGAGCCCGCCATCGGACGCGCGGCCGCGCGTCCGGGGTTACGTCGACGGGAAGGCCGGCTTGGATCGCCACGCATTTTTTTTCGTTGGACATTGCTCCCGGCTTGGAGTATCATAGCGCGCGTTCTCGCCCACTTGAAAAACCACGAGGCACCACCCATGAAATCCACGCCCGCTTTCGCGTTCGGCGCCGCGCTCGCCGCCGCCGCGCTCCTCACCCCCGGCTGCCGCACCATCCACCGCGGCGAAACGCCCGCCGAGCCCGACCCCGCCGCCGTCTCCGCGGACGGCGTCTCGCCCAAGCCCGTCGTCCTCGACGCCAAGCAGGTCGGGACGGACGGCACCTACAAGGAGTTCGTGATCGCCGACGAGAACGCCGACCGCGCCTACGCCGTCGAGGCCGACGGCCTCACCGGCCAGACCGGCCGCCACGTCCCCGCGCCGCCGCCCGCCCCCGATCCCGCCCCCGCCTTCGCGCCCGCCGCGGCCCCCGCCCCCGGCGCCTCCGGCGTCTACGTCGTCCAGGACGGCGACATCTTCGGCCGCATCGCGCAGAAGCACGGCGTCTCGCAGAAGGCGTTGCTCGACGCGAACCCCGGCCTCAAGGATCCGAACCGGATCCGCATCGGCCAGAAGCTCAACGTCCCGCCGCGCGGGACCGGCCTCGGCGCCGCCGCGCCGAAGAAGGCCGGCGCCAAGAAGGGCGCCCAGAAGAAGGCCGCCGCCACGCTTCCGGCCAAGGCCGGCTACACGGTCTACGTCGTGCAGGAAGGCGACATCCTCGGCCGCATCGCGAACCGCCACAAGACCACGGTGAAGGCGATCATGGAGGCCAACGGCATCACCGACCCGGCCAAGCTCCGCGCCGGCAAGCCGATCTACGTCCCGTCCGCCTCCGCGCCCGCCGCGGCGCCCGCGCCCGTCGAGACGGTCGCCCCCGCGCCCGCCGACCCCGCGCCCGCCTCCGGCGGCGACGACTTCCTCGGCACGTTCGCCAACTAGGCGGCGCGCCATGCCGTCCGTCCCCGGGCCCCTGCTCTTCCGCCCCGTCTACAAGGACTATCTCTGGGGCGGGGATCGAATCGCGAAGCGCTTCGGCCGCGCCGACGCCCCCGCGCTCTGCGGCGAGTCGTGGGAGGTGAGCGCGCACCCCGACGGCATGTCCGTCGTCGAGGGCGGCCCCTTCGACGGGCGCGACCTCGCCTCGCTCTGCGAGGAGTTCGGCGAGTCGCTCGTCGGCTCCTTCGCCGAGGGGACGCGCTTCCCGCTCCTCGTGAAGCTCATCGACGCGAAGAAGCGCCTCTCCCTCCAGGTCCATCCGGACGACGAGGGCGCCGCGCGCCACGGCGGCGAGGCGAAGACCGAGATGTGGTACTTCCTCGAGGCCGCGCCGGGCGCGACGGTCTGCGCCGGCCTGAAGGAGGGCGTCGGCCCGCGCATCTTCGCCGACGCGGTGAAGGAGCACGGCGTCGCCTCGCTCGTCCGCGTCGTCGACGCCGAGCCCGGCAAGGCGCTCTACATCCCCGGCGGGCTCGTCCACGCGATCTGCGAGGGCTGCTTCGTGCTCGAGGTGCAGCAGAGCTCCAACACGACCTGGCGCGTCTACGACTGGGACCGCGTCGGCCCCGACGGCCGCCCGCGCGAGCTGCACGTCGCCCGCGCGATGGAGGTCATCGACTGGAAGGCGCCCCCCGCGTCGCTCTCCGTCCCCTACGCGATGAAGGCCGCCGACCCGCGCAACAAACGCGAGCGCGTCGTGCGCAGCGACTATTTCACGATGGAGCGCTACGAACTCGCCGCCCCCGAGCCCTTCGCGCTCGACGGCCGCTCCTTCCGCGTCCTCTTCGCCGCCCGCGGCGCGCTCCTCGTGCGCGAGGCGGGCGGCCGCGAGACCCTCGTCCCCGAGGGCCGCAGCTGCCTCCTTCCGGCGGCGCTCGGCGAGGGCGCCGTCGCCCCGGCGGACGCCGCGGCCGGCGCGGCGTTCCTCTCCATGGAGCTCTAGCGATGGCCCGCCACACCGCAGCAGACGGCGCCCGTTCGGGGCGTGCGACGCCGATCGTCCTGCTGCTCCTCGTCGCCATCGCGGCGATGGGATTCTACTCGATCGTCCCGGACTGCTTCCGGGCGCGCGACGGCATCCGCGTCGAGCTCGCCGCCCGCGCCGCCCGGCGCTGCGACGCGGCCGCGCGCGACTACGTCTCCCGCGGCTGGCGCGACAGCGTCACGAACGTCACGCCCGAAATGGTCGACGCCTACTACGCCCGCCTCCACGAGCCCGCGATCGCATGGCCCGCCGCCGCCGACCTCTCGACGCTCGACTTCTCGGACACGAACGGCGTCTCCGTCGTCGTCTCCCTCCGCGGCGGTCCGCGGCGCGTCTCCGCCGCCGACCTCGTCCGCCCCGACACCCCTCCACAACCCTCCCAGCCATGAAGATCGCCCTCGGCTCCGACCACGCCGGCTTCGCCGTCAAGGAATCCCTCAAGTCCCTCCTCTCCGCCCGCGAGGGCGTCGCGCTCGTGGACGCCGGCTGCGCCTCGGCCGAGTCCTGCGACTACCCGGACTTCGGCGAGAAGGTCGCCGCCGCCGTCGAGACCGGCGCCGTCGACCGCGGCATTCTCGTCTGCACCACCGGCGCCGGCATGACGATCGCCGCGAACCGCTTCCCCCACGTCCGCGCCGCCCTCGCCGAGTCGCCCGAGGAGGCCGCCACGATCCGCGACCACAACGGCGCCAACGTCCTCGTCCTCGCCGCCGGCAAGACCCCCGCCGCCGCCATCCCCGCGATCGTCGAGGCGTTCCTCGCCGGCCCCGATCCGACCGCGGAGCGCCACATGCGCCGCGTCGCGAAGCTCTCGCGCGAGGGCAACCGCCTGCTCGAGGTCGCGCACCTGAAGGACGCCGACCCCGAGGTCTGGCGCGCCGTCCTCGACCACGCCGAGCAGGAGCGCTCCTGCATCAACCTCATCGCCTCGGAGAACCTCACGAGCCGCGCCGTCCGCGAGGCGCAGGGCTCCGTCCTCACGAACAAGTACGCCGAGGGCTACCCCGGCAGGCGCTGGTATTCCGGCTGCCGGTTCGTCGACGAGATCGAGCAGCTCGCGATCGACCGCGCCAAGGCCCTCTTCGGCGCCGAGGCCGCCAACGTCCAGCCGCACTGCGGCGCCTCCGCGAACCTCGCCGTCTACCTCGCCGTCCTCCAGCCCGGCGACACCATCCTCTCGATGGCGCTCGACCAGGGTGGCCACCTCTCGCACGGCTCGCCCGCGAACATCTCCGGCAAGATCTACGACATCGTCCCCTACGGCGTGGACCCCGCCACGGAGCGCCTGGACTACGACGCGCTCGAGGCGCTCGCCGTCGAGAAGAAGCCGCGCCTCATCCTCGCCGGCGCGAGCGCCTACCCGCGCACGATCGACTTCGCGCGCTTCCGCGCGATCGCCGACAAGGTCGGCGCGTACCTCCTCGTCGACATGGCGCACATCGCGGGCCTCGTCGCCGGCGGCGCGCACCCCTCGCCCGTGCCCTACGCGGACTTCGTCACCACCACCACGCACAAGACGCTCCGCGGCCCGCGCGGCGGCCTGATCCTCTGCAAGGAGAAATACATCAAGGACGTCAACCGCGCCGTCTTCCCCGGCCTGCAGGGCGGCCCGCTCGAGCAGGTCATCGCCGCGAAGGCCGTCTGCTTCAAGGAGGCGATGACGGACGGGTACAAGGCGTGGGCGCACCAGGTCGTGAAGAACTGCGCGACGCTCGCGGCCGACCTCGCGGCCGACGGCTTCCGCCTCGTCTCGGGCGGCACGGACAACCACCTCTTCCTCGTCGACGTCACCGCGAAGGGGCTCACCGGCAAGGTCGCGGCCGAGGCGCTCGACGAAACCGGCATCATCGTGAACAAGAACGCGATCCCGTTCGACAAGAACAGCCCCTTCGTCACCTCCGGCATCCGCATCGGCACCGCGACCGTCACCACGCGCGGGATGAAGGAGCCCGAGATGCAGTTCATCGCGGACCGCATCAAGCTCGTCCTCGCCAACGTCGGCGACGCGGCCGTCAAGGCGCGCGTCCGCGCCGAGGTCGCCGACTTCGTCGCGCGCTTCCCGGTTCCGTAGGCCTGAGGTCCGGCCCTAGCCGGCCGGAGGCCGCTGCGCCTGACACCAGATCCAGGCGAGGATCGCGAGCGCGGCGAGGGCAACGACGATCCAGAAGATCCACGCGCCGCGCGAGGACGCCTTCGAGGTCTTCGTGTAGCTCATCCCCGTCCCAGGAAGACCGACGCTCGCCGTGCGCTTGCCGGTCGAGGATACGGTGTAGTGCGCGCCCCGCCGACCGAAGGAGAGACTGACGCCCCTCGCGCTCAGGTTGAGGTGGACGAAGGGCAGGATCTGGATGCGTTTGCGGTAGCGAAAGCCCATGCCGCGCGATTCTACCGGAACCGGATCCGCGTTGCAAACGGCCCCTACCGCCGGGCGCGGCGCTTCGCCTTCGGGATCGAGGGCGCGCGCCGGGCGCCGCCGGGGACGCGCTCGAGGACCATCGCCGTGCGGCTCGGAAGGTAGACGCGGATGCGGGGCAGCGCCTGCCCGTCGCGGATCTCCCACGCGGCGCGGAAGACCTGCCCCTGCGCGATGCGCCCCTGGCCGCCGAAGGCGGGCCGGTCGGTGTCGAGCAGGAGCCGGTAGTCGCCCGGCGGGACGGCGAGCGGCCAGTCCGCGTGCGAGTCGCGCCAGTGGAAGTTCAGGATCACGACGAACCGCCCGCGCGCGAAGGCGAGCACCTTCGCCGCGTCGTCGCACGCGAGGAGCTTCGCGGGGCCGTCGAGCACGTCCGGGTCGGAGGCGAAGAGCCGCACCATCGCCTCGTCCCAGTCGGCCAGGTAGGAGAACTGCAGCTTCGGGTCGTCGCGCAGGCTCCACCGGCGGCGCGCCTTGTCGCAGCTCCAGCCGTTGCCCTCGCGCGGGAAGTCGATCCACTCGGGGTGGCCGAACTCGTTGCCCATGAAGCAGAGGTAGCCGCCGCCCGCGGAGGCCAGCGTCGCGAGGCGCGCCATCTCGTGGACCGCGACCGCGCGCTCGACGACGAGGCTGCCGCTGCCGCGGTGCATCGAGTCGTAGATCGCGGGGCCGACCGCCTCGAAGAACATCGTCTTGCCGCCGACGAGCGCCTGGTCGTGGCACTCGAAGTAGCTCACCGTGCGCTCGTCGGCGCGGCGGCTCGTGAGCTCGTGCCAGAGCCACCCCAGGTCCCAGCGCTCGTCGGGCACCTCGCGCAGGAGCCTGCCCCACGCCTCGGTGACGCCCATCGCCATGCGGTAGTCGAAGCCCGCGCCGCCGTCGCGCGCCGGCGCGGCGAGGCCGGGCATCCCCGAGACGTCCTCCGCGATCGTGATCGCGTCGGGGCGGACCGCGTGGATCACGCGGTTCGCGAGCGCGAGGTAGGCGAAGGCGTCCTCGTCGACGGTCTCGTCGAAGTACTGCCGGTACTCGGTGAAGTCGAAGCCGAGCCCGTGGTGCGAGTAGAGCATCGAGGTGACGCCGTCGAAGCGGAAGCCGTCGAAGCGGTACTCGTCGAGCCAGAAGCGGCAGTTGGAGAGCAGGAAGTGCAGCGTCGGGATGCGGCCGTAGTCGAAGAGGACGGAGTCCCAGACCGGGTGGCGGCCGCGCGGGCCGTCGTGCAGGTAGCAGTGCGCGGTGCCGTCGAAGCGCGCGAGGCCCTCGACCTCGTTCGCGACGGCGTGCGAGTGCACGAGGTCCATGATGACCGCGATGCCGAGGCCGTGGGCGGCGTCGACGAGCGCCTTGAGCTCCTCCGGCTCGCCGAAGCGCGACGACGCCGCGAAGAAGCTCGAGACCTGGTAGCCGAACGAGCCGTAGTAGGGGTGCTCGGCGACGGCCATCAGCTGCAGCGTGTTGTAGCCGGCCTTCGCGACGCGCGGCAGGACGTTCTCGCGGAACTCGCGCCAGGTCCCGACCTTCGGCTCCTCCTGCGCCATCCCGACGTGGGCCTCGTAGACGAGCGGATCGCGCCTCGGGACGCGCCAGCCCGGATGCCTCCAGCGGTAGGGCCGCGCCGGCGCCCACACCTGCGCCGCGAAGATCTTCGTGTCGGGGTTCTGCACGACGCGCCGCGCGTAGGCCGGAAGGCGCACCCCGCCGCCGCCGGGCCACTCCATCTCGAGGTGGTAGAACTGCCCGTGCGCGAGCGCGCGGGCGGGGAGGCGCAGCTCCCAGTCGCCGTCCGAGCCTTTGATTCGCCCGACCTCGAAGCGCTCCTCGCGCCTCCAGCCGCTGAAGTCGCCGACGAGCCACATCCGCGAGGCGTTCGGCGCGTGCTCGCGGAAGGTCCAGCCGCCGCGGACGCGGTGCAGGCCGTACCACTCGTGGGCGCTCGCGAAGTCGGCGAGCGAGCCGGAGCCGGCGAGCTTCTTCTCCAGCGCGCGCGCCTTCGCGGCGCGGCGCTCGACGACGGGGAGGAACGGCGCGAGCCAGGGATCTTCGACGAAGCGGGGGCGTGGCGGGGTCATGCGGCGGATTCTAGCAGAAGCCCCGCTCCGGCGCACCCTCTTTCTTCTCCGGCTCGACGTGGACGATCACGTGCGTCCATTCGCCGAAGCGCGCGCGAAGGCGGTCCTCGACGCCGTGCGCGATCGCGTGCGAGGCGCGGACGGTCATCTCCGGGTCGACGCGGACATGAACCTCCACCGCGATGCCGGCGCCGATGCGGCGCGTGCGCAGGTTGTGCGGGTCGCGCACCGCGGGGTCGGCCGCGACGAGGCGCAGGATCTCGCCCTCCGCCTCCGCCGGGAGCGACTTCTCCAGCAGCTCCCCGACGGCCGGCGCGGCGAGCCGCCACGCGGACCCCGCCACGAGCGCGGCGACCGCGAGCGCCGCGAGCGGGTCGAGGACGACCGCGCCGGGGCCGAGCCAGCGGGCGCCGGCGACGCCGATCAGCGCGCCCACCGACGAGAGCGCGTCCGAGCGGTGGTGCCACGCGTTGGCGACGACCGCCGGCGCGCGCAGCCGCTCGCCCTCGCGCCGCGTGACGCGGTAGAGGATCTCCTTCGCGACGACCGACACGGCCGCCGCGACGAGCGCGACCGGCGCGGGCGGCGGCACCGCGGCGGGATCGCGCCACGCCAGCAGGAGCCGCCCGGCGCCGCTCCGCAGGAGCCCGAGCGCCACGCCGAGGAGCGCGAGCGCGACGAGGAACGTCGCGAACGTCTCGAACTTGCCGTGGCCGAAGTCGTGGTCCTCGTCGGGCGGGCGCGACGACACGCGGACGAACGCGACCACGGCGGCGTCCGTGGCGAGGTCGGAGAGCGAGTGCGCGGCGTCGGCGACGAGCGCCGCCGACCGCCCGAGCACGCCGGCCGCGAGCTTCCCGGCGGCGAGCAGCGCGTTCACCGCGGCGCCCGCGAGCGTGATGCGCACGAGGCGCCGCTCGCGATCCTTTCCCGAAGCCGCCCCGGCCGGGGCGGCGCGCTCTGCCGCGTGTTCGTCCATGTCGGGCGCGGATTCTACCAGACCGCCCTGCCGAATTCCACCCGCGCCTGTCCTTCGACCTTGCCCCCGTCTGTCTTTTCCGCTAGAATTCCGCTCCATGCACGTCCTCACCGTTTTCCGCGAAGGCGCCGCGCCGACGCGCGCCGAACTGCCCGACGGCGTCCACGTCGTCGGCTCGGGCGAGCGCTGCCGCGTCCGCCTGCCCGCCCCCGGCGTCTCGGAGCGCCACGCCCTGCTGATGCTCTCCGGCGACAAGGCCTCGGTCGAGGACATGGGCTCCGACGCCGGCACGCTCGTGAACGCCGTCCCCGTCGCGAAGCGCACGCCCGTCACCGCCTCCACGCCGATCACCGTCGGCCCCTACACGCTCACGCTCGCGTTCGTCCCGGCGGCCGCGGGCGAACCGCCCGCGGACGGTCAGACGGTCGAACGGTCAAACGGTCAAACGGTCGAACCGTCGGGACCGTGCGACCGTGCGACCGAAAGACCGTGCGACCCGCCGCCGGCGGCGGCCCCGTCGCCGGCCGACGAGCGCCGCCGCTCGGTGAAGCGCCAGATCCACCAGGAGCTCGTCTCGCGCCTCGACATCAAGCGCCTCTCCGCGGCGCGCGTTCGCCCCGAGGAGCTGCGCCGCCGCGCCGTCGAGCAGGTCGACGCGATCCTCGCCGAGATCCGCGACCGCCTCCCCGGCGACATGGACCCCGCGCAGCTCGGCAAGGAGATCCTCGACGAGGCGCTCGGCCTCGGCCCGCTGGAGGAGCTCCTCGCGGACGACTCCATCTCCGAGATCATGGTGAACGGCCCCGACCGCATCTTCGTCGAGCGCCGCGGCAAGCTCGAGCTCACGGGCCGCACGTTCATGGACGAGGCCGCGGTGATGGCCGCGATCGAGCGCATCGTCTCGCCGCTCGGCCGCCGCGTGGACGAGTCGCAGCCCTACGTGGACGCCCGCCTCGCCGACGGCTCCCGCGTGAACTGCGTCATCCACCCGCTCTCCCTCGTCGGCCCCTGCATCACGATCCGCAAGTTCGCCCGCCGCCAGCTCTTCGACCGCGACCTGATCGGCTTCGGGACCCTCACGCAACCGATGGCGGACTTCCTGCGCGTGTGCGTGCTGCTGCGCAAGAACATCGTCGTCTCGGGCGGCACCGGCTCCGGCAAGACCACCCTCCTCAACGTCCTCTCCAACTACCTCCCGCACGACGAGCGCATCCTCACGATCGAGGACGCCGCCGAGCTGCGCCTCGCGCAGCCGCACCTCGTGCGCCTCGAGGCGCGCCCGCCGAACATCGAGGGCCGCGGCGCCGTCACGATCCGCGACCTCGTCCGCAACGCGCTGCGCATGCGCCCGGACCGCATCATCGTCGGCGAATGCCGCGGCGGCGAGGCGCTCGACATGCTCCAGGCGATGAACACCGGCCACGACGGCTCGCTCACGACCGTCCACGCCAACTCGCCGCGCGACGTCATCTCGCGCCTCGAGACGATGGTGCTCATGTCGGGCCTCGAGCTGCCCTCGCGCGCCATCCGCGAGCAGATCGCCTCGGCGGTGGACCTGATCGTCCACGAGTCGCGCCTCTCGGACGGCTCCCGCAAGGTGACCTGCATCTCCGAGGTGATGGGCATGGAGGGCCAGCAGATCGTGCTGCAGGACCTCTTCGTCTTCCGGCAGACGGGGCTCGACGCGAAGGGCCGCGTCCTCGGCCGCTTCGAGGCGACCGGCGCGATCCCGTCGTTCTACGGCGAGCTCGCCTCGCGCGGCCTCTCGCTCGACATCGCGGTCTTCTCGCCGCCGCCCGCGCCCTAGAGCGCCGCGCGGATCGCGCCGAGCAGGTCGGCGTATTCCGCGAAGGCGGGCAGGTCGGGGTTCGCCGCCTCGATCGCGGGCGTGCTCCGGAAGAGGAAGCCCGCCTTCGAGGCGCGGATCATCGCCAGGTCGTTGTGGCTGTCGCCCGCGGCGATCGTGTCGAAGCCGATCGACTGCAGCGCGCGCACCGTCGAGAGCTTGGAGTCCGCCACGCGCATGCGGTAGCCGGCGATCATGCCGTCCGGCGCCACGTCGAGCGTGTTGCAGAAGAGCGTCGGGCGGCCGAGCCTCTCCATGAGCGGCGCGGCGAACTGCTCGAACGTGTCGCTCAGGAGGATCACCTGCGCCTCGGCGCGGAGGGCGTCGAGGAAGTCCTTCGCGCCGGGCAGCGGGTCGATCCCGGCGATGACCTCCTGGATCCGGCGCAGGCCGAGCCCGCGCTCGCGCAGGATGCCGAGGCGGAAGCGCATGAGCTTGCCGTAGTCCGGCTCGTCGCGCGTCGTGCGGCGCAGCTCGGGGATCCCGGTCGCCTCCGAGAACGCGATCCAGATTTCGGGGACGAGGACGCCTTCGACGTCGAGACAGACGATGTTCATGGGGATTCCGTGCGGTGGGGTTCGAACGGCCCGGGAGTCTACCAGAGCCCGCCCGGCGGCGCAACACGTTTGCGAGGGCCGTCCCCCTGTGCTACACTCGCGCCCCGTGAAGCCGTTCGCCGCCACCGCCCTCCTCGCCGCGCTCGCCGCCGCGCCGCTCCGCGCGGAGGAGGCGGCCGCCGCCCCGGACGCCGCGGAGATTCGCGCGCGGATCGAGCGGCTCCGCCAGGCCGTCGGCTCCGGCGCCGCCGAGACGGCCAACGCCGACCGGACCACCATCGTCACCGGCGACCTCCTCCCCTACCCCGACCGCGTCGTGCTGCTCGGCTTCGTCGACGACCTCCGCACCGCCCTCGAGGGCCAGCTCGGCGCCCGCCGCGCCGCGCCGGAGCTCGTCCCGGCCGTCTCCTTCCGCGGCCCCGACTTCCGCGTCGCCGTCCGCGCCCTCGCGGACCCCGACGGCACGAACGCCCCCGCCTCGGTCCGCACCTCCCTCCGGCCGCGCCGGGACGCCGCCGCCGTGCTCCCCGCCGCGACGATCGACGTGCTCAACCCCGCCAACGGCCTCGACCCGCGCGCCTTCGCGGAGACGGTCGTCGACGACCTGCTCCGCCTCAAGGTCCTCTACGCCGCCCCCGCCCGCGGCGCCGCGCCCCGGCCGCCGCCCCGCTGGCTCGCCACCGGCCTCGCTCGCCTGGCGGACGCCGCCGTCCGCCAGGGCGACTACGACGAGACGCGCGCCCTCTGGTTCCGCGCGGCGCTCCCGCCCCTGCCGGAGCTCGCCGCGGAGGACGCCTCCTTCCCCGACGCCGAGCCCGCCGTCGCCGCCCAGCTCGCCGCGTTCTGGCTCTCGTTCCCCGACCCCGCCGCGCGCTTCCGCGACCTCTGCCGCCTCCTCGGATCCGGCGTCCCGTGGACCCCCGGGCTCTTCCTCTCCACGTCGCTCGGGACCTCCGACCCGCTCGAGGGAGACCGCGCCTTCGACGCCTGGCTCTGGGGACGCGACCGCCACATCCTCACGCCGGGCGCCACGACGCCCGAGCTTGTCGCGCGCACGCTCGTCGCCCTACAGCTCTTCCCCGGGCGCGACGGCGTCCCGGCGGACCTGGCCGACCGCCCGCAGCCCCTCGAGCGCCTCCTCGAGCCGGAGAGCGCCACCTGGGCGCCCGTGGCCGCGACCGAGCTCCGCCTCCGGATCCTGCGCCTCGCCGCCGGCCGCGGCGACGCCTACCGCGCCGCCGTCGGGGAGTTCGCGGACATCCTCGCCGACCTCGCGCGCGGCGGCCGCCGCGCGCGCCGCGCCGCGGAGCGCCTCCCGGCCGCCCGCGACGCCCTCACCCGTTCCGCGGACTAGGCGCGGTTGCCCCGGACGCGGGTCTTTGGTATACTCCGCGCCCATCGCCCCCCCCTGCATCGCGCGACGATGAAATCCCTTCGCGACTACATCTACGAGATCCCCGACTTTCCCGCCCCGGGCATCCTCTTCCGGGACATCACGGGCATCCTCGACTCGGGCGCCGGCTTCGGCCTGTGCTGCGCGGACCTCGCGGACGCGGTCGCCGGCCTCGACTTCGACCTCGTGGCCGGCATCGAGAGCCGCGGCTTCATCTTCGGGGCCCCGCTCGCGGAGCGCTTCCACAAACCGTTCGTCCCCGTCCGCAAGATGGGCAAGCTCCCCCGCAAGACCGTCTCCCAGTCCTACGCGCTGGAATACGGCACCGCCACGATCGAGATGCACGAGGACGCCGTGAAGCCCGGCGAGCGCGTCGTCCTCGTGGACGACCTGCTCGCCACGGGCGGCACGATGGCGGCCGCCTGCTCGCTCGTCGAGCGGCTCGGCGGCACCGTCGCCAAGATCCTCTTCGTCGTCGAGCTCAAGGGCTTCGACGCGCGCAACACGACCCTCGCCGGCCGCCCCGTCGTCACGCTCCTCTCCTACGACGGCAAGTAGCCGGCCTCCCAACCACCTAACCACCTAACCGCCCAACCACCTAACCGTCCAACCAAGGATCCCCCCATGCTCGAAAGACTCTTCCGCCTGCGCGAGAACAAGACCACGGCCCGCACCGAGGTCGTCGCCGGCCTCACCACGTTCATGACGATGGCGTACATCCTCGCCGTGAACCCGTTCTTCCTCTCCTGCGCCGGGATGCCCAAGGGCGGCGTCCTCGTCGCCACCGCGCTCGCGGCGTTCGTCGGCACGATGCTCATGGCCGCCTTCGCGAACTACCCGTTCGTCCTCGCCGCCGGAATGGGCCTCAACGCCTACTTCGCCTTCACCGTCTGCGGCGACATGGGCTACTCCTGGCCGTTCGCGCTCCTGGCGGTCTTCGTCGAGGGCCTCGTCTTCCTCGCCCTCTCCGTGACGCCCGTCCGCGAGGCCATCTTCAACGCGATCCCGCTCTCGCTCAAGAAGGCGGTCGCCGCGGGCATCGGCCTCTTCATCACGCTCATCGCGCTCAAGTCCGCCGGCATCCTCATCCCCGACCAGGCGACCTACATCAAGCTCGTCCCGTTCCGCAGCGTGCCGTTCCACACCGCCGGCATCGTGGCGATCCTCGCCCTGGTCGGCATCGTCGTCACCACGGTGCTCCACGCGCTCCGGCTCAAGGCGGCGATCCTGCTCGGCATCCTCGCGACATGGCTCCTCGGCGTGGTCGCGGAGCTCGTCGGCCTCTACGTCCCCGACCCGGCAACGAGCTTCTTCTCCACGATCCCGCACTTCGAGAAGGGCTACTGGCACGCGCTCGGCACGACCTTCCACGAGTTCGGCCAGACCTTCGGCGCGGTGTTCGAGCCCTCGGCCTGGACGCACACGGCCAAGGACGGCGCCGTGACCGCGGGCTGGAACCTGGCGCTCTCGCTCAACTTCTTCGTCGTGATGTTCGCGTTCTTCTTCGTGGACCTCTTCGACACGCTCGGCACGCTCATCGGCGTCTCCCTGAAGGGCGGCTTCCTCGACAAGCAGGGGCGCCTGCCGCGCATCAGCGGCGCGCTCTACGCCGACTCCGTCGCGACCGCCGTGGGCGCCGTGTTCGGCACCTCCACCACCACGACCTTCGTCGAGTCCTCCGCCGGCGTCGCGGCCGGCGGCAAGACGGGCCTCACCGCGGCCACCGCCGCCGTGATGTTCGTCCTCTCGATCTTCCTCGCGCCGATCTTCCTCGCGGTCCCCGGCTTCGCCACGACGCCCGCGCTCGTCGTCGTCGGATTCCTGATGATGGGCTCCATCATGGGCATCGACTTCAACGACGTCGGCGAGGGCCTCCCGTCGTTCCTCTGCATCGTCGCGATGCCGTTCTTCTACTCCATCAGCGACGGCATCATGTTCGGCGTCATCTCCTACACGTTCGTGAACCTCTGCACCGGCCGCGCGAAGCGGATCTCGCCCGTGATGTACGTCCTCACGGCTCTGTTCATCGCCAAATACGCGCTGATGTAACGCCATGCAGATCACGCCCCAGCAGGAGGCCCTCGTCCGCGCCTGGGCCGCGGAGGGCGCCACGCTCTCCGACATCCAGACCCGCCTCGCCGACGAGTGCGGCCTCCGCCTCTCCTACCTCGACACCCGCTTCCTCCTGCTCGACCTCAAGGTCGACCTCGTCGAGAAGACGAAGAAGGATCCCCCGCCCCGCGATCTCGCCGCCCCCGCCGCCGGGGGCTCGGGGGAGGAATCCCCCGATCGCTGGGACGACGCGGCCGACGGCGACGCCTACGGCGCCGCCCCGCCGCTCCCCGGCGAAGAGTACGCCGAGTCCGCCGAGGACTCCGGTCCCGCCGGGGGTTCGGGGGCGGAGCCCCCGCCGCCCGCGGGCGAGGCCGCCGCACCCGGCGCCTCCACCCTCACGGTCGACCTCGCGCGCATCCAGCGCCCGGGCTTCGCGGCGTCGGGCTCGGTCACGTGCTCGGACGGCGTGAAGGGCGAATGGGGGATCGACAACTACGGCCGCCTGGCGCTCGCCTTCCCGGACAACAAGGGCTACCGCCCGTCCGCCGCCGACCAGCAGGCCTTCATGCAGCGGCTCCGCTCGCTCCTCTCGGGAGGATACGGAGAATGACCGTCGGTTTCCTCGGCGCCGGCCACATGGGCGGCGCGATGCTGCGCGGCCTCGCCGCGGCGGACTTCCGCCCCGCGCTGCGCGTCTTCGACGCCGCGCCCGGCCGCTCCGAGGCGCTCGCCGCGGAGCTCGGCGCCGTCGCCGCCTCCTCGCCCGCGGATCTCGCGGCGGGGTGCGACGCCGTCGTCCTCGCCGTCCGCCCCGGCGATCTCCCCGCGCTGCTCGCGGAGCTGAAGGGCACCGCGCCGCTCTACCTCTCCATCGCCGCCGGGCGCCGCATCGCCTGGATCGAGGGGCGGCTGCCCGCCGGCGCGCGCGTCGTACGCGCGATGCCGAACCTCGGCGTGTCCGTCGGCCTCGGCATGACCGCCTACGCGCCGGGCTCGCGCGCGACGCCAGACGACCTCGCGCTCGCGGGAAGGATTCTCTCGTCCTTCGGCCGGGCGGTGCAGCTGCCGGAGGAGAACCTCGACGCCGTCACGGCGCTCTCCGGCTCCGGCCCCGCGTTCCTGGCCTACGCGCTGCAGGCGATGGCCGACGGCGGCGCGGCGCTCGGGCTCGCGCCCGACGCGGCCGCGCTCCTCGCGCTCCAGACCTTCCTCGGCACCGCGACGGTCCTCTCGCGCCCCGGCGCACCGTCCGTCGCGGACTTCATCGCGGCCGTCGCCACGAAGGGCGGCACCACCGCCGCCGGCAAGGACGTCCTCGACGCCTCCGACGTGCGCGCCGTCTACGCGGAGACCCTCGCCGCCGCCGCGCGCCGCGCCGCGGAGCTCGCCGCGCAGTAGACGCGGCGCGGCGTGGTATGCTAGAATCCGCGGCGTCTCCGGGCGACGCCCGGGCCAACCAACCACGCAAAACGCCATGAAACGCATCCTTCCCGCCTTCGCCCTTGCGGCCGCGTTCGCCGCCGCCCCCGCCCTCGCCGACGCGCTCGAGAGCGCCGCCGCCACCGCCGCCGGCGTCGCCGCCGGCATCTCCGAGGACGACGCCAAGCTCTCCGAGACCTGGCAGGGCAAGCTCGCCGCCGGCCTCGACGTCAAGTCCGGCAACACCGAGAAGACCGGCTACAACGGCCACGCGGAGGCCAAGAAGCTCCACGGCGACACGATCGTCGTCGCCACCCTCGACGGCGCCTGGGAGGAGACCGAGGTCGCCGACTCCGACGGCACGAAGCGCGACGAGCGCACCGTCGGCAACGCCAAGGGCGAGGTGAACGTCAAGGAGAAGCTCGCCGACTGGTCCCTCGCGCCGTTCGTCTACGGCGACGTCTCCGCGGAGCACGACGGCGTCGCGGGCATCAAGTACCGCACGATCGAGAGCGCCGGCGCCGGCTTCTTCCTCGTCGACACGGACGCGCTAAAGCTCTCCGTCGAGGCGGGCCTCGCCTACGTGCAGGAGGAGCTCGACGGCCTGGAGAGCGACGACTACCTGGCCTACCGCCTCGCCGAGCGCGCCGACTGGGTACCGGACTTCGCCGAGGGCGTCTCGTTCTTCGAGGCCGCGGACTTTCTCCAGGACTTCGACGAGTCGGACCGCTACTTCTGCAACTTCGAGGCCGGCATGGACGTCCCGATGTTCGCCGGGCTCTCGCTCACGCTCAAGGGCACGGTGAACTACAACCACCTCCCGGCCGCGGGCAAGGAGAAGACCGACCGCTCGGTCGTCGCCCAGGTCGGCTACAACTTCTAGGCGCCGCCGGAGACCCGGAACGATGGGCGCTCGCGCCGACGGCCCCGGCAAGTGGCTGGACCTCGTGCGGATCCTGACGGCTCGCAACCTCAAGATCCGCTACAAGGGGTCCGTCCTCGGCTTCTTCTGGTCGCTGCTCACGCCGGCGCTCACGATCCTGATGTACGCGGTCTTCGCGCACATCCTCAAGTTCAACAAGGGCCAGCCGCACTACCTGCAGTTCCTCGTCTCGGGCATCATCGTCTGGGGCTTCACCGCGGGCGCGCTCAACGATTCGCTCTTCGCGATCGCGGGCAACGCGAACCTGGTGAAGAAGGTCTACTTCCCGCGCGCGATCCTGCCGCTCACGACGGCGCTCGCCAACGGCGTGAACTTCCTCCTCACGTTCGTCCCGCTGATGCTCTACCTCGCGCTCACGGGGACGCTCGCCTGGGGCCCCGGCCTGCTCTGGCTCCTGCCGGCGTTCGCGTTCCACCTCGCGCTCTGCGCCGGGATCGCCTGCCTCGTCGGGACGCTCAACGTGTTCTTCCGCGACACGCAGCACATCGTCGGGATCGGGCAGCTGGCGTGGTTCTTCCTCACGCCCGTCTTCTACTTCCCGCAGATGCAGCTCGAGGCGGCGGGCTTCCTCGGCGCGTGGCGCGGGCTCGTCTTCCTCAACCCGATGACGGGCGTCCTCGCGCTCTACCGCCGCGGCCTCATGGGCGCGGCGGAGCAGCCCCTCGTCCCGCCCGCCTTCGCGGCGGACGTCCCCGCGTGGTGGATCGGCGTCTCGTGCGCCATGTGCCTCGCCGTCCTCGCCCTCGGCGTCGCCGCGCTGCGCCGCGGCGACCGCAGCTTCGGAGACGCGCTATGAGCGACGACCCCGCCACCGAGATCCGCGACGACGAGTGGGCGATCGACGTCTCCCACGTCACGAAGCGCTTCCGCCTCCAGGACGCCTCGCGCTCGCTCAAGACCGCCGCGATCGACCTGCTGCGCCGCCGCGCGCCGCAGACCTTCACCGCGCTCGACGACGTCTCGCTGCGCGTGAAGCGCGGCGAGACGGTCGGCATCGTCGGCGCCAACGGCGCCGGCAAGTCCACCCTCCTCTCGATCATCGCCGGGACGCTCCGCGCCACGTCCGGCACCGCCCGCACGCGCGGGACGGTGAGCTCGCTCCTGGAGCTCGGCGCCGGCTTCCACCCGGACCTCACCGGCCGCGAGAACGTGATGCTCTACGGCGCGATCATGGGCATCCCGCGCGAGACGATGCGCCGCCGCTTCGACGAGGTCGTCGACTTCGCCGGGCTCGAGGAGTTCATCGACCAGCCCGTCCGATTCTACTCCTCCGGCATGTACGTCCGGCTCGGCTTCTCCGTCGCCGTCCAGGTCGATCCGGACGTGCTGCTCGTCGACGAGGTGCTCGCCGTCGGCGACGCGGACTTCCAGCGCAAGTGCCTCGCGAAGATGGACGAGTTCCGCGGGCGCGGCAAGTCGATGCTGCTCATCTCGCACGACCTGCACACCGTCCGCCGCATCGCGGACCGCGTCGCCTACCTCGCGCGCGGCCGCATGCTCGGCGTCGGCGACCCGCTCCTCGTCTCCGAACGCTACATGAAGGACTCCGTCCTCGAGGCCGACGCCGCGCTCGCAAAGCACGAGTGGGGCACGGGCGAGGCGAAGTTCACCCGCGCCGCCCACCTCGACCCCGCCACGGGCCGGGAGGTCGAGGGGACCTTCGAGTGCACGGACGACCGCCCCGCCTTCCGCCTCCACTGGCACGCCGACCACCGCCTCGACGACCCCGTCGTCGGCTTCTCCATCGCCGACACCGTCTCCGGCCGCAACGTCTTCGGCTCCAACACGCAGATCGCCGGCTTCCGCATCGGCCCGATCGAGAAGGGCGACGGCTCGATCGAGCTGCGGATCGACGCCTCCAACCTCCAGGCCGGCGAGTATCTCCTCTCCTTCTCGCTGCACAGCGGCGACCACAAGACCAACTACCACCGCCTCGAGCACGGCCTCCAGCTCCGCGTGAAGAACCGCAAGTGGTTCGACGGCCTCGTCTCCCTCCCCGTGCAATGGTCGAAGTAGCCCCCGAGCCCTTCGTCACCGTCGTCACGCCCGCCTTCCGCGCCGCGCGCTGGATCGAGGGCGCGCTGCGCACCGTCGCCGAGCAGCGCGAGGGCGGCCGCGTCCGCGTGGAGCACCTCGTGCTCGACGGCGGCCCGGACGACGGCTCCGCCGCGATCGCCGCGCGCTTCGCCCACCCCGACACGCGCTACGTCCGCCGCCCAGACGCCGGCCCCGCCGACGCAATCTCGCGCGGCTTCGCGGAGGCGCGCGGCTCCTTCCTCACCTGGCTCAACGCCGACGACCTCCTCGCCCCCGGCGCGCTCGCGCGCTCCGTCGCCGCGCTCGCGCGAAACCCGCGCGCCGCGTTCTCCTTCGGCCGCTGCCCGATCGTCGACGCCGACGGCCGCGAGATCCGCCGCTTCGTCACGCGCTTCAAGGAGGCGTGGTTCCCGCTCTCCTGCCGCGCCGCGATCCGTACGCTCAACTACGTCTCGCAGCCGTCCGTCCTGATCCGCCGCTCCGCCTGGGAGGCGGCCGGCCCGCTCCGCACCGACCTCAGGGCCGCGTGGGACTACGACCTGTGGCTGCGCCTCTGGCGCCGCGGCGGCGCCGTCCGCGTCCCCGGCCGCGGGCCGCTCGCCTTCTTCCGCTGGACGCCGGACTCCATCAGCGGCGCGAACTACGAGCGCCAGTTCGCCGAGGAGCTCGCCGTCGCCCGCGCCGACGCCGGCCGCCTCGCGCCCAGCGCGCTCCTTCACTTCCTCGTCGCCCGCGGCATCGTTTTCTGCTACCGCCGCATGGCCCCGCGCCCGGCGCCCGGCCCCGCCCCGGAGGAGCCCGCGCCGTGAGGATCGCCGTCAACGCGCTGTTCCTCGTCCCCGGCCAGGTCGGCGGGACGGAGACCTACCTGCGCCGCACGCTCGGCGCGATGCCCGCGCGCCTCGCGCCGGACGAGGAGCTGCTCGTCATCGCCAACGCCGAGAACGCGGAGCTCCTCGCCGCCGACCTGCGCGCCGCGCCGCGCACGACGGTCGTCGCGACCGGCCTGCGCGCCGCCTCGCGCGTCCGGCGCGTCCTCTTCGAGAACCGCACGCTCCCGCGCGCCCTCGCCGCGGCCGGCGCGGACGTGCTCTGGAACCCCGGCAACGCCGCCCCGCTCCGCGCGCCGTGCCCGCAGGCCACGACGGTCCACGACATGCAGTACCGGCGCTTTCCCGAGGACTTCTCCCCGGTCTCCCTCGCCGCGATGCGCCTGCTCGTCCCGGCCGCCATCCGCCGCAGCGCGCGCACGATCGCCGTCTCGGAATTCTCTCGCTCCGAAATCCTCTCGCTCGTCCCGGGCGCCGCCCCGGCGCGCGTCGTCGCCGTCCCCGAGGCGGCCGACCCGCTCTTCGCGGAGCCCGTCCCGGGCGGGACGGTCGCCGCGCGCGCCCTCGCGCTCTCGGGCGGCGCGGAACCGCTCCTGCTCGTCGTCTCCAACTCCTACCCGCACAAGAGCCTCGAGACGGCGGTCGCGGCCTTCGGGCTCCTCCAGGGGGACTTCCCGCACCGCCTGCTCGTCGTCGGCCGCCCGCGCCGCGGCGAGCCCGCGCTCGCCGCCGCGCTGGCGGCGCTGCCGGACCCCTCGCGCGCCGCGCGCCTCGACTACGCCTCGCGCGAGGACCTCGCCGCGCTCTACCGCGCGGCCGACCTGCTTCTCTTCCCGTCGCGCTACGAGGGCTTCGGACTGCCCGTGCTCGAGGCGATGTCGGCGGGGCTCCCCGTCGTCGCCGCGCGCGAGGGGTCCGTCCCCGAGGTCGCGGGCGACGCCGCCGTCTGGGCGCGCGCCGGCGACGCGGAGGACTTCGCGCGCGCTGCGCGCGCCGTCCTCGCCGACCCCGCGGAGCGCACCCGCCTCGCCGCGGCCGGGCGCGCCCGTGCCGCCCTCTTCTCGTGGGAGCGCACGGCCGAGCGCACGCTCGCCGTCCTGCGCGATTGCGCCGCGCTCTAGCCCGCGGCGGGGTCGCCGATCGCCGAGACGAAGAGCGCCTTGATCGTGTGCATGCGGTTCTCGGCCTCGTCGAAGACGCGCGAGAAGGGCGCCTCGAAGACGTCGTCCGAGACCTCCTGCGCGCCGGTGTCCTTCGAGACCTCCGTCTGGTCGTCGTGGAAGGCGGGCAGGCAGTGCAGGAACACGAGCTCGCCGCCGAGGTTGCCCGTCGCGCGGCACAGGTCCATGTTCACCTGGTAGGGGCGCAGCAGGCGCAGCCGCTCGGCCGTCTTCGCCTCCTCGCCCATCGAGACCCACACGTCCGTGTAGAGGGCGTTGGCTCCGCGGACGGCCGCGGCGGGGTCGCTCTCGACGGCGACCGTCGCGCCGTGGCGCGCCGCGATCTCCGCGGCCCTCGCGACGAGCGCCGGGTCGGGCAGCAGCTCCTTCGGCGTGCAGTTCACGTAGTTCACGCCCGCCTTCGCGCAGCCCATCATGAGCGAGTTGGCGACGTTGTTGCGGCCGTCGCCCATGTAGACGAGCTTCTTCCCGCGGATGTCGCCGAACGCCTGCCGGAGCGTCATGAGGTCCGCGAGGATCTGCGTCGGGTGCGACTCGTCCGTGAGGCCGTTCCAGACCGGGACGCCGCTCCATCTGGCGAGCTGCTCGACCGTGTCCTGCTTGTAGCCGCGGAAGAGGATGCCGTCGTAGAGGCGGCCGAGGACGCGCGCCGAGTCCTTCACGCTCTCCTTGTGGCCGAAGTGCGTGTCGTGGCCGCCGAGATACTGGGCGTTGCCGCCCTCGTCCTGCGCGGCGACGACGCAGGAGTTGCGCGTGCGCGTGGAGCTCTTCTCGAAGATGAGGGCGATGTTGCGGCGGCGCAGCAGGTCGCCGCGCACGCCCGCGTCCTTGCGGGCCTTGAGGGCGAGGGCGAGGTCGACGAGCTCCATCATCTCCTCGTCGGAGAAGTCGGACATCGTGCGCAGGTGGCGGCCCTTGAGGGCGGGATTCCAGGAGATCATGGCGTGTGGCTCCGTTCGGAACGTTTCGGAAGGGCGCGCATTCTAGCAGGAACCGCGCGCGAAGGGAAGCGCGCGTCGCCATGCGCGGCGAGCGCCTCGATCCGCGCGACGAGACGCCGCGCGACCTCGGCCTTCGAAAGGAGCGGCAGCGCCTCCGGCGCCGCGCCGGGGGCGAGGAAGGTGACGACGTTCGTCTCGACGCCGAAGCCCGCGCCGGGCTTCGTCACGTCGTTCGCGACGACGAGGTCGAGCCCCTTGCGCGCGAGCTTCGCCGCGGCGCTCGCGAGCACGTCGTCCGTCTCCGCCGCGAACCCGACGAAGAGCCGGCCGCCCTTGCGCGGGCGGAGCGTCGCGAGGATGTCCGGGTTGCGCACGAGCCGAAGCGCCTCCGGCATCGCGCCCTTGTGCACCTTGCGCGGGGCGCGGCGCGCGGGACGGAAGTCCGCCACGGCCGCGGTCATCACCAGCGCGTCGCACCAGGCGAGGCGGCGGCGCAGCGCGGCGAGCATGTCGCGCGCGGAGACGACGCGGTCGAGCGCGGCGAGCCCGGCGGGCGGGGCGAGCTCGACCGGCCCCGCGACGAGCGCGACCTCGTGGCCGGCCGCGACCGCGGCCGCGGCGACGGCGAAGCCCATCCGCCCGGTCGACCGGTTCGAGAGGAAGCGGACCGGATCGAGGAACTCGCGCGTGGGGCCGGCGGAGACGAGAATTCGCATGTCGCCCTCCCCCGCCCTACCGGCCCGCCGAGGCGAGCGCCTCCGCCGCCTCGGCGAAGGCGGCGAGGTCGTCCGCCCGGAAGAACGCGAAGCGGTCGAGCGGCGTCTCGCCGCGGTTCACGATCGCGAGGCGGCCGCCCGCGCGCAGCGTCGAGAGCGGAAGCGACGCCGCCGGCTGCACGACGAGCGACGAGCCGAGCACGACGACGAGGTCCGCCTCCGCGCAGAGCGCCGCGGCGCCGCGGAACGCATCCTCGGGGAGCGCCTCGCCGAAGAAGGTGATGTCGGGCTTGTAGACGCCGCCGCAGACCGGGCAGCGCGGAACCGCGCCCGGGACCCCGCCGCGGAGCGCGCGGATCTCGTCGAACGTCTTCGCGTCGCCGCACGAGCGGCAGTGGTGGATCGCCGGGCTTCCGTGCACGGCGAAGACGGGGTCCGACCCCGCCCGCTCGTGCAGGCCGTCGATGTTCTGCGTGACGACGCCCGCGCACATCCCGGCCCGCTGCAGCGCGACGAGCGCGCGGTGGACCGGCCCCGGCTCGATGGCGTCCCCGCCGTAGACGAGCGCGTCGGCGTGGCGGTAGAAGAACGAGGGGTCTTCGTCGAAGAGGTCGATCTCGAACATCCGCGCGGCGTCGGGGTCGCGGTAGACGCCGTCCGGTCCGCGGAAGTCGGGGATTCCGCAGAGCGTCGACACGCCCGCGCCGGTGAAGAACGCCGGGCGGCGGGCCGCGGCGATGGCTTCCATCAGTGCTTTCATGCGCCCGATTCTACCAGAATCCCGCCTCGCGCGCCACCGCGCTTGCGCGGGCGGGGGCGGGCGTGGTAGAATCCGCCGCCGATGAACGAACAATCCTTCGAGGACGCGGTCTGCCGCATCTGCGAAAAGAGCGCCGACTACGACGCGGAGGCCTTCTACTTCCTCCGCGAAGGGCTCGACCTCGCCGTGCGGAAGGCCGCCGGGAAGGATCCCGAGCGGCGCCACGTCTCCGGCCGCGAGCTCTGCGAGGCGCTGCGCGACCACGCCCTCGAGGAGTTCGGTCCCCTCGCCCTCCTCGTCCTCACCCAGTGGGGCGTCTACGAGACGTCCGACTTCGGCCGGATGGTCTACGCGCTGATCGGCGAAGGCGTCTTCGGGAAGAACCAGGGGGACCAGCCGTCCGACTTCGAGGGCGTCTACGACTTCGAGGAGACCTTCGCCCGCCCCTACGAGCCCCCCGCCGCCTCCGCCTAGCCGTTCGTCCGGCATTCAGCATTCAGCATTCAGCATTCAGCATTGAACACGCTCCCCGCCACCACCTTCGCCGACCGCCGCGACTCCGATTCCGACGGAGCGCCCCTGGCCCTCTTCGCGGTCGCGGTCGCCGTCTCGCTCGCGCTCCACGCGGGATTCGGGTGGGCCGCGCGCGACGCCCGCGTCTCCCTGTTCGGCTCCCTCCCCGGCGCCACCGCCGCCCAGCGCCTGCGCCTGCGGGAGGAAAGCGCGCTCCGGACCCGTCTCGTCCCCCCGCCCCAGCCGGCCCCCTCGGAGGCGGACGCCGCGCCGGCCGATCGCGCCTCGGCCGCCTCCCCCGCCGAGCTGCTCTCCTCGATGGACACGTCCGCGCCCGCCGGCATCTTCGAGCCGCCGCCGCTCCCGGCCGGTGTCGACGCCTCCGTCGGCGGACTCCCCCCGCCGCCCGCGCTCGCGTCCGAGACCGAGCCGCCCGTCCCCTGGCAGCCGCGCGAGCAGATCCTCGAGATCGCGCAGCGGTTCGCGGACGACGAGATCGCCGCCATTCCGCGCCGCGAGGTCGCCGCCGTCGAGCGGGACCGCGCCGCGACCGACGTCGTCCCGGAGTTCCGCCCCGCCGCCGCCGTCGAGTCCGCCTCGTCCGTCCCCGCCTTCGCCTGGGCCGCCCCCGTCCCCGCGCGCTCCGACCTCGCCGCGCCGACGGCGCTGCTGGACGTTCCGCCCGAGGCGCCGCCGCCCGTCGAGGCCGACCCCGCCGCCGAGAGCGGCGGCGAGGTCTCCGCCTACCTGGCCGAGGTGCCCTCGGAGGTCGCCCCCGCCAAGCCGATCGAGAACGTCCTCGACGCGTCGCTCGCCATCCACCGCCCGCGGCGGGACGACGGCTTCGTCTATTTCCGCGTCGACGTCCGGCGCAAGGGCGCGGACGTCCTCCCGCCCGTCCCGCGCAACATCCTGTTCGTCCAGGACGCCTCCCGCTCCATTTCGCCCGAACGCCTCCACCAGTGCCGCGAGGCCTTCAAGGGCGTCCTCGCGTCGGGGCTCCTGCCGAGCGACCGGTTCAACGTCCTCTCCTTCAACACGGCCAACGCCTACGCGTTCCCCGACGGCTGGCGCGCCCCGACCCCCGAGAACGTCGCCGCCGCGACCGCGTTCGTCGACGGCCTCGTCCCCGAGGGCAACACCGACATCTACAACGCCATGCGCGGCATCCTCGACCTGCCGCGCGAGCCCGGTCGCTCCACGCTCGTCTTCCTGCTCTCCGACGGCGTCGCGACCGCGGGCGACGTCCGCCGCGACTCGCGCATCATCGGCGAGTTCTCCGCGCTCAACGCCGGCGGCGTCTCCGTCTTCGGCCTCGGCGTCTCCAAGCGCTCCGACGAATACCTCCTCTCGATGCTCTCCTTCTGCAACCGGGGCGGCCCCGCCCTGGTCTCCCGCGACCGATTCGAGATCCCGAAGCTCGTCGCCCGCGCCGTCGAGGGCGTCGGCTCGCCCGTCCTCACCGACATCCGGTTCCTCTTCGACACCGCCTCCGGCGCCGTCGTCACGCCGCGCATGACCGAGAACCTCTACCTCGACCGCCCGCTGCGCCTCTACGGCCGCGTCCCGGCCGGGACGAAGGACGTCACGTTCCAGGCCCGCGGCCGCAACGGCGGCAAGAAATACGACATGGTCTTCACGCTCCGCCTCGGCGACCCCGCCCCGGGATCGGGGGACGCCTCGATCGCCGAGTCCTGGGCCCGGACGCGCATCTACGACCTCATCGCCTCCTACGCCGGAGAGCAGGACCCCGCCACGCTCGCCGAAATGACGCGCCTCGGCACCGCCCACAACCTCCCGATCCCCTTCCAGGACCGCCTCGGAAGGTGACATGGACCGCCCGCTCGTCACGCTGAAGATCCCCGCCGAAGGGCTCGCCCTCGGCGGGCGGCGGCTCTTCCCCGGGCTGCGCTTCGTCTGGCGCCGCGGCGAGCACTGGGGCGTCGTCGGCCCGAACGGCTGCGGCAAGTCCGCCCTCGCCCGCCTCCTCTCCGGCGCGCTCTTCGCGCCCGAGGCCGAGATCGGATACGGCTTCTCCGGCCCGCGCGGCGGCGACCCCGAGCGCGCGGTCGCCGTCGTCTCGCTCGAGCGCCAGGCGCAGCTCCTCGCCGAGATGGACGCCTACGTCCAGATGCGGTGGATCGCCTCCGAGGAGGAGGCCACGCCCACGCTCGGCGCGTGGCTCTCGCAGGACTCCGTCGAGGACGTCGACCCGTGGGAGCGGGTCGAGCGCACGCCCCGCGCCGTCGCCGCCTTCGCGCGCCGCCGCGGGCGCGTCGTCCGCGAGATGGGCCTCGGCGCCCTCCTCGACCGCCATCTCGTCTCCCTCTCCAACGGCGAGACGCGCCGCGCGCTCCTCGCCCGCGCGCTCCTCGCCGCCCCGCGCCTCCTGCTCTTCGACGCGCCCTACGTCGGCCTCGACGCCGCCAGCCGCCGCATCCTCGCCTCCGCCGTCGACCGCACCGTCGCCGGCGGCGCCTCCGCCGTCATGCTCGCCACCGTCCGCCGCGAGGAGCTCCCGCGCGGCCTCACGCACATTCTCGAGCTCGACGCCGAGGGCCGCGTCGTCCGCCAGGGGCCGGTCGAACGGTCGCACGATCGCACGGTCGCACGGTCGGACCGTCGGACCGTCGGACCGTCAAACCGTTCGACCGTCGGACCCGCGCCGCCTACGCGGTGGGTGGCGAGCGGTCCGACGCCCGACCCGCGGGCGCGCAAGCTCGTCGAGATGCGCGACGTCTCGGTCGTCTACGGCGAGCGCGTCGTGTTCGAGCGCCTCGACTGGACGGTCCGCGCCGGCGAGCGCTGGCTCGTCGCGGGTCCGAACGGCAGCGGCAAGACCACCCTCCTCGCCTTCGTGATCGGGGACCACCCGCAGGCCTACGCGAACGACGTGCGCCTCTTCGGCGTGCGCCGCGGCACGGGCGAGTCGATCTGGAGCATCAAGCGGCGCATCGGGTGGGTCTCGCCCGAGCTGCACGCGTGCATGGACCGCGGCGCGTCCGTCCTCGACACCGTGCTCTCCGGCCTCGACGACACGCCCTACCTCAACGGCTCGCGCACCCCGGCGCGCGTCCGCCGCGCCCGCGAGGCGCTCGCCTCGGTCGGGCTCTCCGGCGCGGAGGCGGAGCCCTTCGGCGCGCTCTCCGGCGGCGCGCAGCGCCTCGCGCTCCTCGCCCGCGCGGTCGTGAAGCGGCCGCCGCTCCTGGTGCTCGACGAACCCTGCCAGAACCTCGACCGCCCGAACCGCGAGCGGTTCGTCGCGCTCGTCGACCGGCTCTGCGCGGACCCCGCCACGACGCTGCTCTACGTGACGCACCTCGCGGACACGGAGCCGCGCTGCATCACGCACCGGCTCGTCGCGGCGCCGTCCCGGTAGCGCGCCCCGCTAGTAGAGCTGCTCCTCGGCGAAGACCGCGGCGATCGCCTCGCGCAGCTTCGCCGCGACGGCGTCGCGCTCCGCGTCGCTCTCGTAGCGCCCGGCGCCGGAGTCGAACGCCGGCGGAACGGGGCCGCCCGCGCGGCGCGGGATGACGTGGAAGTGCAGGTGCCCGACCGTCTGGCCGGCGCTCTCGCCCGTGCACTGCAGGACGTTGGCGCCGTCCCAGCCCGCGCGGATCGCGGCCTTCGCGATCGCGCGCACGGTGTGCATCAGCTCGGAGAAGGCGGCGACGTCGCCCGCCTCGGAGACCGGCACGGACGCCAGGTCCGCCCAGTGGCGGCGCGGCACGACGAGCACGTGGCCCTTCGCCATCGGGTTCACGTCGAGGAACGCGACGGCGTTCGGACCTTCGTGGACGCGGACGGACGGGATCTCGCCCGCGAGGATCTTGCAGAAGATGCAGTCGTTCATAGTGGGAATCGCGCGATTTCCGGACGGCGGCCTTCCGCCGTCCGTGTCCGCGCAGTCTACCACGTCCCGCCGTCCCGCGCAACGCGGCGACCGGCGCGGGATGGAAAATCGCGCGCCGCCCGCCCGGCCGTTCTGCACGGACGGAAACCGGTCGTGCGCCGCAATTGTTGGGGATTTGTCAAATCGTGCGGCGAGGGGTTCCGCGGGGAGGGCGGGGTGTGGTAGGATTCGGGCCCGACGGCGCGAACGCCGACCGACGCAATGCACGAGCCCTCCCCACTCCGCTTCCCCGAATCCGACGGCCGCACCGTCCTGCTCGCCGCCGCGGACACCGCCTGGCGCGACGCCGCGCGCGATGCGTTCGCCCCGCTGCGCGTCTCGGCGGTCTGCACGCCGGACGCCGCCACCGCGCTCGCGCTCGTCGAGGGCGGCCTGCGCCCCGACCTCGTGGCGGCCGACCTGGACGCCTTCGGCGCCGAGGCGCTCGCGCTCTGCCGAGCCGTCCGCGCGCGGGACCGCGTCCGCCACACGCCCGTCGTGCTGCTCGCCGCCGACCTGCGCCCGTCCGCCGTCCGCGCCGCGCTCGCCGCCGGCGCCGACGACTGCGCCGCGCGCTGCGCGCCCGAGGCCTTCGCGCTGCTCGCCGCCGCGCGCTTCCGCTTCGCCGCGCTCTCGTCGCGCACCGCCCCCGACCGCCTCGAGAGCGGCCCGCTCGTCCTCGAGCAGGAGTCCGGCCGCGCCTACCTGGACGGCGAGCCCGCCGGACTCTCGCCCGTCGAGAGCTCGATGCTCGCCGCGCTCCTCCGCAACGCCGGCCGCACCCTCGCGCGCGCCGAACTCCTGCGCGAGATGCACGGCGAGGGCGGCGGCAACGTCCGCGACCGCACCGTCGACGCGACGATCGTCTCCCTCCGACGCAAGCTCGGCCGCGTCGGCGCTCGGATCGAGACCATCCGCGGCGCCGGCTACCGCTGGCGCCCGGAGGACGCGAAGCCGCGCGGAGGCGCGTGGCGGCGGCTCCTGCGCGGCGGCGCCGGCGCGCTGCTCGTCGCGCTGGGGTTCGCCCTGCACGCGGGGTTCGCGGGGATGGGTTCTCACGCAGAGAGCGCAGATGCAACATCTCACGCAGAGAGCGCAGAGTCAAAACCGCACGCGGAGTTCGCGGAGTCCGCGAAGTCTGTTGGTCGGGACGCGCCCACGGCGCGTCCGAATCCAAAACCGACAACCGACGAGAGCGATTCTTCCATTCAGCATTCAGCATTCGGCATTCAGCATTCTCCCCTCGAATGCCGCGTCTACGACGTCCCGCCCGCGCTCCTCGCCGCGCTCGCGCGGCCGCCGTCGTACAAGGTCACCGTCGTCTGCGTTCCGTCGCCGCACGCGGGGAACGCCGCGACGGCGTGGGTCGAGGCGACGTCGGACGGAACGACCTGGCGGCGCCTCGCCCCCGTCACCCCCGCCTCGCTCGTGAAGACCTTTGTCTCCCCAGACCCGCTCCGCAACGTCCGCGTCGTCTCCGACGCCCCCGGCCCTCCCGCCTACGACATCCGAGAGGTCGTCCTCGCCAACTGACACGCATCCATGAAACGCCTCCTTCTCCCCTTCCTCGCCATCGCCTTCGCAGCCGCCCGCGCGGACGAACCCGCCGAGGCCGCGTGGAGCGCCGCCGCCGCGATCCGGCTCGAGCACGCCGTCGCCGCCGAGGTCGCCGAATCGCTCAACGCCCTCCTCGCGGGCCGGGACGGCGTCCGGCTGGCCGAGGCCCGCGCCGACGGGAACGACAACACCGTCCTCCTCTTCGCCCGGAGCGAGCGCGACCTCGCCACGATGCGCGAGCTCGTCGCCCGGCAGGACGTCGCCCGGCCGTCGTTCGTGTTCGAGACCGCGGTCCTCGAAATCGGTTCGGCGACGAACCGCGAAACGGCCTACGATTGGTTCTTGTGCGCAGACGGCCGCAAGACGCCGGGCGCGGAGGCCGACGCCCGCCGGGAAAGGTGGTTCGCGACGACCGCGCGGTCGCGCGACGATCTTCTGTCCGCCGCCTCCTCGAACGGGAACGCGCGTCTCGCGGGTTCTCCGACCTGCCGTGTCGAAGACGAACAGGAGGCCGTCGTCGAGCATTCCGACGCCATTCGCGATCCCGACGGCTCGACGCAGGCCTTCGGCTTCCGGCTCTCGCTCACGCCCCGCGCCCGCAGGGACGGTTGCGTTTCGCTGGGCGCGAAGATCCGGTTCCTTCCGGAGAACGATCTGCAGAAGCCGGCCGACGACGGGATCGACGTCCTCCTCCGGCCGGGCGAGACGCTCGCCTGGGGCGGATTCCCCCGCGAGGACGGCTCCGACCGCCTCGTTCTGATCCGGCTCCGCCCGGACGAGGACGCAGAGGCTGTCGCGCGCGCGCAAGCCGAGCGCCTCGCGCGCGAGTCCGCGGCGTTCGCACACGCCGACCCCGGCTCCCGTTTTGTGGCCGCCCCCCTTCGCGCGGACGCGGCGGAGGCGCCGCCCGCCGTCCCGCTCGACCTGTCGGTCCGGTTCGTCGAACTCACCGACGCCGCCCTCTCGAACGACTTCTTCCGCGCCGCGTTCGCCGGGGCGGATTCCAACGTCGGCGAGCCGGTTCCGGACGATGCTGCGACCTTCACGCAGATCTTCACGGCACCGCAGGCCGACCTGCTTCTTCTGCGCCTCACGAACGAATTCGGCTGCCTCGCGACGTTCCGGCAGACGCAACGCTGGAACGGCGGCGAGGAGGCGCAGTTCTCCTTCCGCACGTCGGTCTTCCGGTATCGGAACGGACAGGAGTCCCCGGTCGAGGAACGGACCTCCGGCTTCTTCCTGTCCGTTGCCCCCCGCCTGGAATCCCCGTCGCCCGGCTGCTGGTCCATCTCGTTCGAACTCGGCCTGACGGACGTCGGCCGCCCGTCCCCCGAAACGCCCGCCGGCGCGGACGGCGTCTATCCGGAACGGCCGTTCGTCCCCGTGCGGAAGCTCGCCACGTCCGTCGACGTCTTTCCCGGATCCGTGGTGTTCTTCCGCGCGGGAGACGGAACGACGCGTTCGCCGCTCGTCATCCTGGAATGCACGCCCGCCGCGCCCCTCCCGGCGGCCCCGGCCGTATCCCCGCCCGCCGCGTCCGCGGAGGCCGGCGCGGACGACGGACGGGAATCGCGGTTCTTCGTCCTCGCGCCCGATGCGTTCAAGTTCCTCTCGCTCGCGACGGACTACCCGCCGCGGTGGGGAGCGCCGCGGCTCGACACGGCGAACGCCGTCGCGCTCTTCGCGGCGCTCGGGTTCGGGGAGAAAGACGGCTGCCGCATTCGGTTCGTTCCCGAGTTGCCCTCCAAGCTGTTCTTCCGCGGTTCGCCCGAGAACGTCCGCGCGTTCGAAGAGGCGCTGGAAACCATCGGCTCCCGGTCCCTGCCGAGCTACGAAATCGACCTGGAGTCGGTTCTCGTCGAGCGGAAGAATCTCCCGGCCTTCCTCGAGGCGGTCGGCGCGAAGGACGACCTCTCGGCGGCGTTCGGCACGGTGCTCGCCACGTTCCCGTCGCAAGCGGACTTCCGCGCGGCGGTCGGCCCCGCGGCCGAAGTCTCCCGCGACGTCACGGTCGCGACGTTCGCGGGCGCGCCCGGCTCCGCCAGCGCCGTGACCGAATACATCTATCCGACGCGCTACGCCTACGCGCTGACGAACGGAGTCGGCGACGACGACGCCGCCCCGGCGGTCTACGTCGAACCGCGGGCGTTCACGACGCGGATGGTCGGAACGACGTTCGAGGCGCGTCCCCTTCCGGCGGAAGAGGGCGGCGCCGTCCCGCTCTTCGTCCGCGTCGAGCGGCGGGGCGATCCGACGTGGTTCAACCAGATTCCCGAGCTTCCCGTCCGCGCCGCGGACGGAACGGTCGAGCGGGTCAAGACCTTCCTCGAACAGCCGCTCTTCCCCGAGCGGACGGTCGCGGCGACGCTCCGGCTCCGGCCGGGCGCCGTCGCCCTCCTCCAGGGCGCGCCCGACTTCGAGGACGAAACCCGCATCCGCTTCCCCGCCGTCTCCCTCGTCCCGGTCGAGAACTTCCGCCGCGCCGCTCCCGAGCCCGCGCCCGATCCCGGCGACGCCGAGGCCCGCCGCCTCGCCCGCCGCCTCGCGGTCATGCGCGGGAAATCCGACGCCGCCGCCAGTCCGCCCGCGCGCGACGCGGACGAAACGCATTAGAGATGCGGGCGGGTGGCGTCCCCAACCTTTTCCTCCGCATCGGGATTCCATAGAATGAACCCCGATGAAGTCCGCGCCGCCAGCCGAAAGGAGCGCCGCCGTCCGCGCGACGGCGGCGCGCGTCGCGTCGGTCAAGGCGGCGATCCTCGCCGACCCGGAGGCCGGCGCGCGGCGGCTCGTCGCGGAGGAGGGGCCGCGCCTGTTCGCGCTCGCCGTGCGCCTCGCGCCCGACGCGGGCGACGCCGAGGAGCTCGTCTTCCGCGCGCTGGCCCGCGCCGTCGAGCGCATCGCGCAGTTCGAGGACGGCACCAGCCTGCACGCCTGGCTCCGCGCGATCCTCCTCAACGAGCGCCGCCGCGACCTGCGCCGCGCCGCCCCGCTCGCCGACCCCGACCTGGAGCTGCCGGACCCCGCCCCGTCGCCCGCCGACCGCGCCGCAGCGCGCTCCGACGCCGAGGCGCTCGCCTCCGCCCTCGCGCGCCTGCCCGCCGCGTTCCGCGACGTCGTCGTCCTGCACTACTACGAGGACCTCCCCCTCGCCGAGATTTCCGCCCTCCTCGCCATCCCCCTCGGCACCGTCAAGTGGCGCCTCCACCAGGCGAGGGAAGTCCTCCGGGGCGAGCTCGATCCCTCGCTCGCCCCGGGGAATTGAGAGCCCAACCCTTTCAACCCTTTCAACCTTCAACCTCCAACCTCTAACCTCCAACCTCTAACCTCCAACCTTTCCCGATGCTCCGCTTCCTCCTCCTTTCCCTCGTTCTCCTCCCGCTCGCCGCGGCGGCCGACCCCGCCACGAACGCGTCGGCATCGCGGATTGCGGACCCGGACGCCGTCGAGACGGCGCTCGAATCGTATCGTCAGGATGCCGCCGGACGGCTCAGGATCTCCCTGCGAAGCAGCGTCGTCCCCGCCGTGGCCAGGGCGTTCCTGGGCGCGAGGAAACGCAACGACGGAACCGAGGCCCCCGTCTGCTGCCTCTTCGTCTCGGTTCGCTCGGAGGACTCCTTTCCGATCGGCGAGGAACTGGCGGTGGAGACGAACGGCGTCATTCGATACGCGGTCGACCTGGACAAGCTGAACAAGGCCATCGAGACCCTTTCGGACAACGAGAGGCCGGATCCGAAGGATCGCGTCCTCCACCTGTTCGTCAACGATATGGAGACGGAAGTCGGCCGCTGGGATCTCGCGTCGGGATCGGACCCCGCCACGAACGCGCCCGCGGCGGAGAGCGTGATCTACGTCGAGGTCCCGGACGACGGCGTCCACGCGCCGAAGGACTTCGCCCGGCGCTTCCTCGACCCGCTCCGGGGCCGGCTCTACCCGTTTGCGCGCCGCGGCCGCGAGCCCGTTCCGGACGCGCTCCGGGACTGGACGATGGTCCAGAATGCGGGGGACGGATGCAGCGACTATGCGGTTGACCGCTTCGCCCCGTCGACGAACGCCCCCGCGGCGCTCGCCGCACTGCGCGCGCTCGTCGCGGAGATGGCGCCCGCGCTGCCGCCGGGCGTCGAGCCCGTCGTCGAGCTGCGCGAGCGGCGGGTCCTGCGCCCGCCCTACGGCGCCCCGCCCGAGATCGAGGGCGAACCGCGCCTTGGCGACCCCCCGCCCGCGTCCGCCGGCGGGCCGCCGCGCGTGGCGCGGGCGGGCGTCTGCGCGACCTATCTCTCGGAGCTTCCGCCGCGCGAGCTCTTCCCGTTCCTCGAACGCGAGGCGCTCCCGGCGGCGGAACGCGCGCTCGCCGCGGCGTTCCCGGACCGCGCGCGCCCCGTCCCCGTCGCGGTGCACGGCGACACGGCCGGCCTCCGGCTCCCTTTCGGACACCGCGGCGGCGCGGTCGTCGCCGGCCCCCTCGCGCTCGCCGAGACAGAGGCGGCCGCCGCCGCCCTCGCGGCGGCGCTCGCGCCCGCCGCGCTCCCGCCGCCGGAGGGCGTCCGCGCGCCGCGCGTCGCGCGTCTCGCCGTTCCCGCGGACGAGGACGGCGGCCCGTTGCCGCCGGGCGCCTACGAATTCCTCCTCGGCGTCTCCCGCGCGTTCGACGCGGCGGAGAACGAGGACCGCATCGTCTGGCTCCCCGAGGGCGCTGCGCCCCCCGGCGGCGGCGCGTGGCTCCTGCTCGCCGCGCCCGTCTCGGCGGGAACCCCGCGGCCGGACGCCGACGAGTTCGCGCTCGAGCCGCTCGCCCGTCTCGCCGCGCGCGCCGGCTGGTGCGCGCCCGGCGCGGAGCCCGTCCGCGCGTTCGTCCCGCGGACCGGCGGCGTCGTCCTCGTGCCGCTCGCGCCGGACGCCGTCCGCGGCGGCGCGGCGGAGGCCGATGCGTTGCGGGCGCGGGCGCAGACGCGGGCCGCGGCGCTGGAGGAATCGTTCCCGAACGGCGTCGGCGCCGTCCGCGCCTCGGTCCGCGAACTTCCCGCCGGCGATCCCGCCGCGACCCTCGCCGCCGTGCGCGACGCGCTCTTCGACGCCGTCTCGCTCGACGAACGCCGGTTCTTCGGGGACGCATTCGCCTCCGGAGGCGAGGCGTGGAGCCTCCGCGCCGTTCTCGCGGCCGAGGCGCGCGAGGCGGCCCGCGCCTCCATCCCGCCCGGCCTCGCAGAGGCCTTCCCGCCCTTCGCGGACCGGCTCCTCGCCGCGCTGCGCGACGGCGACGGCGCCGCGTTTTCCGCGCTCTTCGACGCCCCCCCCGCCACGGACGGCGCCCCCGCCCCCGCGAGCCTCGTCGCGAACCCCTTCCTCGCGCCCTTCGCCGCAGCCGCCGTCACGAACGCCCCGCCCGAGACCGTGGCGCGCCCGCTCGACGCCGACGCGCGCGCCGCGCTCCTCGCGGTCCTGCCCGGCCTCGCGCCGCGCATCGACCGCGTCTTCCTCGCCGTCCTTCGCATCCCGCCGGAGTCGGAGCTCCCGGGCAGCCCCGGCGCCGATCCGGGAACCATCGCCGTCCTTCCGTGCGTCCTCGGCGACGACGGCCCGCGACTGCTCCCCTCCGCGTCGTGGACGTTCCGCCGCTCCCCGGCCCCGTCCGGCGTCCCGGGCTGGAAGAGCGTCCTGGCCGCCGTCGACGCGCCGCCCGCGGTCCGCGGCCCCGCCACGGACGCCTTCGCCGCCGCGCTGCTCCGCCTCGCGCGCGCCGCCGCGACGAACGAGCCCGCGGCGATCCGCGCCGCGGAGGCGCTCGTCCCGCCCGAGGAACTCGCCGCCGCGGCCGCCGACGCGCCCGCCGCCCTGCGGATCCTCGTGCGCGAGCTCGCCGCCGCCGTCGCCGAGGGCCCCGTCGAATTCCGCTTCGAGCCCGTGACCCTCGACGCCCGCGGCCCGGGACACCTCCTCGACCGCTTCGAGCGCTCGCCGTTCGGCCTCGCGCTCGACGACGGCGGGGGCGGCGCCGTCCGTCCCTTCACGGATCCCGACCCGCCCCTCGCCGCGAGGATCCCCGGCGCCTGGCTCCGCATCCTCGTCTGCGCCCCGGATCCCGACGGAGGCGACGGCGCCGCCCCGGTCGCAACCCTTTTCGCCATCCTCGGCGACGACGGCCTCCGGCTCCGCCTCCCGCCCTCCGAACGCGGCCACCGGCACGCCGCCGGCCACGAATGTCCGCCGTCCGCCTATCGCGCCTTCGCCGCGCGCCAGCGCGCCGGCGCCTTCGCCGGGCCGGCCATCCGCGCCTTCTGCCGCCCCATCCGCGCCGCCGCCGCGGCCCTCGGCCCCGGACGCCTTGCCACCGTCTCCTTTTCCTTTCTGTTCGGATCGATCCCCGACGACTTCCGCAGCCAATGGAATCTCCCCGGCGACGACGGCTCCGACGACGCCGACGACGCCGCGGACGAGCCTCCGGAGAGCGTCCTGGAACGCTTCTTCCACCGCGACGCGGATCGCATCGAGTTCATCGCCCGCAGCGGTCTCGCGAGCGACCTCAACGCCGCCGACCCGCGCCTCCTCGTCGACCTCGCCCCCGGCGAGAAGGTGCGCTACCTCGCCGCCACCGACGCCGACGGGACGACCGCGACCATCGAGTTCGGGAATCCGCCGCGCGACCCGGACTCGCCTCGGGCCCTCGACGGCGGGGCTCGGCTCAAATACGACTGGATGACGCGCCGACGGGACGGCGGAGGCGGCGGATCGTTCGGAGACATCGACCTGAGCCGCGCGTCGTTCGACCTGCGGGGCGCCGCCGGGCGCGCGAGCCGGACCGTGAGCAAAGAGGATCTAGTCGGCCGCTCGAGCCGTACCGCGAGCGTCAAGGACCCCCGCGGCCCGCCCGACCTCGCCTTCGTCTGGACCCCGACCAACGCCGGCCCCGTCCTCGTCCGCGTCGCTTGGGCCCGCGGCACCGACCCCGCCGCGAACGCCGCCCTCGTCGAGGCGTTCCTCGCCGACCCCGAGAACCCCGCCGCATCCGACGACCTGCGCACCTTCCAGCTCCGCCTCGTCCGTCCGGCGCCTCCGCCCGCCCCCTAGCCCCTTCAACCCTTTCAACCCCTTCAACCTCTCACCTCTCACCTCTCACCTCTCACCTCTCACCTCTAACCTATGATGGACCCCCTCGACCAACGCATCGCCGCCGCGCTCCGCGCGCCGACCTTCGACCGCCCGCTCCCGGACGGCCTCGCCGACCGCGTCGCCGCCGCGGCTCGCGCCGCGCAGGGCCGGGGCGGCGCCCCGAGCCGTCCGGCATCCCGCATTCGGCATTCCGCATTCGGCATTCGCCGCGCAGCGGCGGTTCTCCTTCTCGCGGCCGGCCTCGCCTCCGTGGCGGCGGCCGCGTGGTACGGCGTCCTGCGGCCCGGCCTGCGCTGGGGAGTGGCGGGCGGAGACCGCGAACGCGACCTGGCGCCGGGCTCGGCGCTGCCGTGCCTCGTCTTCGCCGTCCCGTGCGCGCCGGGAACGCCAAGCTCGGCGATCGAGGAACGCGTCCTCGGACCGCTCGGCCGCCTCGCGGAGCGCAACGGCTGGCGCGCCCGCGACGCCGCCCCGGCGCTCGGCACGCTCGCGCACGGCGCCTTCCGCGACCGCGGCGGCGTGCTGCTCGTCCCGCTCCCCGAACGCGCCGACGCGGACGCGATCCGCGCCCTCGCCCGCGAGAAGGCCGCCGCTCTCGCCGAATCCTTCCCCGCCTTCGCCGGCGCGCCGTTCGTCGACGTCCGCCCGTTCCCCGTCCCGTCCCCCGGCTTCTCCTCCGAGGCCGCGCTCGCCTTCGCCGACGCGCTTCTGCTCGAAGCCGCCGGGGCCGAACCGCCGGAACCTGGCCCCCTTGAACCCTAGAATCCACGACGTCTGGAAACCTGGAATTCCAGGAACCAGACCCCAACCATGAAAACCCTCCTGCTTTGCATTTCCACAGTCCTGATGGCCGGGCTCTGCCCCGGCCAGGAGCTCTGCCCCGGCCAGGAACCCGCCGATCCCGAATGGATCGGGGCGTTCGACTCGCCCGCGCGGCTCTTCGTCTCCGCGACGCTGCCGGAGCCCGGCGCGCACGGCCGCGCGGAGGCGCTGCTCGCCGCCGCTCGCGCCGCGCTCGCGCCGTGGACCAACGCCACGGTCCGTCTCTTCGAGGTCCCCGGCGAGGGCGCCGTGGTCTTCGCCGCGCCGTTCGTGCAGGGAAGCTACAGGGGCCCGGCCGACGAGTCCCACCCTGCCGAGGCGGCGCTCCTGCGCGCCACGCGGAGCGACGCTTTCCCGACGCCGCCCGGCGGCGCGCGGCCCGTCGTCGCGCGGGGTCTGGCGCCGTTCGAGCATCGGCAGATCGGAACCAACTGGATCACCCGCACGCACTGGCCCGAGGAAAGGCACCTGCGCGTCCTCCTCGACGACGCGCGCGGCGCGCAGGCGACTCTCTGGCACGCGGAGGGCGCTGAGGGAAAATCTCACGCAGAGAGCGCAGAGGACGCAGAGGTCAAATCTCACGCAGAGAGCGCAGAGAACGCAGAGACCAAGTCCCCGCCTGGTTCAAGGACCGGTCGCGATCCTTCGGGTCGCCGCGCGACGCGCGGCGACACCTCGACCGCCGGCGCGGCGGCGTTGCCGCCGCAGCCGGCGGTCCTCCTAATCTGCATTGCCGTGCCGTGTCTTCCCGAAGAGCTGCCCGAGACGCTCGACGAGCTCGTCGCCGAACCCTACGCGAACCTCCTGCGCCGCGCGGCTCCGCTCGCGCCGCGCGATCCGTTCGGCGCGGTCGCGCGCGCGGTCTTCGGCGACCGCGGCGTCGTCGCGATGGCGCCGCTCGCCCCCGGCGCGGACGCGGACGCCGCGCTCCGCGCCGTGCGCGCGAAGGCGCTCGACCTCGGCGAAACGACGCCGCGCTTCGCGGGCGACCCGTTCGTCGCGGTCCGTCCCTTCGCGCCGCCGCGCGGCGCCGACCGCGCCGCCTTCGCGCGCGACCTCGCCCGCGAGCTGCTCGCCGAAGCGAAGATCGCGGACCAGGCGTTCAACTGGCCGGATCCCTTCCTCCGCATCTCTCCTCGCGACTTCCTCCGCCGCGACCGTTCGGACAGCAGCCCGTGGAACTGGCGCAGGCGCGACGCGCTCCGCGCCGAGGTCGTCCGCCGCACGGACCTCGCGGAGACGCTCGACGCCGGCGCCGAGCCCATCGAGGTGGAGCTCGTCCCGGGCGACGCCTTCCGCCTGCTCCTCCCCGACGGTCCGGTCCGCGGGGACTTCACGCTGCGCCTGTCGCCCGAGCACGCGCCCTCCGGGACGGGCCTCGCGCTCGCCGCGCTCGTCTCCGACAAGAAGAACGCGTGGGAGGAGGACCGCATCGTCCTCTGCGACCCCGCCTCGCCGACCGGCGCGCTCCGCACCGCCCTCTTCCCTGAGGACCCGAAGGGCGGCTCCGTCCTCTCGCTCGTCTGGAGCCCGCGGCCCGACGCGGACTTCACCGTCTACGGCGCGTGCCCGGACGCCCCGACGCCCCAGGCGCGCCGCGACCTCGCGCAGGACTTCCTCGCGAACCCCGCCGCCGCCGTCGCCGCGAACCCCGCCCGGCTCCGCCCCTTCGCGCTGCGCGTGCGGCATCGCCCCGGCGCCCCCCTGCCGCCGCGCGCCGGCGCGCCCTACGACGACCTGCCGCTCCCGCCGCCGCCACCCTCCGCGCGCGCTCTCCGCGAACGCGACCTGCGCGACCGCGGCATCCCCGACCCGGAGCGCTTCGCCCCCGCCGTCCGCTCCTGGGCCGCGGAGCTACGCGCCTACGACGCCACACGCGAACCGCCCGAGCGCATCCTTGACGCCGTCTCGAACCTCCTGCTCCGGGCCGCGCCCGCGTTCGACCCTGGCTGGGACGAGGACCTCGCCCGCGGCCGCGCCCTGCGCGAGGCGTGGGGGCGCAAGGGCCTCCCGCCCGGCAAGGCCGCCGCGCTCTTCGCCCGCGCGCCCGATTCCGCGTTCGGCGCGACCGCGTCCGACCGGGTCGACGCCGCCGTCGAGGACCTCGTCCGCGCCGCCGCCCGCGCGCTCTTCGAGAACGCCCGCCACGACCCCGACCGCGCCGAAGCGCGCGCGAAGTCGCTTCCGCTCCCGCCCGCGCTCGCCCGCTCGCTCCGCGCGGAGCTCGCCGCCCTGCGCCTGAAACGCCTCTGGCTGGCCCCGTTGGAGGACCACCCCGGCGGAATCGGCGCGGACAACGCCTTCCGCGAGTTCCTGAACGGCCCCGACCGCGTGATCGTGAACGGAAAGGCGCCCGAACCCTCCGGCCCCACGATCGACGACCTGTTCCGCGAGGCCGAAACGCCCGCCGAGCGCCTCGCCCTCCGCGTGCGGTTCCTGCGCCGCGTCCTCGCGCTGCCCGATCTCTCTATGCTGTACGCCGCCGACAACCGGAACGCGACCTACCGCGAGTGCTGGGGCCGCCGGAAGTTCGTCGAGAGGATGGTCGGCGACCGTTCGGGCGGCAAGCCGCTCGTCGAGGAGCAGCTCGTCCCGTGGATGCGCGTCGCCGACTACATCCGCGACCTGCGCCGCGCCGCGGACGCTGTCGCGGACGTCCGCGTTCTCCGGACCGTCATCTCCCATCCTCGCGCGGTCGACGGCGTCTTCTTCCTGGACGAAGGCGCGACCACCAACCGGTTCCTGTGTCCGATCCACGCCATCGAACTCGACGAGGCGCGGTGGTACGCCGTGCGCGACATGGGCGACCACGCCGGCCACGCCGTCGCGGCCGACCCGCCCGAATTCGTCGAGGCCTTCGCCCGCGACCTCTGCCGCCGCGCCGGCATCGACAACCCGGACGAAGTCGACATGTTCGTCGACCGGACCGACGGGCAGGCGGCCGACTGGGCCACGTTCGGCGGCGAATACGCGAAGGGGCCGTACTCCGTCCGCGAGGGCTCCCCGCTCGCGGGACACTACGCCCGCACCGCGGCCCGCCGCGCCGCGGGCCGCGCCACCTTCGGCAAGCTGGTCCTGCGCGGCGAGCACGCGCCGCCTCCGCCGCCCGAGGTCAATCCTCCGCCGCCGGCCGACGACAACGGCCACGTCGAGCCCTACCCGGACCCCTCGCCCGCGCTCTGCGCCGAGATGAAGCGCTACGGCCTGCGCGCCGGCGTCTTCGTCCAGCGCGGCCGCCATTCGTGGAACGCCGGCGACACCAACCGTCTCTCCTTCCTCTTCTTCGAGCCGACGAACGCCCCCGCCGGCGCCGACCTCCCGCTCCTGCTCTTCCTGCCCGGCAGCGGCGAGCTCGGCCCCGGCCTCGACGCGCAGTTCCGCCAGCGCGGCATCTACGAGAAGGTCTGCTCGCCCGCCTTCCAGGCGCGCCACCCCTGCTTCCTCCTCGCCCTCGCCCCCGACCCGGGCCACCATCTGATGGGCTACCTCGCCGACGGCGGCCCCAACGACAACGAGCGCGCCGCCCTGAACCTCGTCGCCGCCCTCGCCGCCGAGCGCGACGCCGCCGGCGCGGGCCCGCGCGTCGACCTCTCCCGCCTCTACGGCGCCGGCCTCTCGCGCGGCGCGGGCGAGCTCGTCTGCATCCAGCAGGAAGTCCCCGGCGTCTTCGCCGCCGTCGCCACCACCGACACCGCCATCTGGCACACCGACCGCATCCCCGACGACGCGCCCCTGCACATCTGGCAATTCTACCGCGCCGCCGACTGGGAGAAGTGGCACTACGACGTGCGCTGGCTCCGCCGCTACGCCGACCTGCTGCCGTCCCGCGGCGGCGAGATGCGCGTCACCGAGCTCACCGACCTCTCCCGCGCCTCGTGGGACCAGGCGTGGGCCTGCGACGAAATGTGGGACTGGATGTTCGCGCAGCGCCGCGCGCTCCCGCTCCCCGACTGGAACGCCCCGCGCGACCCGGATCACCCGATGTGGAACGCCCGCCGCGACGCCGCGAAGGCGGCCGCCGCGGACGGCCCGATGGAATGGCGGCAGTGGCCCGTCCCGTGGCCCGCGGACCAAACGACGTTCGGCCTCCGGCGCCGGGAGCGGCGCAAGCCCGCCCCCGACCAAACCGCCGAATGGAAGGCGTGGCTCGCCGAGCGCGGCGTCCGCTTCCCCGACGGCTCGCGCATCCGCCACCTTCCCTTCAGCAGCGACCTGCTCGTCTACGCGACCCCCGCCGACCACCGCCGCATCCACGCCCTCCTCGCAGCCCTCGAGACCAACCCCTTCGACCCCGCCCCGCAAGACGACGGCCCCCTCGCAGCGCCGGACGACGGCGACAGCAACGAGCCCTGGCCGGAATGCTCCCACTGGCCCGCCGGCGATCGTCCGCTTTCCGATCGCGACGACGAGCCGTCGGGCGCCCCGTTCGACCCCGACTCCCCCGACACCATCGTCCACCGCCAGTATTCGATCCGCCCCTCCAACCGGCCGGGCGGCCTCTCCGCGTCGGACAACGCGGAAAAGTGGCACGACTGGCTCGCGGAAAAGGGCGTCGCCTGGCCCGCCGGCTCCTCCGTCTCGTTCTTCCCCACCCTCGGCAAGCTCGTCGTCGCCAACACCCGGAAGAACCTCGACCGCGTCGAATCCATCCTCAAGTCCGCCGCCAAGCCGTCGCCCGAACCGTAATCTGGCCGCGCCCTCCACGCCGCCTCCTCCGATCCCGAACGGGACTTGCAAATTCGGCTTGCAACCGAATTCGGGTTGTGCTAGCCTCTTTGCCAATTCACCGAACGAAATCGCGTCAATCGACCGAACGGGAATCTGTCAATTAACCGAACGGAAAACCGCCAATTAACCGAACGAGCGGACTCGACCATCCGCAAGAGGACGCTTCCAACGCCATGAAACCGGGAGAAACCTACCGAAACCGCATTCTGGACGACGTGCTGGAACGGAAGCTGGACGGAGCCGGCGCCGTTTTGGTGGAAGGGCCGAAGTGGTGCGGCAAGACGACGACGTGCGAGCAGCACGCCAGGAGCGTCCTCTACCTGGCCGATCCGGTGCGGCGCGAGCGCTATCTCGCGCAGGCCGCGGTGGACGTGACCGAGCTGCTGAAGGGCGAGCGGCCGCGCCTGATCGACGAATGGCAGGACGTCCCGAAGTTCTGGGACGCCATCCGGTTCGACGTGGACCATTCGCCCGGCTGGGGGCACTACATCCTGACGGGATCCGCGGTTCCGCCCGACGACCGGAACGAGCGCAGCGGCAAGAAGGACATCGTCCATTCCGGCACGGGCCGCATCGTCCGCGCGCGGATGCGTCCGATGTCCCTGTGGGAGTCCGGCGAATCGTCCGGCTCGGTTTCGCTCGCGGACCTCTTCGCCGGCAAGCCGTTCAAGTCCGGCAGGGCGGTCGAGCGGTCGCTCCGCGACATTGCGTACCTGGTCTGCCGCGGCGGGTGGCCGGAGGCCGTCAACCAAGGCGGCGAAAAGGCGCTCGACCGCGCGTTCGACTATGTCGACGCCGTCGCGGAATCCGACATCTCGCGGGTCGACGGCGTTTCGCGCAATCCGGCCCGTGCGCGCCGTCTGATGCGCTCCTACGCGCGGCTGCAGGGCACGCAGTCGACGATCCCGAACATCCGCAGGGACCTGGCCGGCGACGGCAACGCCCCCGACGACGACACGGTTTCGTCCTACCTCAACGCCCTGCGCAAGATCTTCGTGGTCGAGGACTCGGAGGCGTGGTGCCCCGCGCTGCGCTCCCGGACGGCGGTCCGGCTGTCGCCCACGCGGTATTTCTCGGACCCGTCGATCGCGACCGCCTCGCTCGGCCTCGGCCCCGAGGACCTGATGAACGACATCCGTTCGTTCGGGACGTTCTTCGAGACGATGGCCGTCCGCGACCTGCGGGTCTACGCGGACGCCCTGAACGGATCGGTGGGCCACTACCTGGACCGCAACGGGCTCGAGTGCGACGCCGTCGTGCACCTGCGGAACGGGACGAGCGGGCTCGTGGAAGTCAAGCTCGGCGGCGAAGCCCTGATCGAGGAAGGCGCGGAAACGCTCTCGTCGCTCTCGGGGCTCGTCGACACCGCCAAGCAGCGCGAAGTCGCGTTCCGGATGGTCGTCACGGCGACCGGCGACTACGCCTACCGCCGCCCGGACGGAACGATCGTCTGCCCCCTCTCGGCCCTGAAGCCGTAGCCCCCTCCGCCGCCGCGGCGGACGGTCAGGTCAGAAGGGAGCGGCGGCCGGGTCGACGGATATCTCGCGCACGGCGAGGGGGCGGCCGCCGTCCGCGCCGGGACGGACGCGGAGGGAGCGGAAGGATTCCGAAACCTCGGCGACGACGGCGTTGGTCGTTTCGTCGGTCTCCGCGATCCGCCGCCACGTGCGGCCGTCGGACGCCACTTCGACGAAGGCGGGCAGGTGCGGCGGCCCGTCTTCCGGGCGGCCGAGAAGGACCGAGACGCGTCCGGCCTTGTTCGTCGCCCAGTCGACGCGGAGCCAGTGCCAGCCGAAGACGGCGGGCGACACGCTTTCGTAGCACGTGGCGGGGTCGCCGTCGATCGCGCGCTCGGGCTCGCGCCCGGGGACGCCGCGGTCCGACGCGGAGGCGCAGAGCGACCCGCGCCCGAGCGTGATCTGCGAGAGGTCGCCCGTCTTCGCCTTCCGGTTCGGCGCCGGGCGCGGCGCCGGTTCCGGCGTTCCGCCCGGCCCGCGGAGCGCCAGGCCGGCGGCCGCGGCGACGGCGAGGACGAAGGCCGTCGAGAGCGCGATCCGGCGGCGCGTCCGGCGGCGCAGGCCGGATTCCGTCGCGGGCTGCCAGGCGTATCCCTTTCCCCAGACCGTCCGCACGGACGGCCAGTGGCGCCCGAGCTTCTTCCGCAGGGAGTGGACGGTGAAGTTGAGGGAGTCGTCCCGGACGTTGCCGGGGCCGCCGTGCATCGCCTGCAGGATCTCCCCGCGCGACAGCGCGCGCCCCTCCCGCGCGGCGAGCGTGCGGAGAAGGAGGAACTCCGTCGGCGACAGCGGGAGCGGCTTTCCGTCCGCGAAGGCGGTTCCCGTCGCTTCGTCGATCTCGACGCCGCGGGAGCGGCCGACGGGATTTCCGGCGGGCGGAGGGTCTGGCGCGGGGCGTTTCATCGGCGGGGGCGTTTCGCGGACGATTCTAGCACGGGCGCCCCGCTCCCGGAAGCCACCCTCCGCATTTCTAATACTTTTCTCATAATTTTCCGCCCGCCGCGATGGTAGAATGCCGCGCCGTGACACGCACCGTTCTTCTCCATTCCAACCCGTTCTCCGGTTCCGGTGTTCGGGTAGAATGAGGGGCGCGTCGCGCCGCCCGTTCCATGACTCCCCGAGATCCCGCCACGCGCCCGCGGGCTCCGTCCCCGGCCGGCCGATTGTGAATGTTCCGTGAATTCGTCCGCGGGGGATTGCGCGCGAACGGGCGGGTGTGGCAGAATCCGCGCCATGCACGACGCAACGAACGAACGCAGGGACGCGGCGCCGCCGCCGGAGCCGTGGATTCTCCTCGGCGTCCCCGACCCGCCGTGGCGCGCCGCGGTGCGCGCCGCCGCGCCGGGGCTCGCCTGGCGCGACGCGCCGGATGCCGCCGCCGCCCGCTCCGCGCTGCGCGCCGGCGATCCGCCCGCCCTCGCCGCGTTCGACCGCGACGCCCTCGGCGCCGCCGCGCTCGCGCTCTGCCGCGAAACCCGCGCCGCTGCCCCCGCGGCGCGGATCGCCTTGCTTTCCGCGGATCTCGCGCCGGAGGGCGTCCGCGCCGCGCTCGAAGCCGGCGCCGACTTCTC
>Ga0310695_10000464_pt1 | contig 105530 bp, 79 predicted proteins | sample RumenRJG_04DNA_FD_203882 | JGI IMG/M metagenome (GOLD analysis project Ga0310695, IMG submission 203882) | Bovine rumen microbial communities from Lethbridge, Alberta, Canada - RJG_04 (v2) (version 2) | ecosystem: Host-associated > Mammals > Digestive system > Stomach > Rumen | place: Canada...
TCGGCGGGGTCGGGCCGGAGCGCCTTCACCCACGCCATCAGCTTCGCCTGGTCGCGCCAGAAGTAGTCCGTGCCGAACACCATGCGCTCGGCCGGCCATTCCCGGACGATGCGCTGCGCCTCGGGGTCGTCGTCGCAGAAGCACATCACCGCCGTGTCGATCCAGCAGTTCTCGAACGGCAGGAGCTGGTCGACCGCGTGCGGCGGGCTGCCGCAGTGTCCGCCCACGTGCGCCGCCACGAACCGCAGCCCGGGCACGGCCGCGAGGAGCGCGGCGACCTGGTCGGGCCCCGGCACGACCGGATCGTCCGGAAACCCCGGATCAAACCCCGTGTGGCTGATCACGAACAGCCCCGCGTCGCGCACCGCCGTGAAGAACGGCACGTGGTCGAGCAGGTGGAAGCCCTGGTACTGCGGATGGAGCTTGACGCCGGGAATGCCGTTCTCCTTCAGGAGGCGGAGGTGTTCGGCGAAATCGGGGTCGCTGGGATGGACGGACCCGAGCTGCACGAGACGTTCCGCGGCGGCGGCCCCCTCCGCGCCGTCGCGCACGGCGAGCGCGCGGCGGAAGATGGCGTTGAACTGGTCGGGCTTCGTGGCCACGGGACAGTTCACGCAGAGGTCCACGCCCGCGCGCGCCATGTCGCGCAGCTCGGTCTCCACCGTGCCGTCGCCGACGGGCACGGTGAGGCCGTGGAGACGCTCGAGCATCGACGCGACGGCGCGCGGCGCGAGCGACGGCGGGAAGTTGTGGGTGTGGAAGTCGATCGTCACAGCGCGGCGTCCATCTCCGCGCGGATGGCGCGCGCGGCGGCGGCGGGGTCTTCCGCCGCGAGAATCGGACGGCCCACCACGAGATGGGTGGCGCCGTCGCGCACCGCGTCGGCCGGCGTGGCCACGCGCTTCTGGTCGCCCACGGCGGCCCCGGCCGGACGCACGCCCGGCGTGATGAAGAGCGTGCCGGCGGGCAGGAGACGCGAGAGCGTGCCCACTTCCTTCGGGCTGCAGACGAGTCCGTGCGCGCCGTTCGCCGTGGCGAACTGCGCCATCGCGAGCACCTGGTCGGCCGGCGTGCGCCCGACAATGCCCACGTCCGCGAGGTCGGACTGGTCGAGCGACGTGAGCACGGTCACGGCGAGGATCTTCGGGCCGGCCGCGCCGAACGTGGCCGCAGCGTCCGCCGCCGCCTTGACCATCGCCTTGCCGCCCACGGAGTGGATCGTCATGAGGTCCACGCCGAGCTTGCCGCCGCTCAGCACGGCGCGCTCGACGGTGCGCGGGATGTCGTGGAACTTGAGGTCCAGGAACACCTTCTTGCCGAGACCCTTCACGGCCTTCACCACGTCGGGCCCCTCGGCCGTGAACAGCTCCAGGCCGATCTTGTAGAAACCGACCGGATCGCCGATGAGCTTCACCTTCGCCTCGGCCTCCGCGCGCGTCTGCACGTCGAGCGCAACTATCAACTCTGCCATCTCTTTCACTCCATTTCGTTGCCGGTATCGAAACTGTCGAGGTCGACAACGCCCTCGAAGACCTTCTTGACGGGACCCGTGAGCGTGAAGCCCGTCGACTTCGCGTGCCGCCAGTCGCCGTCCACGGTGAGCGTGTAGCCCTGGGCCGTGCGCACGTGGATGGGAAGGGACATCTTCTTCGTCTCCACCGCCACGACGGCCGTCGCGACCGCGCCGGTGCCGCACGCGCCGCTCTCGGCCTCCACGCCGCGCTCGTAGGTGCGGATGAGCGCCTTGTGCGCGGGGATGAACTGGACGAAGTCCACGTTCGTGCCGTTCGGCGCGAAGGCGTCCGAGAGGCGCAGCGCACGGCCGAGCCCCTCCACGTCCACGGACGCGATGTTCTCGCACGGCACGATGAAGTGCGGCACGCCCGCCTCCACGTAGTCGCCGGCCACGAACTTGTCGCCGACCTTCACCTGCAGCCCGTAGCGGCGGTTCTTCGGCTCCGGCATCCACACCTTCACGGCGCCGTTCTCCGACACCTCCGCGTCCACCAGCCCCGCGCGCGTCTCGAACGTCATCGCGGGGGCCTTCACCACGCCGATCTCGCGCGCGAACGCGGCCACGCAGCGCGCGCCGTTCCCGCAGAGGTCCGCCTCGGTGCCGTCGGGATTGAAGAACACCATGCGGAAGTCCGCGACGGACGACTTCTGCAGCAGGATCACCCCCTCGCACGCGACGCCCGTTCGGGGCGCGGCGAGCATCGCCAGCAGGATGTGGTCGTGGACGGGGAAGGTCTCCGCGCGGTCGTCGATCAGCACGAAGTCGTTGCCGGCGCCGTGCATCTTCGTGAAGGCGATCTTCCTCATCAGTAGTCGCCTCCCAGCGCGCGAAGCCACGGGGGGAGGTTGCGCGGACGCGCCACGGCCTCCGGCGCCTCCGCGCCGTCGGTGAGGCGCACGAGGTCGGAGAGGATGTTGAGCGACTCCTTGAGGACGAAGTCGTTCTTCTTCTCCTCTTTCTTCTTCGTCCCGGACAGCTCATCCTCCTCGTCGTCGCCCAGTTCGTCCAGTTCGTCCGCCGCGGCAAGCACGTCGCGGTCCTCGCGCATCATCTTGCGGCGGGCGGCGCGCTCGAGCGACACGGTGCGGCGCTCGGAGAATTCGCGGCAGAGCCTCACGACCTCCTTGCGGCGGGCGTACTCGGCGGAATCCTTCAGGCGCGCGTCGGAGAGCGCCTTGAGCTGCGGCACGTAGTCCGGCATGTTCCAGATCCGCTCGTACTGGAGCGGCTCGATCATCGTCCACGGCAGCGCGTTGGGCAGGTTGTTCTCGCCGATGTCCGTGCGCTCGTCGAGCGACGACGGCAGGCAGATGTCGCTCTCCACGCCCTTCACCTGCGTCGAGGAGCCGTTGATGCGGTAAAAGCGGGCGGTGGTGATCTTGACGGACCCGTTCGGCGTCTCGGGATTGCCGCCGAGGTCCATGACGGTCTGGACCGTGCCCTTGCCGTGCGAGCGGTGGTCGCCGACCACGATCGCGCGGCCCGTGTCCTGCAGGGCGCCGGCGACGATTTCGGACGCTGAGGCGGAGAAGCGGTCGATCAGCACGACGAGGGGCTTGCGCCACGCGAACGTGGGGACGTCCGGGAACGTGCTGAGCGGGTAGACGTTGTACTTCTCGCGGATCAGCACCACGGGACAGGGACCGGGGTTCGGGCGCACGAAGAGCGCGGTGAGCAGCACGGCCTCCCGCAGCGATCCGCCGCCGTTGCCGCGCAGGTCGAGCACGAGGCCCTCCACGCCCTGCGTGTTGAACTTCGACACCCACTTCGCCACGTCGAGCGAGCAGGAGCGGTACTGCGGGTCGCTGGGCTTCTTGTCCATCGTGCCGTAGAACCCCGGCAGCTTCACGTAGCCGAACGCGCGCTCCACGCCGTTGAGCGTCACGCGCTCCACGCGCCCCGTGGCCGCCTGGTCCTCGAGCTTGATCTCGTCGCGGACGAGCGTCACGCGCCGGCGCGACCCGCCGTTCTTGTCCGTCATCTCCAGCACCACGCGCGTGTCCTTCGGCCCGCGGATCTTCCGGATGGACTTGCGCATCGGCTTCCACGTGATGTCCTCCACGGGGCCGTCGCCCTGTCCCACGCCCACGATCTTGTGGCCCACCTTGATGCTGCCCTCGCGGGCGAGGGGCCCGCCCTTCATGATCTCCTTGATCTCGAGCGCGCCGTCGTCCATCGACTGCGAGAGCACCGCCCCCACGCCGAAGAGCGCGAGGTTCATCTCCATGTCGAAGTCCTCCTTGCGCAGCGGCGACATGTACGCCGAGTGCGGGTCGTAGGCCATCGTGACCGCAATGAGGTAGCGCTGCAGCACGCTCTCCTCGTCCGACTCCGTGAGGATCATCTGCAGGTAGTGGCGGTACTTCTCGAGCAGCACCTGCTTCGGCGGCTTCTCGGGCTCGGACGCCTCGGCGACGTCGTTGGTCGTGCTGTCGCCGGACGCCTCGGCCTTCTTCTTTTTCTTCTTCCTGCCGTTCGCCTCGTCCTCGGCGTCGAGCTCGCGGCCGAGCGTGAGGGCGAGCATCTCGTTCTTGATGCGCCTGCGCCAGATGTCCTCGGCCTCGGCGACCGTCTTGGGCCACGGCGCCTTGTCGCGCCGGAAGAGGTAGTCCTCCTGCACGGAGAAGTCGAGCTCCTGCGTCTCGAGGAGGTTCGTCACGAACGCGACGCGCTCGCCGAGGCGCTTCACGAACACGCGGTGCACCTCGTAGCCGAACGACACGTCCCCCTCGCGCAGCGCGTTGTCGATGCGCGTCTCCATCTCCGCCCACGCGTCGAGGTCGGACTGCAGGAACACACTGTGGCTGTAGTCGCACTGCGTGACGAGGTTCGACCACGCCTTGCGCGACATCTCGTCGTCGAACGCATGCGACAGGACGTGCTTCCGGTTGAGGATTCCCACCACCTTGCGCGCGATGCGCCCGTAGTGCGGCAGGGGGCGCACGTCCACCGAATCGATCGTGGGCGCCACCGTCTCCGCGTGCACGGCGCAGCAGAGCGCCGTCGCCGTCAACAGGAGTTTCATGCTCTTCGTTTTCATCTCTCTCTCTTCTCCATGCATCGCGCCTTTCACAGGTCGCGCGTCTCCATAAGCTGCACCAGGCGTCCGCAGGCGCCCGACGGGAACTGGCGCGGCAGCTCGATCAGCCACGCCACGAACGCCTCCGCGTTCGCCACCAGCACCTTGCCCGCCCGCGCGAAGCCGTCCTTGAACGTGCCCGACGCGAAGCAGACCACCGGCTCCACCTCGCCCGTCCAGCCCGCGTGCGCGAGGGCCGCCTTCACGGCCTTCGCCTCCGACACGGCCTGCGCGAGCGGCGGGTGGTCGGGCACGTGCCCGCCCGCGAGCAGCTCGCCGGAGTCCAGCGTGACCGAATCGCGCCAGTTCTTCGTCTCCACGGCGAAGACGCCGCCCGGGCCGACCAGCACGTGGTCGACGTGGTGCGGGCCCGCCACGAAGTCGTGGAACACGTGCCATTCGTCCGGCAGCCGCGCCAGCGCCCCCGCCACGACCTCCTCGCCGCGCGCGCCCTTGAAGAAGGACTCCACGCGCCGGAGGCCGCGCCGCCACCAGAACGCCACCGCGATCGCCGACACCGCGAACAGCGCGCCGAATGTCTCGAGACGCCGCCCGAGCACCGTCGCCGCCGCGAACGCGCCGAAGCACACGAGGCACACGCCGAGCGGCCACAGCGACCGCACCGTCCCCCTCACCTTCGCCCATTCGCCCGGCATGCCGTGTTGAACCGCCATGTCAGCCACCTGCCTTTCCAAGCGCGTCCGCGACGCCCTGCGCCACGTCCTGCGCGGTAAATCCGTTCACGCGCTCCAGCTCCGCCACGGAGCCGTGCTCCACGAACGCGTCCGGCCAGCCGAACCGCGCGTCCGCGCCGATCGCCTCGCCGAACCCGCCCGACACCGCGCCGTTCTCGAGCGACGCCACGAACGCGCCCGCCGCGCGCTGGCGCGCGAGAAGCGCCGCGTCGTGCGGCTTCGCGAACCGCGCGTCCACCACGCCCGCCTCGATTCCCCTTTCGGCAAGAAGCGCTGCGGCCGCGCGCGCCTTCGGCACCTGGTCGCCGAGCGCCCACAGCTGCACGCGCGCATCCGGCGCGGCCAGCGGCTCCGCCTCTCCCCAGACAAGCGGCGCCGACGGCCCGTCGGGCGGCGGCGCGCCGCGCGGCCAGCGGATCGCCACGGGGCCGCCGCGCGCGAACGCGGCGGACAGCATGGACTTGAGCGACGCCGCGTCGCGCGGCTGGAGCACGGACATGTTCGGCAGGCACCGCAGCATCGGGATGTCGAACATCCCGTGGTGCGTGCGTCCGTCCGCGCCCACGCACCCCGCGCGGTCGATCGCGAACACGACCGGCAGGTTGAGGATGCACACGTCGTGCATGATCTGGTCGAACGCGCGCTGGAGGAACGTCGAGTAGATCGCCACGACCGGCCGCATCCCCGCCTTCGCGAGGCCCGCCGCGAACGTGACGGCGCACGACTCGCTGATGCCCACGTCGTACAGGCGGTCCGGAAACTCGTCCGCAAAGCCGGAAAGGCCCGTTCCCCCCTTCATCGCCGCCACGACCGCGCACACGCGCGCGTCGTTCCGCGCCGCCTCCGCAAGCGCCGCGCCGAACACCTCGCTCCACCCGACCTTCGCCGGCGCGCCCGCAGCGGCGTCCGGACGCCCGAGGTCGAACGGACCCACGCCGTGCCAGCGGGACGGGTCGGCCTGCGCAGGGGCGAATCCATGCCCCTTCTCCGTGGTCACGTGCACCACCACGCTGCGCTTGTACTCCTTCGCCACGGTGAGCGCGCTCCTGACCGCCTCCAGGTTGTGCCCGTCCACGGGGCCCACGTAGCGGAGGCCGAACTGCTCGAAGAACGCGTTGCCCAGCCAGATCGACTTGATCGCCTGCTCCACGCCATGGTACACCTTGCGCAGGAACGTCAGCTTCAGGCGGTGCCCCACGGTCTCGACGGCCGTCTTCATGCGGTTGTAGCGGACGTTGGAGATGAGCCGGCCGAGGAAGCGCGCCATCGCGCCCCGGCTGGGGGAGATCGACATCGCGTTGTCGTTCAGCACGAGAATGAGCTTCTTCGTGACGGTGGCGCAGTTGTTCAGCGCCTCCAGCGTCTCGCCGTTCGCGAGCGACGCGTCTCCCACCACCGCCACCACGTGCTCGCCGCTTCCGCGCGCGTCCCGCGCGGCGGCCATGCCCAGCGCGGCGGCGAATGCGTTGCCGGCGTGCCCCGCCACGAAGGCGTCCGCCGCGCTCTCGTCGGGGTTCACGAACGGCGACTCGCCGCCGAACTGGCGCAGCGTCGAGAACGGATGGCGCCGCTTCGTGAGGAGCTTCCAGGCGTAGGACTGGTGGCCGACGTCCCACAGGACGCGGTCGCGCTCCGGGTCGAACACCTCCGCGAGCGCGCAGGCGAGCTCCACGGCGCCAAGCGAGGAGGCGAGGTGGCCGCCGGTCTTCGACACGACCTCGAGGATCTCGCGCCGCAGCGCCTCTGGATCGGGACGTCCGCTCATGCATGCCCTCCCTTGCGGCGGTCGCGGGCGGCGTACGCGGCGAGGGCCGCGTCGAAGTCCGCGCGCGAGAAGTCCGGCCACAGCCTGTCCGTGAAGTAGAACTCGGAATAGGCGCACTCCCAGAGAAGGAAGTTGGAGAGGCGCTGCTCCCCGCTCGTGCGGATGATCAGGTCGGGGTCCGGCAGGTCCGGCGCGTACAGGCAGCCGGCCACGCGCGCCTCGTCCACGTCCTCCGGACGCAGACGCCCGGCGGCGGCGTCCGCGACCAGCCGGCGCGCGGCGTCCGCGATCTCGGCGCGCCCGCCGTACGACACGGCCAGCACGAGCTGCTGCTCGAACGACGCCGTCTGCTCCTCCAGCCGCGTGATGGCCGCGACAAGAGCCGGCGAAAGGTCCTCGCGCCGCCCGATCACGCGGAAGCGCACGCGGTCGCGCACGAGTTTGCGCCCCTTCATCCGGATGAACGTGGAGAACAGCTTCATGAGCCCCGAAACCTCTTTCTCCGGCCGCCGCCAGTTCTCCGTCGAGAACGCATACGCGGTGAGCACCTTCACGCCCGCCTCCCGACACCAGTGGAGCGTGCGCTCGAGCGCGTCCACGCCCGCGCGGTGTCCCGCAAGGCGGTTCTTGCCGCGCGCGATGGCCCAGCGTCCGTTGCCGTCCATGATCACGGCGATGTGTGCCGGCGGCGCAGAGGTCATTTGGCCTTCTCCTTCCCCGCCTCGCGACGCGTCAGCAGCAGCAGCGTGGTGGCGTTCTGGCCGAAGTTCGGCTCCCGCGCGGTCAGCCCGTACCGCCGCTTGAGCGCCGTGAGCAGGCCCTTCTGCTCCTCGAACGGCGTCTCCGAACACGTCGGCGCGGAAATCGCGAACGTGTAGCCGGAGCAGGCCGCCAGGCGGCACGGCGCGGAATCGATCAGGTCATACATGAGCTCGCGGTTGAGCACGTGCACCTTCGCGGCCTCTTCCGTGGACAGGCCGGGGAAGTAGGAGAACGGGCCCATCTCGAGGCCGGACGGCACCGTGCGCCCCGTCTCGACGGCCAGGTAGAGGTCCTGCGTGAAGATCTCCGTGCCGCCCGGGTCGAGCGCGTTCACGACCTGCCCCATCATGCGGAGCTTCGCGAGGTCGGTCATCTCCTTCTTCTGGCTCCAGAAGCGGTCCTGCGCGTACGTGGCCCACTCCTGCAGCTGCGGCGCGGTGAACGAGACAAGGCACGTCGCGAGGACGGCGAACCACGCCGCGCCGCCGCGCCGACAGTACCACGACGCGATCAGCACGGTGAGCAGGCCCATGAGCGGCACCTGGTAGTCGTCGTACGGGAACGGCGCGGAGATCTGGAGCAGGAACACGGCCGCAAACGAGAGGCCGAGCATCCACAGCAGCGCGGACTGCTCTGCCGGCACGCGCGGATCGGTCGGCGCGGGACGACGCGTCATCAACACGCCGAACAGCACCGCACCGAGCGCCGCGTAGCCGCGCGCGAGACGCGACACGCTGCCAATCGCGAAGAACGGGTCGAACCCGCCACGCGCGGCATGGTAGCGCTGCGCGGCGAGAAGCGCGGCGCGCGACACGGGATCGAGCGCGAAGAGGCCGTACGTGAGGAACAGGCCGAGCGCCCCGCCGAGTCCGAACCAGAGGAACCGCCACCGGAAATCGCGGAACCGCACGAGCAGCGTGACGCCCACGACCGGCAGGATGAGGATCAGCGAGATGCGCGTGCCCGTGGCGAACGCAAGCGACAGCCCGCCCGCGAACGCCGCGAGCGGCGAACGGTACGAGAGGAGGAGGAAGCCCGCCAGAACGAAGAGGCTGCCGAGCGCATACGTCTTCGGGATCGTCGTGAAGTAGACGTGGTAGACGTTGCAGGCGAGAAGCGCGAAGACGACGAGCGACGCCCGGCCGCGGCGGTCCGCGGGCACGAGACGGCGCACGAGCCCCACGGCGCACGCCGTGGCGAAAAGGCCCAGCAGGAACGTGACCACGCGTCCGCCCAGCAGTCCGGAGAGCGGCGACCCCGGTGCCCAGACGCCCGTGAGCGCCGAATACACGAACGGCAGCGCAGGCCCCTGCGTGAAGAAGAAGTCGCGGTACGGGAACTTGCCCGCATGCACCATCTGCGCGGAATAGAGGTACCAGCCCTCGTCCTGGTTGAGACCGCCGTACCAGATTGCAAGATACGCCACGCACAAGGACACCACCCCGGCCAGAAGCCAGGGAAGCCACGGAATCTTCAACATATCACCTATTCGTCTCATGGACAAGGTGATAGTTTACCATTTTTAGAGGAAAGCGGCACCAGAAATATCACTCGGCACGTGCCATGCGGTCGGAGAAAAATAGACGGAAAACACCGGCACGCCATCCGGCGCGCAGTTGCGCTTGAACGCCTGCGAGAAGAGCCGTCCGAAGAAAACGTCCAGCCACTTCGCGATTTCGGAGGCGGCGTACTGCCCGCGGAACGCCTTTTTCGCGGCATTGAGGATGTCCGCGCGCCCGGCCTGCTCGGCGACGAAGTGCCAGAGGAAGAAGTCGTGCAGTTCGTAGGGGCCTACCCTGTCCTCGGTCTTCTGCGCGATTTTCCCGCGCTTCGACGGCAGCAGCTCGGGGCTCACGGGCGTCGCAAGGATGTCGAGGAGCGCCTTCGCGGCGAGCCCGCCCGCGCCCGTCCCCTCGGCCCACCAGCGGCAGACCTCGCGCACGACCGTCTTCGGCACGCCGGCGTTCACGCCGAACATGCTCATGTGGTCGCCGTTGTACGTACACCAGCCGAGCGCGATCTCGCTCATGTCGCCCGTGCCCACGACGATACCACCCAGCTGGTTGGCCTTGTCCATGAGGATCTGCGTGCGCTCGCGCGCCTGCGCGTTCTCGTAGGTGACGTCGTGGACGCGCTCGCTCTGCCCGATGTCCTTGAAGTGCTGGCGGCAGGCGGCGGTGATGTCGATCGTCTCGAGCTTGAGTCCCAGCCCTTCCGCGAGGTCCTCCGCGTTCCCGCGCGTCCGCTTCGTGGTGCCGAAGCCGGGCATCGTGTACACGTGCACGCCCGCACGGCCGAGTCCGAGGAGGTCGAACGCCGTGACCGTCACGAGCAGCGCAAGCGCGCTGTCGAGTCCGCCCGAAAGCCCGATCACCGCGTGGCGGCAGCCGATCGCCGCAAGCCGACGCGCAAGCCCCACCACCTGGCGCGAGAACACCTCGCCGGGGCGCCCCCCGAACGGGAAGCGCGGGTCGGGTCCCGCGCCCGCGATCGGGGACGCGCCCCAGCCGCCGGAGGTGAACGTGACCTTCGGCGCGCGCTTGATTTTCGACGCGGCCTTGAGGAACTTCTCCTGCGCGGCGGCGAGCGCCGCCTGGAACGCGGGATGGTCGTTGAGCGAACCGCAGTCGCCGCCGCGGATGAAGTCGGCCGGCACCACAACCTCCGCGCCGCCCGCCTTGGCCGTGGCCTTCACGAGCCCCAGCAGGATCGCCGCGTTCGCGGCGAACGCGCCGGGACGGACCTTCAGCGCCGCGTCGAACAGTCGAGAGGGCAGTTTCTGCGTCATTTGCTCTTCTCCTCTTCGTGAACAGGATCAATCACCACGTAGGCCGGCACGCCCGTCTTGTCGATGCCGAGTCCATCCAGCTCGGGATGCTTTTTCAGGTCGTCGAACGTGTTGATCTCGACGTGCTTCACGTTGAACTTCGCGAGCGCCTCGACGACGGACGGCTCCTTCAGCGTGGTCCGCTCCATCGCCGTGCAGTTCTTGCACCACGGCGCGCCCACGATCACGAGTGTCGGACGCGTCGGGTCGGACGCGGCGGCGGCATCCGGCGCGGGCGCGATGGTCTCGGCGCGCGCCATGAACCCGCCCCACGCGAGCCAGCCGTACCAGACGGCGAATCCGAACAGGACGACGGCGAACACGCGGTTCACCCACCGCATCCACGCGCCCGGCTTCGGCAGCACGGACATCCCCGCCGTGATGAACGGCCAGGGAAGCCCCATGCCCGCGCCGAGCACGAACGGCAGCGCCACGGCCCACACGCGCCCCGCCGCAAACCACTTCGCCGTGAGGACGAGCGTCGCGAGCAGGATCGGCGCAATGCACGCGCCCGCGAGAACGGCCGTGCCCGCGCCGAGGAGGAACGGCCCGACCAGCCCGCGCTTCTCGCGGGGCATGACGCCGGGCTTCGGACGCGGACGGAACCGCGAGAAGTCGATGAAGAACACTTCGCTCGTCGCAAGTCCCAGCAGGAGGAACACCACGGCGACAACGACGTTGAACCACGGGTTCGACTGGATCGCCCCGAAGGCAAGGCCGCCGAACGCGGCGGCGAGTCCGAGCGCGCCGTAGGAGAGCGTCATGCCCAGGCCGTACGCGGCCCCGCGCGCGGCGCCGCGCCCCACGAGGGCGAGGCTCACCGGCACGAGCGGCAGCACGCAGGGCGTGAGGTTCATCAGGAGCCCGCCGACGAGGACGAGCAGGAACACCATCGCGACGGACGCCTGGCCGAGCGTGTCGGCCACGCTCGGCTTGCCCGTGAGGAACGACGTGAACTCGGAGGCGTCCATGTAGCCCGCCGCCAGTCGGCGCATTTCCGGATTTTCCGGAATTTCCGGATTTTCCGGAATTTTCGGATTTTCCGGTTTTCCCGGAATTTCCCACGCAAGCGCGCCGGCCGCGCGGGCGGACTCCTCATCGGGATAGCACACGCCGTTTATGCACACAGGCTCGGCCATGCAGACTGACGTCAGCAGGGCCGCCATCAAAACGAAACTGGTTTTTCTCATGCGGCTAGTATATCACATTTTCGGCCCGTCCGGCAAAGTGGGATTCTCGCGGCGCTTCTGTTCCGCGGCCTCCTTCTCCTTCAGCACGTTCTTCAGCGTGCGGCGGGCCTCGAAGGATTCGGCGTCAATCTCGAGCGCGCGTCGCGCGTTCTTCTCGGCCTCTTCCAGGTTCCCCTGGCGTAGCTGCGCAACTGCGAGGTTGTTGAAGATCGGCGCCGCCTTGGGCTGTTTCTGGGCACACTTCTTCAGATAGGCCTCCGCCCGGCTGTACTGCTCGTTTCCGAAATAGAACATTCCCATCACGAAATTCGCCGCCAGGTCGTCCGGGTCGGAGAAGAGCACCTGCCGCGCGAACATTTCCGCCATCCGGAAGTCGCCGCGGTCCATGCCCAGCTTCAGTCCCTCCCGCGGCGTAAGGCGCGAATCCCCCCGGCTCACCATCTCCAGCTGCTGGCGAACGCGCTGGAATTCCGCGTTCTTTGCGTCCAACTTGTCGGCAAGATCACTCTCCTCCATGGCTTGCCGCGTAAGACGCTCCTTGTCCAGTCGATCCGACCGAACGCGGCACATCCGCGCCACGCGCCACTGCATGCGCGTAAAGATGTCGCGCATGCCGGGTGGCGCATCTTCAAGTTCTTCGTCCGCATTGTAGACATCCAGGATACGCGCCACCAGCGCACGCGCCTCCTTTGCCCCCGCCTCGGCGAATCCGGGCGGGAAGCCGGCCGGACGCGCCACGAGCCCCGCCACGGGCGGCGGCGACTTCCGCCCAATCGCCCACAATTCGAATCCCAACTGCACCGCCACAGTCTCCATGCGCGGCTTCTTGTACCGCAGCCACGTGCGCAGCGCATCCATCGCGCTGAACGACAGCATCTCGCTGTCCTCTTTGTCAAGTGCACCGCGCTGCCTGATGAAACGGTCGCGTTCAGAGTTCCCGCCGGTGAGGGAAAGGGCCAGCACGTCGCGGCCCTGTTCCCGCGAAGCGAGTTCAACGGCCGTGTCGAGCGTCCCGTCCGTAAACAGGAACTGCGCGTCCTGGCACTCGTACGCCGTCTGGCGTGCGCAGTCGTACAGCGCGCGCACGATTCCCCGCACGGTGTTCTGCATGCGATACGGCAGCACGCACGCGAACAGGACGACGGGCTCCAAGAGCATGGAAAAACGCATCAGTCGGCTGAAGCGACGGAAGGACGTGGCGAGTTCCGCCCCGCGCACCGTCTCCTCCACCGAGTCCTGGTACTTGATGCCCGCGATCCGGCGGTAGTTGCGGAAGTAGACCTCAACGCCGAGCACGCACAACGCGTACGTGAACGTCTGCGTGCTCACGAACGCGGCCACGCAACGAAGCAGCGGCGACTTCACCGCCTCCTGCCCGCTTGTCCACGTCCAGAACCAGAACGACCGCCATCCCGCGATCTGCAGGAACGAGACGGCCCCGACGAGCACGAAGAACGCAGCATACCAGTACGGTAGGAAGCGGTCGTCGTCCGTGGCCACGCGGATGTGCGCCATCGAAAGAACGAGCGGCACCAGCACAACAATCACGAACAGCATCCAGCCGGAGGGCGACGCCGCGCTGGTAAAGATCTTCCAGTAGTTCATGAGATACGTAATTGCGCACATCCCTCCCGACAGGTCATGCGCCTCAAGACCGTCGGACAAGCAGAAAAACACCACGTTCCCCACGATCACCGACAGCCAGCCGGCCATGGCCACGATCGTCATGCGACGCATCGTCATTGTGCGGATGAACGGATCCGCCATCGGGTTCACGAGCTTGTCCGCATTGGACTCCGCCCGGAGGCGGCAGACAACGAGCACGAGAACCACGAGGACGGCACCGAGCAGCGTATCGCCGGCCATGATGCCGCAGAGCAGCATCGTCCAGTACCAGCCGCGGATGATTCCGCGGTTCCATGCATACCGAACGAACACCAATATCGCGAAAAGCAGCATCAGCAGATTGAGCGTCGTGGGGCCAAACACCTGTCCGACCTCCCAAATCGGGTCGGAGAGGACGAACAGCAGCGCACCCTGTACAAGGAGCAGTCGTATGATCCGTCGACACCAGGCCCTGCTCAATATCCTCCCGCGCAGCCCCATCGGAAGGGTCTCGTTTAAGATTGCGAACACAAGCATCGCCGCTAGGCCCAGCGCGCAATGGCCGGCGATCTGCAAGATGCGGATCGCGTGCGCCATGTCCACCCATTGGAAGAGCTGCCGAACGAGCGTGTGCCACACAAGCGGGAACGTCGAAGCAGGGGGATACAGCCCGGCCGCCACCGCCACGTCCTCCCACACGCCCGGCGGCAACCAGGCGTAGCGCCAGTGCCACGAAAGCAAGGCGACGGCGACGCCCAAGGCCATCGCCGTCATCCACAAGGCGAACGTGCGCCCTCTAAAAAACTTCAAGGCCATATCTATCAACCACCAGTTAGTACATGAAACCAAAAAGCCAAAGCGGAATCTTGTTTCCGACACCCGTCTCCATGCCATCCGCTGCGACAAAGGAATCTGGGATGTCCTTTATCTGAACAAATTTCTTCTTTGCACCGCCGACCTCAAAGAGATAATGGTCGTCAGCCAGAAAATCCCCTTGTGGCGGATAGGTCACTCTGTGTCCTGCGGAGCGTAGCTGGTTCAGGAAAAACGTCTCGCGAATCGTCCCGCTGTCAGGATTTACAGCCAACGCATGCATGAGGTTGGTATTGTCGCAGTATATCTTGTCTGGACGAGACATGTTCCCAAGCTTCGCGGACTTAGACGATAGAAGCGAAAGAATCCCTCCTCGTTCAAGGGCATAGAGCATCTTGAGCCCCTGGTTTCTGTCCGTTTCGAGCTGTGCATACAACTCGTTCATTTTCGGGATCTGAGGGCATGATGACGCAAGGATCATCAGCATTTTCTCCGTCTTTTTTATTGTCGAGAGCGTAACGTCCTCCGTTTCAGGCCAGTCCCTCTCGAGTATCTGTGCCACAATCTGCGAAATGCGTTCCAAATATCCTCCACGCGCGGACTTGTAGAATGGATAGCAGCCTCCAGCAATGTACTTCTTGAAATACTTCAAAACCGAAACCTGCGAAACTATTCCACGGGCAAGCGTTCTGTGATTCCGAAGTATTTCATCAAGCGAAAGAGGACTAAACTTCCCAACCCCCTCAAATTCGAGGAACTCGCGGAAAGAAAGCCCCTTCAATTCGTACGTCCGCTGCCGCCTAGACAAGTCGCCGCCTCCGGAGTTCAACTTCATCAAGGATGAACCGCTGTACACGACTTTCATCCTCGGATAGTCGTCGTAGATGTTCTTGATGAGCATTTGCCAATTCTTGAAATGGTGTACTTCGTCAAGGAAAAGCCGTTCGCCGCCATTGCCATGCAGCCATTCTACAACATCAAGAGGGCTGTGGTTGGTGAACCAGAGATTGTCAAGCGACACATAAAACGACTTGTCAAGTTCCTTTGGATGCTCCTTTAGGAACTGTAGCATCATAGTCGTCTTTCCCGTCCCCTTAGCCCCCTTGATGCACACAAGGCGGTCGTCCCAGTCCAGCTCTGAGTAGAGCGGCCTGTGATATGCGGTCTCCGTCTCCTCAAGACGCCGGTCAAGCGCCGCCGCAAGAGGTGCTATCTCACTATCTTCCATGGCGTTACTCCATAATGTTTCCAAACACTTTTTTTGCCGAGAAAAAGTGCCTCGAAACATTTTGCGCACAGTTTACCATAATGACGCTGTGGCCTTCAAGGACATTTATACATCTTGAAAAAAGGGGGCGCGGAGGAGACGTTAGACGAGAGACGAGAGACGAGCCGGAGGGGACATGAGACGCGAGACGTGAGACCCGTCTCAAAGTCTCACGTCTCAGCTCGTCTCTCGTCTAACGTCTCACGTCCCCCATCACATCATTTCACCCCCGTCACGCCACGCGGCGGCGGCGCAGCGCGAGGAGCGCGCCGCCGAACAGCAGCAGCAGGCCGCTCGTCGGCTCCGGCACCATGGTCGAGGCAACGTTATACGAGTCCGCGCTCGGCTTGAGGTTGAGATCCGAACTGAGCCCAAGCGAGGAGACCATGTGCGAAGCAAGTTGCTCCCATGTCAGGGGCGTGGGCATCCGGTCGACCATGGTCGACCCGTTGTAGAGCTCCCACTGGAACGTATAACCGGTCTTGTAGGAGCTCAAATCCGTATAGTACTCGCCGAAAATCGTCGTCGGCTCGCCGCCCTCAACCGAAATCGTATCGCCGCTTCCGGCCGCGGGAGAACCCGCCAGCAGATAGTTCGGCCCGGTGTACGTCAGCCCGCCGAGCCCCGTCTTTTTGTTTTCGGGGTCAACGGCCCAGAACTTGATCGTGTCGAACTCGACACCGTTGCCACCCCAGTGCCCCTGGTCCTCCTCCGTATCCACGTACCACACCAGCACGTCGGCATCACTCGCCAACGCCGTGCCCGCGCACGCAACCGCAAAAAGCATCGCCAGAAGTTTCTTCATCGTCGTTTCTCCATTCTTTTTAAACTCAAACTCGAAAATCGGAACTCGAGACTCTCAGGCCTCACTCGCCCCAGTCCAGCTGGGCGCCGCCAGCGCTGCTGTAGTACCAAAAGGCCGTGCCCGCCGGGACAAGCGCCTTCCCGCCCGAGACGAGATCGGAGAACTGGGTGACCTGCGTAGGCACCACGCCCCATCCCTCGCCTTCGAGGTAGTAGTACTTGACAAGGTTGTTGTTCTTGTCGCGGAACTGGATGTAGTCCGCGCCAGCCTGACCCTTCAAACGCTTCTTGGTGGTGGCCTTGACTCCCGTCCACGTGAAGGCGTTCAGGTTCACGTCAGCCATCGCGTTCGTGGAAAGAGCCGATACAAGCGTCTGCCCCGCGCCAAAGGAGACGGTGCCCGCCGTCGTGGCGGGAAGCTGCCCGTAAACGTACACGTTGCCTGAATTGCCAGGACGCTGCAGAATCACGCCAGTGCCAGCCGCGACAGCGGTCGCGAGGTCGGCCGTGCCGACCGTGGCGCCGTCTTCCGTCACCGTGATCTTGTTCGGGGTCGTCCACTTGCCCGACGCAGACTCGTACACGCTGTATTCAGTCCCCTTCCAGACGTACATCTTCGTGTCGTCGGCCAGGTTCGCCGCATGGACCACGTTGGAGGCAGGCATCGCGTTTCCGTCGAATCCCTCGAAAGGAACCGCCACGAACATGTTCGACGCCACGCCCGTCACCTTGATCGCCCCGAACAGGTTCACCGACTGCACGGAGTTGGTGACGGGCTGGGATGACACACTGACGGTATTATCGACTTCGGTTACAGGCGCTGTCGCATCAGAATTGGAGGCAATCAGCGAATCCGCCGTCACGGCATCGTCATTCACAGTAACGTCGGAAAGGGAATTTTCCGTGATTGAGCAGGTACCTGCCGCCCCGGTAGCCATTGCCCCGACAAGTCCACCGACATATTGGCTAGAAGTGATGGCTACACCACTAACACTATTATCTGAAATCGTGAGGCTTGTGCCAGAGCCTGCACGCTCGGCTCCAACGAGTCCACCGGCGAAATAGACACCAGTAATCGTGCTACCGTCATCGCCACTGACCTCGCAGTTGACAACGTTGGCGTTGCCGATACCGTAAATCGCACCTGAATAACTGCCATTGATTTTAATACGTCCGGTTACCTTGCAATTGTCAAACGTCACAGGCGTAGTCCCGGCATTCCCCACAATTGCCCCAACATAATCGCCTGCACCGGAATCTGAAGTGACGGTATCGCCTACCACCCCTTCAAAATTATGAATCGTCAGATTTCGGAAAGTCGGACTCGAGTTAGGGGACAAATAGCCAAACAACCCATACGAACCATAGTTTTTCCATGCTTTCTGGACGTTCGATTGGTTGTTGGAATCTGCAACGACTTTTAGGTTAGAAATCACATGGTTGTGACCGTCAAAACTACCGTAAAAATACGTCTTGGATTCACTACTGTTATAACCTTGGTTCACGTAACCAATTGGGGTCCAATCTTCGTTTTCAAGATCGATGTCGCAGAGCAAATGAACTGTTTTATTATTAAACATATTGTTTGTATAGATACTTGGAACGCTCTGCCCGGGATAAAATCCCCCTTGGACATAGGTCGTAATGGCAACCCCACCGTCACAGGCACTTACCATGTCGCGGAAGAATTTAAAGCCCGCCTTTGATGTGATGTAGAAATCAGTAGTTTCGGTGTATTTCAAAGCACCCTGGTAGAACCCAGGCGAAACTTCATACACAGAGATGTCGGCTCCGTCGGCATCTTTAATCGTTACGGGATCCACAGCCCATGCACCGAGCCCGAGGGCCGACGCCAGGATTGTTGCCAGAATTTTCTTCATTTTCATTCTCCTTAAACTAACTACTAACCACTAACCACTAGCCACTACTTCAACGGGGCGCGGCCGACCGAGAAGAAGCCGCTCGTGCCCTTCGCCGGGGCCTCGATCACGATGTCGCCGTTGTCGTCGCCGTCCTTCGGCGTGAACGCGGAGTCGGCCGCCAAACCCGCCGGGGTCGTGCCCGAAGAGACCCCGTAGCGGACAAGTCTAGATGTACGTTCGACCGTGAGGCGCACGATACCGTCCTTCACCTCGATCGACTTGATCTTCGGCTGCGGGATTGAGGCCGGCAGGACGGTCGCGTTCTCTGCAAGCGACGCATTCACGGACGTCGCGCCCTGCAGCTGCTCCGAGGCGGAGAGCTTGAAGGACTCTGCCGCGCCGTAACCGTTGACTCCGGCGGACACGCCGCCGGGCGTGCCGTCGGCGCGACGCGTGTCGAGCAGGTGGAGGGAGAACGTGCCCGCACCCGCATAGCGGTCGGCCAGTACGGCCGGGACCTCCACCACCACGTCAGGGCAGCGCCCGCCCTTCGCGAGAGGCGCAATGCAGAGGACGCGGTTGTCGTCCTGACTGCCCACGGCCTTGCCGTCAACGGAGATGCCCCTGAACACGGCGTTCGTGAGGGTCCACACGAGCGCGTAGCACTCGCCGTCCTTCACGACCGTACCGTCCGCGTAGCAGTCCGGCCCCTTCGTCGAGAAGGTTGCCAGGATGCTGCCCTGATCGGCCAGAACCGCGCCTGAGGCGACTGCTGCCAAGATTGTTGCCAGAATCTTCTTCATTTTCATTTCTCCTTAAACTTTTCTAGCCATCTAACTAGCCACTAGTCACTAACCACTAGCCACTAACCACTAGCCACTAACTACTTCGTCACGATGTCCGCGAAGATCGCCAGCACCTTGCCGGCCACGTCGTCCAGCGACACGTCGAACAACGGCGATGCCTTGCCGGCCTCGATGTCCGTCCACGTGCCGTCCGCGTTGCGCTCGGCCAGGCGGAAGGTCACCGTGGTGGTTGCGTCGTCACGCTTCAGCTCATCAGGTATGTTCACGACCGCCGAGATCGTCACCTTCTTGTTCGTATCGTCGTTCGCGGCGGGAACCGCATTGATGCGGAGCGCGGCGGTACCGAGCACGTAGCTCTGCCACACGACCATGCCGTTCGTGTTCGTGGCCGAGAGGGCCGTCACAATCTCGTTCGTCACCGCAAGCGTCAGCGGGCCACCCGTGTAACCGGCGATTTCGTTGCTGATCAGCCAGTCGGACGGAATCGGCAGGCCGGCCGTGCCCTCGATCGGGTACACCAGCTGCGACACGATCGGCTCCCAGAGGTAGTAGTCAGCCGTCTCGGTGCGGTTCAGCGTCGCGCCGTCAGCCGCCGCCACCGTGCCCGCGAACGCCTTGCCGTTCTTCACGAGCTTCAGGGAGGCCGCCGCCGGAATCGTCAGCGCCTCGGCGTTGGCGTCCATCGCGAGCGTCACCTCGAGCGGCGAGCCTTCGGCGGCCTCAACCGCCTTCGCGAGCGGCCACCAGAACGTGTCGCCCACCTTGCCGGCCACGATGGACGGCGCGTCCGTCAGGTCGGTGGTGATCTTCACCGTCGCTGCCGCGTTCGGATCAACCGCCGCCGCGCCGTCGTCTCCGCCCGTAATCGTGCACCACGGGAAAGTCCCTGTCGGCGTCATCGTGCAGTCCGAAACCGCCAGAGAGGACGTCGAACTTGAGGTGTTGCGGAGGACAATCGGCTGTTCGGCGCTGACCGTGCAGCCAGTGAAGGTCACGTTGCGCTCGTAGGTATTGGCGTCGAAACGGAAGCCGTACCCAGTCACATCCACAATCGTGTCTGTGACGGCGATAGCCGTAATCGTCTGAGCTGTCCACTGATTGCCGCTCGTCCGCAGGCTGAAACCGTTCTTGCAGCCCGTCACCTTGCAACCGTCGATCGTGATGCCCTGCCCGCAGGTCGAAATCTGCAGCGCCGAGTGAAGACCGCCGTCAAACGTGTTGTTGCGCAGGATGAGGTTGTACGGCTGCTTGAACCGAATGGCCGCGAACTTTTTCTGCCCGTTGCCCGTGAACGCACAGTTCTGCACCGTGACGTTACTCGGATAGCGGTTGCTGTCGTTGCTGTCGATTATCGGATCATCCCTTGCCGCATCCGCGCCTGAGAAGTCGAACTTGATCGAGTCAAACGTCAACGTACCGGCAGCGGAACCCATGTCGCCGGCGGTCGCGTCAATCTTGAACTGGCCACCAGTGATGACGGTGAGGAGGTTGCCCTCTCCGTCCTTGGTGCCCGTCACGATCACGTTGCGCGTCTTCGTCTTGTCCTGCGCGAAGGTCGCGGTCTCGTCGAACGTGCCGGCCGCGATGGTGACCGTGTAGTCGCCCGCAGGCTGCTCGTTCACGTACGTCGCCGCCTCAGCGATGGTCTCGAACTGCTTCGTCGTCGTGCCGTCCGTGACCGTCACCTTGTAGTCCTTCTGGACGAGCGTCCAGGTGGACGGGGTGGTCGAGTCGTCCTCGGCGAACTTCCAGCCCTCGGGCGCCTCCATCGACGGATCGTAGCCGACGACCGTGATCGTCTCGCCGTCCTGGACGGCCTCGACCGCGTCCTCAAACGAGGTGTACGGCGTCTCGTCGATCATCGCCACGATCTTCGTGGGCGTGTAGACATAGCTGCCGCTCTCGACGAGCGTGTAGCCGCTGGCCGCGTCGAATGCGTCCGTCTTCTTATCCGTCGTCACCACGAGGAGCGGCGAGCCGGAGAGGGCGATCGCATGGCCGTTCGCCGTGATCGTGTAGTCGCCCTGCACGAGGGTCACGTTCGCGGCGGCGACCGGGGTCGCCGACGCGTCGGCTGTCAGCGTCACGTTCGCGAGGAGCGTCACCGTGTCGCCGTCCTCGACGATGCCGAACGCCTCTTCCAGCGTCGTGAAGTAGGCGGTGTCCGTGCCGGCAGTGACGCTCACAGCGGCCGTCTCGGTCGAGTAGGTCGTCACGTCGCCCGTTGTCGCCTCGGCGATCACGTACGCGCCGCCGTCCGTCTGGATCGTCGGCTCGTGGCCGTTCTTCGCGACCTTCAGGGTCGAACCCTGCGCGAGCGTGTAGGCCGCCTCCGGGTCGGCGAAGTTCTCGACCGCGTTCTCGGTGTCCACCGCCACAGGCGCGGCGAGCGCGAACGTGGTGTAGTAGACGTTGCCCACCTTGAAGTTGTAGGTGGAGGCTGCCGTCGCGCTACCGAGCTTGTCGGAGGCCGCAACGCTCTCGAAGCCGGTCTGGGCGTTCGTCCCGTTCACCGACACCAGGCCCGCCGCGTCCGCGCCCGTCACCGTGCTGCCGGCGGAGTTCCAGGTGAACACGAGCGGCTGCGTGCCGGTGCGGTCGTCCGCCGTCACCGTGAAGGACGTGCAGTCGGAGAGGTCGAGGTTCTCGTTCGTCGTGTTGAAGGAGATCGCGCTCCAGGAACGTTCGCCGAGGGCCACGGAGAAGTCGCCCTTGATCGCGCAGTCGCCGTTCAGCGCGAGCGCGTCCGCGCCGCGGATCGTCGTGCTCGTATGGTTGAGCGTCACGTCCTCGAGGGTGATGGTCGAGCCATTGCCCGTGCCGATCAGGGCGCGCGGATAGACGGCGTTCGAGTCGAGCGTGACGTTCTTGATGGTCACGTCGGTGACGTCGGCCGCCAGGTTGATCACCGAGAGGCCGTTGCCGGCCGCGTAGCTCGAGTCCGTCGCCAGACGCGGGTCGTTGAACTTCGCGGACGTCGCATCCGGCTTGATCGAGTGTCCGTCGCCGTCGAGCGTGATGCCGCTCTTCATCCAGATGCGGTCTGCGAGCTCGACGTCCGCGAGGAGCGTCACCGTGTCGCCGCTCTGCGCCGCCGCGATGGCGGACTCGAGCGAGGCATACGGAGTGGTCACTGTGCCGTCGGCGCTGATCACCGCCGCCACGAACTGGCCGACGATCACCTCGTACCAGCCTTCGGGACCCGCAGTCCACGGAACCGCGATCTTGCCATCGCCGCAGTAGGTCTCGTCCACGTAGCGGTCGAAGTGGCCGCTCTCGACCGTGAGCGTGCTGTAGCCGTCCACGTCCAGCGCGCCCGCGTAGTCGCCGCCGTCGACCGTCACCGCCGCGCCGGACGTGGCGCTGACCGCCGTGCCGTCCGCGTTCGCCGTGACCGTCGCGTCCGCGACCGACACGGTCGCGTCCACTGCATCAATGCCCACGGCGACGTTTTTGATCTCGCCGCCGGAGACCACTGCCGCGCCGTTCTCCGCGTAGACGCCGCCCATCGCGCGGTTGTCCGAGGCCACGCCGTCGATCGCGCAGTCCTTGACCGTGAGCGTGCCGTCGCCGAGCGTCGACACCGCGTACTGGTTGTACGACGCAATGTCGAGGTTGTCGAGCGTCAGCGTCGAGCCGGACTCGTAGGCGTCGAAGGTCACCACGGAGGAGCCATCCACCGGCTCCACCGCGTTGCCGAAGCCGCGCAGCTTCAGGTTCGAGATCGTTACCGTCACCGCCACGCCGTCGTCGGACACGTAGACGTCCGCAGTGTCGGCGGAGGTCGCATCCTCGATACCCATGATCGTGTAGATCGGCTTGCCGTCCGCATCCACCGCGCCGGTAATGGCGACGGACTTCTTGATCTCGAACGCGCCTTCGGTCAGCACGTCGCGGATCACCTCAATCGTGTCGCCCGCCGCCGCATCGTCGATGGCGGCCTGAAGCGTCGAGTACTGCTTGTTCGTCGTCACAGTCTCGCCGGAGATGGTGATGTTCTGCGCCACCGCGCGCTCCAGCAGCGTCTGCGTCTCGTCGAACGCCCAGCCCGCCGGCAGGATGGTGCCATCCGGGATGTTGACGACATAGATGACCGGATCGTCTTCGCCGGCCTCGACGGCCGCGTCCGCAGCAGCAGCAGCGGCGTTGAACGACTCGTAGTAGGTCGAGTCGATCTTCGCCACCGGCGCAAACACCTTGATGGTGTATGTGCCGTCGCTGTTGTCCGTACGGGTCGTCAGCTTAGCCCTCAGCTTGCCGTCGACATCGTCGATACCCTCGAAGATCGTGGCCGGCACGGTGATGGTCGAGGTCAGGTCGGTTTTAGCAAAGTAGAAATTCAGAATATCGTTTTCGGCGTTTGCGTTAACCAAGCTTGAATTGCCAGTGACGATAATCGTATTGCCGACCGATCCATTATGAGGCCGTACCCAGTTTTCAATGTTGCCCGTCGGCGATTCGCTGACAATCTGGGAGTCATGAATCGTCACGGTGTTATTGCAACCAGCCCCCGTATTTCCATCCAGGCTGATTGTTGCAAAGTTATGCCACTCGCTGAGCGACTTGTCGTTGTAGCCATGCAACGTCGAGTTCGTGATGGCGAACGTCGAATCGGAGGCAAAACTATTGATTGCCGCCCAGCCCTTGAGTTCCGAATCCTTGAAGACAAATGTAAGGTTGCTGCCACCAACAACATTGAAAGCATACGCGGGAGCGGTCAGCTTTACGTTGTCGAGCGTAACCTTGAGATTGCTCATCGGCACGTCCACGCTGATGCCGCGATAATCGCCATCGCTGCCCGGCGTACCGCATGTGGAGAGTATCTCCAAATCCTTGAATGTCACGTCGATGTTAGACGTGGTGACACGGACGACCCTGTTCGCCGTACTCGTCGTGATCTTGTGGGCCTTGCCGTCGATGGTCAGTGACTTGCCAATCAGTATGACGGAGGGCACGTCAACGTCCGCCAGCAACTCGATCGTGTCGCCGGCCTGCGCCGCCGAGACCGCATCCGCGAGCGTCTTGTACTTGCCGACGACCGTGCCCTCGCGCACGACCTGCGCGACGACGCTCTCGAGCGTCACGTCGCCGTCCGCCGCGTAGAACGGACCGATCGCCGTGGGCGCGTTCTCGACCGTCACAAGGCCGTCGAGGGAGACCGTGCCGTTGAGGTCGATCACCTTCACGCCGCCCACGGCATCCGTGGCGTCGACCGCGAACTTGACCTTGTCGCCGTTGACCGACTGCAGGGCATTCGCCTTGAAGAGGCTCGTGGCGTCAACGAGGATCGTGCCTGTCGCGCCTTCAGAGCAGTTGTCGCCGTTCGCGAAACTTGCGCCTGTGTGCTCGAACACGGAGCCGTTCTTGAGCGTCATCAGCGCATTGCCTTCGTAGCCGTTGCCCATGCCGTTGTGACTCACAACACGGACATACGCACCTTCGTCCAGCGTGACGGTTGCCGTCGCGTGTTCGCCCGACTCGGTCTCGTTGGCCGGGCGTCCGCCGATGCCCCATCCGTTGTACACGGTGAGATCGGGCGTCTCGCCCGCCGTGCCCTTGCCGTACACGGTCAGGGTTCCCTTGTTGATCAGGTAATCGCACGCGATGGTCGAGTTCGTGATGATGACCGTGCCGTTGTTTTTCTTGGCTTCGCCCTTCTCCTTTCCGGAGATATGGATGCCAAGGCTGGCCTGGTCGCTCGAACGGGTGATCGTGGCATCCTTGAAGATCAGCGTGCCGTCGCCCGGATTGCTGCCGCGTCCGACGAACAGATGGCCCTTGCCCCAGTCGAACTTCGCCGTGCCGGTGATGGTGACCGTCTTGCCGCCGGTCACTTCACCCTTGGCGGAAATGGCGCGATCGGGACCGGAGACGAGCTGAACCGTGTCGCCGTCCGCCGTCGCGTCGAGCGCCGCCGCGAGCGTCCAGTACCCGCCGACGTCCGCGCCGTTGCGGATGACGCGCGCCACGACGTCCTCGGACTCCGTCACGCCCACGCCGTAGCCTTCGGCGTTCGCCGCGTATTCAGTCGCGTAGGTATCCATCGTCATCGTGCCGGCGCTGGTGCTGCGATAGAGGTCCTTTTCGGTACCGACCTCGGGAGCCTGGCCGTCGCCCCAGTAGTTGGCGCCCACGTCGAACGTGTAGGCGTCCGTCTTGTCGTTCACCCAGACGGTCGCGCGGTTCGTCGCCGTGTCGCCGAGCGTGTTGCCCACGAAGGCGTTGCCCGTGACCGACGTGCCGCCCGCCGCGCTGCCGAGGACGACCACGCCCTCCTTGTCGCCGGCGGCTCCGACGTTCACGACGTTGTCCTTGAACAGGTTGCCCGTCACTTCCGCCGGACCGGAGAGATAGACCACCGCCGCGTTCTGGGCCGGGCCGACCTCGTTGCCGTCGAAGGTGCTGCCCCTGACCGACGAGCCCGTGGTGTGGGCGGAGAGGTAGATCACGCCGTTGCCGGAGCAGTCGTTGCCCTTGAAGAGGCTGTTTTCAACTGCCAGGGTCGAAGCACCGTCGAGGTAGATGACGGACTTCACCGCATTTTTCTCGAACACGCTGTCCTCAACCGTGATAGCAGCGCTCGCGCCGAGAATCACGTGGTTCGAGCCGTCATGCGAGACGTTGTTGTTCTTGAACGTGCAGCCGGTCACCTTGGCGGTGAGGTTCTGCGCGTAGATCGGACGGTTCACGAAGCCGCTGAACACGATGTTCGTGTACGTGATGTTGAGCGCGGAGGCGTCCGACGCATTGCCCTTGAAGTAGAGCTGCGCCGTACGGTTGGCGTCGGCGTCGGCCGGGCTGATCGTGTGGCCCGCGCCGTCGATGACGTACGTGCCGGCGGCGAGGCTGCGCGCGTTGCTCGTCAACGCGATGTCCGCCAGCAACTCGATGGTTTCGCCGGACTGCACCGCCGCAACGGCCTCGTCGAACGTGAAGTAGCCCGTGCCGCCGATCTTCGCGACATACATCGGGAGAAGGATGTTGTTCGCGTAGGTGACGTTGGGGTTGAGCTCGTGCGTCGTATCGTCCGGACGGCGCGCGCCCCAGAGGGCGTTGTAGGCGTCGTTCTCGGCATCGCCCCAGCGGATGGCCTGCACGCCGTTCGTGTAGATGTTCGCGGCGGCGTTGTCCTTGGCCACGTATGACCTGCTGGCGTGGATGAGCGCACCGAGAACCGAGCCGTAGATTTCGTCAGGGTCGGAGTAGGCGATGCGGACGTCGTCCAGCACGTTGTCCTGGATGACCGTCTCCTCTAGGGTTCCGTCCATGTAGAACTGCCCGACGAGGCCGCCCACGTACTTGACGGACGTTGTGACTGAGACCTTGCCGACGGTGTTGCCGGTGAAGGTGCCGCCGTAGGACGTGCCGACGATGCCGCCCACGTATTTGCCGGAGACGACCGCGTTGCTCACAATGACGTTCTCGATGCCGCCACCAGGCTGCCAAGCAACCACCGTACCCGCAGTGCCGCTGCCAGCAGAAATGGTCGCGCCGTCGACCATGATGTTTCTGACAAGTCCGCAGTCCGTGAACAGGCCGGCCCTGCCGCTGGCAACAGTGACACAGAGGTTCAAGACCGTCTTTCCGTTTCCATCGACCTTCGACCCCATTCCCGTGTTGGCCGCCGTCCACGCCTTGTTGTCAAGGTCGATGTTGCAGTCGAGAACGACCGTCCAACGGGCAGGCGAAGTCCAATAGAAGGCATCTGCGGAGTCCCTGCCATTGCTACCGCCCGAACGGCAATTCGCCAGGCAGTAGTCCTTAAGCCCAGCAAGGCTCGCGAGTCCGCGCGCGTCCTTCACGTAGACGAAGCCCGCAGTCTCGCCCGTGTAGCCCTCGATTTCGTAGCGGTCGTGCTTCTCGATGACGAGACTTCCGGCGGCGATGGCATCGGCCACCGTCTTGGAATAGCCGCTCCAGAGGCAGAACACCTTGCTCTCGTCGCCGTTCGCGGCGGCAAGCGCCTCCGCCTTCGTCTCGTAGAGCGTCTCCTTCGCGCCGGCCACGTACCAGAAGTCGCTCGTGTGCTCGAGCTTCAGCGCGTTGTCGGCGACCAGGGACTCAAAACCGGTCGGGAGGCCGGACACGGAGACCGACGCGCCGTCGCCGAGGGTGAGCGCGGAGATCAGCGTGTCGCCGGCCGCGACGGCGGAACCCACCTTGACCTCCGGCGTCGCGCCCGCCGCGACCGTGATCCCGGTCGCGAGCTTCACGCCAGCCGCCGTCACGGCGGAGGCGTCGAGCGTCACGTTCGCGCCCAGCGTCACGTTCGCGCCCAGCGGCGCGGAGGCGTACGCGCCGTCCGCATACTTGACCGTGATGTTCTGGAGGGTGACGTTGCCCGTCGTCGTCACGCCGTTATCCGTCGACGAGACGCCCTTGACCGTCGTGGCGTCGGTGATCGTCAACGTGTTGTCCTGGCCGTCGACCGTGACGTTCTTCGCGGTGGCGACCGACGCGTCGAGTGTTGCGTCCTCATTCATGAGGACCGTGTCGCCGGAGGCCGCGCCCTCGACTGCGGCGGAGAGCGTCGTGTAGCCGAAGATCGCCGGTTTGCCGTCGGTCGCGTCCTTCTTGACGACGAATGCCGGGACGCCCTTCTCAGCCGTGGCGGCGTCGGCCGTGGCGAGCTGCGGATAGGCCTTCTCGCTCACGTTCGCGCCATCGGCAGACGCGCCGAAGAAGAGGCCGTCGGCAATGAAGTTGCCGTCAAGCGTCAGCTTCGCGGCGTCGGCGGCGTTGACCACCGCGAACGCGCGCTTCGTCTTGCTGCCCGCGTTGAACGCGTTGCCCGAGATCGTGGCGGTGAAGTCGGTCGCGTCCGCCGCCTCGATGAGGATCTGCTTGACCGCGCCGGGCGTGGCGAACGTGTTGCCCGTGATGGTGAATACGGCACCCGCCGCCGGCGTGGCGCTGATGACGCTCTCGATCGTACCGCGACTCGGCTTGACATCCGAGAAGTCGACGTTCTGCACCGTGCCGCCCGCCGACGCGAGGGTGATGGTCACGTCGCCGGAGAGGGCGTAGCCGTTGCCGTCGAGGGTGGCTCCGGCGGGAAGCGTGATCGCGCCGAGGTCGGAGAGGTTCGCCAGCAACTGCAAGGTCTCGTCCGCTTCAAGGGCGGCAATACCCTCGGCCCATGTCGCGTATGCCACGTTCTTCGTCGCGTTGCGCACGACCTTGGTAGGATCGGCAACGACGGTGTACTTGCCGTTCGTGTCCGGTTCGGTCGTGGGAATGTAACCAGCGGCCGCGCAGTAAGTGGGAACGACCTTGTTGTAGAGACCACCCGAAACGACTACGCCGCAAGCTCCCTCAGAAGCGTACGGGAAACCGTTCTGAAGCGTGAACGTGCCACCCTCAAGCAGTATCTGACTCGTGCCGAAGCCCTTGAAGTCCTCCTCGCCCGTAACATTCGCGTTGTCGGCGATCCATGTGCCCCCCCTCACCGTCACCTTGCTTGTGCCCGTCGTGTAGATGAGGCGGTAGACGATGTTGCCGGTCGGATTCACGCGGCGGCCCAAGCTGAAGGAACCGTCGTTGACGAGAATCTCACCGCCCTGTGTTGCGGCAAAGATGCCGTTCATCGCGCCGTACGCGTCGGCGCTATTCACCGTCATCACGGCACCGTCGCCTTGGCTCGTGAACACGTAGGCGTAGCGGCCATCGACCTTGAAGTTGTCCACAGCCGTATAGTGGCCTCCGTTCAGCGTCGCTTCACCGTAGTTCACAACCGCATTGCCGCACTGGACAAGATTTGCGTTCGTCTTATCGCAGTCGGCGTCGCCAATCCAGCCGCCCTCGATGGTCAGCGTACCGAAGTTCACGATCGCGGCGTTACCCTGGCAACCGGAGTTTACAGTATAGACATGACCACCGGTCGTACCGTTGTCGGCACTATCGACGATCGTAAGGATACCCTCGTTGTAGATGGCGTACTGCTGCCCAGAATCACCCGTCTTGGTATTGACGATGTCATGGCCGTTCAGGTCAAGGACGATCTCAACATCCGTGGGGATGTAAGCCGCCCAGAAATCAGTATCCGTACCCTCGACATTCACATCACTGACAAGGACGATATCAGTCTTCTCGCCAGCGAACGTCGCTTCGTCAATCGCATCGGCGAGAGTCGTGTAGTAGGTGGATCCGATCCGCGCCTCGTACGGACCGCCGATGGTCAGTGGGTAGGTGGCGGCGGTCGTCGAATCCGTATTGGGCACGGAAATGTAGCCGGGGGCGATGATTTCGTCGTCAACGACCTCGAACACGCCGCCCGTGACCTTGCCGTCGTCGTTCAGCGTGATGCCAGAGCCAACGGCAATCTCCTTGGTGGTACTTGCCAGATCGTCAGACGCGATGATATTGGTGACTGAAGATCCGCCTTCGACCCTTGAATCAGTAATGACAAGCGACGATGCAATGCCGCCAGCCAAGTCAATTTCCATCTCCGCATTGAACGTGCAGTTGGACATGTAGGTGTCATCATACACCCTGAAGTAGTTATACATGCCACCCGTGGTGTAATTCATGTTAAGCATGACAAGATCGAAATTCTCGCCATACGAACTCCAGCCCGCCAGTGTGCAGTCTTCAACAATTACCGTGCCAGAACCCTCTCCAACCTGAAGTCCATATATATCACCCAAAATCTTGCAACGCTGGAAATGCAGCGTTCCGCTTACAAAACCGTAGTAGAATCCGTGGGTGCCAAGTCCGGTGATGCCGTTGAGGTTGCAGTCGGAAATCGTCACATTGGTACCCTGCGTCACCATGGCCGTCTGCCAATATGCCGTAGGAACAAAATCAAGGTGAGAAACATTGATGCCAACTCCAGCAAGAGTCAGTCCGCCTTTCAACGTCGCAAGGTTATGGCCCTCGGAATCCGTCTCGCCGACGAGAGTGACATTGTTGGCGAGATTGTAGCTCTTTATGGTGAGCGTGTATTCGCCTGCGAAGATATTGACCGTGCAACCGGCTTTCGCAGACGCCGTCACAGACGAGAGGGCCGCATCAACCGTCTCGTACCCGCCGACGAAGTTCCCCTCCGCGTCCGTCACGACCGCAACGTAGTTGTTGATGAGGTAGGAGTTGTTGTACTTTTCAGCATCGTAGCCCGTTGCGATGAGAGCAGAATAGTTGAGCTTCGAAGCCGGGTCTGCGCCGCGATTACCGCCCGTGACGAGACCGTAGGAGATGTTCTTGCCGTCACCCGATCCGGTGATACCTGTAGGCAGTTCCGCGATCGTGATGTCCTGCACCGTGCCGGAAATGACGCCACCTGTGCCGTTGTTGTAGTAAGAACCGACGATACCGCCGATTTCCATGGAGGATTTCTTTGCGGTGGCATATTCGGCCGTCGCCGTTGTACCAACCGTTATGTCGTGTACGTTCACGTTTTCATAATGATCCTCGGGGGGGGTAGTGCCCACGAGACCGCCGACCTTGCGCGAACCCAAGACCGTCAGACCGCTCGCCGAGCAGTTGTAGCAACCAAGCGTAGAGCCCTCGCTCAGGTGGCCGACCATGCCGCCCACGTTGTCGCCTTCGTAGTCGTCATCCAGAACGACGCCGCCTACCGTCTGGTCTTTCTGGCCGAGGTACAACCCCTTCACGAAGCTGCCCTCGTCGCCCGCGATGGAGCTGTCGCGAACCCTGAGGTAGCCCTTGCCGACCATGCCGCCGACCATGTAGTTGGCCGTAACCTGGACGAGTCCCTTGACCGTCACATTGCTGACGGTGTAGCCCGCGTAAAGATGTCCGGCAAGCGCGCCCGCATACGACCGCGCCGTAACCGTGGCATTGGAAATCGTAAGATCCCTGATGAGGATCGGATTCGTCTGATTACCGTTGCCGTAGCCGATGAGACCGGCGTAGTCAAGCGTCGGATCATTGACGGTGAGGTTGGAAATCACCTTGCCGTTGCCATCAATGGCCCCTTGGAACTTGTCGGCAGCCGTTCCCACCGGCACCCACGCGACGCCCGCGAGGTCGACGTCCGCCTGAAGCGTGACCACCGAACCGTCAGCCTTGCCGGCCTCGAGGGCCTTGTGGAGATCGTAGTAGTTCTTCGTCGTGCCACCCGCAGTGACGGTGGCGATGAGGGGCAACGCCTCAACCGTGTACAGCCCCTGTGCGTTGGCAACCGGGCCGTACCCTTCTGCAAGTGTTGAATCAGGAACCTTCTCGAAGGTACCGCCCGTAATCTTGCCAGATTCGTCGTAGACGACGTCAGAACCGACGAGCGCGCTGTTTTCTGGCGTCGTCAGTACACCGTTGTTGTTGGCAGCGCCGAGCTGGGTCGTGACAGGACGCTGGGCCGCACCCGTGCCGGCCGATGCCGTCGCCCCGTCGCTGACCGTGCAGTCAATCACCTTTGCAGGCTCCGATGCCTTGCTAAGGTCGGAACCTGCAATAAGTCCGCAATTGTTATCGTCTTCCGAGGCAGAGACCGTCATGGCCTCGACCGTGCAGTTAGAAATGATGTTGCTGTAGTGGGCGATGCCGCAGATACCGCCCGTGCCGTTCCACTGGCCCTCGACGGAGATATTCTTGACCGTGCAGTTGGCAATGACATTCGCGCCCTCGCCGCGGAAACCCCAGATGCCGCCGACATATCCCGAGCTGCCATCACCATAGATTCCTTCCGTATCATTTCCGAGTCCACGGACATAAGAACCGGAACCCGCGTCGCCGATCACGGAGCAGTTCGTGATCTTGCTCATGTAGCCGTTCCCGCCAAGACCACCCAGATACCAGGAGCCTTCAACCTTGATGACGCCAGACACATGGCAGTTGTCGATCATGTTGCCGGTGTATCCGTAACCGACAATCGTACCGACATACAAGCGGCCTTGAACGTCCGCGTTGTGGAGGTTCAAGTTCTTGATGACCGCCGTGTTGGTCGTGTAGCCGAAGAGTCCCGCGCCCTGATACGCCTTGCCACCCTTCGTCACGGACATCTTCAGGTTTGAAATCGTGTGGTTGTCGCCGTCAAACGTGCCGCAGAACGGCTTTTTGGGCGAGACGGCCGAACTGCCGACATTCGACTCCGAACGATAGCCGTAAATGCCGATCGGCTCCCACTCCTCGTTATTGAGGTCGATGTCAGCCGTAAGCTTGATGAACTTGCCGCTATAGCTGTTGCCGGCATTCACACGATCACGAAACGCCTTGAGCGCATCGCTGTTCGCGATGATATAGGGGTCGGCCTGGGTGCCTGAGCCGGTGATCGGATCGGAAATGACCGTCACGTTGGTGTCGGTCGTGTTACTGGATGCCGTCACATCGCCGCCGACTCCACCAACGAGAGCATCCGCCTTCCCCGCTTCGGCCGAAACCGTGACGTCATGGACGGTGTTGCCCGTGACGGTGACGGGGTTGGTGGCCTTACCGACAAGACCGCCGGCCTGGCCTCCATTGTCGTCGCTCTTGACCGTCACACCCGTAACCGTGCTGTCGGTGACGGTGTTTGCGTTTTCGTTCGCTGTACGGGTGGACGTGCCCGCGAGGCCGCCGACAGTGGAACCCTGAATGGTGGAACCCGTGCCGCCCTCCACCGAGCAGTCGTCAATCGCGCACGTGCCAATGCCGACGATACCGCCGACGAACGCACCCGTCATCGTGCACTTGATGTCAATGTTACCCGTGACATGGCAGGTGTTGAACGCAGTCGGATTGCTGCCTGCGTTGCCGACGATCGCACCGGCGTAGTCATAGCCGATGAGAGTGACGTTGTTTATGGTAAGGTTAGAAATCGTCTGACCGGAAACTGGGCCAAGAGCACCGAAGAGTCCTGGATACCACGTCTTGATCGTCTCCACGTAAGTCGTGGCCTTCAAATTGCTGATCGTATGGTTCTCGCCATTGAAATGTCCGTAGAACCGGCGCTTGTCACCGGCCGGGTTTGCCGGCTGGCCGATGGGAGACCACTCGACATTTTCAAGGTCGACATCGGTCATCAGGTGAACGGTCTTGCCAGTGAAGATATTGTCAGTGTACCAGCTTGCGGCCGTCCACGAAGCGTTTACGTACGTGGTCACATACGTATCGGCAACCGTCCCGACCTGATTCACAAGGTCGCGGAAGTATTCAAGGCCCTCCTTCGAGGTGATGTAGAAGTCGGTGGAAGCGGCGTAGGTGGCGGCGTTCTGGTAGAAACCGTCCGCGACCTTGGTCCAGGTCGTCATGGGATCGACCGAAAGCGTTGCCGGCGTACCAGGATTGATGACCCATCCTTCAGGAGCCGTCATGCCGGAGGCGTCGCCAACAAGTTCAATCGTGTCGCCAGACTGGTAGGCGTATGTCGCCGCCGCAAGCGTACCATACTCATCAGAACCAATCTTCGCGACGGCAGTCGTTATGGTCTCTTTTGCCGTCGTAGCGGAAGCGGATATGGTATTTGCATCTTCAACGGACACTCCCGCTGTTCCGCTGGATGCCGCAGACGCATTGGCGCCAATAAGTATGCCAGAAGTTAGTCTTGAGTCATTATTCCGCGTAACCTTGTCCATCGTGACAGTTACGGTTGCCCCATCCGCAATCGTATTGCCGGAGAGCACAGTCCCCGACTGGACATACCCAACAAGCCCACCGACATCACGGTGTGCCGTAATGCTGAAGTTGCCCTTGATCGTGTTGCCCTCAAGCGTGACGGCTCCATTGCAATAACCGACGATGCCGCCGCATTTGTCGCCGTTGTCGTATGAACCGGAGAAATTATCAGGAATACCAATGATCGTCACATCCTCAATCGTGCAATTCCTCACCGTCCCCTTGCAATATCCAACGATCGCGGCAACATAGCGATTTCCTATAACTGTCGCGTTCTTGACATAGATGTTCTCAACGTAGGCCCCAGCAGTCTCTGCCTGACGGCTCGCGATGCAGACAGCCGCACCATTTACCGTCTGTCCAACACTGTTTCCAGTAGTAGCACAAGAGATATTTGCATTTTCGAAACGGAGATTCTTGACCGTTCCACGGCACGATCCAAAGAACGCCGCACCTCTATACTGCGGTTCGGAGGTATTATCGACCGTGAGGTTGGAAATCTTGTGGTTGGCGCCATCAAAGACACCGTTAAACCCGACAGTATCACCATTCAACCCTATTGGCGTCCATTGGCTAGAACCTACGTCAATGTCGGCACCCAGCGTAACCGTCTTATCGGCAAACGTCGTTCCGCCGTTGACCAGTTCGGCCAGTCCGCGAAGCTGCGCCTCGGTCGTGAGCGTGAACGAGGTCTGACTTGCGTCATACCAGGACGTGTCAGCCGCCCCCCACGCGCCGCCAACGAGGCCGAACGCGAACAGCAGGGCGGCGAGCTTCGCCGTCAGTGAACTCATTGCATTCTTCATGGTCTTTTTCATTTGCTTCTTTTCCTTTGTTAAAGGGATTCGATTCTTAAAGGGTTTGCTTTCGGCGGTCGCGGGGCGACCGCCCTACCGGTTAAGGGTTGTCTCCTGTTTGGCCGAAGCCGATCGGCGTGCGGGTTGCCGTCAACGGCGGCATGAGTGTGTAAATGATCGAGTCAATGGAACGCTCGGCGGCCGTCATGCGCTTTTCAAGCTTGCCGATCCGCTGGTCGCGGACAAGACCGCGAAGCAAGTACTCCTTCAGCACCGCCGTCGCCCACTGGCGGAACTTTACGCCGCGTTTGGAGTTCACCCGATAGCCCACCGATATTATGGCATCAAGGTTATAGTACTTGATGCGCCGTGAAACCCTACGTTTACCCTCAATTCGAACTACTAAGAAATCCTTAGCAGTTGCCGCCTCCGTCAATTCATCCTCGGCATAGATGTTTTTGAGGTGCAGGATGACATTCTCTGACGAGCATCCAAATAGTTCCGCCATCTGCTTTTGCGTAAGCCAAATGGTCTCGTCTTCCAGCCACACCTCAAGCTGGGGCATGCCCTGCTGGTCATACTTCACAAGTTCGCCCTGTGCGGCAACTGGCTGCTGGACTTTCCGCTTCATGCGCCCCTCCTTGCCTGAATCTCGCGCTTGATTCGGCGCAGAGCATCCCAATCCACCTGAATGTTCTTGGGCTTGAGCGGGTGCTTGAGTCCCTCGGCCACCAAGTGGTCGAATCGCTCGGCGTCCCGGTCGGTGAGGAATGGTGTAGGTGCTATCGGCAAAGCCATATCATGCCTCCTCCCTTGCGGTGACGAAGTTGGGGGCGGTGCGGTCGATGCCGTCGTTGAAGCCGTCGGGCGGGGCGGCAAGGGGAACGGCGACGAGGAAAGCGGGCAGGATGGCGGCTGTCCGAGCCGTCATCTTGCTGAATGTCTTCCTGATCGTCGTTTTCATCTCGTAGGATTCGCTTCTTAAAGGGTTTCCCAAATCGCCTTCAGCATGGCAAAATACGCAACACTCGTATGGGGAATCCCATACGAAGCACCTTTGCAGGTGCCGAGACTGTTTTTTTGTAGCAACCTCATATTGAATCACTTTGCCTTATTTTGTCAAGGCTTGAATAGTATACCAAAATTACCCCCCCCAGTTAGACATTATTGCGCACGACCTTTTGTCGTTTTGCGCACGAGCGGCGAGTGGCGCGCGTTACTATCGGCTCGTCTCACGTCTCGCGTCACCGCGCCAGGTTCCCGCTTCGCCAGTGGCGGGACAAGCGCGCGGGTGGCAATGGGTTGTGATGGGAGACGTGAGACGTTAGACGTGAGACGAGTGGGACTTTGAGACGTGAGACGTTGAGACTTGACGTGAGACGTGAGACTTTGGTGGCCTTGCGGGCGAGCAAGTGCTTGGCCTTGCGCGAAGGCCCGCTCGGCGAGCGGGCCCAAAGTGGGCCGCGACAAGCGCGGCCCCTCCCGCCGCCGGCTCGTCTCGCGTCTCACGTCTCACGTCACCATCGGCTCGTCTCGCGTCTCACGTCTCACGTCACCACCAGCTCGTCTCGCGTCTCACGTCTCACGTCACCATCGCAATTATCACGTGGGCGTGAAAACTATCACGCCCACGTGAAAATCATGTGATGATCATGTGATTTCCATGTGATGATTATCACGCGGCAATCGGCTATACTGCCCGCATCTGCAACAACCAGCAAGAAAGGAAAAAACATGACTGAAATCATTGGCGCATACGGCGGCTACCGACGAACGCTTTCGTTCGGCTTCGCCTGCCTGATCTACCACGCGACCGAAGTGTTCTGCTCGCGGAACTACTCGTACAAGAACGACGCGCTCGGAAAGACCGTCGGACAAATGGTCGGCGCGGCACGCTCCGCACGACAGAACATCGTCGAGGGTTCCGCCCGGGCGGGAACAAGCAAGGAAACCGAGCTGCGCCTCTACGACGTGGCCAAAGGATCTCTCGAAGAGCTGGCGGGCGATTATGAGGCGTTTCTCATCGGCCGCCATGAGATTCCATGGTCGGAAGGCGATGCGAAGGCGTCGGACTTCCTCTCGCTCGCGCTCGATCGGTACACGGGTCCGTTCGACCGACATGTCTACGGCGAGTACATGTTGTCAATGCGCAAGAAGTTCGAGCCGTATCTCGAGGCGGAGGATCCCGTCACCGCCGCAAACGCCATCCTCATTGCCATTGACCAGACCTGCAAGCTGCTGCATCGGCAGATGGCGAGCGTAGGCGCGACCTTTCGCGAGGAAGGCGGCTTCACCGAACGTCTCAGCAAGGCGCGGCTTGAGACGCGCGACCGCCAATTCGCTGCGGATGAGGCTCCGAAATGCCCGCGTTGCGGCAAGCCGATGCGAAAGGTTGTCGCCCACAAGGGCCGTAACGCAGGCAACCCCTTCTGGGGCTGCACCGGATACCCCGATTGCACCGGCACGCGCAACTTCGTGGGGTGAGGGTGGGGCAACCATCGGCTCGTCTCACGTCTCGCGTCACCGCGCGGCCGCAAACCCTACAGGTCGAACCAGTTGTAGCCCGTGTTGCCGCAGACCTCAACGACTGCCACGTCGATCGGGTGGTTCCAGTCGGGACGGCGCGCGAGCGCCGTGCGGTAGGCGAGGGCCTGCTCGACCGTCTCCGCGTCGGGCGTGCCGCGGCCAAGAACCTTCCCCTTCTCCGCCGCCGCGTTCGTGAAGTACTTGAACTCGACGACCTGCGCGGGCCTGGCGACGCCGGCCTTTGGAACCGCGAGGAAGTCGCAGCGTCCCTCGGACGAATTGTACTCCGTCTCGAACGAGTAGAACATCGGCAGGGAATCCAGGCAGCGCGAGGTGAACGTGGTGCGGAAGAAGTTCTCGTTCATCTTGTCGAACGCCTGCGCGGGGATGCGGGCCTTCACGTAGTGCTGCCAGTAGGCGTCGAAGATGCCCCGCCACGTACCGTCGGCTTTCACATGGGCGCGGATGGCCTGTCCGAACGCCCGTCTCGCCTCGTCGACGTTCGTGAACTCCGAAAGCTCGTCGTAGTAGTCCACGAACATGTTCCTGATCGTCAGGTTCGGAATGTTCAACGTGATGTCGTCCTCGAACGTCAGGAGTCCAAGGTAATAGAGCGCGTACGGGAAGAACTCCTCGGAGAAGAACTTCGCGCGCCCGAACTTCGCGGAGAGCGCCGAGAGGACGACGTACTCGCCCTCGCCGCGCTCGATGTATGCGCGCAGCTTCTCCAACGCCCTCGGATTGGTCTGCGCGAGCCGCCGGAACCAGCCGATGTCCGTGCGCACGTTCGCGTCGATGACGAACGTCGGCTGCTTGCGCTCGACGACAAGGCACCGCAGGTACCAGTTGCAGATGGTCGAGTTGTAGAGCGGCTCCGATCCGGGCAGGAAATGGTAGCCGTCGTAGAAACTCTCGAGATCGGCCAGCACCGGGGTCTTCAGTGCAGGATCGAGGCCGTGTTCCGCGAAGATTTCATCGACGTATTTGCGAGTCTGCCCCCTGGTGAAGCCGGCCAGTCCAAGCTTGTCGGTGTCAAGGCTCACGACGGTACCGACGTTGAAGCCGCTTGAAAGGTCATCAAGTGTGATCGGCAACACGCCCGTGAAGTACGTGCGACCGACCGTGCCGTCCGCAAGCCCCGCCTTGAAGGACTTGAAAAAAGCCTTGAAGAACGATTCGCGCGTCGCGTCGCCCGTGGAGTCGTGTCCGCAGATGGCGTTGTACTCAAAGTCGCGGTTCGAGACAACCAGTTCGTTCGTGAAGTTGTCGTACTCGTCGATGATGACGTAGAGCGGGGGAAGGTTGTTGTCGCGGATGACGGAACGGACTGCGTCTATCATGTCTGCCGGGTTCTGCGCCTTGGCAACTTCGCTCCAGTCGGCCAGATGCTTCTCGCGGACGATCAAGCCGTTGACTGAGCGCTTGACATTCTCCCAGAAGTTCCGCTCTATTTCGGCGAGCGTGCCGACCTGCACGGTCGAGAAGTCGAACTGGAGGACGAGAAACGAGTTGCGAAGCGGCGTCGGGTTGCGTCCGATGTCGGTCTTGCCGAAGAGTTCGTCAAAGCGGTCCTTGAGGTCGATGTCGTAGTAGTGCGCGAGCATGGAGCAGACGACAGACTTGCCGAAGCGCTTCGGGCGCAGGAACACGGGGGTCTTGATCGTCTCTAGTTCGCGGATGTAGCGCGTGTTGTCCACGACAAAACATTCGCGGACAAGTTCGGCCCAGTTGATGACGCCGTACGGAATCTTACGCTTGTTCTCCATGGCGCATATTCTACCACATCGCCGTGCGTGGCGCAAATGTTATCGGCTCGTCTCGCGTCTCACGTGGCTAGGGGTTAGTGGCTAGTGGCTAGTGTCACCGCGCCGGTTCCCGCTTCGCCGGCGGCGTGGCGTGCGCGGTAGTCGCGCATGGACATGCCGTAAGTCCTGCGAAAGAGATGGCTCAGGTTCGACGTCGGCTCGTAGCCCGAGTTCGTCGTGATGTCGGAAATGGAGAGCGTCGTATTGACGAGCAGCCGGCAGACGTTCTCCAGCCGCACCTTCTGGATCATGTCGAGTACGCTCGCCCCGGTCGCCTCACGCACCCGCTTTTCCAGCAGCCTGCGCGAAACGCCCACCTGCGCCACCACGTCCGGCACGCCAATGCCTTCGCAGGCGTGCCTGCGGATGAAATCCCGCGCCCGGGCGACCACGTGCCCGAAGTCGCCGCTGGACGTCGAACCGCGCTCGATAATTGCGCAGGACGGTACCCGTACCCTCCGCCGGTCGCGCGGCAGCCTTGGATCGGCGATCAGCGCCATCAGCATGTCCACCGCCTCGACGGCACATCTGGCGTAGTCGGGAACCAGACTCGAAATGGCGGGCTGCACCTGCTCGCAGAACCCGTACGAGTTGTTGACGCCGAGTATCTCCAGATCGTCCGGCACCCGGATGCCGAGGTCCTTGCAAATCGCGAGCATGTTCGCCGCCTCGCGGACTTCGTTCACCAGCACGCCGCACGGATGCGGAAGGTTCCCGACCCATTTCTCCGATTCGCCGTCGCCCAGCTCCCAGTAGTCGTCGTTGTCCGCCATGACGCCCGTGACGCACTGGGAAAACGTCGCCTCCGCCCCCAGCCTCTCCTGGATCCTTCTGCGGAACGCATCGCGCCGGATCGCCCCCGCGATGCACTCGCGGCAGACGTTTGACGCGAAGAACGCGAAATGCCGCAACCCGTGGTCGACGAAGAAGTCCGCGGCCTTCACGCCGATCGACTCATTGTCGAGCACCACCGCCCCGCCGTACTCCAGCTGTTCCAAGTTGCCTTCCGAGAATATGTCGTGGGAAGTTACCACGACAGGCGGATGGTCGGGCATGAGGCTCAGGAATTCCAGCACGATGGCCTTCCGCACGCCGCAGAAGATCATGCCGTCGAGGCCGTGTTCGGCGAAGGCCTTGACGTTCGTCGGCAACGTGCCGTTGCCGGCGACGAAAAGAAGAGGCATCCCGATACCGCCGGTAAGAAGGTAGTTCACGATCCCGAGATGGACGTCCCGGGCCGGCTTGAACGTCGTGTTGATCACGACGCCGATGCGGTGTTTCGGCCTGTCGTTCATTCGCGGGTGGCAAACGGACGCGCTATTTCATCATGCCGTCCATGGTGCCGAGGACGCATGTGACCTCGGCCTCGGCGGCGAGCTCGTCGCCGACGTAGCCCTTCAGGCCGAACACGCCGAGACCGGAGCCGTTCCCCGTGCGGATCTTCACGTTCGTGGCGACGGTGTGGAGCGTGTCGCCCGGACGCACCGGGCGGCGGAAGCGCACGTCGCCGATCTTGGCGAGGAGGAAGCTCGCGTTCTCGCTCGCGTCGCCCATGAAGCGGCGCGCCACGATGCCCGCGCCGGCGGTCTGGGCCATCGTCTCCACGAGAATCACGCCGGGCACGACAGGATAGCTGGGGAAGTGCCCCTCGAAGAAGGAGTTGACCGCCTTGCCGGGAATGGCCGTGGACGCATCGGTGAACGTGTACTTGCCGAGCGCGCCCGTCTCGTCCGCCGCGATCAGCTCGTCGACGAAGAGGAACGGGTCGCGGTGCGGCAGCAGCTCGATGCCGGGCAGGTGGAATTCGTTCTTGAACTTCGGAAACTCCATGACGCTCAGCCCTCCGCCTTCTTGAACACCAGGACGCCGTTGTGCCCGCCGAAGCCGAGCGACGTGGAGACCGCCACGCGGATGTCGCGCGCGACGCCCTTGTTCGGCGTGTAGTTCAGGTCGCACTCGGGATCGGGCGTTTCGTAGTTGATGGTCGGCGGCACGAACTTGTCCTTGATCGCCAGCGCGCAGAACGCGGCCTCGAGCGCGCCGGTGGCGCCGAGCAGATGGCCGGTCATGGACTTCGTGGACGAGATGTTGATGTCCTTCGCCCCCTCGCCGAACACCTCCTTGAACGCCTTCGTCTCCATCACGTCGTTCAGGTGGGTGGACGTGCCGTGCGCGTTGATGTAGTCGACCGTCGAGAGGTCTTCGACGCCTGCGTCCTTGAGCGCGATCTTGATGGCCTTCACGGCGCCGGCGCCGGAGGGGTCGGGGGCCGTGATGTGGTAGGCGTCGGAGGTCGCGCCGTAGCCGGCGAGCTCGCAGTACGCCTGCGCCCCGCGCGCCTTGGCGTGTTCCTCGGTCTCGAGGACGAGCATCGCGGCGCCTTCGCCCATCACGAATCCGCAGCGGTCCGCGTTGAACGGACGCGACGCCTTCTCCGGCCGGTCGTTGAACTGCGTGGCGAGCGCCTTCATCTTCATGAACCCGCCCACGGCGAATTCGAGGATCGTCGCCTCGGTTCCGCCGGCCACCATCACGTCCGCGCGACCCGCGCGCATGAGGTCGAGCGCCACGCCGAGCGCGTCCGTGGAGGAGGCGCACGCGGTCACGACCACCTGCGCGGGGCCCTTCGCGCCGAGTGCCATGGAGATGTTGCCCGCCGCCTCGTTGGCGATCAGTTCGGGGATGGCGAGCGGGGAAAGGCGGTCGGGACCGCGGTCGAAGAGCGTCTTCCACGCCTCGCCGGTCGTCTGCATGCCGCCGATGCCGTTGCCGATCATCGTGCCGACGCGGTCCATGTCCGGCTTGTTCTCGTCCGTGAAGCCGGCGTCCTTCCACGCCTCGACGGCGGCGGCGACGCCGTAGATGGAGAACGGGTCCATGTGGCGCGCGGCCTTGCGGTCCACGTAGCCCGTCTCGGCGAGGTAGGCGTCGAACCCCTTCAGCTCGCCCGCGACCTGGCAGGTGCAGCGAGAGGGATCGAACTTCGTGATGCGTCCGATTCCGCACATGCCCTCCTTGACCGCGTTCCAGCTCGCGACCTTTCCGTTTCCGACCGGCGTGACCATGCCGATTCCCGTAATGACGATTTTCTTCATGACCTGTTTCCTTTCAAATTTTCTGTGTCAAACTCTGTCATCCATTCAAAACTATTCACTATTCACTTTTACCTGTTACTTTACAAGTACGGCCACTGCATGTACGTGCCGGCGTAGGTGAGGCCCGCGCCGAAACCGCAGAGGACGATTTTCGCGCCGTCGGCCAGCTCGCCCTTCCGGACGGCCTCGTCAAGCGCGACGGGGATGGACGCGGCGGACGTGTTGCCCGTGGTCTCGAGGTTCAGGTAGAACTTCTCGAGCGGCAGCTTCATGCGACGTGCCACGGCCTCGATGATGCGCCCGTTCGCCTGGTGCGCGAACACGCGGTCCAGCTCCGCCGGCGTGGTGCCGAGCTTCTCGCAGAGCTGGTTCGTGACCTTCGCGAGCGAGCGCACGGCGAACGCGAACACGTCATGGCCCTGGAGCACGAGGTACGGAATCGGCAGCATGCCCGGCTGTGCGGGGAGGCGCGTGCCGCCGTCGCGGTAGATGAAGCGCGCGCCGTTGCCGTCCGCCCACAGGATGGAGTGCGCGGAGGGGCCTTCCTCGTCCGGCGCGTCGCCCACCACGACGGCGCCCGCGCCGTCGCCGAAGAGGATGCAGCTGCCGCGGTCGCGCCAGTCCACGATGCGCGTGAGCGTCTCGGCGCCGATCACGAGCGCCTTCTTGCCCGCATTGACCTTCACCCAGCAGCGCGCCTGCTCGAGGGCGTAGACGAAGCCCGCGCAGGCGGCCTGCAGGTCGTAGGCCCCCGTTTCGGCGCAGCCGAGCGCGGCCTGCACGAGGCAGGCGGTGGACGGGAACGTCGCGTAGTCGGGCGTGGAGGTGGCCACGATGACGAGCCCGATTTCGGACGGCGCGACGTGCGCCGCCTCCAGGGCCGTCCGCGCCGCCTTCGTGGCCATGACCGACGTGCAGTCGTCCGCCTCCGCCACGTGGCGCGAGCGGATGCCCGTGTGGGAGTAGATCCACTCGTCGGACGTGTCGAGCGTCCGCGCGAGGTCGTCGTTCGTCACGACCTTCGGCGGCAGGTAGCTGCCCGTTCCCAGAATCTTCACTGACATGTTTCGGTATCCGTCCTTTCTTCCGCGCTGCGGTCAGCCCGCTGTGAAAAACGACTGCAACTCCCCGAACTGGGGGACCTTTGAAACGACAAACGCGCGGCAGTCCGCGTAGATCTCCGCGGCGGTGCGCGACGAGCCGTAGCCGCGCACGCGGTCCGCGAGGGCGCGCGCCTCGTCCGCGGTGACCGCCTGGAGCGTCTTCCGGAGCGCGGGGATGTAGCCGGCGCTCATGGAGAGGGACGTCACGCCGAGCCCCGCCCACAGCACGCCGAGCACGGGGTCGGAGGCGGACTCGCCGCACACGGACACCGGGATGCCGGCCGCGCGCGCGGCGCGGATGGTCCTGTCCACGAGATGGATCACGGCGGGGTTCGCCGGCTGGTAGAGGTAGGAGACGCGCTCGTTCGCGCGGTCTGCGGCCATCGTGTACTGCACGAGGTCGTTCGTCCCGATCGAGAAGAAGTCGCACTCGCGGGCGAAGGCGTCGGCGTTGAGGGCGGCGGACGGCACCTCGATCATCACGCCGTGCGGGATGTGCGCGTCGAACGGCACGCCCTCCCTGCGGAGCTTCTCCATCGTGCCGGCCAGTTCGGCGTTCGCCTCGCGCAGCTCCTGCAGGGTGGCGACCATCGGGTACATCACGGCGCTCGGGCCGTGGACGCTCGCGCGCAGGATGGCGCGCAGCTGCGTGCGGAACACGTCGCGGTGCGAGAGGAGGAACCGGATGGACCGGTTGCCGAGAAAGGGATTGGCCTCGTGCGACCGCTGGCCGCGCTGCAGCTTGTCGCCGCCGATGTCGAGCACGCGGAACACCACGCGCGCGCCGTCGCCCAGCCGGGCTGCCGCGCGCGCGGCCTCGGCGTAGGCCGCCACCTGCTCGTCCTCGCTCGGGTCCGCCTCGCCGCCGAGCCAGAGGTATTCGCTGCGGTACAGGCCGATGCCCTGCGCGCCGTGCGCCGCGAGGGTCGCGAGCGACACGCCGGGCTGGGCGTTCGCGCAGAGGCGCACGGCCGGCGCGGCCGCGGACGGCGCGCGGTCCTCCAGCTGGGCGCGCAGTTCGCCCGCGCGCCGCACGAGGTCGTCGAAGGCGACGCGGGCCGGCTCGTCGGGATTGACCGTCACGGTGCCGTTCGTGCCGTCGAGCAGCAGGAAGTCGCCGGCCTGCACGCGCGAGGTGATGTTGCCGAGGCCGACCACCGCCGGGATGCCGAGCGCGCGCGCGAGCAGCGCGACGTGCGAGGTGGTGGAGCCGCGGTTCGTCGCGAAGCCGAGGATCCTGTCGCGCGGGAACGTGACGGTCTCGGAGGGCGTGAGGTCGTCCGCGACCACCACCACGGGCTCGGAGATGCGGTCGAACGCGAACTCGCCGCGGTCCAGCAGGACGGCGAGCAGCCGGCTCTCGACGTCGTCCACGTCGCGCTGGCGTTCGCGCAGGTAGGGGTCGCGCATCTTCGCGAAGATGGCGCGGAAATCGTCGGCCGTGCGGCGGACGGCCGCCTCGGCGTTCAGGTGTTCGACGGAGATGCGCCGTTCGATGGCGGCGTTGGCGGTGGGGTCGTCCAGCAGGAGCAGGTGGTTCGACAGGATGTCCGAGGCAAGGCCGTCCGAGTCGGTCTTGAACTTCGCGGACATCTCCTCGACCTGCCGGCGCGTCTCCGCGCGGGCCGCCCGGTAGCGGTCGACCTCCACGGCCACGGCCGATTCCGGGATGGCGTATTCGGGCACGGAGAGGGCGCTGTCCCGGGCGTAGACGAACGCCGGCCCGGCGGCGAAGCCGCGGGACGTGGCGAGGCCGGCGACGGTGACCGTCGCCGAGGCCGCGCGCCCGGCGGGCGCGCCCGTGTCCGCACCGCCGCTCACTGCTCGTCTGGAATGTCGAACTTGCGAGAGACGAGGGCCTCGAGTTCGTCCAGCACCTCCCGGGCCTGAGGGCCGACGGCCGTGACGCGGAGCGTCGTGCCGCACACGGCCTCGAGCGTCATGAGCGCCATGATGGACTTCCCGCTCACGACGTAGCCGTCCTTCTCCACCTCCACGTCCGCGTTGAAGCGCGAGGCGACCTTCGCGAAGAGTCCGGCCGGCCGCACGTGCATGCCGTACTTGTTCTTGAGTGTCAGTTCCTTTGTCAGTTTTTCGTCAGCCATGAGGCCCTCCCGTCTGTGGAACGCCGGAAGCGACCTCCGCCCGCGCGCACAGGCGCGCGTCGAGGTCCTTCACGGCGTCGTAGCCGCTCGCCAGCAGCTTGTACTGCTGTGCGGCCGTTTCAATGAGGTTCACCAGGTCGCGTCCCGCCGAAACGGGAATCGTGATCTGCGGCACCTCCACGCCGAGGATCGTCCGCGTGCGGCGTTCCTGGCCGGTGCGGTCGAGTTCGCCGGTGACGTCCTCCATGCGGCGGAGCGAGACGACGAGGTCGACCCGCTTCTCCCCGCGCACGGCCGTCACGCCGAACACCTTCGGTACGTTGATGATGCCGATTCCGCGTATTTCCATGTAGTTGCGCGTCACTTCGCTCGCGGAGGCGAAGAGCGCGTTGATCGCCACGTCCTTGCGGATGCAGGTGAAGTCGTCCGAGACCAGCGCGTTGCCGCGCTTGACGAGGCCGAGCGCCGTCTCGCTCTTCCCGAGGCCGGGCGCGCCCTCGATGAGCACGCCGAGGCCGGCCACCTCCACGGTCGTCGCGTACATGCGCACGGTCGGCGCGCGCAGCGACTCCAGCACGAAGGTGCTCTGGTGGAAGAACTCGCGCGTGAGGAGGTCCGTGCGCATCACCGCCACCCCGGCCGCCTCGGCCGCGGCCGTGAGGCCGTCCGGCACCTGCATGCCGTTGGCGAAGATGATGCAGTAGGCCCCGCGCTCGAAGAGCGCCGTGATCCGCGCGATCGGTTCGCCGGACGGCAGGCTCTCGAGGTAGGCCCGTTCGGCCTGCCCGATCACCTGGAGGCGACGCCACGCAAAACAGCCGTAGAAGCCCGTCAGGGCGAGGCCGGGCCGGTTGCACATGGGCTCGAGCACCTCGTGCGCCAGTCCGTCCCCGCCCACGACGACGTCGAGGTGCAGGCGCTCGCGCCCCGCCGACACGAAGTCGCGGAGCGTGAACGTCCTCTGCTCGGCATCTTTCGCGGGTTCCGCCATCGTCCCTTCCGTGTCAGTTGCGCGGGGATCCGGCGCGCGCGGCGCGCACGTTGCCCTTGCGCGCCTTCACGCGCATCTTCAGCAGCTGGCGCTCGGCGCGCGCCGCGGCGGCGTCGATCACGCTCTTGCCGGACTCGCTGAACTCCTTCGCGCCCACGGCCGTCTCGCCGAGGCGGTTCGCCACGACTTCGGCCATGTACATGTGCTTCTTCACGTCGACGTCGATCACGATGGATATCTTCGTCACCTTCGGAAAGGCCTGCTGGAGCTTCTCCATGCGCATCTGCGCATACTCCTTCAGCGATTCGATCTTCACGTCGCTGTGGCGCATCGTCACTTCTATACTCATGTCTGTATCCTCCTTGTTTGGTTTGTTCGTGTTACATCCTGAAATCCTCGCCGAGGTAGAGCCGGCGGGCGTCCTCGTCGTTCACGAGGTGCTCGCTCGTGCCCTCGCAGAGCAGGCGCCCGTCGTACACCAGGTAGGCGCGGTCCACCACGTTGAGTGTCTCGCGCACGTTGTGGTCCGTGATGATGATGCCGAGGCCCTGGTTGCGGAGGCTGCGCACGATCTCCTGGATGTCGTGCACGGCAAGCGGGTCCACGCCCGCGAAGGGTTCGTCCAGCATCAGGATCGACGGGCGCCGCACGAGCGCGCGCGCGATCTCGAGCTTGCGCCGCTCGCCGCCGGAGAGCGTGTACGCCGGCTGCTTCGCCACCTTCATCAGGTCGAGCGAGGCGAGCAGCTCCTCGCAGCGCGCCGCGCGGTCGGACCGCTTCATGTCCAGCGTCTCGACGATCGCCATCACGTTGTTCCACACGCTGAGCTTGCGGAACACGCTCGCCTCCTGCGCAAGGTAGCCGAGACCCCGGCGCGCGCGCTGGAACACCGGCAGGCGCGTCACGTCCTCGCCGCGGAACGTCACGGTCCCCTCGTTCGGCCTCACAAGTCCCACGATCATGTAGAACGTCGTCGTCTTGCCCGCGCCGTTCGGGCCCAGCAGCCCCACGATCTCGCCGCAGCGCACGTCCATGGACATGCCGTTCACCACCGTGCGGTCGCCATACGACTTGACGAGGCCCCTGGCGGAAAGGTCCGGGGCCTTTTCGCTTTCGCGCGCCATCTCCGTCATGGCCTTTATCACGGGATCGTCCATCGCCTGCACACTCCGCCTACTTCGTCTGCTCCAGAAGCTTCTTCGGGTCCTTCCCCTTCAGCATGCCGCCCGGCAGGTTCACGGAGGACCCCTCCACCGACACCTGCTCCGCGTCCAGCCAGAAGGTGATCTTCTTGCCCTCGACCATGCCGCCGCGCTGCGACGGGTCCTCCAGCCGCGCGTTCGACGTCTCGTCGCCGTACATCACGATCTTCGACGCCGCCTTCGTGAACACGGCGCGCGAACAGGACGCCGTGCGCGACTCGTTCGTGATCGACACGTTCCCGATCGCCACGATGCGCTTGAGGTCGTTCGTGCCGTCGAGGAACACGAACAGACGGTCCGCGTGCATCTGGTACTGCTCGTCGTCCACGAACACGTTGCGGTCGAAGAGGATGATGCCCTCCTTGCGGTCGTAGTCCGTGCGCTCGCTCGTGATCACGGCATCGCGCCCCGTCCGAGCAGTGGCAACTTTCGCCTTCCCCTCATGCTTCTCTTTCTTCGACCGCTTCTTCCCCTCGACCTTTACCTCTGCCTTCTTGGCCTCGGCCTCTGCCTTGGCCTTCGCCTCTGCTTCAGCCTTGGCCTTCGCCTCTGCTTCGGCTTTCGCTTTCGCTTCGGCCTCTGCCTTTGCCTTGGCCTCTGCGGCCGCCTTCTTTGCCTCCGCCTCTGCCTTGGCCTTCGCCTCTGCTTCGGCTTTGGCTTTCGCTTCAGCCTCCGCCTTCGCCTTGGCCTCTGCGGCCGCCTTCTTTGCCTCCGCCTCTGCCTTGGCCTTCGCTTCTGCTTCGGCTTTGGCTTTCGCTTCAGCCTCCGCCTTCGCCTTGGCCTCTGCGGCCGCCTTCTTCGCCTCGGCTTCAGCCTTGGCCTTCGCTTCGGCTGCCTTGGCGCGTTCGTCCAGTTCACGGCGCGGACGGCGCAACATCACGTCGTCCGGATTGGCGGTTGCCGGCTCGGGAGACGGCACGATCAAGTCCGACAAGTCCGCGGCCTTCACCGCGACCACGCACGCACAGCACAGTGCGACAAGCGAAACACATTTCATTTCAACACCCTCCGGGGATCGATTTTCCTGCCTTTTGTCCGAATCTCCGACTGCGAGAAAATCTTGATGAACTCGCGCGTCAGCGAAAAATAGATGCCTCTCCCCTTCACGGTGGATTCGCCGTAGACCATGTTGGCGTTTCCGTCCACCCAGCCGGTCTTCGTCGTGCGGTCCACAAGGCAGTTCTCCGCGTCGAGTCGCGCCGTCCTGTTCGTGCCGGTGGAGTCGAACTGCTCGAGCTGGATCTTCTCCGCCCAGACATAGCTTGAATCCGGGAAGATCGTCGCGCGCGCCGCCGTGATGCGCGACTTGACGGTGCCGTCGGGATGCGTATCCAGCACCATCGACACGTTCTCGGCCGGGGCGACCGCCTTCTTCGCGCACTCGGCGAACGCCGCGCGCAGGCGAAGCATGTCGGAGTCGTCGGCCCGTTCCGCAAGCCAGCGCTCGCTTGAGAACGCGGCCACAGCCGCGCCGGCCGACAGCACGCCAGCCAGCCACACCAGGATTTTCCGCGCTCCGTTCACCATGCCCGCATCACCCCCGCACAATACCGTGAATCGCCAGCAGCTGCTTCCACAACGCCTTGACGTCCTTGAAGGCGATGGCGTTCGCCGCGTCGGAAAGGGCCTTCTTCGGGTTGACGTGCGTCTCCATGAACACGCCGTCCACCCCCGTCGCCACGGCCGCGCGCGCAAGCGGCGGCGCGTACTTGCCGTCGCCGCCGGACCCCGTGCCGAGGCCGCCCGGACGCTGCACCGAGTGCGTCGCGTCGAAAATGACCGGGTAGCCGAGGTCGCGCATGATCAGCAGCGAACGCATGTCCGCCACCAGGTTCCGGTAGCCGAAACTCGCCCCGCGCTCGCACAGGACGATGCGCCGGTTGCCCGTGGACTCGATCTTCTTGACGACGTTCGCCATGTCCTCGGGGGCCATGAACTGCCCCTTCTTGACGTTCACCACGGCGCCCGTCTCGCCCGCCGCCACCACGAGGTCCGTCTGCCGCGCGAGGAACGCGGGAATCTGCAGGACGTCGCACACCTCCGCCACGCGCGCGCACTGCCAGGGCTCGTGCACGTCCGTGAGCACCGGCACCTCGAACGTCTCGCGGATCTCGGCGAGGATGTCCAGGCCCGCGTCGATGCCCGGCCCGCGGTAGGAGTCCACGCTCGTGCGGTTCGCCTTGTCGAAGCTCGCCTTGAACACGTAGTTGACCGAAAGGTCGTTCGCCACCTCCACGAGACGCGCCGCGAGATCGAGCGCCATTCGGCGGCTCTCGATCACGCACGGGCCCGCGACGAACGTCAGCGAGCCGTCGCCAAACGCCACGCCGCGGTCAACATCTATCTGCCGTACTTTCATGTACCTGGTATTCCTTGCCGCATAGTATACCAAAAAAAACGGCGCTTGTCCCGCCTGCGGATGCGTCCGCTAGGCGCGGGCCTCAAGGCCCTTCATCGTCTCAAGCGCCGTCGCAAGGTTCTTCTTGAGGTCGCCCTTCCTGCCCCAGCCGCACTCGCACGACACGCCTCCCGTATAGCCGATGCCCTTGAGCGCGGCGAAATACGGCAGAAACACGTCGGTGTCGTTTGCGCCGGGATACTGGCGCGAACCCTTGGTGGCGATGTGGCAGTGCTTGAGGAGCGCGCCCGCCTTCGCGATCGACTCGCCCCTCTCGCCACCTTCGATCATGTGGAAGATGTCCGCCAGCAGCCGGATGCGCGGGGAATCGACTTCTTCGACGATTTTCTGGCCCTGCCAGACGAAATTGACGAGATTCGACTCCTTGGGACGAAGCGGCTCGATGACGACCTGCACTGTCTTGAGGTCGGCCACGCGCTTCGCGAGCGCGGCGCAGAATTCCGTGAACTGCCGCGTGCCCTTCTCGACGGCGGCAGGGTCCGCCTTCACCCAGTCCTTCGGGAGGTTCCGCGCGCCGCCCGATCCGAGGACGATCGTCTGCACACCGACCTCGTCCGCGCGGCGAAGGATCTTCTCCGCATAGTCGAGCGCCGGGGCGGGGTTCGCCTTCGGACCGGTCAGACGGAACTTCCCGGGAATGAAGCCGTTGCAGCTCCTGAGGGGAAGCGGACGCTTTGCGATCTCGTCCTTCTGCTTCCGCCACCAGGCGTCGTCCTTCGAAGGGTCGAACGCGGAACCCGCGCCCCATTCCCAGAAGTCGTAGCCGAGTTCGCGCATCGTCTTGACGTCCTCGACGGAAGACCGGCACGCGCCGAACAGGATACGGCCCTTCTTCCCGGCGCCGGCCAATCCCGTCCATGCGGCCGCCCCCGCCGCCAATGTCAGAAATCCTCTTCTGTTCACCATTCTACGTCCTCCACGATGCGCTCTGCACTTTCCATTTTACACTTTACATTTTACACTTTACATTCGCTCACCGACTCCACGCCGGGTTCATCCAGTTGCCGGCGTTCCGGAAGAGCTGGACGGGACGGTCGCCGTCGGGCGCCGTGTCCACGATGAAGAGCGCCTTGTCGCGCGAGGCGACCACGTGCCGGCCGTCGACGGCCCAGCTGGGATGCTCCCACGTGCCGCCGTCCGTCACGAGACGGGCGGAGCTTTCGCCCTTCGCGGGATCCATCACCGCCACGTAGTTCTGCCCGCCGCGCTTCGTGCACCACGTGAGCATGCCGTCCGCGCCCCAGTCGGGATTCGTGTTCTCGCTGCCCATGTTCGTGATGCGACGCGACTTGCGCGTGGCGACGTCGACGACATAGATCTGCGGGTGGCGCGTCTCGTCGCTCACGTAGACGATCTGCCGGCCGTCCGGGCTCCAGCACGGGGAGGCCTCGGAGGCCGCCAGGGTGCGCGTCATGCGCGCGGCGCGCTTCGTGGCGAAGTCGAGCACGTACAGCTCGGGGTTGCCCTGGTAGGAAAGCACGATCGCACAGGACTTCCCGTCGGGCGACACGGCCGCGCCGGTCGCGAGGCCCTTGAACTGCGCGAGCAGGGAGCGGCGGCCCGTCGCCGCGTCGAGGCGGTAGACGAGCGGCGTGCGCTGGAGGAAGCCCGTGTAGTAGATGTCGTTCTTGTTCGGCGCCCAGCGCGGGCCCACCGCCGCGCGCTTGTCGCTCGTGAGCTGGCGGATGTCGTAGCCGTCGGGATAGCACATGTAGAGCTCGGCGTTGTCCGGCCCCTTGCGGTTCACGAACGCGATGCGCTCCGTGGCGAAGCCGCGCGCGCCCGTGTGCGCCTGCACGATCGCGTCCGACAACTGGCGCGCCGCCATGCGCGCCGACTTGTCGTCCGTCACCGCCGCCGACGACGTGACCTGCTTGCCCGCGCCCGTGGCCGTCACCGTGCCGCCCGGCGCGCCGGTCACGCGGATCTGCCCATTCGGGCCCACCTGGAAGTAGCCCGTGAGCTCGAGGTTTTTCTGCAGCGAGCGGTTGTAGGCCGCGGCGGACACGCCCCCCGCCGTCTCGATGGACACGACCACGCGGCTCGCGCCCTCCTTGGACACATGGACCGTAGGCGCCGCCGCGAAGGCGGTGGCAACTGCGCAGACAATGAACGCGCAAGCAAACTGACGCATTTCAGATACTCCTTTTTCTGTTTTTTTAGTGGTGAAATGAATGTCCCCTAGTATACCGAACCCAGACGCCAAACGCAATGCGAAAGTGAAACTGTTCACAGAAACAATCTGCCGAAGATGCGTGCATCGGCATCGGGATTTTGGTAGAATCTCCGCATGGAAAACAAGGAAGCAACAATCAGCAGACGCGCCTTCATCTCCGCCGGGGCCGCCCTGGCGCTCGCGACGGAGCTTCGCGCCGCCGCACCCGCGGACGGCGTCCGCAAGACGAAACTGCCGGGCTTCAAGCCCCTCGACCTCCGCCGCCTCCAGATCAAGGTCGGCGCGGAGCGTCCCTTCAAGGCCGTACACGTCTCGGACACGCACATCGTGCGCGCCGACGCGACCGAGAAGGATCCCCGCAAGCTGGACCTCGCCGCCAGACGGTATACCCACATGGCCTTCGGCGAACACTACCTGGCGGAGGCCGTGGCGGCGGCTCGGCGCGACAATGCGCTCCTGCTCCACACCGGCGACATGATCGACTTCGTCTCCAACGCCAACCTCAGGCTCGTCGCGCGCTACTTCGGCTCCGACGACTGGTTCGTCTCGTCCGGAAACCACGAGTTCTCGAAGTACGTCGGCGAGGCGCGGGAGGACGCCGCCTACAAGGCGGACAGCTATGCGCGCGTCTCGGCGAGCTTCCCCAACGACCTGACCTTCGCGTCGCGCGTGGTGAACGGCGTGAACTTCGTCGCCGTGGACGACGTGTACTACAACTTCACGGCCGAACAGCTCGCCCGCATGGAAAAGGAAGTCGCCAAGGGCCTGCCCATCGTCCTCATGTGCCACGTACCGCTCTACACGCCGCGCCACCACGACGTCGAACTGAAGAAGTCAGGTGGTGTGTGTTCCTACGAGACGGGCGTTCCTGACGAGAAGATCGCCACGTGGCGCGCCCCGAGGCGTCCCCTGTCCAAGGAAGAGGACTGGCGCGACCGCCGCGTGCAGCAGCGCGCGGACGCCCCGACGAAGGAGTTCGTCAAGTACCTCAAGGCGCAGCCGCTCCTCAAGGCGATCCTCTGCGGACACTGCCACGCCTTCTGGCAGGAACCGTTCTCGCAGACCGCCGTGCAGTACGTCTGCTCCGCGACCTACATGGGCGAAGGATACGCGATCGACTTTACTTGAAGCGGCGGTAGGCGGCGTCGAGGTGCGCACGGGCCTTCGGCGTGAGCACGGTGAGGCCGAAGCGCTTGAGCGTCTCGCGGTAGAGCGCGTCGCGCTCGCACGTTCCGAAGTCGGCCTCCACCTCGCGCATCGCCTGCGCGAGCTCGTCGGACGGAATCGTGTCGATCGCGCGCTTCGCCGGCTGCTTGTGCCGCGCGGCGGACGCGCGCACCGCCGTCACGCCGGGCGGGAGGGACGAGGCGTGCGGCGGGCGCGGGGCGCCCGCCCTACCATCGGCCGCGACAAGCGCGGCCGCTCCCGCGTCAGGCTCCTTTTTCGACCTTTCATTCGTTTCCAGGGCGTCGAGAAGGCCGAGGAGCGACTCTTCCGCGCGCTTGCGGTCGAGCGCCCAGTCCACGCTCCAGATGCGCGTCACGTACCAGCCCAGGCCCTTCAGCACGGAGGCGCGCAGCTCGTCGCGGTCGCGCACCGTGCGCTGCGCCGCGTACGCGGGGCCGTCGCACTCGATCGCGAGCAGGTAGCCGTCGCCGTCCGGACGCCGCACGCCGAGGTCGATGCGGAAGGCGCTCGCGCCCACCTGTTCGTCGACCTCCCACTTGTGCTCGCGCAGGAACGCGGCGACGGTGGCGGGGAAGGAGGCCGCGACAAGCGCGGCCGCTCCCGTGGGGGAGGATGTGGTTGCCGTCGCCCCGGATTTTGCAGTTTCCCTCTCGGCGTATTCAAGGAAGCTGCGGAGGTGCGCGGCGCCGGTGGCGGAGGTGCGTGAGAGGTCGATCTGCGAGCCGTGGATGCTGGAGAACACGACAACCTGCTCCTTCGCGCGCGTCACGGCCACGTTGAGCCGGCGCTCGCCGCCGTCGCGGTTGAGGGGGCCGAAGTTCATGGCGAACTTGCCGTCCGCGTCGGGCGCATAGCCCACGCTGAAGAGGATCACGTCGCGCTCGTCGCCCTGCACGTTCTCGAGGTTCTTCACGAAGAACGGCTCCGGGGCGTCCTCGGCGAACAGCGCCTCGAGCGACGGGTCGCTCTCGCGGCGCGCGTCCACGAGGTCCTCGATGAGCTCCTGCTGCGCCTGGCTGAACGTCACCACGCCGATGGAGCGCGGCTTGTAGCCGGGTTCCTTCGCCTTCGCGAAGATGTAGTCCACGAGGGCGCGCGCCTCCTTCTCGTTCGTGCGCGTGGCGCGGCGGTCGTACACGCCGCCCTCCACGAACTCGAAGCGCACGCCGAGGCGCGGCGTCGTGCGCGCGCAGGGGAACGTGTTGAGGCGGTCGTCGTAGTAGTTGTGGTTGCTGAAGGCGATCAGCGACTCGTGGCGGCTGCGGTAGTGCCAGCTGAGATGCGAGGAGTAGACGCCCGCCGCAAGGCACTCGTCGAGGATGGACTCCATGTCCTCCGGCACGTCCTCGTCCTCGGCGTCCGCCTCGCTCTCGCCCTTCTGGAAGAAGTTCGTGGGCGGCATCTGCTTCGGGTCGCCCACCACGACGAGCTGCTTCGCGCGCGCGATCACGCCGATCGCGTCCCACACCGGAATCTGCGACGCCTCGTCGAACACGACGAGGTCGAACGGCGCCGCGTCCGGCGGCAGGTACTGCGCCACGGAGAGCGGGCTCATGAGGAAGCACGGCTTGAGGACGGCGGCGAGCGACGGAATCTCCGCAAGCAGCTGGCGCACGGGCTTGTGCCGCGCCTTCTTCTCGCACTCGCGGCGAAGGACGCCGAGCTCGCTCGCGGCGGGACAGTCCTCCGCGCGGCGGCGCGGCAGGCGCGCGGCGAGCCGCGCGAACACCTCGCCCTTCGCCCCTTCGCGCGACTTCTCGTCGAGCGACCGGAAGCGCATCACGCGCTCCTCCTGGGAAATGCCGGTGAAGCGCGCGAGGGCCTGCTGCGCGCCCACGACGTCGTCGATCATCTTCGCCGCGTAGGCGGCGTCGAAGCGGCGCGCCGCCTCGTCGCCGTCGAAGCCCTCGCCCTCGAGCGCGCGGGCGAGCGGCCCGAGTCCGCGCCGGACGGCGTCCGCGCGCGTCGCGCGGTAGCCGAGCGCGCCGCGCAGGCCGTCGGAGGCCTCCACGAGCGCATCCGCCGCCTCGGGCGTGAGCTTCCGCGCCGTGCCGAACGGCACGTACGCGCGGTTGCGGAACGCGCCCATCAGGCGGCCGAAGAAGCCCTTGCGCGACGACGCGGCGAGATCCTGCGCCGCCGCGCGGAAGTTCCGCTCGAAGACCGGCGACCAGTCTGCGTCCTTCGCGGGCGCGAGCGCCTCCACCACGTCGGGCGACGTCGCCGCCCAGTCGTTCGCGAGCCGCACGGCGCACTGGCGCGCCTCCTCGCGCGCCTTCCGCCCCTGCGCAAGCGTGTCGATCCCGAGGCGCGCGCCCTCCGGCAGGCCGCCCTCCGCGATCGCGTGCGCGAAGCAGTCGTAGGCGGAGAGGCCGTTCGGGTACACGTGGTGCAACGCGCGCACGTAGCCGTCCAGCTCCCCGCGCGCGGCGTCCAGCTGGCCCGCGTTCAGCGTCCAGTCCTGCGGACCGCGGCAGTCCGGCACGTTCAGCGCCTCGGCGAACTGCGCGAGAACCTCCGCCTTCCCGGACTTGTTGGAGTGCAGCTCGAGGCAGAACGGCTTGAGGCCGATCTTCGCGAGGCGGTTGTGCACCACGTCGAGCGCGGCCTTCTTCTCGGAGACGAAGAGTACGCGCCGCCCGTGCGCGAGGTTGTGCGCGATGAGGTTCGTGATCGTCTGGCTCTTGCCCGTGCCGGGCGGCCCGTGCAGCACGAACGTCTTGCCGAGCCGCGAGTAGAGCACCGCCGCGAGCTGCGAGGAGTCGGCGCTGAGCGGACAGAACAGCTCCGCGGGCTTGATGTTCTTCGCGACCTCCTCCGGCGGGAACACGTTCACGCCGTCGTCGAACACGCCGCCGCCGCGCACGAGGTGGTCCACGAGCGGATGCTGGCGCAGCGCGCCGAGGCGGCCCGTGAGGTCCTTCCACATCACGAACTTGCCGAACGAGAACTGTCCGAGCGCGAGCTCGCGCGTCACCTCCCAGCCGGGCAGGTCCTTCACGGCCGCACGGAACGCCTCGACGACCTTCGTCACGTCCACGCCATGGTCGTCCTGCGGCGGCGGATCCACGTCCGGCACCGTCACGCGGTACTGGCTGCGGAGGAGCTCGAGGAGCGTCGCGTTCGCGATCGTGTCCTCGTCGAGCCGCGCGAGCCGGTAGTCGGAGACGCCCTTCCGCACGAGCTTGACGGGCATGAGCAGGAGCGGCGCGCGGTACGTCTTCTCGTCAGCGGGCGCAACCTTCCAGCGCAGGAACCCGAGCGCGAGGAAGAGCGTGTTGACACCGCTTTCCTCCAGGTCTGACTTCGTCGCGCGGAACAGCGTCGTGAGGCGGCGCTTCGTCTCGTCGGGCGTGCAGCCCGAGACGAGGAAGTTCTCCGTCGGGTCGCCGGCGGCGATGGACACCGTCTCGTCGGAGGCGAGCTGGTCCTCGAGGCGCGCGACGTCGCGACAGGCGAGCGGAAGCACCTGCTTCACGTCGCGGACGTTCAGCATGCGGTTGCGCAGGGAAAGGTCGAGCAGTTTCTGCGTCCAGCGCACGACGCGCGGCGGCATCGCCGGCTCGTCCGTTCTTGGCTTGGCGTCTTCCATTCTTCACTCCCCGTCAGCTGATGTTTTCAGGAGGTCGGTCCAGTCGTAGAATCGCCAGGCGTTGTGGACCACGTCCGCGAAGCGCGTCTGTTTCGCGTCGTCCGCGAAGAGCTCCGCCCACGCGCAGGGCGCGTTGATCGTCTCGATGCGCGAGAAGAGAGAGCGCGCGGCGGCGAAGGCGTGCGCGGCCGGGATGGCGGCGCGGCCGAGGGCGATGAGGCGGACGGGGCGTCCGCTGTGCTTGGCGGCGGCGATGATGTCTTCCGCGCGGCGGCCGACGAGCGGCACGCCCACGAGGCACCCGAGCTGCGCGAGTTCCTCGTCGGGACTCTTGATGCCGTAGAAGACGTGCTTCGCGGCGGCGGTCTCGCCGAACCCGCGGATGTCCGCCACCGTCACGCGGCAGCCCGCCGCGACAAGGCGCTTCACGTGCGGCGCGAGGTCCGCGCGCTTCGTCGCGTCACCCACGAGAAGCACGGGCTCGCCCGCGCCCACCGTGACGACGGGCACCGGCGTGCCGTCGTCCTGCACGAGCACGGCGGAGGCGACGCCGTCCTTCTCCGACGCCTCGCACACCGTGAAGGAGATTTTGTCGGCCGGGCGGATGCCCGCCACGCGGCGCACCACGTCGGCCGTGAGCGCCGGACGCGCCGCCTTTGCGCGGTCGGCCTCGTCTTTCATGATGTCGTACACCGTGCGCTCGCCCGGCAGGTCGAGCGTGTTGCCCGTGGGCGTGGCGCTCGCCTCCCATTTGGTCTTGCGCATGTGCGCGAGGCCCTTCGCCTCGTAGGCGAGGCCGGTATCCACGTTCTTGTAGTCGAAGCCGAACTGGAGGTTGCGGTGCGTCTGCATCGGCGCGGGGGCGGGGCCGCCCTGCAGCCAGTGGTTCATCCACGCGATGGCGCGCGTGCGCGTGGACTCGTGCCAGTGGTGCGGGCCGATCGTGTCGGAAAGCGCGAAGGCGTCCGGCTTGCCGAGCATCGCGTACACCGCGCGGGCGCGCCGCGACGTCTCGACCACGCCCGAGAACGGGAAGAAGTCGCCATGCGAGGAGCAGAGCAACGCGGGACTCGGCGCGCGCAGGAGGATGTGGCCGAGATGGTTGAAGCCGAACGCGAGCTCGCCGAACACGAACTGCTCCGCGTCCTGCGGGCCGCACTGCTCGCACACGGTGCGCACCGTGGAGAGGAAGCCGCTCGGGGCGGCGCACGCGATGCGGTCGTCGAGCGCCATGATCCAAGAGGACATCGTGCCGCCGCCGGAGTGTCCCATCACGCCGAGGCGGGAAGGATCCACTTCGGGACGCGACGCGAGGACGTCCAGCGCGCGGATGCCGTCCCACGTGCGGAAGCGTGCCGTGTTCCAGCCGAGCAGCTCTGCGCGGCGTCCCACGTTGTTGTGTGCGCCGCAGCTCCAGAGGTTCGGGTTCTTGCGGCACTGCACGCGCTCCCCCTGGTCGATGGGGTCGTAGCAGAGCGCCACCATGCCCGCCTGCGCGGCCTGAAGCGAGCCGCGCTGGTAGGCGGATGCCGCCTTGCCGTTGGTGGAGTGCCCGCAGGGCACCACGATGCCGGGACGCTTCCCCAGGAACTTCACGGGGTCGGGCAGGAAGAGGTTCGCCGTCACGTGGTGGTTGGGCTGGCTCTCGAAATAGATCTTCTCCACCGTGTAGCCGTCGCGCACCACGCGTCCCGTGCTGACCACGTTCAGCGGACACCGCTCCGGAAATCCGCCGAGCGCCTCCATGAGCGCCGCGCGCACGGCGCGCTGGTGCGCGGCCAGTTCCGCCGGCGTCTTGCACGCAACCCACGCCTCGTCGGCCGCGAGGTCCGCCTCGTAGACGGCCTTGAGCATGTTGTCGTAGACGACGTGGTTGCCGGCGGGAAGCAGCCGGAGACCGAGCGCCGCGTCGACGGCGTCTGCGCCCGACGCGCCCAGTGCGGCGCACGTGGCAATGGCGGCCGCGGCAAGCCGCCGCGCCCGAATCTGGATTGCTCTCATGGTTGATCTCCTTTCGCTCATAAAGACAACGCGCGCCTGAACTTCCGCCCAGACGCGCGTCGCGGCCCCGCTGGGGGAGCCCGGCTGAATGACCGGCCCTTACTCCGCGGCAATCGCCTCGACAGGGCAGCCGCCGGCGCAGGCGCCGCAGTCCACGCAGGTACCTGCGTCGATCACGCACTTGCCGTCCACCTCGGAAATCGCGCCCGCAGGGCAGTTTTCCTTGCACGCGCCGCATCCGACGCACTTCTCGGGATCAATCTTGTGAGCCATTTTTCAATTCTCCTTCTTCGGGGTTGTTGACGCGGATATTATCTCACAACGCCCCTCTGTTAGGCAACGGTAAGATGAGATTTTTTTCATTCCGGGCGATTTCCTGCGCCCAGGCCACGTAGCCGGAGTAGACCGTTTCCGCGTCGAAGCGGCGGGCGAGCGACAGCGCGCCGGCACGGAGCGCGGCGGCGTCGCGCGCGCGAAGGTCCGCCACGGCCGCGCAGAGGGCACGCACGTCGCCGGCGGCGCACGTCACGCCCGCGCCGTGTTCGGCGAGGAGGCGCTCCGTCTCGCCGTGCAGCGTGTTCACGACCGGCAGGCCCTCGGCCGCGTAGTCCGCGAGCTTGTACGGCACGCCCACGCAGGAGTCGTCGAACATCGGCACGAGTCCCGCGTCCGCCTGCGCAAGCAGCGCGCGCAGCTCCCCTTCGCCGAGATAGCCGTGGAAGCGGATGCGCGCGCAGCCTTCCGCACGCGCCCGCAGGGCCGCCTCCTTCGGACCCGATCCCGCAAGGTCGAGTTCGACGTCGGGCATCTCCCGCACGGCGTCGATCGCGGTCTCCAGATCGTAGCTCGCGCCCATCGTGCCCGCGTATGCAAGGCGAAACACGCCTTCGTTTTTCGTCAAAACAGGTCGGACCTGTCTTGACGCGTTTGCCGGCAGTTCGATGCCGTGGTAGGCGAGATGCGCCGGCGCCTGCGCGCCGTAGGACTGCGCGAGCTCGATGTAGCGCGCGGCGACGGCGCTCACGCCCTGGGCGGAACGGTAGATGCGGCGCGCCTTCGCCCGCAGCGGCGCGAGAAGCCAGCGCGGCACCACACGCTCGAAGTTCTCCGGCCAGGCGTCCATCACGTCCACCACGAACGCGATTCCGCGCGCGCGGCAGAAGTCGGCGAGGGCGGAGGCAGAGGCAAGGGGCGGCAGCGACGCGACCACGAGGTCGGGACGCTGCGGATCCAGCTCTGCGAGCGTGCGGAGGTTGCGCGCGAAGGCACGGTGCGAGCGGATGCGCCGCAGACACACGTTGCGCGGATACGGCGGCGTGGGCACGAGCACGAGACGGAATCCGTCCCCTTCCCAGCGCGCGCCCGGCGCGAGCGCGCGCGGCGCCTTGCGGGCGTGGGAGAAGTCGCTCGACCACAGCGTCACGCGATGCCCGGCCCGCGCGAACGCGCGCGCCATGAGCCAGTAGCGCTGCGGGCGCGCGCCCTCCGGCGGCAGGTTGTCAAAGGGATTGGCGATCCAGACGTTCATGCGGCGACGCGTCAGGCGTAGTTGAACGTCATGTCGGTGGATTGGATCATCGGATGCGTCTCACGGCCGTCTTGGTCACAATCGGGGTACCCCGCGTCGGCCGGCGTCACGCCGAAGAGGTATTCCGACTTCGATCCGTCGATCTTGATGCGCCCGTCCGGCCACAGGGTGAGAATTGCCGAAAGGGGCTCTTTCCATCCGATGTTGCGTACGGCACCCCGGTGCGTCTTCACATACTCCTCGGGGTATTTATCGTGCTTTTTGGCGTAGTACTGGTAGTTCGCGCTGTTGACGTCCCAGTAGAGGATGTTGTCGAGGACGCGCAGGTGGTCGATGTGGAGGTGTCCGTTCATCACGAGCCGCACCGTTCCCGGTTTCTTCGCGTTGGCCTCGTTGAAGATCGCCTGGACATCCTTCTTGTTCATGACCGGCGCGCCGTGTCCGCGCTCAAAGCTCTGGTGCGAGAGCACGATGCAGGGATAGGGCGATCCGACGATCGTGGCGCGCAGCCATTCCAGCTGTTCCGGCGGGATCCAGTTGATCGTCGAACCCTCCACGCGCTTGAAGTAGTTGCCCCGCCCGTGGTGGATGATCTTGCCCGGCTCGTTGCAGAAGTAGTTGGGATCCGCAATCACGAAGCGGAAGCCGCCCTTGTCGAAGGAGTAGTGTCCGGCGGGCATCCGGTACGCGTCGCACGTCTCCTCGTACGGGTTGCCGTCCTGGTCGTGGTTGCCGAGGACGTGGTAGCCCGGCACCTTGGAGTCGTTGTAGAGTTTGAGAAACGCCTTCTGCTCCGGCGTGCGCACCCCATGCAGCAAATCGCCGCAGTGGATCATCATGTCGCACCGCTCGCGTTCGGCCCGCGCCATGATCTTCTCGAGAAAGGAAGTGTTTTCGGTGTTCGTCCACCGGCCGGGATGGTAGTGCAGGTCGGAAAACACGCACACCTTGAGCGGGCGCCCGGCCGCGGAAGGCGTGCCGCTAGCCGGCACGACGGGCGCCACGGCCCCCAGCATGGACAACGACAGGAACTCTCTCTTCGTCATGTTCATGGGGGGCTTACGCCTTTCCGCCGGAGAAGTCGCGCACGAGCGCGCGGTTGAGCATCTTCTCGTAGAGCGCGATGTACTCGCGCGCGCAGGCCTCGTGGTTGAAGCGGTGGAGCGACTCGTCCATGATGCGGGCGATCTCGGCCTCGCGCACCTCGGGGGCGCGGTGCCAGAACGCCATCGCCTGGTCCATCGCCCAGAAGAGGCCGTTCGCGTCGTACGTGTCGAAACGGAAGCCGTTGCCCGTGTGCTGGTCCACGTCGAGGGGTTCCACCGTGTCGTGGAGGCCGCCCGTGTTGTGGGCGACGGCGAGGGAGCCGTAGATCGGGGCCTGCATCTGCGGCAGGCCGCAGGGCTCGAAGAGGGACGGCATGAGCATGAAGTCGCTCGCGGCGAAGCCGAGCTGCGAGAGGCGCCCGTCGAAGTCGTGCATCGCGAGGCGGCCCTGGAGCCCGTGGAAGTTCAGGATGTCCCAGAACGGCTGCTGGAAGGCGCCGTTTGCGACGATGGCCACCTGCGCGCCGTCCTGCCAGTACTTGTCGAGGAAGCGGTAGAGGATGTCCGTGAGGAGCTGCGGCCCTTTCTGCACGGGGTCGAGTCGGCTCGGCCAGAAGAAGATCGGCGCGTCGGCGTCCTCGGCGAGGCCCATCTCGCGCTGGAAGGCGAGCTTGTTCTTGCGCTTCGCCTCGCGGTGGTCGGCGGGGCCGTAGTTGAACGGGATGTGCGGGTCGGTCGCGGGGTTGTCCGAGTTGTCCGGCGCGTTGAGGATGCCGGCCGCGCACCCGGCGAAGTACTTGCCGCGGATCTCGCTCCGGACGGAATCGGGGATGAAGTTGTGCCAGCCGTCCACGATCTCCTTGAGGAACGTGGGCGAGACGGTGTTGATGAAGTGCGCGGCGAAGATGCCGGAGGCCTGGAGGTCCACGGGGTTCACGTCGCGGCTCTCGAAGTAGTTGAACGGGGGACGCTCGAAGTAGAGGTTGCCCCAGAACTCGGCGGCGTCGATGCCGGCGTCCTCGATCTGCGCGAGGGTGAGCTTGTGGGTGTGGATGTTGTGGACCGTGAAGAGGCAGGGGATGCCCATGCGGCGCGCCGCGGCGGGGATGAGGCCGGTCATCCAGTCGTTGCAGTGGATGAGGTCGGGCTGCACGTCGGGGATCACGTGGTTGATCACCTCGCGCTGGAACGCGAGCGCGAGCTTCGCGTTGCCGTTGCCGCGCGAGTAGACGTGGTCGCGGTAGTAGAAGCAGCGGTCCTCGGCGAGGTGGATGCGCTCGCTCGACATGCGGCTCTTGTAGAGGCGCAGTTCGTCCGCGACGAGCTTGCCCGTCTCCTCGTGGAACATCCGCCGGTAGTGCGGCAGGGCCACGTGGACGTCCGCCCCGAGGTCGAACAGCGCGCCGACGAGCGAGGCCGACACGTCGGCCATGCCGCCCGCCTTGGCGCTCATGCGCCCGGCGAGGTTGCCCATTCCCTCGGGGAGATACGTGATCTCCGGCGTGACGATCAGGATGCGCGGATTTTTCTTGCCGCTTTCGTTTTTCTTCGTACGTGCTGCTGCCATGGATGCTTTCTCCTGTCAATTGACGCCACTAGTTTACCACAATCTGCGCGTTTTGCAACTGCCGGCGTCCTGCGCGGGCGAGGAAGCGCGCGTGCGAGAGGAACGGGGGCACGGTCGCAAGGCACGCCAGCACGTCCGAGATCGGCATGGCGAGCCAGATCGCCGTCGCCGGCGCGCAGAGCCCCGTCGCGCGGGCCAGATACGGCAGCAGCCAGATGCAGGGGATGAGGCAGATGACCTGGCGCAGGAGCGACAGGAGGATCGCCGTGCGCGGCCGGCCGATGGCCTGGAAGTACGTCGTGGTCACCACGTTCAGCCCGATGCACCAGAGCATGCAGTTCGAGACGCGCAGGTCGCCCGCCGCAAGGCTGACGAACGCCGCGTCCTTGCCGTCCGTGAACAGGCGCACGACAGGCACGGACGCGAACACCTGCAGGGCGGCCGCGAGCGACACGACCGCCGTCGACGTCTTGAGCCCGAGAAACAGCGCCTCGCGCACGCGCCGGAAGTTCCGCGCGCCCCAGTTGTAGCCCATCACCGGCGCCACGCCCTGCTGCACGCCCATGAGCGGCATGACAAAGGACATCGTCACCATCTGGAAGATGCCGAGCGAGGCGATCTGCGCGGTGGCGGACGCCTCGTCCACCGCCCAGTACGCGAACGCGAGCTGGAGCGACACGTTCACGAGGCTTCCCGCCAGCTGCTGCAGGGCCGGCGAGAGGCCGATGCCGCACGCCTTCGCGAGATAGGCGCGGTAGAAGCCGATCCGCCGCCACCGCAGGCGCACCGCGCTGTGTCCGGGCCTGTAGTACCAGAGCGCCCACGCGCACGAGCACGCCATCGCGATGTTCGTGGCCCACGCCGCGCCCGCCACGCCCATGCCGAAGGCGAAGATGAAGATCGGGTCCAGCACGAGGTTCACGCCGAAACCCACCACCATGCACATCATCGACGGCACCACGCCCCCCTCGCTGCGCATCGCGGCGGAGAGGCCGAAGGCGATGTGCGAGAAAATGTGCGAGAAAATGACAAGCCGCAGGTAGGTCTTCGCCATCTCGAACGCGCCGGACGTCACGGACGCGCCGCCGGTCAGGCGCAGGATCGGGTCGAGAAAGACGAAGACGAGCGGCGGCAATATGAAAAAGAAGAGGAGTTTCAGCGCCAGCAGCTCGCCGAGCACCTTCTCGCACGCCGCGCGGTCGCCCTCCCCGAGCTTGATGGAGAGGACGGCCGCATGACCCGCCCCCACGAACACGCCGAACGCGCCGAACACCATCATGACGGGGAAGACGAGCGTGAGGCCCGCCATCGCGTCCTGTCCGCACCCCTGCCCGATGTAGATGCGGTCGACGACCGAGTAGAGCGCGCTCAGCGTCATCGAGACGAGCGCGGGCCACGAGAAACGCGCCACGAGACGCCCCAGCGGGGCCTCAGCCAGTTCCCTGAGCCTCTCGTTCGGCTTCATGCCGCGTCACTCGTCCTCTGGATAGGGCTTGCCGCGCCCGAGGTTTTCGGGATATTCCGCGCGCCGGGCGAGCGCGGCGTCCGCCTTCGCCGAGTTGCCGGCGGCGAGCGCCTGGCGCGCCACACCGGACCACGCCTCCTGCCAGAGGGCGTGCGCGTCGTTGCTGTTCTCGCTCGGCAGCACGTGCATCCCCTCGAGGAACTTCACGGCGTCTTCGAACCGGTCCTGCCCGCACAGCGCCTTCACGTAGAGCATGCCGAGGGGGTTGTTGCCCGGATGGCGCGCGAGATAGTCCTTCGCCGTGCGCGCCGTGTCGTCCCACGCCTTGTCGTCGACGTACGACTGCACGAGGTCGCGTCCCACGCGCCAGCCGTCCTCAAGCTCCGCCGCGCGGCGGAGGTCCTTGCGCCGAGCCTCGCCCTTGGCGCGCCGGGCGCGGAAATGGAACATGACGGCGTCGTCCGCGGCGTCGCAGGACGCGAGCAGCGCGTCCACTTCCTCGGGCTTCCCGCCCTGCGCGGCGCGCTGCACGGCGAGCAGATAGCGGAACTTCCACGAGGCGCCCGACGCGGCCGCCCAGGCGAGCGCGGCGCGCGTGGCGCGACGGAACGGGAACGCGAAGCGCACGGAAAGTCCGGCTGCCTTCTCGAGAGCGCGCGCGGCGGCCTCGTACCTCCCGGCGTTGCGCTCGAGGTAGGCCAGACGCACCCACGCGACAATGTTCTTCGGCGCGAGGCCGTACAGCTCGCGCGCCTCGTCGAAAAGGCCGGCGTCCTCGTACCAGCCTGCGAGGTCGAGGTAGGTCTGCTCCGGGAACTCGTTTCGCACGTAGAACGTGAAGCCGTCCGTGTCCGAATCGCCGATCAGCTTTTCCTCGAAGCGCGCGCCGTGGAAAAGCGGCACCACCTGGCGCGCGAGGCGCAGGATGCTGCGGGCGGCCTTCACGTCGCCGCGGCGGCGCGCCGCGGCGATGCGCACGAGCCAGGCGTCGAAGTTGAAGCTGCCGGACTGCGTGGCCTTCATCGCGAAGTCGCTCGCCGCGGCCCAGTCGCCCTTCCGCAGCGCGCCCTTCGCGAGCAGCACGTAGGCGGGCGCGCGGTAGAGCGGCGAGTAGGCGGCGAGGACGAGGCGCTCGCGCGCCTCTTCGTCCGCCCACAGCGCATGGGCCGCAAAGCCGTCGAGGTAGTTCGCCTCGGCGTCGTAGGTGTCCACCGCCAGCGCGCGGGCGCACAGCGCGCGCACCCTGGCGTCGTCTCCCCGGCGCGCGGCGAGGCCCGCGAGCGCCGTGAGGGCCGGGGCGAAGTTCGGCTCCTTCGCGAGGCATTCGCGCAGGGACGCCTCGCCCGCGCCATCGTCCCGCGCGCGCAGCGCCTGCTGTCCGCGCAGGTAGAGTCCGTATGCCGTCGTCCAGTCGAAGGCCTCGGGCATCTGGAGCGGACGCTCCACGCGCGCGCAGCCCGCCGTGAGGGACACGAGCTGGGCGGCGTCGCGCACCACGCCCCAGCGCTCCTCGAAGATGTCCGTGGCACCGGGTGCGAACGTGGGGTACTTGAACGGCGTGCGCCAGGTCTCGCCGCTCGGCTGGTGGAACACGCGCCCGCTCTGCAGCTCCACGTACTGGCCGTCCGTGTCCGTGAGGAGGTCCTCCCAGATGCCGCCCGCGCGCGAGAGCGCCCACAGCCAGATCTTGCGGCCGTACTTCTCCGCCGCGTAGTGGTACGACCCGAACGCCGCACCAGGCCACCAGATCGCGAACACGCGGTTGTCGCCGTTGAGCACGTGGTAGCTCTTCGAGGGGCCGAAGGCGTTGTTGGCGTACACGGAGAGGTCGCGCCCCTTCCAGTCCAGGCTCCACGAGTGCGCGTCGCCTCCGTGTCCGATGTAGGCCGCGCCGGGGAACGCGAGCGAGGGGTTGCCGCGCGCCGAATAGGCTGCCGTCATCCAGTGGTAGTAGGGACCGGGCAGGTTCGCGCCGTTGAACCAGGTCGTGCGCGTGACGAAGTGGTCGGCGTCCGCCGGGAGGTTCACCTCCACCTGCCACGTGGTGCCGTTGACGTACTCCGTGGCGGAGGCGAAGTAGCTCGAGCTGCCGTCGGCGTTCTGCCGCACGGTCCAGTCCACGGGCGTTGCCGTGGTGGGCGCGTGGCCCGTGATGCCGAAGTTGAACTCGATGCCGCCCGAGCACCAGGGGCCGCGCATCGCGATGTCGCGGAACTTGACGACGTGGTTGAAGTAGATGAACTCGCGCCCGGTCGCCTTGTCGAGCGCGCCCCACACCTTGCCGCCGATCTCCGGCAGCATCGTCACCCTCACGCGGTCGTTCTCCAGCGTCACGCACGTCCAGGACTGCGTGACGGCGGTCGCGGACGAGCCGTCGTACCTGAAGTACGGATAGCGCCTCTCGGCGACGCACGGCACCGGGTCGGGGTCGGAGAACGGATAGGTGGGCATCGCGAGGGTCCCCTCCGTCACCTTCGACGCGGCGAGCAGGGCGGACGCGCACAGCGTCCCCAGCAGGAAGACGGTGGACGCGGCAGGCGTTTTCATGCGCAACCTCCTAGAACAGGATGACGACGTTGTCGCCAAGGGTCTTGCGGATGCGCTCGACCTCCTCGGAGGGGAACGGACAGTTGGCCACGTTGAGCGTGGACAGGCCGCGGAGCCCGGAGAGGTCTTCGGGCAGACGGGTGATCGGGCATCCCTTCAGCGAAAGCGACCTGAGCTTCGGCAGGGACGTCCCCACCCAGTCGGGAACGACCGTGATCGCGTTGTCGTCGAGGACGAGGTCCTCCAGCTCCGGCCATTCCTTCACGACCTCCGGCACGGCCATCAGCAGATTCTTGCGCAGGTAGATGCGGCGCATGTCCTTGAGCGCGGAGAGGGACGCCGGCAGTTCGCCGATCTTGTTCTCGTTCAGGCGCAGCCAGCGGAGTTTCGTGGCGCCCGCGAGGGAGTCGGGCACCGAATTGGAAAGGACGTTGCCGTCGAGGTTGAGATAGGTGAGCTCCGGGAGCTGGGCGACCTCGGCCGGAATCGCCGCGAGCCTGTTGCGCGCGAGCCAGAGCGACGTGAGCCCCTTCAGGCGCCACACGGCCCCCGGCACCTTCTCAAGGTTCAGCTCGGAAAGGTCGAGCTGCTTCAACCCAGAGTCGGAGAGACCTTCAAGGTCGGCGTCCGTGACGGGACGCGACGCGCCGCGCAGGAAGAGCCGCACCACCTCGGCTCGGTTCGTCGCGGCAAGCGCCTCAAGCGACGTGACCGTAAGCACGTCGGCCGGCCGGCTGTGGTTGTCAAAGCACCCGGCGCACGCAAGGCACGCCGCCGCAAAAATCAAGACACCGTGTTTCATGGGCACTAGTATACCACAAAACCGCCCCGCCCGCAAACCTCCCGGACGCGCCTCCGGGCCATGCGGCAGGCATGCCATGGTTCGACATCACCTGAGCGAGGCGAGGAGGCCGCCGCAGAGGAGAAGATGCTTCTCGCGCGCGGAGAGCGCGGCCGTGGCGGTGAAGGTGGTGTTGCCCGCCTTGAACGTCGTCTTGCCGTCGCCTTCGACAGCCGCGCGGATGTTCGTCAATTCGAGAGCATCGCCCGCCTGAAGGCGGTCGTAATCCTTCGGGTCGTCGAATACAAACGGCACGATGCCGAAGTTGATGAGGTTCGCGCGGTGGATGCGCTCGATCGACTTGGCGAGGACGGCCTTCACGCCGAGGTACATCGGGCAAAGCGCCGCGTGTTCGCGGCTGGAGCCCTGTCCGTAGCTCTCGCCCGCCACGATCACGTTCGCGATACCCTTCTCGCGGTTCGCGAGGCAGCGGTCGTGGAACGTGGTGTCGCACGGCTCGAACACGAACTTCGCGTACTGCGGGATGTTCGAGCGGAACTTGAGGCGCGCGCCCGCCGGCATGATGTGGTCCGTCGTGATCTTGTCGCCAACCTTGATCGCGCACACGGCGGTGTAGGACGCCGCAAGCGGCACGCCCTTCGGCACCGTCGCGATGTTCGGTCCGCGCACGATCTCCGTCTTGCGCACGCCCTTCCCCGCCGTCGCGCGGTAGAGGAACATGGAGTCGTCAATCGGGAACTTCTTCGGCGCAGGCACAGACGGAATCTTTGTGCCGAGCGGCGAGGTCACCTTGCCCGTCAGCGCGCTCACGGCGGCGGTCTCGGGCGAGACGAGGAACACCTGCGCGCTCTTCGTGCCGCTGCGGCCCTCGAAGTTGCGGTTGTTCGTGCGGAGCGACACCGCGCCCGTGCGCGGACTCATGTGCGCACCGATGCAGAAGCCGCAGGCGTTCTCGAGGATGCGGCAGCCGGCCTTGATGAGGATCGCGAGCGAGCCGTCCGCCGCGAGCATGTTCACCACCTGACGCGAACCGCACGCGATGCCCACCTCCACGTCCTCCGCCACGTGCTTCCCCTTCAAGATGAGCGCCACGGTGCGGATGTCGCGGTACGAGCTGTTCGTGCAGGAGCCGATCATGATCTGGTTGACCTTCTTGCCCTTCTGCGACTTCACCGTGACGATGTTGCCGGGCGAGTGCGGGGCGGCCATCAGCGGCTCGATCTTCGAGAGGTCAAGCTCGAACACGTCGTCGTACGACGCGCCCTTGTCCGCCACGAGCTCCGTCCAGTCCTTCGCGCGCCCCTGCGCGGCGAGGAACTGCTTCGTCACGACGTCGCTCGGGAACACGCTCGTCGTCACGCCCAGCTCCGCGCCCATGTTCGTGATCGTCGCGCGGCTTGGCACGTCGAGCGTCTTCACGCCGGGGCCGAAATACTCGAAGATCCAACCCACGTTGCCCTTCGTGCCGTACTTCTCCAGCACCTTGAGGATCACGTCCTTCGCGCTGCAGCCCTTCGGGAGACGTCCCGTGAGCTTGATGCCGCGCACTTTCGGCGTGGGAATGTGGAACGCGCCGCCGGCCATCGCGACGGCGATGTCGATGCCGCCCGCGCCGATCGCGACCATGCCGATGCCGCCGCCCGTGGGCGTGTGGGAGTCGCTGCCGAGGAGCGTCTTGCCCGGCTTGCCGAAGCGCTCGAGGTGGAGCTGGTGGCAGATGCCGTTTCCGCACTTGGAGTAGACGACGCCGTATTTCTTCGCGATGGACTGGAGGAAGTCGTGGTCGTCGGCGTTCTCGAAGCCGATCTGCACGGTGTTGTGGTCCACGTAGCTCACGGCGAGCTCGTTGCGGACGTGCGGCACGTCCATCGACTCGAACTGGAGGTAGGCCATCGTGCCCGTCGCGTCCTGCGTGAGGGTCTGGTCGATGCAGATGCCGAGTTCGGCGTCCTTCGCGGGGTCGCCCTCCACGAGGTGGGCGGCGATGATCTTCTGCGCCACGTTCCGGGGCGTTGCAGCGGTCTTCTTCTTCACTTGATGCTCCTTTTGCCTTGCACCGCAGATTATATCAAAAAGGGCGGCGTGCGTGCGGAATAATTGCGGGCGGGATCATTCGTACCGGAGGCAGTCGATGGGATTGAGCCGGCTTGCGCGCCAGGCGGGGTAGAAGCCGAAGAACATGCCCACGAAAGCCGAAAAGAGGAACGCCCCGATGGCCGAAGATGGCTCCACGAGGATCGGCCAGCCCTGGAGGTTGCCGATCGTCTGGGCACCCGCGACGCCGAGCGCCACGCCGAGCGCGCCGCCGAGGGTGGAGAGCACAACGGCCTCGAGGATGAACTGCCCGAGGATGTTGGCGGGCGTGGCGCCGATCGCCATGCGGAGACCGATCTCCCGGATGCGCTCCGTGACCGAGACGAGCATGATGTTCATGATGCCGATGCCGCCCACGAGGAGGGAAATCGCCGCGACGGCCGCGAGGAGCACGGTCATCGTGCTCGAGACGGCGCTCATCGTGGAGGTGATCTCCGCCATGTCGATGATGCGGAAGTCGTCGTCGTCCGAGTCCGCAAGACGGTGTCGCTGGCGGAGGAGCAGCCCGATCTCGCGCTTCGCCTCGTCCAGCTGGTCCATCGAGTAGAGCGAGAGCTTGATGTGGCGCACGTTGTCGGGAAACTTGGAGGCCTGCAGCACGCGCTTGACCGTGGTGTACGGCGCGAGCACGACGTCGTCCTGGTCCTGTCCGAACCCGCCCACGCCCTTCACGCCCATCACGCCCTTCACCTTGAACGGCATGTTGCCGATGCGGATCGTGCGCCCCACGGGGTCGTCGTTGGGGAAGAGGTTGGTGGCCACCGTCCGGCCGATCAGGCACACGCGCGCGCACTGCTTCTCCTCCAGTTCGTCGAAGAAGCTCCCCTCCACCACGTCCCAGTTGCGGATCGTGCTGAACTCGGTGGAGCAGCCGTAGACGGTCGTGCTCCAGTTCTTCTCGGCGTAGACCACCTGCATCTGCGTGCGGACCTCGGGCGTGACGGCCTGCACGAGGTGCGCCAGCTCGCGCCGGATGGCGATGCCGTCCGAAGCCGTGAGGCTCTGCCCTTCCCCGGCCGCCCCGCGCACGCCCGCGGCGGCGTGCCGCTGCTCGGAGAAGATCATCACCATGTTGTTGCCCATCTTCGAGATTTCGGCGACCATGTTGAGGGAGGCGCCGCGTCCGATCGCGAGCACCACGATCACGGCCGCGATGCCGAAGATGATGCCGAGCATCGTGAGGGCGCTGCGCGTCTTGTTGCGCCAGATCGCGCGCACGGCCACGCGGAAGATCATGAACACGTTCACGCCGCACCTCCCGCGCCGTCGTCCTTGATCAGGTGCCCGTCGCGCATCAGCAGGTGGCGCTTCGCGTAGGCGGCGATGTCGTCCTCGTGCGTGACCATCACGATCGTGATGCCCTCGTTCGAGAGCTCGGTGAAGAGGTTCATGATCTCGATGGAGCTTTTCGTGTCGAGGTTGCCGGTGGGTTCGTCCGCGAAGAGGACGGGTGGCTCGTTCATCAGCGCGCGGGCGATCGCGACGCGCTGCTGCTGTCCGCCGGAGAGCTGCGCGGGCGTGTGCGTGCCGCGTCCGCCGAGCCCCACGCGCTCGAGCAACGCGCGGGCGCGGGCGCGACGCGCGGAGCGTCCGAGCCGGCCGAGGTAGAAGTCGGGCAGCTCCACGTTCTCGATCGCCGTCGTGCGGGCGAGGAGGTTGAAGTTCTGGAAAACGAATCCGAGCTTCTGGTTGCGGATGCGGGCAAGCTCCGTGCGCGAGCGGCGGGCCACCTCGATGCCGTCGAGAAGATAGCTGCCGCTCGTGGGCGTGTCGAGGCAGCCGAGGATGTTGAGCATCGTCGACTTGCCGCTCCCGGACGCGCCCATGATCGCCACGAACTCGCCCTTCTCGATCGTGAGAGACACGCCGTCGAGCGCCGCCACCGGCTCCTCGCCGAGCGCGTAGATCTTTCGCAGGTCGCGTATCTCGATCAGGTGTTCCATCGCTATTTCGCGGCTGGCGGCGTGGCCTTGGCGCTGTTCTTCTTCTGCCGCATCTGGCGCTTGGGCATGAACGGGTTGGAGGGTCCGCCCGCGCCGGGACCGCCCTTCGGCATCGCGGGCATCACGCCGAGCACGGCCTCGCGCCCCGCGAGCGACGCGTCGCCCTTGATTTCCGTGACGGAGCCGTCCGTAAGCCCCGTCCCGACCTCCACCGGCTCCGGCGCGCCGTCGGCGTCGAGCAGCCACAGCGTCTTCTTGCCGTTTGCCGGACGCGCTCCCTCGCCAGGGCCGCCGGGCATTGGCGGATGGTAGCGGAAGGCGGCGGACGAGACGGTCAGCACGCCGCGGGCCTCGGCGATGTGCACGGAGATGTTGGCGGTCATGCCGGGGAAAAGCTTTCCCGACGGATTGTCGGCCTCGATGATCACGGGGTAGGTCACCACGGAGCTCGTTGTCGTGGACGCCATGCGCACCTGCGTGACGACGCCGGTGAACGTGTGGCCGGGGTAGGAGTCGACGGCGAACGTGACGGCCTGTCCGTCGCGCACGCTGCCGATGTCCGCCTCCGGCACCGTCGCCTCCACCTGGATGCGGCGGAGGTCGGTGGCGATCTTGAGGAGCGGCACGGCGTTCATGGACGAGACGACGGTCTGCCCCTCGTCCACGGAGCGGGTGATCACCACGCCGTCCACGGGGGAGACGATCGTGCAGTAGCCGAGGTTCGCCTTCGCCTGGCTCACGCTCGCCTCGCTCCGCTCCACGCTCGCCTTCGCGGCGGCGAGGGACGCGACGGCGGTGTCGCGCGCCTCGAGCGCGGAATCGTAGTCCGCGACCGGCGCCATCTCGCGTTTCGCGAGCTTCTCCTTGCGTGCGAGCGTCTTTTCGGCGAGCGTGAGCTGCGCCTCGCACTTCTTGACGTTGGCCTGGTTGGCGTGGAGCTCGCCGAGCGCGCTCTTGTAGTTGGCCTCGTACACGAGCGGGTCGATGAGCGCCACGACCTGTCCGTTCGTGACGGTGGAGTTGTAGTCCACGAACAGCTTCACGATGCGTCCGTTCACCTGCGCGCCGACCTCAACCTCCTTGATCGGCTGCACGGTGCCGGTGGCCTCCACGGTGCGGAACACGTCCGCGCGCGCCACGGGCGCCGTGCGGTAGCGCACGGTAGCCGCCTCCTCGTTTCGCGCGCCGTACCAGCGCCACGCCCACCATCCGGCGGCGCCGAGGGCGGCGATCCACACGAGGCGCACAAGCCATTTCATCAACGTCTTCATTTTCTCTCATCTCCCGACTTCGGTGGGACGTGTCCGGTGAGGCGGATGAGCTCCGCCTCCGCGATCTCCACGGCGTAGAACGCCTTCACGCGCGCGCCGAGCGAGCGCGCGTAGCCGCTTGCGGCGTCGGTGAAGTCGATGCGCGACGCGTCGCCGAGGCGGTACTGCTCCACGACCGTGTCGAGGTTCTCCTTCGCCTGGTCCACCTCGATGCGCGCCGTCGCGAGCGCCACGCGCGCGTTGTCGCGGTTCGCCGCCGCCACGGCGAGGTCGCGCGAGAGGTCCTGCTCCGCCTCTTCGAGCGCGACGCGCGCCATCTCCATCGCCACCACGGCCTCGTCCACGAACGTCCGCTTGCGCCAGCCGTCCCACAGGCTCTGCACCGCCTTGAAGCCCCACGACCAGTTCCACGTGGGGTCGGCGAACGAAAGCGCGCTCGAGAGCGAAAGCGACGGGAAGAGGTCGGCGATGGCGTAGTCCACCTCGGCGGACGCGGCGCGCAGCTTCGCGCGGAGCACCTTGAGCGACGGCGCGTTCGTGCGCGCGAGGTCGAGCGCCTCCTCCGCGCCGTAGGCGGTGGACTGCAGCTCGTGCTTCGACGAGGCCAGCACGTCCGCCGCCACGGACATCACGTCCTCGCGCGTGGCGCGTTCCGCGGAGAGCCCGAGCGCGCGGATGAACGTCGCGCCGGCCGTCACCACGTCGTTCGACGCGCTGATCGTGTCGAGCCGCGCGTCGGAAAGGTCCACGCGGGCCTTCAGCACGTCAAGCTTCTTCACCTCCCCTTCCGCGAACAGCGAGTCCGCCTGGCGGAGGTGCTCCGCGTACTGGAACTCGTTCGTGCGGGCGACCTCGAGGAGCGCGTCGTTCCGGAGAAGCGTGAAGTACGCCTGCGCGACGTCGTTGAACACCGCGAACTCCGTGTCGGCGAGGTCGCGCTGCGCCGCCACGAGCTTGGCGCGCGCCTGGCGCTCGCGCGCGTCGATGCGGCCGAAGTCGCAGATGAGGAGGTCGACCGACACGTCGGACGCGAACTTCCCCCGGTTCTGGTGCCACGAGAAGTGGCTCGTGCGGTTCGCGGTGGACTGCGAGAAGCCGCCGGAGAGGTTCACCTGCAGGTCGCGGTCGCTCGTCACGCGCGCAAGCTCCAGCACGGCGTTGGAGACGGCGAGGTGCGCCGCCTCGATGCTCGGACGGTGGTTCATCGCCCACGCCACGTAGTCGACGAGCCGCAGCCCCCGCAAATCCACGCGCTGCGTCTCCGCGGAAGCAGGTCTGGCACCCTCCTTCGGGGCGGTGGGCGTCCCGCCCGCATCCTCCGCCGCCTGCGCCACCTCGGCCTGCGCCTCGCGCGCGCGCCGGATCGTGTCGCATCCGCACGCGCACACAACCACTGCGGCCGCACATAAACCTATTCTGCCAAAAGAAATCATGCGCATATTATAACATACCTACGGGTATGTTAGTCAATCCCGAATCCGGAGTAAATCGAGAAGTGCTTTATCTTCCTTGCCTTCACGAAGATGCCGTGGTATACTGTGCCGCCAAGGAGACAAGGCTGCAAATCCATTAGCCGCAAAGGCGATTTCTCGACAAAACGTGAAAAACGACGTCCATAAACCCGTCTGCCATGTCGTCGCGGGGCCGAACGGCTCCGGGAGGTCCACGTTCGCACTTCGGTGCCTGCCCTTCTGCAATGAGACGTTTCCGATAGACTTCACATGAAACGGCCTTACATATTCTACTTTCCCGGTTACTGCAGATCCAATGGAATCAGAGCCATGCTGATTCTCGCCCAGAAGCTGGCCGAAGCGGGGTATGAGGTTCTCCACTACGTCCGGGACAGCACCAACTGGCCGACGGACATTCCTACTCTCAAAACAGTTGATCGCAACCTCCGCGATCGTGCCGTGGCCGTATATCCCGAAATCACCGCAGGAAACCCACTTCGTGTTCGCAACGTTGCACGACTTGTTCTCTTCTACCCCGGACGTAACGGCGGCATGAGACGCTACCACAAAAGTGAAATGCTGTTCGCCTACCTGCCAGAGTTCCTTCCTGGCGCGGACGTGCTGACCATACCATGCATGGACACCGATCTGTTCAACAATCCCGGACTGCCGCGGACAAAGGACTACTGCTTCGTGCACAAGGGCGGAAGATGGAAAGAGCCTCCTGAATTGCGGGACGTTCCGACCATCACCATGGACTGGCCGGAGACGCGAGAAGAACTTGCCGACATCCTTAAACGCACGAAGACGCTCTATTCCTTTGACAACGCATCCGCCGTACTTGACGAGGCGCTTCTATGCGGAGCCAAAGTCATGGTTGTCACAAAAGACGGCTATTGCGAATACAAAAAAAACTATTCGGACATGGTTTCGCAGTTCCCTGCACAGTTTCTCAACTTTGTAAAACGTACGCAGTCAAGCGACTACAGAGGCCGAATCCAATCCAGATTCTTGCCCCTGCACTGGGCCAACGTCGCGTGGCGTTACTGGATCAAGCCTTTCTTCACCCGCATACAACATTAAATCACACCTTTTAAGGCCATCAGCTTCCAGCGATGAATCCATGAGACGACTTCTTGACAGATTGCACAAGCGCCTGGGCGACTTCTGGTGGTACTCGCTGATGCTTTTCTGCGCGTGCCGCGTAGCCGACCTCCTCAACGCCTTCGTCGGACTGTGGCTCGTCCCAAAGTACGTTGATCCCTCCGAACTCGGCGCGGTCACGCCACTCGGGAACTTCGCGGGACTTCTCGCCCTTCCCGTCGCCGTATTCGCAAACACCTTTCGCAACGAGGTGTCGCGGCTATCCATTAATCAGGAATTCGGAAAGCTCAAAACATTGATGCGCTCCGTGTTCATCGCGGCTGGCGTCTTTCTCTTTGTCGCAATCATCGTCGCGCGATTCACGTTGCCCATGTTCCTCGAACGTATCCGCATCGTCGAGGGGGCGCTTGGATTGATCATCATCGCGACGTCGTTCATCACGGCGGTTGCCCCGGTCTTCACGAACACGATCCAGGCGCTCAAGAAGTTCAAGGCGAACGCGGTGATGAACCTCCTCGGCGCACCGCTCCGCCTTCTGACGATGCTCGTCGCGATGCCGTTCCGTCCGCTTGCGGGGTACTTCGTGGGACAAGGCGCGTCGCCCGCGTTCAACATCGTCGCGTCGGTGTTCAGCCTCAGAAAGGAACTCTCCGTTCCGGCCCAACCCTACTGGAACCGCGAAGTCGTCAGGAAGTTCTCGAAACTTCTCGTCATCTTCCTCATAAGCGGCGTGGCCAGCAGCGTCTGCATCTTCATTGAATCAACCATCCTGCGGCAGCGGCTTCCCGACCTTGATTCCGCCGGATACTACATGGCGACGCGCTTCTCGGACATCTCGAGCTTTCTCTTCAACACGCTCGTATTCACGATCTTCCCCTTCACGGCCGCACTCGCGGCGAAAGGCCAGGACACGCGCCCGTTGATCTTAAAGGCCGCCGCCGCAACGATTGGCTTTAGTGTTCTCGTCGCACTCCCGTTCCTCTTCTTCGGCGACACGATCCTCTCCCTGCTTCCGCACGGCGAGAAGTACATGGCGTATGGATGGGCGATTCCGTGGCAAATCGGCGTCAGCACCCTCGGCGCGTTGACCGGCCTCTATGTGACTGCGGAGATTTCCGCCAACCGCTTCAGGTTTATGATGTGGATGGTTCCGCTCGACGCCATCTATCCCGTGCTTCTGCTTTTCATAACCGGCCACGGCTATTTCACCGGCATCATCCCCGCCTCGTGGACAGAGTTCCTCACCGCCCACAACATTACATCCCTCGACACGATGCTCTGGTGGATGACCGGCTTCAACGCGATCAAGGTCCTCGGCTGCCTTCTCGCAATGGCCTTAAAAGGGAAACCACGCCCGTGCTAGTCAATTCCATCACGTCTTTTACGTGACGGCTCTTACGTGATACTTATATCTGTATTCTCCAGTTGCGGCCCTTGTAGATGAATCGGCGAAGCTCCATGACATTGCCGATGACGCAGTAGAACACGATGTAGTTCCCGACGTAGATGCGGTAATACGGATGTTCACGGTCAACACGGGATGCAACCGGCTCAAAGGACGTGGGTGCGGAAAGCCTCTCGCGTACGGCCGATTCGACATCTGCCTGGAGTTTGTCGGCGGCTACAGGATTGGCAAGTTGCGTTTCGATGTAGTTGAGCGCCTGTTCAAGCTCCATTCCGAAGAGCGGCGTGGCCTCAAGCCGAAACTTTCCGGAGTGCATGGCGCCTGTCCTTTATCCTCTTGAACATTGCCTCGCCATCCTCGCGTTCCGGATGGGTACGGCAATACTCGTCCGTCTCGTCAAGCAGACGCTCCAGCGGATCGGAAAGCCGTTCGTACTCCTCAATCGTCATCGTGACGAGCGTTCCATACCCGTTCTTCGTGAGAAAAACCGGCCCGTTCTTGACATCTGCCTCAACGCTTGCGTAGTCATTGCGCAAATCGGATATAGGCCTAATCTTGATTGCTGCCATTCCTATGCCTCCTTGCGGCGGAATTATACCAAAATTCGCCCGCTCGCGTCAATTGCCAAAAGCAAACATTGCTAACGCGTAATGCCACCTTGCTTAATGGGCATGGATATGCTAAACTTCCGCCAAACAAACAAAGGAAAACCAATGAAGAGAAGTATCGTTAATGTCATCGCCTGTGTCTGTGCCCTCGTGGCATTCTCCGACGCAAAGCCGACGGTCAGCGTAACGGCATCGCTCAAAGACGGCTCTTCGGTCAGAGGCGACATCCTCACGAAGGACATAACAGGCGCGACGCTCTTCGCGAAACACCTCGTGCTCGCCCCTTCCATCGTGAAAACCGTCAACTTCACATCCACGAATGGCGAAGCGAAGGTCGAGCTGTCCAACGGCGACCGATTCACGATGACTGTCTCGAACGGCGCTTTTGCGGTGCGCTCGCTCCTAGGCGATCTCAAGATCCCGCGTGCGAGCTTACGCGCAATGTCGCTTTCCACGCGCACGGCGGCAGCCAAAGGCGGAGCGACGGGGGGACTGATATTCCACTGTACGTTCGACGACGCGGCGTCCATCACATCTCCCGCCGTCGGCCCTGCGGGCACATTCATGACCGGCACGTTCGAAGACGGCAAGATCGGCAAAGCGTTGCTGGCGATGCCCTACAAAAGCCACGCCTCTTTCAACTTCCCAGCTGGATTTCTCAACGACTCCGGATGCATCGAGTTCTGGGCGAAGATAGTGAAGTCTTCTCCCCAAATAGGAGATGGGGGCGATCCCAGGCTCTTCGCCTTTACGTTTGCAGATACCCATACCCCTGCTTGCAAGATCGACCTTGTATCAAATGACGGCGGCGGGAATTCGGGATTTGCAACGTGTTCATGGTTTGCCGGCATTGCGAACATTCGTGGAATGCGTGGGCTCAACTATGGTGATTTGTTCACGCCGCAAAGTTGGAGGGATTGGCATCATTTCGCGCTCGTGTGGAATAAAGATGGAATCTCTGACATCCAAGGCAACCCATCTGTAGCTTTAATTGTTGACGGCAAACAGATTCCCAATACCGTATTCAATCCATGTCCGGTGGAACTATTGAGGATGCCATCGAAAACAGCATACATCCTTAGTTTCACGTATGACCCGGCGTGTTCAACAGAACACAACACAAAATCGCCGTTCCTAATCGACGACTTCAAGATCTGGGACTACACCAAGACGGACATGTTGAAATAGGATTCAATGTTACATTACATCGAGGAATCGGTAACAATGAAGAGCATACTTCTAACCGGTGGAACGGGATTTCTCGGAAGCGCCTTACTGCGGGCGCAAGCCTTAGAACCAAGCCCCAAGACCAAAGCACATCAAAGACTGATTATGGAGTAGGTTGGTGAATACGAATACGATAGTATTGACAGGTGCCACGGGATTTCTCGGAAGTCACATCTTAAAAGGGCTGGTTCATACCAATACCTATCACGTAGTAGTCCTCAAACGTTCATTCTCGAATCTCACTCGAATAGCAAACTTGTTGCAACGACATGATATAGAGTACCTAAACGTAGATCTTGAAGAAAATACGATCAAACAGCGTTTTTCCAAGGGTGATATTTCGGCTGTAATTCATTGCGCAACAGAATATGGGCGAGGTAGGAAACCGATTGCAAATGTATTACGCGCAAACCTTATCTTTCCAATCAATCTCCTAGATATGTGTGTTGAGTTTGGCGTTGATGTGTTTATCAATACTGATTCCTACTTCAACAAACCCTCTCTACAATATCCATACCTGTTGGATTATTCGTTATCAAAAAAAAGCCTTTTGTTATGGTTGCCATACTTTGCCAACAAATTGCGTATCGCAAACATGACATTAGAGCATATCTTTGGCCCAACAGATGGGGATGCCAAATTTGTAACTACAATGATAAAGCAGATCGCCATAGCCAAGAGTAAAGCCGTATCATTATCGCCAGGCAATCAAATCCGTGATTTCATTTATGTACACGATGTCGTCTCTGCATATCTTACGGTACTAGCAACTTTGCTTGCAGAAAGAAAGACGTGTTTGAAAGAATTTGAAGTTGGTACCGGACAAGGGACATCTATACGTTCTTTTGTAGAGGCCATCAAAGAATTGTCTGGCAGCCCAACACAATTAAAGTTCGGCGCAATTCCATATAGAGATGCCGAAATCATGGATTCAAAGGCAAATACAGATTCATTGATGAAATTGGGATGGCATCCCAATTACAATTATTATTCTGGACTGACTGATTTGCTCAAACGAATGAGAGCCTTTAACATGAACCATATTCAAGGGAACTAATCATGGCGATTATTGATAAACTGGGAATAACTATAATCACATATAACAGAGCGCCCCTCCTAAAGCGAACGCTTACCACCATACTTTCGGACGATTCACCAGTCCGAGACTGTTATATAATCGTACAGAGCAATAACTCTTCAGATGAAACATCTGAAGTCGTCAAAACTTTACAGTCAATGCATCCCAATCTCTCATATCGAGAGAATCCATACAATATTGGTTTGTCTGGCAACATATGCAAGGCGATGGAGCTCGCAGACAAGGAATATCATTGGATCCTCTGCGACGACGACCGTTTTGACTGGCAGAACTGGGCCGAGGTGGAACGCGCGATCGACAACAAGACGCCAGTGATCTGCACCTCAAACTACATGATCCCCGAGAAATACAGGGAGAGAGTTGACTACCAGCTTGCGCAAATGAGCTTCCTCCCCGCCATCATCATACGCACTGAACTCTACACAGACACGACAATCCGCAATTCCTTCGATAACATATTCACGCTTTTCCCGCACCTGGTGCCGATCGTGTCGTTCCTAAACGCGGGTGGTAAAATACATGTCATCTCGCGCGAGGTCGTGACGAACGGAATGGAACAGGGAACCGACTGCTCGTATCTGCGCGGGGCGCGTCCCGACATCATTTTTCACCGCAGTCGCACGATGACGTGGATGGTCGGGTATTCCAACATCCTTGCCAATCTTACGGACAGAAAATTGGCTCGACGGTGCTTCCACACGGTAATAGCTGGCGACCATTCGTTTCGTTCCGGCTACTATGCCTTCCTGTCCCAATGCCTGTTCTCCTTCAGAGGACGTGAGAACCGAATGCAACTGGAAGACCTCATGTCCCAATGTGGATTCTTCCTTCGCGTCGCCTTATGGCTCGTCCGCCTCGTCCAGAATTCGCCGCTCTACTTCCCGTTGAAATACATCCGCGACCTCAAGTGCCGCCGCGCCGACAAACGCAAACAGGATTAATCCGTAGCAACAAGTCTTCGGCGCATCCATGAAATGACGCTACGCAGCAACGGCGTTAAGGCAGTACCTGACAGAATCAAAACGACCATTGTAATTGTCACTTGAGTTGCCGACAATGACATCAAATTAGGGTTGTCGGTATCTGGACGTGCAAATAAGCTCGGCATCAATCTCGCCGAGAGCCCGAACCACAATTCACGAATCCAACGCTCCATCATAAAGTAATAAAGACTATAGCGGCCAATGAATCTGATTGCCGCAAACGACTTTCCAGACAGGCAAATTATCGCACCAATGCCGCAAAACGATGCAGGGAGAAATGTGTGTGGCGCCGGAAATGCAGGGATTGCCATGTTGGGCGTTGGACATTGCAACGCCAAAGCGACCTCGGCAACAAGCAAGGATACCGACAGCGCAATAAGATAGACGTATCGCATATCACGTAGCTTTGTCAACAAGTTACGCGAATAATACCCGATTGCAAAGAAGAAAAACGCCATGGGAAGTGAGAAGAACATCAACGGTCCACCGAGAAGAATCTTCGGATGTACAAAATTACCGAACGACGTCCCACATAAAAAAGCAGTGACAAGCAGAGCAATCGTACTGCGTGCAGGATGCCTCCGTCTGCTCCATGCCCAGAAAAAGAACTTCACGACTGCAAGGCACGTGAGAAACCACAATGAACCTCCCACATAAGGATCGCCATGGAAGAACGATGCGCCAGCACGAAGCCAGTCCATTGGCGAATGTTGCATCAACCGCCCCGTAAACGCACAGACCAGAGTACCCAAAAGTGTAAAAAACACAAACGGTATTCCGATGGTATTCCAGAGTCGCTTAAGAATCGCCTTGCAGTTGGCATCCTTCTCCGGCGAAAACGTCATGCCCGAAAGCAGGAAGAAGAGTGGCATGTGGAAGTTAAATATGACACGAAACATAGGTGAGTCATAATACACGAGATGCCCAAGGAAAACCAGCAAAATGCCGTATCCCTTGGCGGCATCTATGATCGGAATCCGGTCAGTTGTCTTTGGACCGCTCTCATTCATGGCAATGGCCGCTTCTTGTTAAAGCCCAAACCCTCGGCCAATGTCGTGAAATAGTGGTCGGTTGAGAAAAAATCAAGTTTCGGCGAGTGCATGAAGTCCTCTATCGCCGCCAGATACTCGGCATGACGTTCGCGCGTCATGTTCACGATGAAATCCTGCATTTCCCGAAAATTTCTGAACCGCTTTGCGTCTATCCAGCAGTTCTGCGGAATCAGATCCTCTACGCCTGGCGAACCATAGTAAATCGGCACGCACCGTGCGCAAAGGCAATCCGTGATCTTCTCGCTCACATATCCGGGCTGGCTCGCGTTATTCTCAAAACAGAGCGCAAATTTGTAATGCGACATCACGGCGACCTTGTCATCCCAAGCACCGGGAATCTCCCCTCGATAGCATGAGAACCGATGGAATCCAAGCCACTTCTCGAACGACGTCACCGGCTTGTTCCATCCCTGTCCATACAAGTCGAATCCATCCCTGCAGTTCGCCTCGAAATATCTGTACGCCGCCTTCCGGAGCCGATAGGTTGATTGCGGCATATAGGCCCATCTGTTGCGGCTGACGGCTATCAGTAGTTTCTTCCCGTCGAAGGGGATCTCCTTGAAGCGGTTATCCCTGTAGGACGAAGGCTCCGCACCGACAGGCACGTTCACGGGCTTGTAATGCGGGTATTTTGAAAGCAGTCTCCTGTCCCAGGTAAAGATTGTCGAAAACCGGTCCCTGTATCGCGCGAGGTAGTAGAGCGACGGATTGATGTTCGCCGGCTCGATGATCATCAGCGCGCGCTTCTCGAACGGTATCCGTTGCAGCAACATGTCTTTCCGCGCATACTTCCAGTTGTAGTCGAAGTAGAGCACGGCCTTTACGTCGTCCGAAGCGGCGTCGACACAATCGCACGTATGCACCTCCACGTCATAGCGCGACTCAATCCAGTTCTTGAAACTCTGGACGAACCCCGCCACAGGTTCCGAAAGCCGCTCGTCACGGAAAGCGGCGTCATTGTAGTCACATGGCGAGAAGTAGTAGTTGATGCCAAGAATGGGTTTCCTCTGCGTACTCATTTTCGTCTCCAGAACCAATGCCAAATCCTCGATGCGTATTCGACGGGTAGATTGCAGGCGTTCCATATCGCACGGCGGCGGAAGCGCGGCAAGCCAAATCTCTTCGCGAGGAACCACATGTAGATTGCCTGTTTGACGCACAGGCACGACGGATACTTCGCGAACTCCGCGCGTACTGGTCGCGTCTCGACGAAGCGCGACATGACACCAACCTTGCGGCCCGCCATGTTCGCCATGATCCCGAACATGTGCGCATACTGCACCCATAGTTTTTTCACGGCAAGTTTCATGTCGAACAGCTCACGCTTGAATATGTTGGCGCTGATCAATGTATGCGCCAGTGCAAGTTCATCTCCCATGTCCTTGAGCATTACACCGTAGCTATCATACAGACGTGCATCGACACTGCGATCAACCGAGATAAAAAGCGCAGGATGGTGCTGCCTCAGGAAATCGAGAACTCTGCCAACCGCCCCCGCCGGCATGATGTCGTCATCGCCAAAGAGCCACACGTACTCCCCTTTCGCCTCCGTAACGCATTTCAGGAAGTTCCTGTCGCCCCCGATGTTCGTCTCGTTCGTCCACCACCTCAAACGTTGATTCGATAACGATCGCAGATAGTCCGCCGTGTCGTCAGTGGAAGCATTGTCGCTCACCACGACCTCCACTTCGTCGCGACCAACATCAACCTGCCGGAGAATCGCCGGCAGCAATTCCTTCAGAAACGGTAGCCTGTTGTAGGTTGGTATGCAGATGGAAAGTGTCATTTCTTTTCGTCCGCATACGGCGTGAACATGCCCTGGAAGAACCAGAATGTCTCGTAGTAGATCATGAACCACGTTGCAGGCAACACCAGCAGAATCCGCCAGTCAAGCAGCGTCTCGCGATAGCGGTACATCTTGCGGCTGACAAAAAGCGAGAACAACAGCTGAAGGCCAATGGCGGCGCCTACTGCGGCAAGGCCCCAACGGCAGAGACCAAAAGCAAACGGAATACAAGCCAAGAACGGGAGCACCGCAAGGAATGGCCGTATAAAAAAGTACAGATTCGAGAATTCCACCAATCCACATTGCCACCGTAGCTGCTTGCCGTATGTCCGCGCGAGCAGGGAGCGCGTTCCGAGATAGGAACGGAATCCGAAGCCCGGTGAAAACGAATGAAGATGGACGACTCGCGCCTCCGTGAAAAGCTGCTTTCCGTACTTCGAGAAACGCACTTGGGCGTCATTGTCCTCTCCGCCGTAACCGCACGTGGAGGTGAAACGTTTTTCATTGAACCCGCCGGCCTTCAAATAGAGATCGCGCCACACGGCGTCGAACATCGCGCACCGCATGTGCCCCACCCGTTCCACCGCGCTCGCGAACAGGAACTTCTGCCAGAACGGGAACTTGCGCCAAACCTCCCGCGGCATAAGCTGGATCGGATAGGCCGCAGACGCAGACGGATCCGAAACGAGCGGCGTAATCAATTTCCGCAGCTCGCCTGAAGAAGGTATCATGCAGTCCGAATGACACAGCACGATGATGTCGCACGTTGCCATCTGCGCGCCTTTGTTGTACGCGCTCGAAAGCGTGCCGCCCTCGCCACCGTCGATCACGCGGATGGGCACTTTTGAAGAAGCCGCCACCTCGCCCGCGATTTCACGCGAATCATCGGTCGAACGGTTGTCGAAGCAAAGGATCTCGCCGATCGGGTAGTCCTGTCCCGCGAGGCTTTCGAGACAGCTGCGTAGCGTCGAAGAGGAATTCCTTCCGCTGACGATGATTGTGACCGGCGTCTCTTTCAGTTCGGCCATAAGCCCTCCACTGGCCTGAACGCCTCGGCATAAAGACGCGTATATTCAAAATGCTCGTTGAAACGGCGAACGCCTTCGCCGTAGGTCTGATAGTCTTCCGCGATCTTTCGCACGGCCTCACCCACGCCCTCCATACCATCCACGACCACACCGGCACGGAACTTCTCGATAAACGGCACAACTTCCGAGATGCGCGTCATCACGACTGGAAGATTCATCTCGATATACGCCTTCACCTTCCCCGGGTCCGCGTAGTGCGTAAAGTTCTCCTCTCCGAGCGAATACAGCGCCAGCCCCGCGAGCGACTTGCCGGCAATTTCAAGCAGTTCCTCCTGCGAATGGAACCGGTTCGGGAAATAGACCCGCTCGGAAAGTTTTCTTTCGGCGATCATCTTCTCCACCGTCTTTTCATACCCGTTCGCGGCGACGCCGACGATGGCAAGGGAGTAATCGTGGTGCTCCGCGAGAAAGTCGAGCACATTCTCGATTCCCTGTCCGTCCCTCACAAGCCCCACGAAGAGGAGTTGCTTTGATGCCGCCATCACGTTCCCGCTGTCCGGCATTGGGAATCGGCGCATCCCCCACATCAACGTCTTGTGCCCAGGTTCGTCGCGCACCTCCCCACGATTCATCTTGCGGTTGATGGCGTCTGAAAGATAGTAGGTGAACGGAATGCGATTGTGATAGAATCGCTTCAGCCATTCGAACGCCCTGATCACGAGGCTCTTGTTCGGGAAGTAGTCGCCAATCCAATAGACATAGGACAGCCTACGAAGCATCTTCATCAGGGCCATGCCGAAGAAGCACACGGGGTGCCCGCCAAAGACAAGGGTCTTGCCCTTAGAGCCCTTCGCGAACTTAAGTATCTCGGTGGTGTTGTGCCAGAACCACAACCAGTAGTAGAGAAAGATGTTCTGCGACGACCGTAGGGCTCGCTCTTCCACCAGCTTGCCTTCATTGTATCGTCTGATGATCTGCTTTTGCTCCCCGAATCGCGGCAGAACATACATGAGGCACAACCGCCGCGTGTTCGCAATGAGATATTCGTCGACATGTCCGCAGAACTGGAGCGACGCCAGCGCGAACACCGACTCGTATCTGAATGTCGGGGTGTTTCTTTCCATGGAACCCCTCACAGGCGCGCGCTGCCGTCTGCCACGGCGGCACGGTACTCGGCAATCGTGCGCTGAAGCCCGTCCTCTAGGTCGATCGCAGGCGCCCAGCCAAGCGCCCGGATGAGCGAAGTGTCGCACAGCTTGCGCGGCGTACCGTCCGGCTTGGACGAATCCCAAGTGATTGCCGCTTCACAGCCAGAGGTGCGCTTTACGAGTTCCGCAAGCTCTCTGATGGAGATTTCGCGGCCAGAACCCACATTGACCAGATCCGGAGGATTCTCCATGTTCAGCACGAACAGACACGCTGCCGCCAGATCGTCCACGTGCAGGAACTCACGAAGAGGTGCGCCCGTTCCCCACAGCGGCACTGTGGCGTCGCCGTTTACGCGCGCCGTCTCGAACTTGCGGATCATCGTGGGAAGAACATGTCCGCCCACGACGTCGTAATTGTCTCCCGTGCCATACAGGTTTGTCGGCATGAGCGAATGGTAGGTCACGCCGCAGTCGCGCCGCAGGAATTCGCAGAGCTTCAATCCCGAAATCTTCGCGAGCGCATACCCTTCGTTGGTCTTCTCCAGCGCGCCAGTGAGAAGCGCATTTTCGGGGATCGGCTGCGGGGCCATGCGCGGGTAGATGCAGGTGGAACCGAGGAACAGCAGACGCTTCACGCCCGCCTTGTACGCGCCCCAGACGGTGTTGAGCGCGATCATCTCGTTTTCGTAGAGGAAGAGCGCGTTCGCGGCTGAGTTCGCGCCGATGCCTCCCACGCGCGCCGCCGCAATCACGGCGACATCGGGCTTTTCCGCTTCGTAAAAGGCTCGCACCGCAGCCGAATCGAGCAAGTCCAGCTCCTTGTGCGTGCGCGTCACGACGTTCGTGTAGCCCTGCTTGGCGAGCGCGCGGCACACGGCGCTCCCCACCATACCCCGGTGTCCGGCCACGTAGATTTTCTCAGATGCATTCACTTCAGCTTCAGCTCCTTCTCCGCCAGTTTGAGGTCGGCGTCCATCATCATCTTCACAAGCTCCTTGAACGTGACCTTCGGCGTCCATCCGAGCACCGTCCGGGCTTTCGTGGGATCGCCGAGCAGCTGATCCACCTCGCTGGGGCGCTCATAGCGGCTGTCATGCTTCACGTACTTCTCCCAGTCAAGCCCCACATAACCAAATGCCTCGGCGAGGAACTCCTTCACCGAATGCATTTCGCCCGTGGCGAGCACGTAGTCGTCGGGGGAATCCTGCTGGAGCATCCGCCACATGCCCTCCACGTAGTCGCCGGCAAAGCCCCAGTCGCGCCGGGCGTTCACGTTACCCATGAAAAGCTCCGACTGCAGCCCCAGCTTGATGCGGCTCACGGCGCGCGTGATCTTGCGCGTCACGAACGTCTCGCCGCGACGCGGCGACTCGTGGTTGAAGAGAATGCCGTTGGAGGCATGGAGGCCGTATGCCTCGCGATAGTTCTTCACGGCCCAGAACGAGTAGAGCTTCGCCACGCCATACGGCGAGCGCGGGTAGAACGGCGTCGTCTCCCGCTGGGGGATTTCCTGCACCTTGCCGTAGAGTTCGGATGTCGAGGCCTGGTAAAAGCGCGTCTTCACGCCCGTGAGGCGGATTGCCTCCAGGAGACGCATCGTGCCGAGCGCGTCCACGTCACCCGTGAACTCGGGCGAGTCGAACGACACGCGCACGTGGCTCTGCGCTGCGAGGTTGTATACCTCGTCAGGAGCGATCTCATGGACGATTCGCATGAGATTTGAACTGTCCGCCATGTCCCCATAGTGCAGGAACAGCCGCACGCCGTTCACATGCGGATCCTGGTAGAGATGGTCGATTCGCTGCGTGTTGAACGTGGAGCTGCGGCGGATGATGCCATGTACCTCATATCCCTTTTCAAGCAACAGCTCAGCCAGATACGAACCGTCCTGGCCAGTTATTCCTGTTATCAGCGCTTTTTTCATTGCTTTTATACCTTCTGCACGGTTGCCATTATAGCAAAATCAGGCGCTCTGCGTAAAGTCAATCGGTTCTTCCATCAAAGATCATTTCAGTATTTGGAGGAATTCTTCTGGTGCGACAGCATTGACAGGCGAGTTTCTGTAATCTCCAAGGTTTCGGGTCACGATGTAGTCGCATGAACGAGCGACCGCCGAGGCAGAAACGACGGCATCCTCAAAGTCGGCAAAATTCAGCAAGCGCGCGGCAACAATGACGGCCTTATCTGCTGGGGCAATGTCAAAGGTCGACAAAAGCCAGTCCAGTGCCTTTTCCGCCCCCGTCTTGTCAGTCCCTTTTCTTATAATATAAAATAGCGTTGTAATGGCATGTGCAGCGACAAGCCCCTCGCACAGTCCGGTTCTGACGGCATCGCACACTTTCGCCGATGGCAAGAAAAATGGCGCTCGTCGTTGCAAAACATCGACGAGAACGTTCAGATCAATCATGATCTTCACAAATACTTCTCCGCGACATGTTCACGATACATCTGCTCAACATCGATATCCGAAGGTATGATCCCTGCAACCTCACTTACTGAAGCCGGCACCTCATCCTCTCTGGAGAAAGTCTCCTTCAACCGGTTGAAATAGCGTACGACAAGTTCGGACAGCGAAATCTGCCTCTTTTTTGCGTATCTTTGCGCAAAGAGAAGCGTATCACCTGGCAATCTGATTGTCATTCTCGCATCGTTCATACAATTTTCCTCATTTGTGCGTACATTCTAGCACAAATTCCCCCGCTCAGTCAACCTTGTAAACTGGAAAGTTGAAAAAAAATCCGATGCGTGAAAGCTTCCATCTCAAAGATTATCAAACCGCCCCCTACGCAAAGAGTCTAACTCTTCCTCGACGTTCTGAGGTGTCTGCATCGCCGAACCAAAATAGGCATGGTTGCAGACCCGTAGCACTCCACCGGGCATGATGTCAAGTCCGCCAACACTACGCTCACCGGCTGTGCATCCAACCGAAAAACGTATGGCGTTTTCAAGTGCGACCTTGACGTCCAGCCCAAGTTCAACTCTGGCGCGTTCAATCGACGGCACGTAAACCGATGGTTTTTCACCGGCCTTCGGCATCCCCTTCACGATGATCTCGCTTTTGGAGCCAAGGGCATCGCGCACGGTTTCGGCGAGTTCGCGTATCGATACCGCGCGATCGGAACCAACGTTGTAGGGACGTCCGTTCTCGCCGCACTCGAGGATTGCAAAAAGCCATTCGACGAGGTCGTCGGCGTAGAGGTAGCTGCGGAGCGGCGTGCCGTCACCGTTTATGATTATGGGCTTCCCGTCAAGGCAGTTCTGGATGAAGTTTCCGATGGCGAAGTGAATGCCGCGATTGAGATGTGGACCGGTGAAAGCGAAGCAACGGGCGATCTTGACGTCAAATCCGGCATCGACTAGCAACCGCTCCACCGCCAGCTTCCCTTTGCCGTAGGCCGTTACCGGTTCACACGCATCATCCTCTCGCGCCGGTGTAATCCGTGGGCCATACACCGCGCCCGAGCTCGTGAAGAGGATCTTGCCGCAGCCAGCGGCCTTCGCGAAATCCGTCACATGCCGTGCGCCGTCCATGATCACGCTCGTCATTTCAGCATCCGAAAGCGTGGTAACGGCGCTTGTGGCTGCGTGAATAATTGCATCGAAATGGCCCTCGGGGAAAACAAAGTCGCGCACATCGCCAGCAGCAAATGAGACGCCTGATTGTTTTGCGAGGCGGGGGCAAGTTGCGGCAAAGCGATCGGGCGAGCGAGAAAGAATCACCCATTCGGCCTGCGCCCATGGCCATTCGGGATGTCGCAGCCGATAATCGAGCATCGACTTGCCGAAGAAGCCCGTGCCACCGGTGATGAAGAGGCGCTTTTGGCCGAGCGCAGCTCGGCCATCAAATCTATTATCTGAACCTACTGCGAGATTCATGCCATACCCCCAGCAGATTTGATGGCCGTGCTGCGCGATTCACCACCCCCAGCAGATTTGATGGCCGTGCTGCGCGATTCACCACCCCCAGCAGATTTGATGGCCGAGCTGTGCTCGGCCAATTTATGCGGCCCGTCGGGCTTCCAGTAGAGCGCAAGCCCTTCGCCGGCCTTGGCGATTTCGATAATCTCGGCATTAATATCAAGGCAGGCGCGACGGCCGAATTCCACCTCGTCGTTGCCTTGTGCAATCTCAAGGTAGCGCCCCTCGGCAAAAGGCGCCACATAGCGGCTCTCTGGCCGAAAGCGCCGATTGGGAATGCACGAGGGCAGAATGCGGATGAAGCGCGCATCGCTCCGCCGACAGAGCATATCGCGCACAGCCTGCTCTCCCTTTGAGATGAAGCCTGAGATGATGATGTAGCCTTGTAAAACTGCATTTTCAATACGCGCCAGCATCTTGGCCATTGCCGCTCCCTGCACTTGGCGCGAAATGCGCAGCGAAAGAAGCTTTTCCGCAGGATCAAGCAGGGCGAGGTTGCCCACGCCTTTCCAATAGTCGCCAGGATTGAGGCGCGGCATGAAAAGCGGCTCGATCACGCGAAGCGCACCTTCCACGCCATACATGAGCTCCCACTTCATCGGATTGTAGGCGATGTAGCGCTCGGTCGCATCGATCATCTCGCGCGAGAGCAGGATATAATCGTGGTAGCCCTGCTGCCATAGGCCAAACGCAGTTTGGCCATCAAATCTAGATGCTTTGCCTAATCCAAAATCGCCATCAAATCTAGATGCTTCATCACCTTCCGCTCGGCCATCAAATCTAGATGCTTTGCCTAATCCAAAATCGCCATCAATTCTAGATGCTTCATCACCTTCCGCTTGGCCATCAAATCTAGATGCTTTGCCAAATCCCAAGCCATTAGATTTGATGGCCAAACTATGTTTGGCCAACTTGGTAGTATAATTCTTGAACCGCCTGATTGCATTGCCAAGCACCTTCAGCGGCTCGGCGAGCCCCGGCAAGAGGGCGCAGTTGAAATGCACGTGGTCCGGCATCACCACGTAGCCGAAAAGCAGAATGCCGGGATTCAGGAGCGGTATCGCCTCAAGGGCCTCTTTCACCTTCTCGCCCAACGCTGAAAGCGCCACTACGCCATCCCGCGCTACGCCGAAAAGCGCCCTTCGCGGCGCGGTGGAAATGGTGATGAAAAGCGAAGCTCCCTTCGCATAATCCCAGCCCTTGTACCGCCGGTAGCGCTTTATCTCGCCGCTATTCGCCATTCACTTGCTTAGATTTGATGGCCAAACTATGTTTGGCCAACATCCACTTCGCCCGCTCCTCTTCCGGCAGGAACGGCGCCATGTTATCGAGAGGTTCCGAAACCATCGTGCCATCGGGCAGCCGCCGCGATGCCGCCTTGGGGCCAAGCACCTCAAACGGATCAAGCATGACTTCAACGACGACCGGCCCATTCACCGCGAATATTTCAGGCAGTTTTTCATCCAGCGCCTGATTGGTTGAAAGCCTGAAATACGGCAGGTCGTATGCAGTTGCCAGCTTCTCAAAGGATGGAAGCACGACCCCCGACCCGGCTTCGGAACCTACGAAGAACCCGCCGAAGAATGCCTTCTGCGTCGTCTTGATCGAGAGGTAGCCCCCGTTGTTGTAGATGAGGAGCGTGATGGGCAGACGATAGTTTTTCATCGTCTGCAACTCTTGGAGATTCATCTGGATAGAACCGTCGCCCTCGAAGCAGACAACGTGCCGATCGCCACCGGCAAACGCCGCACCAATCGCCGCAGGAAGGCCATATCCCATCGAGGCACAGGCCTCGTTGGAGAACATGCGCATTCCCTTGCGGATCGGAATCGCCTGGAACGTCGAGGTGTAGGCGATTCCATTCGACGTCACGACCGTCAACGGATCGGGCGCATGGCGCACCACTGCCTCGGGCAGAACATAGCTTGAAACGTAATCCGTTCGCTCCCGATGTTCTGAGAGGATCACGGGGAAACGAGCCTTCACCCCGCGACAGTACGAAAGCCATTCTTCATGCGGCGGCAATGACGGCAGGGCTACGTGCAGCGCTTCGAGGAAAGCACCGGCGTCTGAATGTATCTTGACGTCAGGGCGGAACGTCGGCTTTTCAAGCTCCGCCTCGTCAATGTCAATCATCACCTTCACCGCGTTGCAGGCCACGGTATCGTATGCATAGCCGCAGATGCGAATGCCCATCCTCGTACCCAGCACGATGAACAGATCGCTGTTCTGCATGATGAAGTTTGCGGGGCGCTCGCCAAGAATGCCTGGGCGGCCAAAGAAGAGCGGATGATCCGAGGGTATGAGGTCGATTCCGGAAATCGACGTCAGCACCGGAATGTTCAGTGATTCCGCCACTTCTAGAAACAGCTTCTCGGCTCGCGCATTACGCACCCCGGAACCGGCAATGATCGCCGGGCGCTTCGCCCTTCTCAGAAGCGCAACCATTTCATCAATCTGGCCCTCTGCCGGACTCACGATCGCAGCAAGCCTTGATGACCGAACTGCGTTCGGTCTATCACAGTCAATCTCCGCCGCCTGAATATCAAGCGGCACATCGATCCACACCGGCCCAGGCCGGCCGCTCTGGCAAAGCTCCCACGCCTCTGCCATGACCTCCGGTACATCCTCGACGCTCATCACCGTCTTCGCCATCTTCGTCATCGGCCGCGCGGCATCGACGATGTTGTATTCCTGGTCGCCGAGCTGCCGCAACTTCAGATGTGGACAAGAGGTTATCATCGTTGCCCGCTTGATCTGTCCGGATATCACGATCATCGGCACGGAGTCGAGCCATGCGCCCATCACGCCCGTCAATGCATTCGTGCCCCCCGGCCCCGTGGTGACGCTCACGACGCCCGGCATCCCAGACATCCTCGCATAGCCTTCAGCCGCCATTGCGCACGCCTGCTCGTGCAGGTTGCACACGTACTTGATGCGGGTTTCGCGCCCAAGCGCGTCGTTGAGGTGCATCGCGCCGCCGCCAGTCACAAGGAAAACATGCCTCACTCCTTTGTCGGCCAAGAACTTCCAGATGTAGTCAGCAACTCTCACTTCATCAACCTCTCTACACGTTCTACATGTTCTACACGGCTATTCTTATCACACGCCCTCAGCACGTTCTACACGGCTACACAAAACTTCCTGATCACGTCGATCATGTAGTCAATCTTCGCGTCGCCCATGCCGGGGTAGAGGCCGATCCAGAGCGAGGAGTTCATGATGGTGTCGGTGTTGGCAAGCGAGCCGGCCACGCGGTAGTCGATGTCCTCGCGCATCGTCTCGAAGCAGGGATGACGGATGATGTTGCCCGCAAAGAGGTTGCGCGTCTGGATGTTCGCCGACTCAAGGTGTTTCGCCAGGTCGTTACGCGTGAAGCCAGCGTCGGGTTTCACCGTCATCAGGAATCCGAACCACGACGGATCGCTCTCTTCGTACTTCTCAAAGAGGCGAAGCTGCGGTAAATCCTTCAACCCTTCATAGAGCCGCGCGAAGTTCGCCTTGCGCTTTTCCACGAACGACGGAAACTTCTCAAGCTGGGCGCATCCGACCGCCGCCTGGAGGTCGGTTGCCTTCAGGTTGTAGCCAAAATGCGAATAGACGTACTTGTGGTCGTAGCCGACAGGCAGCGTGCCAAACTGCTTCGTGAAGCGACAGCCGCAGGTGTTGTCCACGCCCGATTCGCACCAGCAGTCGCGTCCCCAGTCGCGGATGGAGAGCGCGATTTTCTTAAGGAGCGGATTGTCCGTATAGACAGCCCCGCCCTCGCCCATCGTCATGTGGTGCGGCGGATAGAAGCTCGACGTGCCGATGTCGCCCCATGTGCCGGTGAACTTGCCATCGTACTTCGAACCAAGCGCGTCGCAGTTGTCCTCGATGAGCCAGAGATTGTGCTTCTCGCAGAACGCCTTGACCGCCTTCACGTCGAACGGGTTGCCGAGCGTGTGCGCGAGCATCACGGCCTTCGTCTTCGGCGACCACGCCGCCTCCAGCTGCGAGGCGTCGATGTTCGCCGTGCCGAGCTCGACATCAACAAACACCGGCACGGCACCGTACTGCACGATCGGCGCGATGGTGGTGGGGAAGCCGGCCGCGACGGTGATCACCTCGTCACCACGCTTCACCTGGCGCTCGCCGAGAAGCGGGGAAGTCAGCGTCATGAACGCAAGGAGGTTTGCCGACGAGCCGGAGTTCACGAGCAGGGCGAAGCGGACGCCGAGGTAGGCGGCGAGGCCCTTCTCGAAGTCGCGCGACCAGTGTCCGTAGGTGAGCCAGAACTCGAGCGAGGCGTCGACGAGGTTCTGCATCTCGCGCTCGTCGAAGACACGCCCCGCGTAGTTCACGCGCGACTTGCCGGGCATGAACGGCTCGGCTGCCTTCACGCCATGCACGAGGCGGAAGTACTCCGCCGTCTTTTCAAGAATTTCCTTTTTCAATTCTTCTGCTGTCATGTTTCTTTTCCGTCTTTTGTTTTAACACAGAGACACAGAGGCCCGGAGGCACAGAGGTGTATAAGGTGTCTGGTGTATTAATTGACTACTCGTCGATAGCCAGCGACTAACGTTTCCTTTCCGAAATTTATCAGCAACCCAAGATGCAGACCAAGAAGCCGAAGGTATGTAAGGGTCTGTACTACGTAGATTGGATTGTCCTTCTCCGTCGCCTTACATTCTACGACAATGCGGTCCTCTACAAATATGTCTATGCGAAGTGGATCACCGACTACAACACCCTTGTATTTAACCGGGACAATCACCTCTTTCGCCACCTTGAGACCGCGAGTTCTCAACTCATAGACAAGCGCATCCTGATAGACTGATTCCAGCAACCCAGGCCCGCCAAGCGTGCGATGAACCATTATCGCCGCATCCAGAACTATCTTGCTGATCTCATTCTCATCCATACTCTGCGCCTCTGTGTCTCCGTACCTCTGTGTTAAAAATAGCAATATGTCTCTATCTGTTCTTTGGTTATTACCATGGGATTGTGGCCATCGGCAACGGCGGCGTACCACTGGACGGTGTTCTTCACGGTCTCCTCGAAACCCCACCTCGGCTTCCAGCCAAGCACCTTCCTCGCCTTGCGGATATCGAGATTCAAGAGCCCCGCCTCATGGACGGCATGCGGATCGGATTTATCCACCCATGCGCCCTTGCGCCACTTGAGCATTTCCTCCACCAGCTCCTTCACCGTGCGATTCGCCTTGGGATCCGGACCGAAGTTGAACCCGCCGCAAACCTCGTCGAACCGCTCGCGCTTCGCAAGCGCCGCACCGAGAGTGAGATACCCGCCAAGCGGCTCGAGCACATGCTGCCACGGACGCGTCGAGACTTTGTTCCGCACGGGAATCGCCTCGCCCTTCGCAAGCGCACGCATGGCATCGGGTACGATGCGATCCTTCGCCCAGTCGCCGCCGCCGATTACGTTGCCCGCCCGCGCGCTCGCCACCCATACCGGCGAAGTCGGCGTGCCGAAGAAGGAGCGGCGATACGAGGAAATCACGATCTCGCACGCGCCCTTCGACGCGCTGTAGGGATCGTGGCCGCCAAAGGGATCTGTTTCCCGGAACGGGCGGCCCTTCTCATTATTCTCATAGACCTTATCGGTGGTGATGCACACCACAGAGATTTGATGGCCGAACGGTGTTCGGCCATTACGGCCAATCCGCCTCGCCGCCTCCAGCACGTTGACCGTGCCCATCACATTCGTTTCGAAGGTCTCCGCCGGCTTCTCATACGAGAGCCTCACGAGCGGCTGCGCCGCGAGATGGAAAACGAAATCGGGCTTCACGCGGCGCATCGTGCGCACGAGCAAATCGAGATCGCACACATCGCCGATCGTATGGGATGTGATTCGCTTCGCGAGCTTCAGCTGGTTGAAGAGGCTCGGCCGCGTGGGCGGTTCAAGGGCGAAACCATACACCTCCGCGCCGAGCGCGAGCAGCCACTCGCACAGCCACGAGCCCTTGAAGCCCGTATGCCCCGTAACGAGAACCCTCTTGTTTTTATAGAAGCTTTTCATGCCGTCTTCTCTTTTCAACACAGAGACGCAGAGTCTCAGAGTCTAATCGCCTCCTCTGTGTCTCTGTGCCTCTGTGTTAAAACAAATCATTTCCAGCACCGCGTCCAAGGGGCGTTTCCGCTTTTCCACAGTTCGTTCAGCAACTGGTACTCGCGGCTCGTGTCCATGCACTGCCAGAATCCCTCGTGGCGGTAGATCGTCATCTCGCCCGCCTCTGCCGCCTTCTGCATCGGGTCGCGCTCGAAGAACATCTGCGGATCGTCCGTGAGGAATTTCTTCAGGAAGCCGCGCGACACCACCATGAACCCGCCGTTGATGTATCCCTGCGCGACGGCCGGCTTTTCCTCGAACCGGACGATCCGATCGCCTTCCGTCACCATCTCGCCGAAACGAGCCGCCGGATGCACGGCCGAGACCGTGATTTCGCGCCCAGCGGCACAATGCGTTTTCAGGAGCTCGGCGATATCAACGTCCGCCACGCCATCGCCGTAGGTGAGGAAGAACTCGCGGTCGGTCGGCTTCAGGTACTTCGCCGCCTGAAAGACGCGCCCCCCCGTGCCGGTCTCAAGGCCAGTACCCGCCAGCGTGACCTCCCAGTCCCCTTCCGGCACCTTCTCGTGGAACTTGATCTTCGGAGAATGGCCGAGCGTGATCGTGGCATCGCTTGTGCGCAAGTGGTAGTTCATGAAGTAATCCACGAACACCTCGCGCTTGTAGCCGAGACAGAGAATGAAGCGTTTGCAGCCGAACGCCGCATAGCTCTTCATGATGTGCCAGAGAATCGGCTGCTCGCCAATCGGCACCATCGGCTTTGGCAGCAGCTCCGTCACGTCGCGCAGACGCGTCCCCTTGCCGCCGCAGAGGATCATCACGGGCGGCATCGCCCCGGAAATCTTCTTGTTTGTCGCTTTCATCGGTCAATAGTATAGCAAAAATCGCAGAAGGAACACCAAGAATGTTCGCAAAACAAAGATGCCCGCAAATGGCAAATGCAACTAGGCATTTGCGGCACCTGCGGACACCTGGGACCTGCGGACGACGAGCGTCCCGATCCAGCAAGCGGGGGCGAACGCCCCGCCAAACGCTACTTCACGATCTTGCGGCCGCGCACGCCCGCCGCCGTCGCGGCGTTCGCCTTGGCCTTCTCGTGCGGACGCAGCGAGCGCACGGCCGCGCCGGCCTGCCACATCTCTCCGTCGTGCATGTCCTGCAGCTTGGCCGCCATGAACTCCTTGTAGTCGGGACGGCCCGTGTCGCGAATCACTTCTTTCGCCTCCTTCATCGTCTTCACGCTCGCGTAGAGCTTCTTGAAGACGGGCTCGACGGCCTTGCGGAAGATCGGACGCCACTTGAGCGCACCGTGCTGCGCGGTCTGCGAGCAGTTGGAGTACATCCAGTCCATGCCGTTCTCGTCCACGAGGCGGATGAGCGACTGCGTGAGCTCCTCGCACGTCTCGTTGAACGCCTCGCTCGGGCTGTGTCCGTTCGCGCGGAGAGTGTAGAACTGCGCCTCCATCACGCCGCACAGGGCGCCCATGAGGATGCCGCGCTCGCCCACGAGGTCGCTCGTGACCTCGCGCTCGAACGTGGTGGGGAAGAGGTAGCCGGAACCGACCGCGATGCCGATCGCGATCGTGAGCTCGCGCGTCTTCGCCTCGTCCGCGCCGTTCGGCTCGTAGGCGTAGGAGCTGTTGATGCCCGCGCCGGAGAGGAAGTTGCGGCGCACGGACGTGCCCGAGCCCTTCGGGGCCACCATGACGAGCATCACGCCCTTCTGCGGCTTGATGCCCGTGAGCTTGTTGTAGACGTAGCCGAAACCGTGCGAGAAGTAGAGCGCCTTGCCGGGCGTGACGTACTTCTCGATCGCCTTCCAGATGACGGGCTGCGAGGCGTCGGACGTGAGCATCATGATCACGTCGCCCTTCGCGGCGGCCTCTTCGATGGAGAAGAGCGTCTTGCCCGGCACCCAGCCGTCCTTGATCGCGCGCTTCCAGCTCGAATTGGGCTTCGTCGACTTGCGCTGGCCGACGATCACGTTGATGCCGTTGTCCCGCATGTTGAGGGCCTGGCCCGGACCCTGGATGCCGTATCCCAGCACCGCGATGGTCTTGCCCTTGAGGACCTTCTGGGCCTTCTTGAGCGGGAACTCCTTGCGCGTTACGATCTTTTCGACGACGTTGCCGAACTTGATGTCCATCTTTCTTTACTCCTTTTTTCTCCGCTGTGGCGGAATGAGGTGTTAGTATAGCACAACGCAGGAACGAGTTCAAGCGCTCTTGTCCCGCGAAAACAGGTGCTCCAGCTCCTCCAGCGACTTGCCCTTCGTCTCGGGGATGAAGCAGGCCGTGACGAAGTAGAGCACGCCGTTGACGGCGAAGAAGAAGAACATCGACGACCAGCCCCACGCGGCCACCCACGGGCGGAACCACGAGGCGAGCCCCCACGCGACAAGCTGGTTCATGAAGAGGGCGATCGCCATGCCGTTCGCGCGGATGCGCTTCGGCATGAGCTCGGACAACACGAGCCACACGCAGAGCCCCGGCCCCAAGGCGTAGAACACCTGCATGAAGAAGAACGCAAACATGGTCAGCAGCCCGGTGAAGTTGTTCGCCTGCACGCCGAAGCGCTCGATCGCCAGGAACACGCTCCCGATGGCCGCCAGCCCGATCGTCATGCCGCCCGTGCCCACCTTCAGGAGCCAGGTGCGCCCCTTGCGGTCCACGAGCGCCGCCGCCGCGACCGTCACGAGCATGTTCGTGAGCTTCACCGCAAGCTGCCCCCAGTTCGCGTAGATGCCCTCGAAGCCCGCGCTGTGGAGAATCGTCACGAGATAGCTTGTGAACGAGCTCATGCCCGTCGTCTTGTTGAAGGTCAGCACAAGGCACGCCAGCAGGAACGGGATTACATAGCGCCGCTGGAGGAGGTTTCCGGAAGTTCCGGATATTCCGGATATTCCGGATGTTCCGGATGTTCCGGATGTTCCGGAAGCTCCGGATTTTCTCTCCAGCCACACCGGGCTCTCCGGCAACCGCAGGCTTCCCACGAACAGCACCGCCACCGGCAGCATCGTCCACCAGAAGTTCGCGCGCCAGGCGGCGGCCATGCCGGTCGGCCCCAGGCCCTTCGCGTCCGACGCGCCGTAGTACGTCGCCACCAGGCACCCCGCACCGGCGGCGATCACAAGCCCCAGCCCCAGAAAGAACTGGAACACGCCCGTGCCACGCCCGCGCACGGCGGGCGGCAGCGTCTCCGTGAGGTACATCGGCATCACCACGGCCATATAGCCGGCGCTCATGCCCTGCAGGACGCGTCCGGCGAAGAGAAGCGGGAAGCAGTCAAGCGACAGGCAGACGATCGGGATGGCCGCAAGGAACATCGCCGCCGACGCGACGATCATCGTCTTGCGCCCGAAAAACTCGCACAGCCAGCCGGCGGTGATGGACGAGAACAGCCCGCCGAGCAGCACGGCCCCGACCACCTGGCTGATCTGCGCCTCCGAGTACACGCCCAACGCCTTCATGTACGGCTCGGCAGCGGCGATCACGCCGAAATCGACGCCGTAGAGGAATCCGCCGAGGCCAGCGATTGTCAAGATGAGTTTCATGATGCCCCTCCCAATTGTCCTGCTGGTTCATGGTACTCGGCGCGGATCACCGCGTCGGCCTTCGTGCGCACCTCGTTCAGCACGCCCGTCTTCACGCGGTGCCAGAGTTTCAGGTCGTCGAGGTCGGCCACCGTCACGCCGTGCCCCCAGTCGTCGTAGAACGGATCGACGTTGCGCGGCACGCCGAGGTCCACGAAGAGGACGTTGCGGTCCGCCACCGCCGCGCGCATCTCCGGCGTCACGACGGGCGTGGCGGAATCCACGGCGGTCAGCACGATGTCGGCCTCGGCGAGGGCGGACGCGAGGTCGGTCAGCTGCACGACGCGCGGGAAGTCCGGCTTGTGCACGTGGTAGGCCCACGTCACCTGCGCACCCGTGCGCACGAGCGCCTCCACGGCGCCGGTCCCCACCATGCCCGTGCCCACCACGACCACGCGCGTGTTCGCGTCGAGTCCGCCGTGCACGCTGAGGTAGCGCACCGCGACCTGGTCGATCTCCGCCACGCGCAGCATCCCCTCCACCGCGTGGCGCACGGCCTTCGACACGCGCATCGTCTCGGCGCCGAGCGTGCGGACGGCAGGCCCGCTCCAGCCGTTCGCCTCCGCCTCGTCGAACGCGTCCTTCACCTGCGAGACGATGTGGAACTCCCCCAGCAGGGACGACTCAAGCCCCGACGTGACGCGCACGAGATGGCGGAACGCCTCGTAGCCGCGCAGGCAGAAATACTCCTCGTCGCGCAGGCGGTCGAGCGCGGTGAGTCGCTTCAGGACGTCCACCACCTCCGGCTCCGGCGACGCCACGACGGCGATTTCCACGCGGTTGCACGTGTTGAGGACCACGAACTCCCGTACACCGCGCACGCGCGTGATGAGACGTCCCACCGCGGCGCGCCTCTCCGCCGGCAGGTGGAACGGCGCGCGCTTGCGGGAGGGCAGGAGCGCGTCCGACGTGCCGAGCACGACGAGCTCGAGGTTCTTGCGCTCGTGCAGAAGCGCGGCGATCTCGTTGCGCAGGTCGCGCGCCGCCGTGCAACTCAGTCCGCTCGTGGACACCGCCACCTGCATGTCGCCCGACCGCGCGATCGCCGGCGTCGTGAAGTCGCCGTCGGACCAGTTGCCATCCGCGCAGCAGCACGGCACGCGCGCGGCGCGCGCCTCGTCGAGGATGGCCCGGTTGAGGTGCTTGTCGTCCGTGCAGGCGAACACGAGGAGATGCCCCGCCACGTCCCCCGCGCGGAACGGACGCTTCGTCCAGCGGATGCGCCCCTCCGCGGCAAGGCCGGAAAGCTCCGACACGGCGTCCGGACACACCAGCTCCACTGCGGCCCCGGCCTCGAGCAGCTGGCGCACCTTCCTGCGCCCGACCTGCCCGCCGCCCACAACGAGCACCACCCCGCCGTCAACAATCAAGTTGACGGGGAACGTCTTCCTTATAGGACGGCCTTCGCGGTACATCGCTCTTGCACGGAAACGGCGGGAACCCCTGCGCTAGTCGCGGCTACGGCCCATGATGCGGAGGAGGTAGATGAAGAGGTTGATGAAGTCGAGGTAGAGCTCGAGCGCCCCCATGAGCCCCACCTTGTGGCGCGTCGCGGCGTCCATCTCGCCCCCCTGCTGGGCGAGCAGCTTGATCTTCTGTGCGTCCCACATCGTGAGGCCGCTGAAGATCAGCACGCCGGCGAAGGAGACGATCCAGTCGAACCCGGAACTGTGGAAGAACATGTTGACGACAACCGCCACGACGAGGCCCCACAGCGCCATGCCGCAGATCGACCCGATCTGCGAGAGGTCGGACTTCGTCACCGTGCCGAACACGGCGAGGCCGCCGAACATCGCCGCCGTGATGAAGAACACGCGCTGCACAAGCGCGATCTGGTAGGCGATGAACACGACGGACAGCGTCAGTCCGTTAAGCGCCGCGTATCCCACGAACATCAGGCACGCCGCGAAGACGGACAATTTGCGGATCGAGGCGGAGAGAATCCATACCATCGCAAGCTCGGCGATGATGCACACCCACATGCCGGGACCGAGCAGCACCTTCTTCCAGAGTCCGCTGGCCGCAGTGTACCACGCGACGAGGCCCGACAGCGCGAGTCCCGCGCACATCCACCCGTAGGCGAGCTTGAACACGGCCGCGAGACGCGCCTGGCGCACGCCCGTCTCGTATGCGGGCTTCTCGAACTGGCTTTCATAATCCGTCATGTCTTGGATCCTTTCTCTTTAGGGTTAGGGCGAAAATTCTAGCACATCTCCCCCGCCGAGGCAAGGCGCGCCCGACCTACTTCGTCTCGGGGACGCCCTGGGTCTTCTTGTCGGTGCGCACGCGCACGGTCTTCGGGAGAGACGCCACCACCGCGCCGTCCGTCACCGTCGCGCCGCCGAGTCCGAGTATCTTGAGCTTGGGCAGCCGGGCAGCGAACGCCACGCTCACCGGGTTCTTCGCGCCGTAGAGGTCGACCGTCTCGAGAAGCGGCAGCGCCGCCAGCACGTCCGTGTTGACGTAGCGGCTGCCGGGCAGCTCGAGCTTCTTCAGTTTCTTGTTGCCAGACAGGAACGCAAGGTCGCCCACGGCGGTGGACAGCGAACCGCCGTCCATGTTCCAGAGGCGCAGGTACGTGAGGTTGGGGAGCGAGCCGATCGGCGTGAGGTCGGGGATCTTCTCGGCGAAAATCTTCACCTCCTCCGCCTGCGGCACCTGCTTCATCCACTCGATGGACGTCATCTTCGTGAGCCCGCCGTGGAACTTTTTCACCTGCTTGAGCGTGCCGAGCGACGCGTAGCCGGCAGGCGGCAGCTTGGCGGCATAGAAATTCACGCGGTCAAGCTTGGGACAGGAGGCCAGCGGGGAGAAGTCGGTGAGCTCGGCGCCATAGAAGTCGATGTCCTCCAGTTCCGACATTCCCGCAAGCGGCGAGAGGTCGGCGATCTCAGAGTACGTGAAATCGGCGGAACGGACCTTGCGCAATCCGGCGAGAGGGGCGATGTTCAGCTTCTTCACGCCCTTGACGGCCAGCTTGGTCACGTTCGAAAGAAGCGCGAACGGCGCGAGCGTGGTGAGCTGCGTGTCGGACACGCTCACCTCCGTCGCCCCCGGGAACTGGGCAATCGCCGCTGCCACGGTAGCGTCGTCAACCTTGTTGAAATAAAGGCGGATGTTGCCCAAGGAGGTCTCGCCCGCGGCGATCTTCTGCTTCACGGCGGCGATCTGCTCGGGCGTGGCAGGCTTCGAAAAGCGCAACGAGCCGTACTTGAATTCGGGTTCGGCTGTGTCCGCAGCCGTCGTGCGGGCCTTCGCGAACGCTTCGAGCTCCGCAGAGACGGCCGGTGCCGCCACGGGAGGCGGCTGGACGGCCGGCGGCTGGGCGACGGGCTGCTGGACCGCGGCCGGAGGCTGGGCGACGGGCTGCTGCACCGCGACGGGCTGCTGGACGACGGCCGGCTGCTGGACCACAACCGATTGCTGTACCACGACAGGCTGCTGCACCACGACGGGTTGCTGCACCACGACGGCGGGCGGAGGTGGCGGAGGTGGCGGCTGCGTGACGGCAACGGCGATGGTCGTGGCCGTGCCAAGTACGTCCATCGCCTTCGTGAATCCCTCCGGATCCGAAGAACAGCCCGCGCAGAGAAGCGCAGCGCATCCCATTGCGACGAACGGGTTTCCCGACTGGATGTTTCTTGCTATCATGTTGTGCCTTCCTTTCTTTGTCATTCCGCTACGCGGTTACGATTGAACGTGAAGAAAAACGAAACGAGCATCAGGCAACCGGCAAGCGCATAGACGCCGCCCATGAGTGCGAAGCCGGTCTCGAACCCACGCACGCCACTCGCCTCGGAAAGTTTTCCGATCAGCAGACCCGAAAGGCCGCCGAAGAAGAACGCAATCATGTTCAGGAGCCCCACCGCCGTCGAACGGTATTTCGGCGCGATCACGTCAAAGAGCGAGGCGTGCGTGTTCACCTCGAAGAAACCGCGGAACACGCCGTATGCCGCCACCGCGATCCACGTCGAGACCAGTCCCGGCGCGAAGGCGAACCACACGAGCATCGGTGCCCCGAGGAACAACGACAGGCTCTGGAAGAGTAGTCGGAAACGGGGATGATTCTTCACCAGGGCATCCGTCACGAAACCGCCCGCGAGAATCGCCGCGAACGCGCAGATGTGGTGGTAGAGCATCGTGCCGTTGCCCGCCGTAGCCACGGCGGACTCGCCCAGCTCCGCCGCGAACTTCTGCGCCACGAACTTCGGCGCCCAGAAGAGATAGGCGTTGTTCACGAAAACGATCGCGATGAAACCGCTCGTGGCGAGCAGCGCGGATGGATTGCAGAAGTAGGCTTTCACGCTTTCCAGCAGCGGCGGCTTGGGATTCCCGGATTTTCCGGAGTTTCCGGATTCTCCGGAGTTTCCGGAATCCCTCAAGCAAAAGACAAAGGCAATCCCCAGGAAAAATCCGAGCGCGCCGAAAATCACGAATACCGGCCGCCAGTAGCCGAGCGCACCGAAATGCTCAGCCACCCACGCACTCCCCTTCAACCCGCTCAGCATCCACGCCACAAGCGCACCGCTCGTCATGAGGCCGATGTAGAGCGCGGCCTGGTGGATCGAGAGCGCCACGGACCGCGTCTCCTTGTGGTACACGGCGATGAGTGCGTATGCGCTCGGCGCGTAGAACGACTCGCCGCCGCCCGTCGCGATCGAGCGGAAGAACATCACGCACGCATACGAGCTGATCGCAAGCCCCAGCACCTGGAAGTTGCCGACGAAACCCATGCACACGGTCATGAGCGACCAGAAGATGAGCGATCCTGTGATGAGCCACTTGCGGCTGAAACGGTCGCCGCAGAATCCGGCGATAGTCGTCATCGCCGCCAGCGTCCAGGAAAGCGCCGTGTTGATCCAGCCGATCTGCACGTCAGTGAGGTGCAGTTCGTTCTGGATCGGTATCGTCAAAAGTCCAAAGAGCGCCCGGTCCGCCTGATGGAAGAAGAAGGCGAAGCTCAGCATCGCAATCAAAAACCACTTATAAGACTTGCCCATCAACTTACCTCCTCGCTTCGACTCTTGCTTCTTAATTGTTCACAAATCTCAATTGTGCACAAATGTCACAATTGCCACAAATGTAAATATGAAGAAATTGTCATTTGTGAACAATTTTGCCAATTGCGATTTGTGAACAATCCAATCAAAAATCAACGTCCTCCGGCATGTGCTGGGCGCTGCAGCCGGCATCCACCACGAGACGCTCGCCGCCGATGTTGCGCGCGGCGTCCGAGGCGAGGAACGCAACGGCCTCCGCGATGTCGCCGCCCGTCGCCTCGTGGCGGAGCGGACAGTTCAAGCGACGACGCGCCTTGATCTTCTCGTCGAGAACGTCCCAGCGTTCCGTGTAGATGTAGCCGGGCGCGACCTCGTTCACGCGGATGCCGAGCGGGCCGAGGTCGAGCGCGAGGGAGCGCACCATCGCGTCGATGCCGCCCTTCGACGTGCAGTACGCCGTGCGGTTGCGGATGGCGCGCATCGAGGTGTTGGAGCCGAGGAACACCACCACGCCCTTCTGGCGCGTAGCGGGGTTCGGCTCCTGTTTCAGGAAGAAGCGGTTGCATGCCGCCTGCGTCACCTGGAAGCCGCCGAGGAGATTCACCTTGAAGACATCGAGCATCTGCGCGGTCGTCATCTCCAGCGGGCTGCCGTGTCCGAGGCCCTGGTTTGCGGCGTTGTTCACGAGGACGTCCAGACGCCCCGCCTTCTCGGCGATCACGTCGAAGAGGTGCGACACCTGCGCGGCGTCGGAGACGTCGCACGGCACGGCCGTGAAGTCCCCGATGTTGCGCGCGCGCAGGATCTGCTCGCCCTTCGCGGTGGAGGCGGCGCAGGAGCCGCACATGAACACCTGCGCGCCCTCGCGGACGAACAGGTCCGTAATCTCGATGCCCGTGTTGCGGTTGCCACCGGTCACGAGCACGACCTTGCCATCAAAGCGCCCCATCTTCCGCACTCCTTCCGTTTCTGGTTACTTGCAGAGCGTGCCGCCGCGCAGGATCACCGGGCCGATCAGGCCGGACGGCAGGAGGTCGTCCTCCTTTGACCAGTGACGCCACGTGGTGAACGTGTGGCGGCCGGTGGGCGAGGTCTTGCCCTCCTTGACCCACTGCGGAATCTCCCTCACGCCGAACTCCTTCACGCCGCGGCGCGGAACGCCGTTCCAGGCGCAGTCGTCCGCGTAGAGCCGGTCGTCGCCGATGATGCGGTTGGGCCAGAGGTTCGTGACCTTGATCTCAAGGTCGATAGCT
>Ga0310695_10000465_pt1 | contig 105521 bp, 94 predicted proteins | sample RumenRJG_04DNA_FD_203882 | JGI IMG/M metagenome (GOLD analysis project Ga0310695, IMG submission 203882) | Bovine rumen microbial communities from Lethbridge, Alberta, Canada - RJG_04 (v2) (version 2) | ecosystem: Host-associated > Mammals > Digestive system > Stomach > Rumen | place: Canada...
GCGCGAAGTTGCTTGTACGCCTCTGATTGAACTGCTTCGCTTCGCTAATCTTGTAGCGTGAACCCTCTTTCTTCCACTCGTCAATCTTTCCGCAAGCGTACTTACCGGCTTTCGCTACGTAGTTATCCGGATGTTTCTCCAGATATAACTCATAACTCTTGGCAGCATCTTTGTACTTGCCTTGGTATTGGAGCACCTGACCTGCATGAAGAAAGATTGTGGAATCCTGCAAATGATATTTGCATCGCAGCGCACTCTGGTAAGCGTTAGCTGCACGGGGATTATTAAGAATTCGGTAACACTCGCCTTGACGATATGCTACATAACCTTTCAACTGACGATCTTTCTTGGCGCTCAGTCGTCCGTAACATTGTTTGTAGATATCTGCTGCGGTGTAATACTCACCGATGGCGAATTTCTTATCTGCCCGTTTGATACGTTGCTGCACGCTACATCCGGACAACACCACAGCCATCATCCCCACCGCACAAAGGAATAATATGTTTCTTCTATTTTTCAATCGTTCAATATTTTCATTCGTCAATAAATCGTACCTCGTCAATCGTCCAATCGTCAATTTAGTTCGTGAACAATGAGTCCGCTCCGCAACTTCGGCTCAAACCAAGTGGTCTTCGGCGGCATAATATTCCCGCTATCTGCGATGTCGATGATCTGTTGCATCGTAACTGGGTAGAGTGCTAACGCCATTTTCATTTCGCCGCTATCTACTCTCCGCTGCAACTCGCCCAATCCGCGAATACCGCCCACGAAATCTATCCGTTTGTCCGACCTGAGGTCCTTAATACCCAATATCTTATCCAAAATCAAGTTGCTGGAGATCGTCACATCGAGTACCCCGATAGGATCCGCATCGTTATATCGTCCTTCTTTAGCCGTCAGTGAGTACCATTTCCCGCCCATATACAGACTGAAATTATGCAACCCTTTCGGCTTTACCTCAGAGAAGTCATTCGTGCCGTTCGACGTCTCGTGATCACGTGATCTCGTGATCTCGGAAACCTCAAAATCTGCTCCAAGGGCTTTCAAAAACTCTTCCTCCGTCAATCCGTTCAGATCCGTTACCACGCGGTTGTAATCGATGATATTCAACTGATCATCTGGGAAACAAACCGCCATAAAGAACTCATATTCGGGTCTCTCTCCCTCCCTTGTAGGGAGGGCAGGGGAGAGGTTTTTCTTCTCTTCTCCAACTCTGGCAGCGGCAGCACTTCTGTGGTGTCCGTCCGCAATATACATCGCCGGTATCTCAGCAAAGATCTCCGTGATTAGGTCGATGGTCTTCTTGTCGTTGATGACCCAGAACGTGTGACGGAATCCTTCCGGAGCTGCTACGAAATCATATTCTGGCGTACCCTTTGTCACTTCTGCAACGATCGCATCCAAATCGTCCCTGTGCGGATAAGCAAAGAATACCGGCTCCATGTTAGCATTCAATGTCCGAACATGCTTCATCCGGTCTTCCTCTTTGTCGCGACGCGTCAACTCATGTTTCTTGATTCGTCCCTCCAAGTAATCATCCACCCACGCGCCGACTACCAAACCATACTGAGTCTTGACAGTTCCTTTTAACTTTTTACTTTCAGCCTCAGGACTGCTCTCAACTCTCAACTCTCCACTCTCAACTATACTTTGTGCATAAACATAATAATGCTCCTCCTGATCTTGCTCTAACCAGCCTTTCAACCGAAAACGCTTGTATTGCTGCAATGCCTCATTATAGACGCGAGGGTCATGTTCGTCTGTTCCTTCCGGAAAATTGATCTCCGGCTTGATGATGTGATACAGACTCATCTCATTACCCATCGCTTCTGCACGTGCCTCTTCACTATTGAGTACATCATACGGACGGCTACTCACTTTTTCCACCAACTCTTTCGGCGGACGGATTCCCTTAAAAGGTTTGATTTTCATAAAATCATTTACGATTTTGTCATTTATATTTATTTGTTCAAATTAGCCAAATGGTACATAAATGGTACATGGTAAATGAACAAATGGTACATTATGCCTTCTTCTCAATAGAAGGCGCACCGCCCATCTTGCAGGTTCCGTTGAACAATGCACCCGGTTCTACGATCAGCGTCTTGGTATGTACATCGCCGTTGATCTTGCCGTTTGCGCGAAGACTCAACTGTTGTGCACAGGTGATCTTGCCTTCCATCAGACCTAATATCTCTGCGTTCGTGCATACAACCGTTCCTTTGATGCGACCGGCCTCGCCGATAACTACCTTACCGTTGCAATTCAGATCGCCCTCTATCAGACCATCGATACGAAAATCGCTATCTGCTGTAATGTTTCCCACAATCTTACTTCCTGCGGTCAATGCGTTGAACATCATGCCGCTTTGTTGTTTGTCATTTGCCATAATTCCTATGTTTTTAGTATTAATTCCTTATTTTTTTTTGTGCGTCTTTTTGTGCGTCTTTTTGTGCGTTCCTAGTATATACGCACGCGTGCATTTTTAATATTCGCACGCATCATTTTATATATTCTCACGCGTGCATTTTTATCCCTTCTTTCGCGCACGCACATAATTCGGCTGCAAAGATACAAAAAAAAAATGACATATGCAAATTTGTATGCCTTTTTTCTAAAATTATCCCGAAACTCCTCCCTGAATATCCCTTGTATTTCACATTCTTCCAACACAGGATTAACACAGGATTAACACAGCATTAACACAAGATATTCGGAATGTCACAAATGCGTAACCGAAAAACCACCGCAAAACCCAAACATCAAAAATTATCGCGCAAAAACTTGTGTATGTCAGATTTTTATTGTACTTTTGCACCCGAATTGGCTGAATCCGAACACACACATTAATCAGACATATCTATGTATATCATGCTTATTGCGGCATTGTTGCCGGCCTTGTTACTCTTTCTTTACATCTGGAAAAAAGATGCTCAACCGGAGCCGTTCAAATGGCTCTTCCGAGCCTTGCTTGCGGGTGTAATCATCTGTATTCCTGTTGCTTGCGTGGAGAATGTTATCCTTCATTGGCTCTTCGTCGGGGGTGAACCAACTACGCTCTTCGGTACGACCATTGAAGCCTTTTGCGTGGCTGCTATTCCGGAAGAAACTGCCAAACTGATAGCCTTATGGCTCGTCTTGCGCAAAAACCCTTATTTTGATGAGCATTTCGATGCCATCGTGTATGCCGTTTGTGTCGGACTCGGCTTTGCGGCAATTGAGAATGTGGCATATGTATTCTCTAGCGGAGAAGGGTGGGCTACGGTAGCTATTATGCGTGCTTTGCTCGCTGTTCCGGGACATTATGCATTTGCTATCCTAATGGGGTATTATTATGCCATCTATCATTTCGTTGATCATTCTTCACAAACGGCTCTCAAGGTCCTGCTCATACCCATCTTGGCGCATGGAGTCTATGACGCCTTGGCGATGAGCGGATCCGTTGATCCGGTTGCCGGTGGAATATGTTTCTCTGCGCTCATTTATTTCTGTATTAAACTGCAGAAAGCTGCTAAAATGAAAGTAAACGAACTCATAGCGCACTAAAAATAGATAAATATACTTCAAAAATGGCATACTCTCTTGTGTATGTCATTTTTTTTTTGTACCTTTGCAGCCGCAAAGGTTTTGAACGATGAAAACAATACTATTAACTATTGGTTTTTTGGCGGTAGCAATGCTGTTACTCTGTGTTGGAGTTATTCTGCGTAAGGATCATTCTTTCCGCTCCCAGCATATTCATCAGAACGAGCGCCTAAAAAAGGATAATATCCATTGTGCGAAGACCATGGACAAAGAGGCCGAACGGAAAGCTGCACGGAAACTAGACCTCTCCGGCCTCTAACCTCTAACGGCCTATTCCTGCCTATGAAGGCCTATAGCGGCCTATAAAATCGAAATCAATTAAAACAATTTAAATATGAACAACATTCAAACATTAATCAATTCTGTTTTGGCAGCATGTGTGGTTGCCTTGTTTATTCTTTTCTTTGTCAGCAAACCCAAGTCATCGAATCCGGTTACGCAAGAGGTACAAGCGCAGGGTGAGTTGATGCCCATCGCAATCATCAACACCGATTCGATCCTCAAGCATTACACCTTGGCGGTTGAAGCTTCGGAAAAACTGATGAACCGCTACGAGGAATCTACCGTAAAACTGGATACCAAGGCTAAATCGCTCCAGAAAGAGTACGACACTTTCCAACGCGACGTGATGGATTTTCAACGTAAAGTGGAGGCTAACGCTTTCCTTAGTCGTGAGCGTGCCGAGAGCGAGCAATCCAAATTGCAGAGGAAAGAGCAGCAACTCATGGCAAAACAGCAAGAACTGGAGAATCTCCGCCAGAAACTGAGCGCTGACTTCATGGCAGAGCAGAACGAGTTGACACAACAACTTCAGGATTCCGTGCAACAATATCTCCGCGAGTACAATGCGGATGGTCACTATCATCTCGTCCTTAACGATGCCGTACTCATGAATAAAGTAGCCGGCTATGACATCACTAACCAAGTGATCGAAGCCCTCAACGCACGTTATAAGAAGTAATTGAAAACGGAAAATTGAAAGGAGGAAAGACGATGAATACAAATCAATCAAAATATCTTCAGAAATGGGGACTTGTTCTCCTTTCATTTTTCATCTTTCACCTTTCACCTTCCTATGCTCAACGTATTCCGCAGGCGTTGGAGTACACGGAGATCTATGATTTCTTGGAGGAACTGACTACCGATGGAATCATCCATTCCAATGCTGCCATCAAACCCTATACACGCGATGCTATCGCACGTATGTTAGCAGAGGCACAGACCAAGGACTCGCTCCTCAATCGTCGGCAACGCGATGATCTGCAGTTCTATATGCAGGATTACGCGTTGGAACTCGATACGCTGCCCACGTATTATTCCTATGGGCATCGTCATGTCACGCAATGGAAAACAAACGTCTCGAATCTCAGCTTGGCAGACCCGAGTCTGCATATCCTGACTAAGAACAAAATCTTCAAAATGCGTGTCCGTCCGATACTCGGCATGGATCTGTATGCCAATAAGAAAGGTGTGATCTCGCATCGTTGGTATGGAGCAGAGATTCAGATGGATATAGCGCACCACCTCTCTATCTGGGGTTCCATCCGCGATAACAGTTGGCGGTGGGTGAACTATAAAACATCGTATTACCCCGATTTCTGGTCGCAATATAACGGTCCGCGGCTGACACAACCGACCTTCTTGAACAACCTGCCGGGTGTGCAATACAAAGAAGTGTCGCACGGCAAGGGAGGCGATTTCTCGGATTCACGAGGCGGTATATCGCTTTACGCATGGTGGGGTAGTATTGGTGTACAACGGGAACGCATCCAATGGGGCGATGCGCAACATGCGTCGAATATCCTCTCTGCGCATAATCCCGCCGTTCCGATGGTAACGCTGCAGCTGACGCCCTGTAAGTGGTTTCAGTTCGATTATTTCCACGCGTGGCTGCCGTCCAATGTGATGGACTCGACGTATTATTACTCGGAGGTGTCTGAAGAAGGCGTGATTAAGAAGAACTATCGCCCCGCCAACAAATTCATGGCAGCGAACATGTTCACGTTCATGCCGATTAAGTATATTCAGTTCTCCATCGGAAACTCGATTGTTTACGCCGAACGCAATGTGCAAGCGCAGTTCTTTATCCCATTCGCATTCTTCAAATCACTCGACCACCTTTTTACAAAAGGTGTGAACTCTGAGAACCAGAACTCGCAAGTCTTTGCTTCGATCTCCATCCGACCGACCGATCATCTGCGCTTGTATGGCTCATTCTTCCTGGATGAGTTCAAGTTTGCACGACTCAAACCCTCCAATCCTGAGCATAATCCGATCTCCTATCTGGTGGGGTTCAATTGGAGCGGTTGGCCGGTAAAAGGACTCAGTCTTAGAGGTGAGTTCATGCGCGCGTACATCGCGTGCTACACGCATTCTATTAAGGTGACGGATTTCTCGTCCAACAGTTATAATATGGGCCATTACATGGGCGATAACGCGCAATCAATCTTTGTGCAATTAGCGTACCGTCCTGTACGTGGTTTGAGGCTGGTGTTGGATTATACGAATAATACGAAATATAACTCATATGATTATATTCGCCGCAATATAGGCTCTATCATTGCACAAAAACCGTTTGCGGAGAAGATCTGGCGGAACGACGAGATCAACTTCCGGGCGATCTATGAAGTGTTCAACAACTGTTATGCGCATGTGGATTTCACCTATAATAATACGCGTGCGTACGCTCCAAAATCGGCGCGAGTGCCGGGAGAAGACCGCGGATGGAATGATGACGGAACCTCACAGGAGCTGAGCGGCGATGCGCTTGTGAACTATTATCTCAACAAATATACACCCATTTATCTGCAAGGCAAGAATTTTACGGTGACTTGTGGGCTGAGTTTCGGCTTCTAACGATACTTGGCTTCGTCGCAGTCGCCTAACATCGACCAGTATGATTCATAGCGGGAAATAGCTATCTCGCCTTTCTCAAGAGCCTCCTGCACTGCGCAGTGAGGCTCATTTGTATGTGTGCAATTAGCAAAACGGCATGCTCTGCCTATTCGGAAAATCTCTGGGAAATAGTGACTTACCTCTTCTCGCTCAAAATCGATTGTTCCGAAGCCCTTAATCCCTGGCGTGTCTATTACCCAACCTCGTACGTCGGCCTTTGTACATTGTACATTGTCACTTTGTACATTTAACTCATACATCTCGCTGAAGGTGGTGGTGTGCATACCTTTGTCGTGAGCGTCGGAGATCTTACCGGTACGCGTCATCTCGCGTCCGAAGAGTGCATTGAGAAGTGTACTCTTACCAACACCGGAGTTACCGGAGAGCAGGGTAGTCTTTCCTATAAGCAGCGGAAGAAGTTCTGAGGGATGAAGACTGATGGCTGATAACTCCGCCGTCTGATAACCGATAGACTCATAGAGTGTGCGCAGTTCGTTCATGTATGCCTTCTCTTCATCGGTTAACAAGTCTATCTTGTTGAAAATCAATATTGCTTTTACCCGATAGGCCTCACAAGTTGCCAAAAAACGATCAATAAAAGTAGTACTTGTCACGGGATGATTTACCGTCACGATGAGTGCCGCTTGGTCGATGTTTGCCGCGAGAATATGGCTCTCCTTGCTTAAGTTAGTCGAGCGACGGATAATATAATTCCTCCGCTCACACACATCGGTTATCCAAGAGGTCGACTGACATTTGTCCTTTGTACTTTGTACATTGTCCCTTTGTACTTCCACATAGTCTCCGACGGCGACAGGATTAGTCGAACGGATACCACGAATGCGGAAATTGCCTTTGATTCGGCATTCCACATTCGTACCATCGTCCAGCCGGACGATGTAACTGCTACCCGTGGATTTGACAACTAAGCCTTTCAAATTATTTACGATTTAACGATTTAACGATTTACGATTTATTGACGAGTTTTATTAATTTACGATTTACGCGGTGGACAATCGTCGATTATTTTCAATCGTCCATCAATCGTACCTCGTCAATCGTCCAATCGTCAATCACTATACCGTCATAATCTCTTTTTCCTTGGCGGCGTAGAGGGCTTCGACTTTAGCGACGTATTTGTCGTGGGTCTTTTGCATATCCTCTTCGGCATCTTTCTCGATATCTTCGCTCAGACCGTTCTTGACGAGTTTCTTGAACTCCTCGATGGCATCGCGACGTGCGTTGCGGATAGACATCTTCGCGTTCTCGCTCTCTGCCTTACATTGCTTGCAGAGTTCGCGACGGCGTTCCTCTGTCAGCGGCGGAAGGATCAGACGAATCGTCTCGCCGTTGTTAGACGGAGCGAGTCCGATGTTCGAATTGATGATCGCACGCTCGATCTCACCGATGAGTTTCTTCTCCCACGGGGTGATGGCGATAGTACGTGCGTCCGGCGTAGTGATCGTAGCGCAGTTGGCTAAGGGAGACATAGCTCCGTAGTAGTCAATCTTGATCGGATCGAGAATACGCGGGTTTGCTTTACCTGCACGGATGTGCTGAAGGGTGTCGTCCAAGTGAGCGACTGCGTTCTGCATTTGCTCTTCGGCTGCAGACTCAAATAATTCTAATTCGTCGTTCATACAATTATCAATTATCAACTATCAAAATTTGACTTGTCAAATAATCGTGCCCCTTTGGGGCTAAGAACTATCAATTGTCACGGAGTGACCAAAGTGCCTATTTGTTCTCCGTTGATGACTTTCTCTAAGTTACCGTACTGATCCATGTTGAAGACATAGATGGGCAGACCGTTCTCTTTTGCCATCGCGGTAGCGGTTACGTCCATGACCTTCAAACCACGGCTGATGACCTCGTCATAACTTATCTCGGTGAACTTCGTAGCGGTCGGGTCTTTTTCGGGATCGGCGGTGTAGATTCCGTCCACTCGCGTACCTTTAAGCATGACGTCGGCTTTAATCTCCAATGCGCGGAGAGAAGAACCGGTGTCGGTGGTGAAATAGGGTGCTCCTGTTCCTCCGGCGAGAATGACTACATTGCCTTTCTCAAGCAAACGTTGCGCTTTGGCAGGGCTGTAGAAATCGCCAATCGGCTCCATCCTGATAGATGTCAATACCCGAACCGGCTGACCGATAGATTCCAATGCCGAAGCCAAGGCAAGGGCATTGATGACGGTGGCTAACATACCCATCTGGTCGCCCTTCACGCGGTCAAAACCTTTCTGAGCGCCCGACAAGCCGCGGAAGATGTTTCCTCCGCCGATGACGATACCGATTTGCACGCCTTTCTGAGCGATGTTCTTCACTTGTTCGGCGTATTGCGCCAAACGTTGGGTATCAATACCCTGCTTGCTTTCTCCGGCCAAACTCTCACCGGATAATTTGAGAAGAATTCGTTTAAACATTTTAGTCTTTTGTCTTTTAGCAGCTTCGCTGCGGTCTTTACTCTTTTAGCGAAGCGGTCTATTTATACCAAGAGGCATACATTGCGTAGTTATTGGCAATTTTCTTGTTTATTTCTTCGGTTTGGGCGGGATCGGCTTTCTTGATGAACTTAGCCGGTACACCTCCCCAGATCTCGTGCGGACCTATCTGCGTGCCTTTGAGGACAAGCGCGTTGGCAGCAACGATTGCTCCTTCGCCCACATGGGCGTCGTCGAGTAGGGTAGCTCCCATGCCGATGAGCGCGTAGTCGTCCACGTCGGCACCATGGATGGTGACGTTATGTCCTACCGACACGTAATCGCCTAATTTGATGGTCGATTTCTGGTATAGCGTGTGGAGCACTGCTCCGTCCTGGATATTACAATGTTTGCCGATGACGATGGTGTTCACATCGCCGCGGAGGACGGAGTTGAACCACAGACTCGATCCTTCCCCAACCGTTACATCGCCGACGACGGTGGCGTTCTCCGCCATGAATACGTCGTCCGCGATGCGCGGGGTAAGAATCTCTCCGTTTCTATTTATGGTCTTAATAAGTGCCATAATTGTTCGGTTTTCTAGTTGACTAGTAGACTAGTAGACTAGTTTATCTTGCAGCGATAATTGCTAAGAATTTCTCTGCTACGAGAGCAGCTCCGCCGATCAGACCACCGTCAATATCCGGGCAAGCGAACAGCTCTGCTGCGTTCTTCTCGTTGCAGCTTCCGCCGTAGAGGATCGTCGTGTCTTCTGCTGCCTCTTTGCCGTATTTCTCTGCTACGAGGCTGCGGATATATGCGTGAATCTCCTCTGCTTGTGCAGGAGTTGCAGTCAGGCCTGTTCCGATTGCCCAAACGGGTTCGTAAGCGAGGGTGATGTTCTTCCATTCCTCTGCACTCAGACCGAATACCGAGCCTTCCAGCTGTGCTTTCACTACCTCGTTCTGCTTGCCTGCTTCGCGCTCCTCTTTCACCTCACCTATACAGAAGATCACTTTCAGACCGTTAGCCAAAGCGAGGCGCACTTTCTCTGCCAGCATCTCATAGCTCTCTGCGTAGTACTGACGACGCTCGGAGTGACCGAGGATGACGTACTCTGCGCCGGTGGATTTTACCATTTCTGCACTCACCTCACCGGTATATGCACCCTTCTCGTGGTCTGCGCAGTTCTCTGCTGCTACTTTGATAGCCGAGCCTTTGAGCAACTCTGCTACGGTAGCCAGATGAATAAACGGCGTACCGATCACTACGGCGCAATTCGGGTTCTTTACTGCTTCTTTCAACTCGGTAGCCAGAGCTACACCTTCCTGCAGGTTCTTGTTCATTTTCCAGTTACCTGCAACCATTCTTGTTCTCATTGTTGTATATATTTTTTAAGTTTATATCTTACTGTTTACCAAAGTGTTTGCGTTCCATAGCTCCGTTTTGTAACCTCTCCAAACACCTTTGCGGCTGCAAAGGTACAAAAAATAAATGAGATACACAAGAGAAATCGTAAAATTGTGCTTTGAAAGTCCACTTTTCTGCATTTAGTCCTGTATTTTGTTCTCCATTTAGTTCTCCATTTAGTTCTGCATTTACTCTTATGTTCAAATCAAGCAGGCGGGCAAATTGTCCGTCTGCTTGCGGTATAAGGAATCTTAACAATCATATACCTTTCAACTACCTTTCAAAAACCTTCCAAACAGCGTATCTCGCGCCACTCTCGCGCGTCTCTTAGGCAAATGTAACTATACCGCCCGAATCTTAATAATCGGCAATTAGTGGATATACAAACACAACGCACTCCCGGATGAGAGTGCGTTGTGGGTTTTTAATCCGCCAATTTTGGCGGATAGGGATATTATTGCTCGTCCTCAACGGCTGCTTGTGCTGCTGCCAGACGTGCGATAGGAACGCGGAAGGGTGAGCAGGAAGCGTAGTTCATGCCGACACGGGCACAGAACTTAACGGATGAAGGCTCACCACCGTGCTCGCCGCAGATACCTGTACGGAGTCCCGGACGAACGGCACGACCTTTCTCTACCGCCATCTTGATCAACTGACCGACACCGTTCTGGTCGAGTACCTGGAACGGATCGACTTTCAGAATCTTCTTCTCGAGGTAAGCCGGCAGGAACGAAGCGATATCGTCACGGCTGTAACCGAAGGTCATCTGGGTCAAGTCGTTGGTACCGAAGGAGAAGTACTGAGCTTCCGTAGCAATGCGGTCTGCGGTCAGCGCGGCACGCGGAATCTCGATCATTGTACCGATCTCGAACTCTACCTCTACGCCGTACTCAGCGAAGACTTCTTTCGCTACGCGCTGGATGATTTCTTTCTGTTGTTTCAACTCATAGAGAATACCAATCAGCGGCACCATGATCTCCGGCATCGGGTTCTTGCCCTCCTTCTTCAGTTCGCAAGCTGCGCTCAAAATAGCGCGGGTCTGCATAGCGGTGATCTCCGGGAAGGTGATACCCAGACGGCAGCCGCGGTGACCGAGCATCGGGTTATTCTCTGCCAACTGAGCTACACGGGTTTGGATCTCCTCAACGGAAACGCCCATCTCTTTCGCCATCTGCTCTTGTCCCTTCAGATCATGCGGAACGAACTCGTGCAAAGGCGGGTCGAGCAGACGGATGTTCACAGGCAGGCCGTCCATAGCGTCCAAGATACCTTTGAAGTCAGCCTTTTGGTACGGCAGCAGTTTAGCCAGTGCTTTCTCGCGGCCCTCGCTGTCCTTGGCGAGAATCATCTCACGCATAGCGATGATCTTCTGGTCGTCGAAGAACATATGCTCGGTACGTGTCAGACCGATACCCTTTGCGCCGAAGGCACGTGCCACAGCAGCGTCGTGCGGAGTGTCGGCGTTGGTACGAATCTGAAGGTGTGTATATTTGTCGCAGAGGTCCATGAGTGCCTTGAAGTCACCGCTGAGCTCAGCAGCCTTGGTCGGGATCTCACCTGCGTACACCTGTCCGGTAGAACCGTTGAGCGAGATATAATCGCCCTCTTTGTAGGTCACGCCCTCAATCTTAACGGTCTTGGCTTTGTAGTCCACCTGGATAGCACCTGCGCCGGAAACGCAGCACTTACCCATACCACGGGCCACAACAGCAGCGTGGCTGGTCATACCGCCGCGTGCGGTGAGGATACCCTCGGCTGCAGACATACCTGCGAGGTCTTCAGGGCTGGTCTCGATACGAACCATGATGACTTTGTGACCGTTCTCATGCCACTCCTGTGCGTCGTCCGCGTGGAAGACAATCTGTCCGCAGGCAGCGCCCGGAGAAGCAGGCAGACCCTGGGTGATGACTTTTGCTTTCTTGAGCGCGTCCTTGTCGAAGACAGGGTGGAGCAGCTCGTCCAGTTTCTGCGGCTCACAGCGCATGATAGCCTCTTTCTCGCTGATGACGCCCTCGCGTACGAGGTCCATCGCGATCTTCACCATGGCAGTACCGGTACGCTTGCCGTTACGGGTCTGGAGGAACCAGAGTTTGCCTTCCTGTACGGTGAACTCCATATCCTGCATGTCGCGGTAGTGGTCCTCGAGTTTCTGCTGGATGGTGTTGAGCTCGGCATAGAGCTCCGGCATAGCCTCTTCCATAGACGGATATTTGCTTGCACGCTCTTCCTCGCTGATTCCCTGGAGCGCTGCCCAACGGCGGCTGCCTTCCAATGTAATCTGCTGCGGAGTACGGATACCTGCTACTACGTCCTCACCCTGTGCGTTTACAAGGTACTCACCGTTGAAGAGGTTCTCGCCCGTAGCGGCGTCACGGCTGAAGCAGACACCGGTAGCGGAGGTCTCGCCCATGTTACCGAAGACCATTGCCATGACGGAAACAGCGGTTCCCCACTCGTCAGGAATTCCTTCCATCTTACGGTAAAGGATAGCACGCTCGTTCATCCAGCTGCGGAATACAGCGCAGATAGCACCCCAGAGCTGCTCGATAGGATCGTCCGGGAAGTCTTTTCCAGTCTGCTCTTTGATAGCGGTCTTGAAACGCGCTACGAGGAGCTTGAGCTCATCTACGTTGAGGTCCTTGTCCAGCTTGATACCGCGGATCTCTTTCACCTCGTCGATAATTTTCTCGAACGGGTCGATGTCGGTTTTGTTTACCGGCTTCATACCGAGCACTACGTCACCGTACATCTGTACGAAACGGCGGTAGCTGTCATAAACGAAGTGCGGATTGTTGGTCTTGGCTACCATGCCTTCTGCTACGGTATCGTTCAGACCGAGGTTGAGGATGGTATCCATCATACCCGGCATGGACGCGCGTGCGCCCGAACGTACAGAAACAAGGAGTGGGTTCTTCGGATCGCCGAACTTGCAGTTCATCAACTCCTCTACGTGCTTTACGGCAGCCTCTACCTCTGCGGTCAGTTCTTCCACGATCTTCTCCTGACCAACCTGGTAGTACTCGTTGCAGACCTCGGTGGTGATGGTGAATCCGGGAGGAACGGGCACGCCCACCAAGTTCATCTCCGCGCAGTTAGCGCCCTTGCCACCAAGGAGCTCACGCATTTGCGCATTACCTTCAGCCTTACCGTTACCGAAGGTGTAAACTCTTTTCTTCTTTTCCATTGTTTGTTAAAAATATTAATGTTGTTATATATTTGACTTTTTAATGTTACCCTATAAAATCACGGAATATATAGTTGAACTTTTGGGATAGTGTACACGCAATAACCTCGTGTTACCTCTGTTCCGCCTCTGTTCCGCTTCCGTTCCGCTTCCGTTCCGGATAATGAAATGTAGTGAGATTTTGTGTTATGGTATCAATGGCTAACTACAAATCGGCTGCAAAGGTACAAAAAATAAATGATATACGCAAATAAAAATACTTTTTTATTAAAAATCGAATTGTAATGGGGGTGTATATGGTGAAAAAATGGAAAAAAAGCAAAAAAAATGCAAAAATATTTGGTCATGTCAAAAAAAAGTAGTACCTTTGCACGCTTTTTTGCGTGAATGTGCGTTATGCGCCTGCGTAAAAGGCACGTTAAATAATTAATAAATCGTAAGGTTGGGCGGTGCCCTGAGGCTTAATAGACGTCCGTCGATCTTACTTAAACAACAACAAATTAATGGAATACAATTCTTTTAAGACAGCGAATGTAAACAAAGAGACCGCTCAGAAGGAGTGGGTCGTTGTTGACGCTGAGGGCCAGATTCTTGGCCGCATGGCTTCCAAAGTAGCAAAATTGCTGCGTGGTAAGTACAAACCGAGCTACACTCCGAACGTGGATTGTGGTGACAACGTAATCATCGTGAACGCTGACAAAGTGCAGCTGACAGGTAACAAATGGAACGATCGCGTTTATGTACGCTACACCGGTTTCCCGGGTGGCCAACGTGAGTTCACTCCGGCTGACCTGATGAAGAAAGGTGCAGACAAACTCGTTCGCAAAGTAGTAAAAGGTATGCTGCCGAAAAACCGTCTTGGCGCTCGTCAGATTACGAATCTGTACATTTTCGCCGGTGCAGAGCACAATATGCAGGCACAGCAACCGAAAGTAATTGATATTAACACCCTGAAATAATAGAAGAAAATGGAAACAGTTAATGCATTAGGTCGTCGTAAAGAAGCAGTAGCTCGCGTTTACGTTAATGAAGGTGCCGGAAAGATCGTGATCAACGGTCGTGACATCGAGGCATATTTCCCGTCTTCTATTCTGCGTTACATCGTTCTCCAGCCGCTGAACAAACTCGGTGTAGCTGAGAAATACGATATCAAGGTAACGCTTGACGGTGGTGGATTCAAAGGTCAGGCAGAGGCATTGCGTTTGGCAATCGCTCGTGCGCTGGTTAAAATCAATCCGGAAGATAAGGCAGCTCTGAAGGCGGAAGGCTTCATGACTCGTGACGCTCGTGAGGTTGAGCGTAAGAAACCGGGTCAGCCGAAGGCTCGTAAGCACTTCCAGTTCAGTAAACGTTAAGCTTACAACTCCAAATCGTGTGGACTCCTTCGGGATTACCACACGATTGTTTTGGAGACTCAAACGCGTGTGCGTGCGCGTATATTTAATAATGTGTTATGCGCGTGAACAAGTATTCCAAAATGAACGGAGATTTTTATTAAATTAATTAACATTAAATTGGAATAAGATCCGCTTGACATTTAAGTCTTTATTCTTTTAGTGAAACGGTCCTTATTCCTTAATCCAAAACAAAATGAGAACAAATTTTGATCAATTGCTCGAGGCCGGCGCACATTTTGGCCACCTCAAACGCAAATGGAACCCGGCAATGGCTCCTTACATCTACATGGAGCGCAACGGTATTCACATCATCGACTTGAACAAGACTGTAGTTAAGGTTGACGAGGCAGCTGAAGCCTTGAAAAACCTGGCACGCAGCGGTCGCAAAGTACTCTTCGTTGGTACTAAGAAACAGGCTCAAGAGGTTATTGCAGCTCACGCACAAGAGGTGGGTATGCCGTATATCACAGAGCGTTGGGCAGGTGGTATGTTGACTAACTTCCCGACCATCCGCAAGGCTGTGAAGAAAATGAGTCAGATTGACAAGATGAGTACCGATGGTACGCTGGATAATGTTTCTAAACGCGAGAAACTGCAAATCAGCCGTCAGCGTGAGAAACTGGAGAAGAACCTCGGTTCTATCGCCGACATGACTCGTCTTCCGAGCGCTGTATTCGTAGTGGATGTCATCAAAGAGAAGATTGCAGTAGCAGAGGCAAACCGTCTGGGTATTCCTGTATTCGCAATCGTAGATACCAACTCGAATCCGAATAACATTGATTTCGTGATCCCTGCAAACGATGATGCAACGAAAGCTATCGACGTGATCCTCGGCGCAGTATGCGATGCTATCAAAGAGGGTCTTGAGGAGCGTAAAGTAGAGAAAGCTGACGAGGAAGCAGCAGAGGCTCAGGCTAATTCAGAGGCTCCGGCTCCGAAAGAGCGTCGTCAACGTATCCGCAAAGCAGCTCCGAAAGCAGAGGCTGAGAAAGTAGCAGAGGCTAAAGAGGCAGAGTAAATCGTAAATCGTTAAATCGTAAATTAAAATGGCTGTAACATTAGCAGATATTAAGAAATTGCGTGACATCACCGGTGCCGGTATGATGGACGTAAAGAAAGCTCTCGAAGAGGCAAACGGTGATTTCGAGGTTGCGAAGGACTTGCTCCGTAAGCGCGGACAGGCAATCGCAGCTAAGCGTAGCGACCGTGAAGCATCAGAGGGTTGCGTACTCGCAAAAGTAAAAGATAACTTCGGCGCAATCGTCGGCGTTAAGTGCGAGACCGACTTCGTTGCAAAGAACGAGGACTTCGTAGGAATGGTTAAGCTCATCCTTGACGCTGCTTTGGATAATAAAGTACAGAGCAAAGAGGAGTTGGCAGCTCTCAAAATCGGTAACTTCACCGTTGCAGAGATCGTAACCGAGCGCTCCGGCGTTACCGGCGAGAAGATGGAGTTGGCAGACTACGCTTGCTTGGAGGCACCGGTAGTAGATGCATACAACCACCTTGGTAACAAACTGAGCTCGCTCGTTGCAGCAGAGGCAGGTGCAGACCAAGAGACCGTTCACGGCATCTCGATGCAGGTAGCAGCAATGAGCCCGATTGCTCTTGACGCTGATCATGTAGCAGAAGAGGTGAAGAAGCACGAGCTCGAGGTAGCTATCGAGAAGACCAAACAGGACGAGATCAACAAAGCTGTTGAGAACGCACTGCGCAAGGCTGGTTTGAACCCGGCTCACTGCGATAGCGATGATCACATCTCTTCGAACACCGCAAAGGGTTGGCTGACTGAGGAGCAAGCTCAAGTGGCTCGTGACATCCGTGCGAAAGTTCCGGTAGAGGCAGAGGCTAACCTTGCTAACCAAGCAAAGAAGATCGAGATGATCGCTCAAGGTCGTCTGGGTAAGTTCTTGAAAGAGAACACACTCGTTGAGCAGGCTTATATCATGAGCGAGAGCAAAGAACTCGTGAAGGATGTGCTGAAAGCTAAAGGTGTGGTAATCAAAGACTTCCGTCGTGTTACATTGGCTGCTGAATAATTCGCTCCAATTCACGACAAACATCGCAGTGCCCGCAAGGCACTGCGTTTTTTTCTCCAAAATACGCTAACAACACTTGCTCGCGGCAGAACTGAGTCTGGTCTGCGTATTCGAGCATTGCTTGAAGTTTGGAAAGGAAACGTTCCTGACGTTCTTCGAAAATAGAGGGCGATAGATAGATTTCTGTCTGTCGCTCTTTTGTCATAGTAAGACTACATCCTACCGAACGGGGGATGTACGTTATAATTCCTCTTTGTGCCAAAGAGACTAATAACTCATGGTTTGAAGGTTTGAGGGTTTGAGGGTTTGAGGGTTCATCCGCTTCGCGGACATATTGCAGGTCCGTATAAATGCCTGTATATGAGCGCATCAGCAGATCTAACAGCTTGGCTTGTTCGCGGGAGAGGTTGTATTCGCCTAACTGATGCCGCGGCACTTTGATCTGCACGCGAGGTTGGGTCTCATGTTCTTCTTCAAAGTCGATATAACCCGCTTGTGTGAGAATATGCAGGGCGGAGTAGGTTTGAATAACAGGCAGTTTCATTACATGGCATAGCTGGTCAATATGCAAGGCAAAGCGATGTCCTAAACCACTGCCGGCTCCTATTTGCAGAAAATCCATCGTTTTATGGTAAACCTGGTCCACAAACTCCTTGGGCGGATAGGTGTCCACTGCTCGTTTATGCATTTTGGCTTTGTCCTCCTGCTCATTATAAAGCAGCACGGCGTAAGCTGTTTTCCCGTCCCGTCCGGCACGCCCTGCTTCCTGATAGTAACTCTCCAAATGGGAAGGCAGATCATAATGGATGACAACGCGCACATCTGGTTTGTCAATACCCATACCAAAAGCGTTGGTTGCCACAATAACGCGTGTGTCGCCTCGTGTCCATGCCTCTTGGCGTTCGTTGCGTTCTTTGGTGGTCAGACCGGCATGGTAGAATTGACAATTGATAATTGACAATTGACAATTGAGCCATTCGGATAGTTCCTGGGCGCGTTTACGATTGCGGACATAGACGATAGCAGAACCCGGGACGCGGGAAAGGATATGTGCTACCTGTTCTTCTTTCTTATCGGTCCGGCGGACGACGTAGATGAGGTTCTCGCGATGGAAAGATTTACGAAGGACGTTTGGGGATGCAAAGCCAAGCTTGGCTTGTATATCATCTATTGTTTCCGGCGTAGCCGTAGCTGTTAGAGCGAGTACTGGAACGTTCGGCAGCAGTTCGCGGACAGCCGCTATATTCAGATAAGAAGGCCGAAAATCATAGCCCCATTGGGAGATACAATGCGCTTCATCCACAGCAATCAGTCCGATAGGCAAATCATGGAGGCGCTTTCTAAATTCTTCGCTTTCAAGTCTTTCCGGAGAACAATACAGAAAATGATAAGGTCCGTAAAGGCAGTTATCCAGCGCAACGCGCTGTTTGTCCCAATTCATGCCGGTATAGACCGCCGCGGCATGGATACCCCTCGCTTTGAGGTTCTCCACCTGATCCCGCATTAACGCTATCAGAGGCGTTACCACGAGACATAGCCGTTTCTCGGGATTCTCATTGCCCATGACGAGGGTGGGGACCTGAAAGCAGATACTCTTTCCTCCACCCGTAGGCATCAAAGCCAGCGTGTCTCGTCCGGCTAAAATCGAATCAATAATCTCCTCCTGTAACGGGCGGAAATCATCATAACCAAAATATGTCTTTAGCGCCTCTCGAGGTGTCATGGATGTACAAAAAAGCGATGTACTTTTTAATGACCTCTTTTTTTTATGATTTAGATGATCCCGAGACCGTTGAGGAAGACCAGCAATATGGCAATAGGAACAAACCAACGGAGGAGGAAAACAAATATCGGTCGTGACCATTTTTTGAAGCGATTTTTGCTATATGGCACGACATCAATATCCTTAGCCGGCATAAACCATCCGACAAAAAGCGACATACATAAAGCACTCAAAGGCATCAGGAAAATCGTAACCAAGTCATCCACTATTTGGAAAAGATCCTTGTCAAAGAAACGGAGAGCAGGCCATGTATTGGTCATGGAGAGCACATAAATAACCGCCAACAAAGACATCAAACCGGTTGTGATGAGCACACTTTTATGACGGTTGATTTTGCCATGAGTAAACTCGGTGATAGCAGCAACTACAACCTCCATGAGCGAGATCGTTGAGGTAATAGCAGCAATGCACAAAAGAGAGAAAAAGAACACTCCGCTAAACCAAACAAACGACATATGTTGCATCACAGCAGGGAGGACAACAAAAACCAGTTGCGGTCCTTCTGCGGGGTTGAAACCGAATGCGAAGACAGCAGGGAAAATAATTACACCCGCCAGTAGCGCGACAAGCGTATCCAAAAACAATACTTGGAAAGAGGTCATGGAAACGTCCTGATCTTTGGGCATATAGGCTCCATAAGTGATAAGCAATCCAAGACCAATAGAGAGACTGAAGAAACATTGACCCGCCGCCTCCATGAATATCTGCGGTGTGATTTTCGAGAAATCGACCTCAAAGAGGAATCGCATACCTATATTACTGCCATCCAACATCATTACCCGTCCCGCCATAACGATCATCATGACGATAAGAAGCGGCATAAGAATCTTGCTGAGTCGCTCAATACCTTGCGTAACGCCAAACCAGAGCACGGCTGCTGTCAGGAAAATAGGGATGATGCTGCAAAACGACATCCGCAGCGGATTGGATGTGATCGCTGTGAAATGGTTCAGAAGTTCATCGGTTCCCATGCCGATATAGGAGTTAAAAATGGCTTCATAGAGGTAGTTGAAGCACCAACCTGTTACCACAAAATAGAATCCCAAGAGGATAAAAACCGTAAAGGACGAGAGCCATCCTAACCATTGCCAGCGATTGGAACCACTGATCTCACGAAAAGCGGAGAAAGTGGATTTGCCAGCTTTGCGTCCGATGAGAAACTCCGTCATCAACAGCGGCATACCAAAAAGCAGGACGCAGAGCAGGTACACAATCAAAAATGCACCTCCGCCGTTTTCTCCCGTTTCGTACGGGAACTTCCAGATGTTTCCCAATCCGATAGCACTACCGGCAGCTGCCATGATGACACCTACTCTTGAGCTAAAACCAGAATTGTTTTCTCTGTCCATCAAATTATGTGTGTAGTTAATTAGTGAATATTCTCCAGGGCTGCTTTGACGCGTCGGAGCGTTTCATCCTTGCCGAGAATGTCTGTTATATTCCAGATATGCGGGCCGCGAGCTGCGCCAACAAGACAGATACGGAAGGCATTCATGACGATACCCACACCATACTCTTTGCTCTCAATCCAAGGCATCACCACTTTGTCAAGATGCCAAAGTGTATTTACCGTTTGGTCATTTACCGTTTGTTCATTTTTATGCCAATCCTCTTCGGAAACGGTCTCGAGGAGTGCAATGAGTTCGGTCATGTGTTTGGGCGAATCCTCTTTCCAGCGTTTCTTGAGGGATTTCTCGTCATACTCGGTGGGGGCAACGAAGAAGAAATTCGTTTGGTCCCAGAGTTCCGGAACAAAGTTCACGCGGTCCTTGGTCAAGCCGATGATTTTGGCGATCATCGTTTTGTCATTTGACATTTGACAATTGAGATTTGACATTTTCTCCTTAAGAACCGGCATAAACATCTCTGCGAGTTCTTCGTTGGAGCGGAGTTGGAGGTATTGGTGGTTGAACCATTTGCCTTTTTCGTAATCGAACTTAGCGCCGGATTTGGACACACGGTCAAGCGAGAAGTCCTTGATCAGTTCGTCCATAGTGTACATCTCCTGATCACCAGAACCATGCCAACCCAGCAGGGCGAGGAAGTTAATAACCGCCTCGGGCAGATAGCCGCTCTCACGATAACCGGAAGAGACAGTGCCATCTTTCTGGTTGTGGAACTCCAGCGGGAAGACTGGGAAACCGAGTCGGTCACCGTCACGTTTGGAGAGTTTGCCGTTACCATCGGGTTTGAGCAACAAAGGCAAATGGGCGAACTCGGGCATCGTATCCTCCCATCCGAATGCACGATAGAGCAGCACATGGAGCGGGGCAGAAGGCAACCATTCCTCACCGCGGATGACGTGCGAGATCTCCATTAGATGGTCGTCCACAATGTTTGCCAAATGGTAAGTGGGCAGGTCGTCCGCAGATTTATAGAGCACTTTATCGTCCAAGATATTGGAGTTGATGATCACCTCTCCGCGGATGAGATCATGGACATGTACGTCCTCGTTGGGCTCCACTTTGAAACGAACGACGTATTGAGATCCTGCATTGATGCAAGCTGCTACCTCATCAGCGGACATCGTTAAGGAGTTGCGCATCTGGAGGCGCGTACGGGCATCGTATTGGAAATTAGGGATCTCAGCACGTTTGGCTTCGAGTTCCTCGGGCGTGTCAAAAGCGATATACGCATGACCGGAGTCGAGCAACTGTTTCACATATTGATGATAGATCTCACGGCGCTCGGATTGACGATACGGGCCATGAGAACCGACTGCTTCAATTTCTTTAGTGCCTTTCTTCAGACGGAGTCCTTCGTCAATGCCGATACCAAGCCAATCCAGCGCTTCGAGGATGTATTCCTCAGCTCCGGGTACAAAACGGGTGGAGTCGGTGTCTTCGATACGAAGGAGCATGTCTCCGCCGTGCTGGCGAGCAAACAGATAGTTATACAATGCGGTACGTACACCGCCGATGTGAAGCGCACCCGTTGGAGAGGGCGCAAAACGAACTCTTACTCTTCTTTCCATATTAAAAAATCATTTGCGGGCGCAAAATTACAATAAAAATTGCACATATGCAAATTTTTTTTGTCTACATGCAATTTTTTTTTGTCTATTTCAATTTTTTTTTGTACCTTTGCGCCCAAAATTAAATTAGGTGTAAAATGTTTGATAATTTAAGCGAACGATTAGAACGAAGTTTTAAGATTCTAAAAGGTGAGGGTAGAATCACCGAAATCAATATTGCGGAGACCGTCAAAGATATCCGCAAAGCGCTGTTGGAGGCGGATGTGAACTACAAAACCGCCAAACAATTTACCGACCAAGTGAAAGAAAAAGCGCTGGGTCAGAACGTGATCAATGCGGTTCGTCCCGGACAGCTGATGGTGAAAATCACGCATGACGAGTTGGCGGAATTAATGGGCGGTGAAACGCAGGAGATTAACCTCAAAGGCAATCCGGCAATCATCTTGATGTCCGGTCTGCAGGGTTCCGGTAAGACCACTTTTGCATCGAAATTAGCTAACTATCTTCAGACGAAGAAAGGCAAAAAAGTGATGCTTGTGGCGTGCGACGTGTATCGTCCGGCAGCTATCGAGCAGTTGCGTGTATTAGGCGAACAGATCAACGCCAAAGTATATACCGGAGAGGGCGAATCGAACCCTGTGAAGAAAGCGCAGGACGCTATCGCCGAGGCTAAGAAATTCGGCTATGACGTAGTAATCGTCGATACGGCAGGTCGTTTGGCGGTGGATGAGCAGATGATGCAGGAGATAGCCGCTATCAAGAACGCGATAGAGCCTTCGGAGACGCTGTTCGTGGTTGATGCGATGACCGGACAGGATGCTGTGAACACTGCCAAGGAGTTCAACGACCGTCTGGATTTTGATGGTGTAGTACTAACCAAACTGGATGGTGACGCACGTGGTGGAGCGGCGCTCTCGATACGTTCCGTGGTCAACAAACCAATCAAGTTCATTGGAACAGGCGAGAAGATGGAAGCGTTGGATGTATTCCATCCTGCCCGTATGGCAGATCGTATCCTCGGTATGGGCGACGTAGTCAGCCTCGTGGAGCGTGCACAGGAACAGTACGACGAAGCCGAAGCACGCCGTATTTCTAAGAAAATCGCCAAGAACCAGTTTGACTTCAATGACTTCATCGGTCAGCTCAATCAGATCAAGAAGATGGGTTCGATGAAAGAGCTCATGGGCATGATTCCGGGCATGGACAAAGCCCTGAAAGGTGTAGAGATCAGCGATGATGCGTTCAAACCCATCGAGGCAATGATTAATTCCATGACTCCTGCCGAGCGGACGAATCCGGCATTGCTGAATGGTAGCCGCAAAGCACGCATCGCTAAGGGAGCCGGTGTGGATATTGTAGCCCTGAACCGATTCTTGAAGCAGTTTGAACAGACCAGCAAGATGATGCGAAAGGTACAACAATTGGGATTCAAGAGACGTTAATGAGCGAAGAAAAAATATATCAACCGGGATGGGGTGAGAAGAAAAAACATCACCACCATCATTCCTCTGATAACCGCTATACCAATAGTTGGGGTGGTTGGATGAAAATGCGTGACAGGCAGGCCTACTATGGTTTGATGATTGGTATTATTGCCGTGCTCGGATTCGGGGCTTACAAACTGGTGATGATGTTCGTTAACGAGTGGCGCGCTATGCCGCATGATGATCCTGCTACAGAAATGAAGGTGGATGAACTGCGAATCCATAAGGTGGATGAGCAAGACGCCTTGCTTTACGGAGATAGTTTGGCACAGGTCTATCAGTTTGATTCGTCCACCATCAAAAAAGTGCAGATAGAGACGCGTTCCGTTTATCGTCCCCCACGCCGCGAGAATAAATGGTATATTACTCAACGCGAGTGGAAAGATATTTGGCACAATGTACAACGCTGGCGTCAATCACAGCGTAATGATGAGAAAATGAGAGACAGAAAATGATATTAGACGGTAAGCAAATATCTCAAAGAATCCGCGCTGAGATACGCGAAGAAGTGCGGACGATAAAAGCAAAAGGTCTTCGCGCGCCAAAATTGGCGGTTATCATCGTGGGACACAACCCTGCGAGTGAGACGTATGTAGCTAATAAAATCAAGGCTTGCGAGGAGGTTGGAATCGCTTCTGAGCGGATTGCATTGGAGGCGGATGTCACGGAAGAGGAACTGCTGGTGGAAGTAAAAAGACTGAATAATGACCCTTCTGTGGATGGATTCATAGTGCAGTTGCCCTTACCTGAGCATATATCCGAGACCACTATCATGAGCGCTATCGACTATCGCAAAGATGTAGATGGTCTGACGCCGGAGAACGTGGGACGAACCGTTCAAGGGCTGCCGTCGTTGGTCAGTGCAACGCCCCGCGGTATTCGTGAACTGCTGGCACGATATGACATCCGGACCGAAGGCAAGCATGTGGTGGTGATCGGACGGTCGAACATCGTCGGCAAACCGATTGCGATGTTACTTATGCAACGTCCGTATTTGAGTTTGCCGGGAATGAGTGCCGCCTCTTTAGGTGATGCAACCGTCACTGTCTGTCATTCCAAAACCCGTGATTTGGCGGCTATTTGCCGAACTGCTGATATCATCATTGTGGCGGCAGGTAGTCCTAAGTTGCTGACAGCCGACATGGTCAAAGAGGGGGTGGTGGTTATCGATGTGGGTATCAACCGGATAGAGGACCCTTCATCTCCGCGCGGCTACAAGCTGGTCGGAGACGTAGATTTTGAGCATGTTGCTCCTATCGCGGGTTACATCACTCCTGTGCCGGGCGGAGTAGGACCGATGACGATTGTCAGCCTGCTGCAGAATACACTCCAAGCTTACAATCAACATAATGATTAAGATAATGAAAAAACTATTTGTCTTTTTGGCTGCAGTGGCTCTGATGAGCTCCTGCCAGAAGTATTCGTATCGTACTGTAGAAGGTGATCCTCTGCAGACGCGTATCTACACATTGGATAACGGACTTACCGTTTATCTGAGTCAGAACAAAGAGAAACCGGAGATCCAGACGTTTATCGCCGTGCGTGCCGGTGGTCAAAACGATCCGCTGGAGTCCACGGGTCTGGCGCACTACCAAGAGCACATCATGTTCAAGGGTACGAAGTCGTACGGTACTACCGATTACGAGAAAGAGGTTCCGAACCTCAATGCCATCGATTCGCTCTATGAGCTTTATGGCGCAACGACCGATCCTGCTGAGCGCAAGGCGATCTATCATCTCATCGACTCCTTCTCCTATGAGAACTCCAAGATCGCGGTAGCGAATGAGTTCGACAAACTCATGGGCGCTATCGGAGCGACAGGTGTTAATGCCTTCACCGGCAATGAGCGTACCTGCTATCACGAGGTGATACCTGCCGGAGAGTTGACGCGCTGGGCGATGATTGAGTCCGACCGCTTCCAGAATCTCGTCGTACGCGGCTTCCATACGGAGCTCGAGACCGTCTATGAGGAGTTTAACATGTATTCCACCATGGATGTAGAGAAAGTGGATCTGGCGATTAACCAACTGCTGTATCCCGATATCCCGTATCGTCAGCACACCGTTCTCGGTACGCAAGAGGACCTCAAGAACCCGAGCCTGAAGAATATCAAGCAGTTCTACCAGACGTATTATCGTCCGAATAACGTAGCGATCTGTCTGGCCGGTGATTTCGATTACGATCATGCTATTAAGATCATTGATAAGTATTTCGGTAACTGGGAAGCCCGCGATATTCCGCCGTTTGAGCAACCGGAACAAGCAGACTTGACTGCTCCGAAAGATACAGTCGTATTAGGCAAAGAGAGCCCGCAACTGTGGATGGCTTGGAAATTGCCGAACATGCGTCACGAAGACAAAGATGCGCTGGATCTGATGAGCGCAGTGATGCAGAATGGTAAGTGCGGTCTGATGGATATCGATATCGTGCAGAAACAAGCCTTGCTGAGTGCTGAGGACTACCTCGAAGGCGGCAATGACTTCTCTACCTATTACATCATCGGTTCGCCGAAAGACCAGCAGAGCCTGGACGAGGTGCGCCAACTGCTTCTCGCGGAAGTAGAGAAACTCAAGAAAGGCGAGTTCTCTGATGAACTGCTCAAGGCCATCATCCGTAATATGAAGCGCAACGAACTCATCGGTCAGCAGAACAACCGCAATCGTACGTATACGATGATGAACTCCTTCATCTATCAGATTCCGTACGAGGATGTCGTTCGCCGTCTTGACCGCCTGGATGCCCTGACTAAAGAGGATATCGTCCGCGTGGCTAACGCTTATCTGCGTGATAACTATGTTTGCGTATATAAGGAACAGAGCGATAAAGACACCAACCCTGAGAAGGTGGAGAAACCGGCTATCACGCCTATTGAGATGAACCGTGACGCGCAGTCGCAGTTCTGTACCGACCTGCTTGCGATGAAAGCGGAGCGCCAGAAACCACAGTTTCTGGATTTCCATAAAGACCTGAGTGTCAGCACGTTGGATAACGGCGTTGAACTGCTCTATCGTCAGAACAAAGAGAACGAACTTGCCCAACTGAACTTCGTCATCGGTAAGGGTAGTGACCAGGATGCGAAACTGGATTTCGCGGGAAATATGTTAGATTATCTTGGTACTGCTGACTTGACGGCTGAGCAGTATAAGACGCAACTCTACTACCTCGCAGCAGAGGCGTGGACATATGTCGGAGAGAATGACATTGAGATGGGTGTGTACGGTTTACAGGAGACCCTTGCGGACGCACTGCAGCTGCTGGAGAACCAACTGCTTACGGCTAAGCCGGACGAGGCAATCCTCAAGGAACTCATAAAAGATAATATCAAGTCGCATAATGACGCTAAGAGTGAGCAACGCGCTTGTTTCTCTCGCCTCATGGAGTATGGTAGATTTGGTGCTGCTGCGGTGCAGCAACGTACGATGACACCGGCACTGATGAACCAACTCAATGCTGAGGGGGTACTGGCTAACCTGCGTGCCTTACTGCCGGCTGTAGAGCGAGTAGAGTACTTCGGCCCGCTGAGCGAGAAAGAAGTGAAAGAGATGTTGCAATCCTCTCGTATCCTCGCCAAAGCGGATGCAAGCAAACGTGAACCGGCAAAACGCATAGAGGACGAGCAGGTGACCAAGAAAGAAGTGCTCATTGCGCCGTATGATGCCAATAATATCTATCTCGTTGGCTATGCCAACTGGGGTGAGGTATATAGCCCGAAAGACGAGGCGATCATCCGTCTCTTCAACGAGTATTTCGATGGTTCGATGGGATCGATCGTCTTCCAGGAGATGCGTGAGGCACGTGCCCTCTGCTATGCTTCCGGAGCAACCTACGCTACGCCGTCTTATCAGGGCGAGAAGAACTTCTTCTATACCTTCATCCTCTCGCAGAACGATAAACTGCAGCAGTGTATCGAGACCTTCGATTCGATCTGCAATGTACTGCCGCTGTCTCAGCCTGCGTTCGATAACGCCAAGACCTCGCTGCTCAAGAGCATCGAGCAACGCCGTTACGTCCGCATGGCGCCGATCACGTATTTCGTGCGCTATCGTGACCTCGGTTGGGATCATGACTACAATGAGGACATCTATCGTGAGGTACAGAAACTGACGCTGGATGACGTGGTAGCCTTCCAGAAAGAGCACGTAGCGAACCGTACCTACCGCTATCTCATCCTTGGTAATGAGAAAGAGCTGGATATGAACTATCTCCAGACGCGCGGCGAAATCAAACGACTCACCCTCGAAGACATCTTCGTATATTAATGGATATCCTCTCGAAAATAGAAGGCCTGGAGGCCAAGTTTCATGAGGTATCGCTCCTCATCACAGACCCGTCGGTGATTGCCGACCAAGCCCGTTATGTACGTCTGAACCGTGAATATCACGATTTGGAGCGCGTGCTGGAATGTGCCCATCGCTATAAGAAAGCCGTGCAGAATCTCCAGGATGCCAAAGATTTGCTGTACAATGAGACCGATGCGGATCTGAAGGAGATGGCGCGCGCTGAAGTGGAGGAACTTGAACCGCAGATTCCGAAATTGGAGGAAGAACTCAAGCTCCAGCTCTTGCCGCAGGATCCGGAAGACGGCAAGAACGTAGTGATGGAGATCCGTGGCGGTACAGGAGGAGACGAGGCGGCCATTTTTGCCGGTGATCTATTCCGCATGTACACCAAATACTTTGAAATCAAAGGATTCAAATATACGATCTCGTCTTTCACCGAAGGTGCGGCCGGCGGATACAAAGAGATTATCTTCAACGTCACCGGACAAAACGTGTACGGAACGCTCAAATATGAGAGTGGGGTTCATCGCGTGCAGCGTGTGCCTGTGACCGAGACGCAAGGGCGAGTGCACACTTCAGCGGCAACCGTGGCGGTACTGCCGGAAGCCGATGAATTCGAAGTCCATATCAACGAAGGCGAAATCAAATGGGAGACTTTCCGTTCCGGTGGAGCCGGCGGACAGAACGTGAATAAGGTGGAGTCGGGTGTTCGGCTGCGCTATAACTGGAAAAATCCCAACACCGGCGAGGTGCAAGAGATACTGATTGAGTGTACAGAAACGCGTGATCAGCCGAAGAATAAAGAGCGCGCGCTGAGTCGTCTGCGTACGCAGATTTACGACAAAGAGCACCAGAAATATATCGATGACATCGCGGCGAGACGTAAGACGATGGTGTCTACCGGTGACCGCAGTGCCAAAATCCGCACGTACAACTACCCGCAGGGACGTATTACCGACCATCGTATCGGATATACGATTTATAACCTTGCGGCTTTCATGGATGGTGATATTCAGGGAGTTATCGATGCGCTGCAAGTAGCTGAGAACGCAGAAAGGCTGAAGGAATCGGAGCTTTAACTCTGATTCGTTAAGTTGTTAAATTGTTAAACTGTTAAGATGTATTTATTTTACGCCCCGGATATAGAGATTTCGCCTGTTCTTCCGGAGGAAGAGAGCAATCATTGCATACAGGTGTTGCGTCGTACAGCCGGCGACGAGATTCAGGTGACAGACGGAGTGGGGCATCTGTACCATTGCGTCATCACTAACCCGCATCGCAAGCACTGCGAAGTGCGTATCGAGTCGGTTGAGACACCCGCTCCTTTGCATGAGGGAAAGATTCATATCTGCATTGCTCCGACGAAGAATATCGATCGTACCGAATGGGCGATAGAGAAATGCGTGGAGATGGGGGTAGATGAGATAACTCTCTTATTATGTGACCACTCGGAGCGTAAGACGGTCAATATGGAGCGTTTGCAGAAGATACTTGTTTCCGCCGCAAAGCAGTCCCTCAAGACCCGTTTCCCGGTGCTACATTCATTAACGAAGATTACCGAATTGCCTTTGGAAGGGGACCTTTTTATCGCGCATTGCGAGGAAGGGTACAAAGCCTCTGATCATAAGTTCGCGCTCCAACACCGAGTTGTGCGCGGACACCAAACGACCGTGCTGATCGGACCGGAAGGGGATTTCTCGCCGCAAGAGATCAAATGGGCATTGGAACATGGATTTGTGCCTGTCAGTTTAGGCGCTACCCGCCTGCGTACGGAGACGGCGGCGATGGTAGCTTGTCATACGGCGGTTTTACTCAATGAGTAACTGGGATACGGAAATATTGCTTTGGATCAACGGTCACGGCAACGAATGGCTGGACGCGATGATGTGGACCATCAGCCGCTCAACGACATGGATCTGGTTATACGCGCTGATTGTCGGATGTATCATTTATCGCTTTCGAAACTGGAAAACAGTGCTTTTGATGCTTGCAGCATTGGGCATTGCGGTCGGGCTGAGCGATTGGATTTGCAGCGGAGTTCTCAAGCCTCTTGTGTGCCGTTTGCGTCCGACTCATGAACCCTCCATCGATCCGATTCGTCTGGTGCATGGTTATATGGGGGGATTATACGGTTTTTGCAGCAGTCATGCTGCGAATACGATGTCGGTTGCATTTTTGTCCGGCTTATTGCTCAGAAACAAGTATATAACGCCGTTTTTGGTACTATACGTCGTACTGAATTGCTATAGTCGTATGTACTTAGGGGTGCATTACCCGAGCGATATTATTGCCGGCCTGCTGGTTGGGGCGTTAATGGCTGCTGGGTGTTATTGGGCGTTAAGACGTGTGCTCCCCGCGGACGGCGAGGTTGCTCGGCAGGGTGGTTCATAAACTGCTCGAACTCCTCGGGCGTAAGCAGACGTTTGAGCTCCGCATAAATAGCGTTCATTCGCTCCATCTCTTGCGCACGAGTCAGACCTTTTTGGCGGATTTGCGCATACTTGAGATGCATCCGGTAGAGAGTATCGATACGGACCGAGTCTTGAATACCTAACTCGCGCAACAAGCGCATCGTCTGTTTCTTCGCTTCCTCCTCCGGCGTACGCTGAGGACGTTCGCGAACAGGCTCCTGAGCCAACATCAAACTCGCTACTAAGGCTGCACAAACAATAGAAAATAATCGTTTCATAACATAAAAATGACCACAAAAATCATGCCAAACAATGCTTTTAAAATAGCGTCACGTCTTTATTTTGCGCAGAGCGGCGAAAATCGTCACTCGCGCCCCGCTGTTCGAGTTGCATTGGCTGGTATGATTGTCGGGGTGATTGTGATGATTCTGACCATCTGTATCGTGGTGGGATTCAAGCAAACTATTACGGACAAGATCGCCGGTTTCGGGGCGCATATACAAGTTGTTTCCTTTGATAATAACAACACGTACGACATGCAACCCATCGAGGTATCGGACAGCCTTTTGAGCCAATTGAGTTCTTTCCCGCATGTGGTTACTGCTGTGCCGTTCATCACCAAACCCGGTATGCTCAAGACCGATTCGGCTTTCCAAGGCATGGTGCTCAAAGGCACTGATTACTGGGATTTTTTCGCGCGAAATATTATTGAAGGCACCTTGCCGACTACCCCGCAAGAAGTACTCATCTCTCTTTCGATGGCAAAGGAGTTGCAGCTTCATCTTGGTTCTGCAGTTACTGCCTATTTCGTAGATGACACGGATATCCGCGCACGTCGTTTTACCATCGTCGGTTTATACGACACGGGCTTTAAACAATACGATGATCTATTTGTTTTGACGCCGCTCGAGACGGCGCGAAGACTGCAAGCGTGGGATTCAGATGTCTATTCGGGGGTGGAAATACTGATTGATAATATGAGGTGCTTGGACGATGTAGCGGACGATATTTACTTTGCTACGGTGCGCCAAATGGATGAAAACGGCTATCATACTTATTATGTACAGACCCTCCAAGACCAAAATCCGGCGATTTTTGCTTGGCTCGATTTATTGGATATGAACGTCGTTGTAATCATCATTCTGATGTTACTTGTATCGGGCTTTAACATTGTTTCCGGGCTTATCATCCTTATTCTCGATGGCGTGCAGCTGATTGGTACGCTCAAGGCTTTAGGAGCGGATAACCGTTTTGTAAGACAAATATTCATGACCCAGGCGGCATGGTTGATTGGCAAAGGGATCCTTTGGGGAAATATAATTGGTTTGGGATTGGCTGCTATCCAGTATGTTGGTCATCTTGTGCCGCTCGATGCCGCTACGTACTATGTGAGTTATGTGCCCATCTCTTTTGCTTGGGGATGGATCGTTTTGCTTAATGTGCTGACCATCGTTGTTTCGCTGCTGATTTTGTTGCTGCCGTCCATGATTATTTCCAAAATCAGCCCTGCAAAAGTGATGCATTTTGAATAGTTGAGAATTGATGTGTAATGAAACTTCAAACCATCGTTGAAATAGTGCCTTCCTCTTGGAAGATCGGGTATGAGGACAAAATCCTCATGTTGGGTTCATGTTTCTCGGACGAGATAGGCGAGCAGATGAAGCAGCGGAATATGTCCGTCACCTGCAATCCCTTTGGTACGCTCTATAATCCGCTTTCGATTGCAAATGCCATCCATTCCTCCTTTGTACATTGTACATCGTACATCGTTCATCACGATGGTCTTTGGCATTCGATGATGCACCATGGTTCGTTCTCCCGTCCGACCAAGGAAGAAGCCGAAGAGGCGGTGAAAGCGTCTATTGAGACGATGCAGAACGCACTCCGCGAAGCTACGGTCGTCATCGTCACGTTCGGTACCGCTTGGGTCTATGAGATGAATGGTCACGTAGTAGCTAACTGCCATAAACTGCCTGTCGACCGGTTCACCCGTCGTCGGTTGACGGAGGAAGAGATTGTGGCGGCTTGGCAACCCATCTTAGAGCGCTATCCGGATAAACACTGGATCTTCACCGTTTCGCCTATTCGTCATATCAAGGACGGCTTGCATGAGAACCAACTCTCCAAAGCCACGCTTTTAATGGCAATCGAACAATTATTAGACAATCGTCAATCAATCGTACCTCGTCAATCGTCCAATCGTCACTATTTCGACTCATACGAAATACTCCTTGACGAACTCCGTGACTACCGTTTCTATGCGGACGATCTCGTTCATCCGTCTTCTTTGGCGGTAAACTACATCTGGGAGCGTTTCGCCGATACTTTCTGCACACCGCAAACCCGCAACGAAATGACATTGCAACACAAGCGTTGGAAATTCGAGCATCACCGCCCTTTGCATTAAAATGGCATTATTTTACTAAAAAAATGACGTGCGTACTTGCGTATATCATTTTTTTTTCGTACCTTTGCAGCCTAAAGTAAAAATTAACTTATTATGGGAACGTTATTAAGTAATAATTCAAAGGAGCCAAAAACCGAAAAAGGCAATCGTTTGTATGAGTTTCGACGCGTACAGAGCGAGGAATTGAAGCAATATCGTATACCTGTATATGGTTATTTAGCATAATGCTTCCTCACTATCCTTATACTTTTCTTACGCGGGCAAACACGGGAGAGTTTCCTGTGTCGATTTATCATTTTCGTTCTACACGAACTAAGTCAAGATGGTGGGACTTTGCAATCCGGTAGCACTATTAAAACCAAAGTACAATCCAGACATTCTTATGCAGTTGAAACCTTTGAACCTATTTCGCTGCAGTTACACACATCCCATTCCATATATGCCCAATCGGACAAAACATATACAATCACAATAAACAATTAATTAAATTATTACTATCATGAAGAAATATCTACTTTTTCTGCTATGTATAGCAATCACTTGTATCTTTGACGGGTGCAAAGATAAGAATAGTAACGACCTCTCTAATTTATATGAGCCGTTAGAAGGTACTATCTTGAAAAATTCTTGGAATTGGTATACCGGGGATTTGACCTATTATGTTTTTAATCAAGATGGATCCTTTCAACAAATATGGTATAGTAATGCGGAGGGGTGCGAGTACACAGATAAAGAAACAAGTTTTTACAAATACAAAAGCACATTAACCGGTCATTATTACCGCGATAATACTCAGCAATTTATATCTTATATTTTGATTGATGCGCATGGAAATGAATGCAAAGTTCATTTACGGAACGATACCTATAATAATCATTATGAGCTATCTTTCGGTAACTACTATGGTTCTGGAAGTAAATGGGATAATTATTATTGTGAAAAAGTATTTGTAATTCCATCTTCAGACATTATTAATTACGACGGTACACCTCACCAAAACTCAGGTGGCAGCACAGGGGGCACTACAGGAGGCACTACAGGAGGCGGAGGAACCTCTGACCCGACTGCAGGCTATACAATTACGCCGGTTAGTGTTTGCGCAATCTATATGTTGGATAATAAAAATACGGGAAATAAATATACAAAGTCGTACTACAAATGGGTTTCATCTACAGGCAGAGTAATATTAAGTATCTCTGCCACGAATACGGCATATTGGATAGGCGTTGCCTCTAAAAATTATGATTCAACTCGTGGCGGATATCCTGTCTCCAGTTATACATACCGCTATATAGATTACACACCAGTAGGTGGTGCTTGGTACTATTATTTTAATTAACAAACCATAAATTATGATTGCTTATGAAATGAAAAACATTCTTCATTTCATTGCTACTCGTTGCGATAGCGGCGATGGCAGAAACAGCAATTTCCCCTTTCGCTCTCTCAATCCCCCGAAACTCGATCTATCGGAATTCCTGCCTGCTCCACCACCGAGCAGGCAGGTTCTTTCTTCGTCTGTTTCGTTCGAAACAATCGTTCGAATGCAATGAGATAAGAAACAATCGTTCGAGCAAAGCGAGATAAGAAATAATCGTTGCCTTGTGGTTAAGAAAAGGGAAGGCAGGCGGGGAGCCTAAGCCGACCGAGAGAAAGACCATCGTGGATGTGGCTGTAGAATTCCCATACCATGAGCGCTAAAAATAGTAAAAATTTGCAATGAGACTTTGAGACTATGAGACTTTTCTTCCGCTAATTCGCTCATTTTGTGAAGGAATCGTTTCCATTATGAAATCTAAATAGTCTCAAAGTCTCATAGTCTCACGTACATTTTTTGTTCTGACCGTTCTGACCGTTTTGACCGTTTCTCCCCAAAAACGGTCAATATGGTCAATATGGTCATGTACTTTTTTATACCATTTTTTTGCTTTGCACTTTTTTTATGAATCAGCCAAGTTTGGGACTTTCTGGGGCCCCCGCAAATTTTAATTTGTGGGGAGAGCGGAGGCAATGGTCGCACCTGCCATTTAGCGGAGCGGTATGGCTTTTGCGATCCATTTGCCGAACGCGACCGTTAGTTGTTCTTAGTCATTCTTAATCATTCGTTAATCATTCACGGTACTGGAACGGACTCGAAACGGAGGCGGAACGGAACAGACATCTTACGGGCACGTACGGGATGCGAACGTAATGTGAACGTAATGTGAACGTAATGCAAATGGTTATGACAGGTAATCTTACCATTTTCAGGGTCATTTGGGGTAAAAAGAAACAGAAGAACGATATTTTTTACAAAAAAATACATTTTTATTTGCATATGTGCAATTTTTTTTGTAATTTTGCCCCGATTTTGCTACATTGAGTTTGCAAAACAGTAAAAATCCTTAAATACTAACACATTATGGCTAAAGTTTATCAAGCATCTGAGATCAAGAACGTCGCTATGTTGGGCGGCTCGGGATCCGGTAAAACGACTCTCATGGAGTCGATGTTGTTTGAAAGCGGGGTGATTAAACGCCGCGGTTCGATTGAGCAGCAATCTACCGTGTGCGATTATTTCCCGGTAGAGAAAGAGTACGGCTACTCCGTCTTCTCCACAGTTTGTAACATTGAGTTCGAAGGCAAGAAACTGAACGTGATCGATTGTGCAGGTTCAGACGATTTCTGCGGAGGTACCGTAGCAGCACTTCAGATGTGCGGTTCCGCACTCATCGTCCTCTCCGCTAACGGCGGTGTGGAAGTGGGAACCCAGAACAACTTCCGTCTCGTTGAGAAAGCCCACAAACCGCTGGCATTCGTCATCAATAAATGCGACCACGAGAACGCAGATTTCGAGCGCACGTACGCGCAATTAAAGGAGAACTTTGGCAATAAGTGTACGCTGATCCAGTTCCCGGTGAATGCCGGAGCAGGTTTCAACGCAGCGATTGATGTCCTCAAGGGCAAGATGCTCGTTTGGAAAGCAGAGGGGGGTGCTCCTGAGATGAAGGACATCCCTGCCGAGTATGCCGATAAGGTAGCTGAAATGCGTCAGCAGCTTCAAGAGCAGGCAGCCGAGGCAGACGAGACGCTGTTGGATAAATTCCTCGGCGAAGGTCTGACCGACGAAGAGATCATGCAGGGTCTGAAGAGCGTTTATGCGGACGGTTCGATGTATCCGGTTATCTGCTGCTCGGGTCTCAAAGATATGGGTGTTCGTCGTTTGATGGACTTCCTGAACGGTATGGCTCCGAGTCCTGCACAGTTCAGTTATCCGACGGTTGACGGCAAGAAGATCAGCCCGGACGCTTCGGCTCCGACAAGTCTGTATGTCTTCAAGACATCCGTAGAGCCGCATATTGGTGAGGTGAACTATTTCCGCGTTATGCAGGGAACCGTTCGTAACGGCGATGATCTTCTGAACATGGAGCGCGGCTCGAAAGAGCGTATCTCACAGCTCTATCAGGTTGCCGGTTCGATTCGTACTGCCGTAGATGAACTGCAGGCAGGTGACATCGGTGCTACCGTGAAACTGAAAGATACCCGTACGGGCAACACGCTGAATGCCAAAGAGTGTGACAACCAATACGCTCCGATCGTTTATCCGCAGCCGCGTTACCGCCGTGCAATCAAGCCGGTGACCGAGTCCGATGCAGAGAAACTGGCAGCTCTTCTGACCCGTATGCACGAGGAAGATCCGACTTGGGTAGTAGAGCAGTCCAAAGAGCTTCGTCAGATGATCGTTTCCGGTCAAGGTGAGTTCCACCTGCGTACCCTCAAATGGCGTCTGGAGAACAATGATAAGATGATGGTTGAGTTCCTTGAGCCGAAGATCCCATATCGTGAGACGATCACCAAGGCAGCTCGTGCGGACTATCGTCATAAGAAACAATCCGGTGGAGCCGGTCAGTTCGGTGAGGTTCACTTGATCGTGGAGCCGTACGAGGAAGGTATGCCGGTGAAAGAGACCTATAAGTTTGGTAATCAAGAGTATAAGATCTCTGTAAAGGATCAGCAGGAGATTAACCTCGAATGGGGTGGTAAACTGGTCATCATCAACTCTATCGTCGGCGGTGCTATCGATGCACGCTTCATTCCGGCAATCGTCAAGGGTATCATGGATCGTATGGAGCAAGGTCCGTTGACCGGTTCGTATGCACGCGACGTGCGCGTCATTATTTATGATGGTAAGATGCACCCGGTTGACTCGAACGAAATCTCCTTCCGTCTGGCAGGCCGTAACGCGTTCGCACAAGCCTTCAAAGAGGCGAACCCGAAAGTGCTCGAGCCGGTTTATGACCTTGAAGTATTCGTTCCGTCGGAGATCATGGGCGATGTGATGTCGGACATCAACGGCCGTCGTGGTATGGTAATGGGCATGGAGACTGAGAAATCGTTCACTCGCCTCAAAGCACAAGTGCCTCTGAAAGAGCTCTCGAGTTATTCGACAACTCTCAGCTCTCTCACCGGTGGACGTGCAACCTTCACGATGTCGTTCAACTCGTACCAGCTCGTTCCGGCAGATGTTCAGGAGAAACTCCTTGCTGCTTACGCTGCTACCCAGAACGAGGAAGAATAATCGCCATCAACCATGCTTGGTTGATCCTCAAAAAGCGCATTTCGGTGCGCTTTTTTCGTTTTATATTTGCATATGTCAAAAAAAAGTTGTAATTTTGCAGCGCAAAATCAAAACGAGAACACTATGAGTTACATGCAAATGGCACAATTAGACGTGCTCAATCTGGTGAAAGGCATTCAGACGGAAGGGGATTATGTTGACTTCCGTAATATGCTTGCGCGCTATTTTGCGGACAAAGCGCAGAAACAGATAGATGCCCTTTGGGAGAATGGTACGATCAATGAGCAGACCATAGAACAGTGGGGTAACGAACGAATGAGAACTCCTTATCGTTATGCGTTACATCGTTCTTGATACCAATTGTCTTCTACAGGCTTTGCCGTCCAATAGCCCGTTCCATAAAATATGGACTGAGGTGTTGGATGGTCATATCTGTTTGTGTGTCAACACAAATATATTGGAGGAATACGAAAACCAAGAATAAGTCGCTAAGCACTAAGTGCAGTGTGGAGGACTTGTGATTTTAGAGGTGTGGTAGCCTGACTTCAACAAGGAATCCACACTTTTTATACGAAAATTTAAAATATTGATATCATGAAACGTTTTATTCTATTTATTTTTATGCTTTGCGTAGTTACTTTAACGCAAGCTCAAACATATGAATTTAATTTAACTGCTACGGCTGTCAAAAAGTATCAAGGTTATTCTAAAGGATCAACAATTAAGATTAAAGGATTAGAACATAATGTTAGTACTGATCCTTTTTACTCAAATCAAACTGTTCTCAAAGATTCTTATGATATGTTATTAGAAGATGGCTCTAAAATTCCATTAACTACTCGCATTGACAAAGCATTGAAATTTGACTTGAGATCCATAGATGACTTGTGGAATGCAGTTATTTTACAAGACGTTATACCTATGCTTATAACTAAAGGCACACAAGTAGATATAAGGAGCGATGCTGAATTAAATGCACTTGAATATGTGTTGGCTATAAAAAATAATGGGTTGGAATTTGATGATCCATACTTGTTAAATTACTTGTATGCGCTTGTCTCAAAAATTTCTCCTTCTGTCCTAATTGATGGACGTCCTGGAGGAATAAACCTAATAGTAGAGGACAACCCAGATGTTAATGCAGGAACTTATCCGAATGGAACAATAGTTGTCAACACGGGATTATTGTCAGTTCTACATACGGAAGATGAATTGGTCGCTGTCTTGGCGCACGAGGTTGCACATTTTGTATTAGATCATCATATGCAAAATATTAATGCTGAGATCCAACGTCAACGTCGGGCTGAAATCGGAGCAGCAATTGCTACTATTTTTGCTGCTTCGGCAGAGGGAGCGGCTGCATATTATTCAAATGGATATTATATTCCGGGAGCAGTTACGGCAGCAACTGCGATAGGTGCTACTGCGATAGCGAAACAAGCTGTGATAGATTTGGGAATGGAATATAGTCAAAAACAAGAATTTGAAGCCGATGAATAAGCATTACAAGTACTTGATTTTCTTGGATACGATCATCATGCATTAGCATCTGCACTCACTCGACTTGAAGAAGTACAACTTATTGAGCGGAGTAAAGCAATGTATTTCTCTAGTACAACTCATCCTGCTCTGGTTGAACGTATAGAAAAAGCCGGAGGAGCGAATCTTAAAAGAGACGTTAATTTTGAACGTAAAATATCTTTTGCTATAACGAATTCTGCCATTACAAAATATTATTACCGTAGATTTAGAGAAGCCGCAAAAGCAGTTTCGCAGAACATTGAAAATAATGTTGCTACTGCAGATGATTATTTAATTAAAGCGAATTGCTTGTTGGCGCTAAGTGATACAGAAGCCTCCAATATAGAAGTACTGGAACTCATAAAGAAAGCCAAAAAACTACAACCTAATAATATTAATATCTATAAAGCGGAAATTCTCGCTAACTTGCGACTGAATAGAGCACAACAAGCAATTGAAGAACTTCAAGAGTACAAGAGCTATTTGAATGAAACAAGTAATGAATTACCTTCAATATTAAACCAGAGTATGTGGAAAAGTCGTTATGACTTTATATTGAATGAACATATTTGGGTAGATAAAATGCTTATTAAATTATCTGGTATGTATAAACAATAGTAGAGTGTCAACAAAACAGGCAAATAAAAAAAGCAAAAAAACAAGCAAATTTTGCGAAAAACTGGCATACACTATTGTGTATGTCATTTTTTTTGTATACCTTTGCAAACAAATTGATCAGATATTTATGTTTTTTCAGATCATACAACCGGTTGAGGCATTGAGGGCATACATTTCCCGCTATGTGTTTGTCCGTGCGGAAGGATCGACGGACACAATGACGCCGCCTATCGACGACCCGCGGTTTGTCAACGGCAAACATGTGCAGCAACTACTGCCTAATTACGGGAGTTTGATCTTCCAGCGTAACGTGACGACCGACATTAATGGTACTATTTCCGATGGTCTGACGCTGCTTGGCGCTAACCAGAAGACAATCGGAATCACTACGCTCAGCGGCTGGTTTGAGGGGATGATGCTGGATTTTGAGCCGGGAGGCATGCACGCCCTGCTTCATATAGACTTGCAGCAACTCTCCGGTCAAGTACTGACAGCCAAGGAGTTCGGCGATGAAGGCTTGCTGCAACTGGATCATATCTTCCAATCAACGCCTAAAGCCGAGCATATTGCGCCGCTCATAGACGCTTTCTTCCTTGGTCATCTGCCGCATAAAGAAGATGTCAACTATACCCGCTTACGCCGTGTGATAGCTACCTGTGATGAAGCGAAAGGAAATATCTCCGCAGCCGAAATGGCGTCTGTTGCTTGTTTAGGCGAACGTCAGTTCCTGCGTGTGTTCCGTACATATGTCGGCATCCCTCCCAAGCAGTTCATCCGTTTGCGGCGTTTCCATCGCGCTATACAAACCATGCAGCAGAATGTCGCTAAAGGTCAACCGATAGACCTGATGTCCATCGCCTTGCAGCACGGATATTATGATTTGAGCCACATGGCACTCGAGTTTCAGCAAATGGGGTGTGTCTCTCCAAGCCATTTCCGGATGTTAGGAATTCCTCTGACAGCCGATTTCTCTATCTTTTTTGCCTGAAAAATGGCAGTAAATAGCACAATGTCCGTTTTTTCATATGTCGTTCTGTCAAAAAGCAGTACTTTTGCGCCGGATTTCTAATCTCGCGTTAGAAATCGCTCGTACGATTATTTCAAAAACAACAGACAAATGAAAAAGATTGTAATGGGATTAATGATGCTGTTGACCGGTATGGTTTCGGCAGAAAACGTGAAAGGAAAAGTAACGGACGCGCAGGGCAACCCAATGCCCTTTGTGACGATTTCCGTCCTTGCGCAGGACTCGACGCTTCTTACGGGTACGATAACCGATGAGCAAGGTAAATATACCGTCGAATCTCCCTCCCTTGAGAGGCTGGGCGTGGAGAGGTTCCTTATTCAAGCCTCGTATATCGGCTATCAAACCGCTTTCGGCGGACCGGATTTTGTGCTGCAGGAAGAGAGTGAGCGCCTCGCGGAAGTGGAAGTCAAAGCTAAGAAACCGCTTATCGAGCGCCAGATGGACAAGTTAGTCGTGAACGTCTCCGCATCGCCATTAGCCGCCGGTTCGAACGGAAACGACATCCTCCGTCGTTCGCCGGGCGTGCGGATTGACAAGGACGGAAACATCACCGTCAACGGCAAAGGGGTGGAGATATGGATCGACGGCAAACCTTCGTACCTGAGCGGGCAGCAACTCAAAGCCATGCTCGACGGAACGGACGGCAACACAATAGAGAAAATAGAAATCATCTCTAATCCATCCGCCAAATACGATGCGAGCGGGCAGGGTGGAATCATCAATATCAAGACCAAACGGAATATGTCCAAAGGTCTGAACGGTATGCTCTCCGCTTCTTATGGAGGTATGTACTGGGGCGATGTCAAACGATGGCTTCAAATGGATGCTGTCTCGCTTAATCTCAATTATCGCGGCGAAAAGACTTATACGTTCGGTCAGCTGACGCAGGTTTTTGCACAGAATGATATTGATCTGGAGACCAGCAGAAAGATACCCGCTTCGACGAGTTCTCCTGCAATGCAAAACTATTCTCGATCGGGATATGCAACAGATTTTCAGTATTATATGCTCAAAGTTGGTAACGATTGGTACATCGATTCGGTCAATACCTTCGGATTTATCCTTCAAGTGCCATACATGGATATCAAACAATCCATTATGGACGGACGAAACAATGCGTATGTCATCGTGGGAACCGACACCACGCGAAGCGTCACGGAGACTAATAACCACGTTGTAGCTCCGCAACATACGGCGAACCTCAATTATACCCATACATTCTCTTCCGCTCTGGAGCGCGAATTGACTGTCAATGTGGATTATAACCGCTACAAAACAACTACCTCAAACTTCCAAAATACCGATTACGGCACAAAGAATATCGGCTTGGATATTCATAGCCGTCAAACAGTAGATATCTACAGCGCGAAGTTGGATTTTCAAACGCAATTCTGGAAAACGGGCATGTTAGAATGTGGCGTCAAGTACGCGCTGTCGTCCACGGACAATTCGATGACCACGGATTCTCTCATCAATCGTCTCCCATCCTCCAGGACCGATTCCAAATTCCGCTATCAGGAACACGTGGCAGCAGCTTATATCAGCGCAGGGAAGCAGTTCGGCGAACACTGGTCGGTCAAGCTTGGTCTCCGCGGCGAATACACATATAGTTATGGAAACTGGATCAGTGCAGACAGTATAACGAACAAATCGTATTTCAATCCTTTCCCGACAGCCTATGTCGGTTATACCAGTAGTCCACTCGGCAAACTCAAACAGCCTATTTCCGTGAGTGCCACTTACACGCGACGCATCAAACGTCCGAACTACTGGATGTTAAACCCCTTTGTGACGTATGTGGACGCATATTCGTATCAGATAGGAAACACCGATCTTTCACCGGAATTTAACAATGATGTAGAGTTGCATTTCTCTTGGACGCAATACTTCAATCTGACTTTCAATTTTGCGCACACGCAGGATATGTTCTCACAACGAACGACCATCCTGCCGAATGGAAGTGGCTTTATGCGGTGGGAAAATTTCGGTACATGTACTACGCACGGAGGAAATATATCTCTCACGGAACTGCCCATCGTTCCTAAATTTGCTAACAATAACGAAGAAACCGTAAATCGTAAATCGTCCAATCGTCAATTAGTGGGTGCATGGTTGGCATTGACGGTGAACGCCGGATGGTATCATTTCCTCAACCGCTCGTATGAGAAAGACGCTAACGGTCAGCCAATCTACCAATTAGGCAATCATTACGGTTATGTGGGTGGTACGCTTTCTGCTTATTTGCCTAAAGAATGGATACTTACACTGGATGGAAACTGGTCTTCGCCGATGACTACCGGTTACAACCGAATGAATAGTTCCTATTACATGAGTTTCGGGGTCAGGAAGATGTACATGAAAAAAGGTCTTATTTTCAATCTCAATGTGCAAGATCTTTTGCGCTCTAACGTCTATCGTACCGAAGATATGGGACAGCAGCCTGGGTATGAAAGTTGGTATCGGAATACTTCGCGGCAACAACGTGTGACATTCTCCATCGTTTGGATGTTTGGACAAAACCAACAGCATAAACACCGTAGAGTGGGCGAGATAGACGAACTCAACCGACTCGGAGGAGGCGGTGTACAAGCCGGCAAATAATAGACAAAATAAATAAATTTTGCAGAAAAGTGGCATACACTATTGTGTATGTCATTTTTTTTTTGTACCTTTGTAGCCGATTTTGAAAACATCATTGAATTTTGAATTTTTAATTTTAAATTTTTATTTATATGAAACCCACACACATTGAGCATTTGGGAATTGCAGTTACCTCTATTGAAGAGGCTGCTCCCTTCTTTGAGTTTCTTTCGGGAAACAAGTGTTATTCAATCGAGGTAGTTGAGGATCAGAAGGTTCGCACCGCTTTCTTCAAAGTTGGTGAGGTAAAGATCGAACTTCTGGAGCCGACAAGCCCTGAGTCCACGATTGCTAAGTTCATCGAGAAGAACGGTGGTCGCGGTGGCGTTCACCACGTAGCATTCAACGTAGAGAACGTAGCAGAAGCGCTGGCAGAGTGCGAGGCAGCAGGCATCCAGCTGATTGACAAAGCTCCGCGTAAAGGCGCAGAGAACCTGATGATTGCATTCTTGCACCCGAAGAGCACCAAAGGCGTTTTGACAGAGCTCTGCCAACAGCCGAAATAAATGACCAAATTGTAAATGACAAAATAGTAAATGTCTTTATGGATCAAGCTAAATTAGATAAGTTAGTCGAAAACCGCGAGAAGGCGATGGCCGGCGGCGGTGAAGCAGCGGTGGAGAAACACCACGCAAAGGGCAGTTATACCTGCCGTGAGCGTATTAACATGCTGCTCGATGAAGGTTCGTTTGAGGAAGTGAACATGTTCCTCACGCATCGTTGCCATGATTTTGGTATGGAGAAGAAAGTGTTCTTGGGCGACGGCGTAGCTGTCGGATCGGGTACGATCGATGGCCGTCTGGTGTTTGTCTTTGCGCAGGACGCTACCGTCATCGGTGGTTCGCTGAGCGAGACCATGGCACTCAAGATTTGCAACGTCATGGATCAGGCTATGAAACTCGGTGCACCGATCATCGGTCTTAATGACTCGGGTGGCGCACGTATTCAAGAAGGAGCCTGCGCGCTCGCGGGATATGCAGAGATCTTCGAGCGTAACATCCTCGCTTCCGGCGTAGTACCCCAGATCTCGGTGATCTTCGGTCCGTGCGCCGGCGGAGCAGTATATAGCCCGGCGTTGACCGACTTTATTATGATGACCGAGCAGAACAGTTATATGTTCATCACCGGCCCGAAGGTAGTGAAGTCCGTTACGGGTGAAGACGTAACCGTTGAACAACTCGGCGGCGCACATATCCACGCTACTAAATCCGGTGTAACCCATTTTGTGGCTGCTACCGAAGAAGAGGCGCTAGCTGAAGTACGTCGTCTCGTTTCCTTCATCCCGCAGAACAATATGGAGGAAGCTCCTGTCGTTGCATGCACCGATGACATCACCCGCGTGGATGACAACTTGAACGACATCGTTCCGGCTGATCCGAACAAACCGTATGACATGCATGAGATCATCAATACGATTGTTGACAATGGTGATTTTATGGAGGTTCACAAGGATTACGCGAAGAACGTCATCTGCGGTTTCGCTCGTTTCAATGGTCGTTCGACCGGTATCATCGCTAACCAGCCGTCTTGGCTTGCCGGAGTACTGGACTGCGATGCAAGCCGTAAAGCAGCGCGTTTCGTTCGTTTCTGCGACGCCTTCAATATCCAGATCTTGACCCTCGTGGACGTTCCGGGCTTCCTCTGCGGAACCGGACAAGAGTACGCAGGTATCATCGATCATGGAGCAAAACTAATGTTCGCTTACGGCGAAGCAACCGTTCCAAAGGTTACCATTACTGTTCGTAAGTCGTACGGCGGTTCGCACATTGTAATGAGTTGTAAACAACTCCGTGGCGATATGTGCTACGCATGGCCGAACGCAGAGATTGCAGTAATGGGTGCGAGTGGAGCAGTGGGCGTGCTTCAAGCCAAGGCTATCAAGGCTATCGAAGATCCCGCAGAGAAGAAAGCCTTCATCGCTGAGAAAGAGGCAGAGTACAAAGATCTGTTCGCTTCTCCGTATCAGGCAGCTAACCGCGGTTACATCGACGATGTCATTGAGCCGCGCTACACACGTAGCCGTATCATCCGTGCGTTTGAGATGTTGCAGACCAAGCGTCTGACCAACCCGCTCAAGAAACACTCGAATATTCCATTGTAATTCGTAATTTTTAATTTTTAATTCGTAAATTACTATGGTTTTACTCGCAGTAACCGCAGATACATGGATTGTAACCGGCTTAGGTTTCGGAATCGTGCTGGTGTTGCTCTTCTGTTTGGTTTATGTCCTCCAATTCTTTGGATGGATCATGCAGAAAGCCACCGCCCCGCGTGCTCCGAAAGCCGAAAAACCGGCTCCCGCTCCGAAGGCTTCCGCTACATCAGCGGAGCCGACGGACGAGGGCACTAAAGCCGCTATCGCTATGTCTCTGGCACAAGCAGGGGATGAAGACATCGCTGCTATCGCGTACGCCCTTTATCTCGCGTGCGACGCTAAACATGACATTCCAACCGCTATGATCTCGCTCAAACAACACGAGACAGCCTGGAATACAAAATCAACAGGAATGAATAATGTGGGCTTTTAGACCACATTAATCGTGCCCTTTAGGGCTAAGAATAATGTCGGGTTTTAACCCGCAAAAAATAATCATAAAACAATGAAAGAATTCACATTTAAAATCAATGGCGCTGAGTACAAGTGCGCAGTAGAAGAAATCGAAGCCGGCAAAACGAACGTAACCGTTAACGGCAAAGTATATACCGTAGAGACCGAGGCTCCCGCAGCTCCCGCTCCCAAACCCGTAGTTAAACCGGCTCCGGCTCCGGCTCCGAAGCCTGCAGCTGCTCCTGCTGCTCCTAAAGCAGAGGCTCCGAAACCTGCTGCAGCTCCTGCTGCCGGTGTTCAGGTAAAAAGCCCGCTGCCAGGTTCTGTAATCAAGGTTTTGGTAAGCGAAGGCCAGGCTGTTAAACGCGGTGACACTCTTCTGACCCTTGAGTCCATGAAGATGGAGAACGCTATCATGGCAGAGGCTGACGGAACAGTTAAGCAGATTGCTGTTACCCCGGGTCAAAACGTAATGCAGGATGATCTGCTCATCGTTTTGGGATAATCTAGTATTCTAGTAGACTAGTTTTCTAGTAGACTATCAAAATCACAGATTATGAATATAATTGAATTTTTCTCCGGCATGGGATTCATGCAGATGACATGGCAACAAGGCGTAATGCTCTTGGTGTCGTTCTTCCTGCTATACCTTGCTATTCATAAGAAATACGAGCCGCTTCTGCTGCTTCCTATCGCTTTCGGTATGTTGCTCACCAACCTGCCGGGAGCAGGGATGTTCCATAGCGAGTTATGGTCGGCTTTCCTTGATCCGGCAAGCCCTGCGTACCATTCCTATGGTGCAATTCTCAAAGAAGGAGGCCTGCTTGACGTGCTCTATATAGGTGTGAAAGCCGGCGTCTATCCGTGTCTCATCTTCATCGGTGTGGGAGCGATGACGGATTTCGGTCCGCTGATTGCCAATCCGAAATCATTGATCCTCGGAGCTGCTGCTCAAATTGGTATCTTTGTCACTTTCCTCTGCGCAAACGCGATGGGCTTTACTCCTGCAGAGGCAGGTTCGATCGGTATTATCGGTGGAGCAGATGGTCCGACGTCTATCTTTCTGACCAGTAAGTTAGCCCCGCATCTCTTGGGTCCGATCGCTATTGCGGCATATAGCTACATGGCGTTGGTTCCGGTGATTCAACCGCCTATCATGCGTGCGCTCACGACGAAAGCGGAACGCGCGATCAAGATGGGTCAGTTGCGTCCTGTTTCCAAGACCGAGAAGATCGTTTTCCCGATCATCATCACCGCTATCGTAGCGCTCATCCTGCCGGATGCAGCTCCGCTGATCGGCTGTCTGATGCTCGGTAACTTGATGAAAGAGTGTGGAGTAGTGGATCGTCTGACCAAGACCGCACAGAACGAGCTGATGAACATCGTAGTCATCTTCCTCGGTCTCTCGGTGGGTGCAACCGCTACAGCAAGCAGTTTCCTCAACCTCAAGACTTTAGGTATCCTCTCGATGGGTATCGTAGCCTTCGGTCTTGGTACCGCCGGTGGTGTGCTGCTGGCAAAGTTCATGAACCTCTTCCTCAAGGATAAGATCAACCCGCTGATTGGTTCTGCCGGTGTTTCCGCCGTTCCGATGGCTGCGCGTGTATCGCAGACTGTGGGACAAGAAGAGAACCCGTCGAACTTCCTGCTCATGCACGCCATGGGCCCGAATGTAGCCGGTGTGATTGGTTCGGCAGTTGCAGCAGGTGTACTCCTGACGATGTTAGGATAATTCGTAATTAATTTTTAATTTTTAATTTCTGAATGTCTAACCGACAAATTGGAACAACAGTACTGGTAATAGCCATGATCATCGTGGCTATTTCCGTATTGTTCACCAATAATCTGGCGCGATCGTTGCAGGCTGAGGAGCAAAAGTATATGTCCATCTGGGCAGATGCTACGCGACAACTCATTTTCGCGGACAATGATGCGGATATCGATTTTGTCTCTTCGATTATTGAGAAGAATAATACGATCCCTGTATATATCTGTGATGAAGAGGGTAAGGTGCTCGCTTCTCGTAATGCTGATGAGAAAAAACTGTCAATTCTCAATTCTCAATTACCAACTGGCGACTACCATGGTCCTATTGAACTGAAAATCAATGAGGAGACGACGCAGTATATCTATTGGGATGACAGTAGTATGCTCACGCGCTTGCGTTATGTACCATACGCGCAGTTTCTGTTGATTTTTATCTTCATTGCCGTAGCAGTTATTACGATGCTTACAGGGCAAAAGAGTGAAGAAAACCGCCTTTGGGTGGGGCTCTCCAAAGAGACAGCTCATCAATTAGGTACGCCTATCTCATCGCTCAATGCGTGGCAGCAATTGCTTGCTGATGAATACCCGAACGATGAGTATGTACCGCAGATGAAGCGGGACATCGATCGTTTGCAGATGATTGCGGATCGTTTTCAGAAGATAGGCAGCGAACCGACGCTGCAAACAGAGAATCTCATCCCTGTGTTGCAAAACGCCGTGGCATACATGCGTGCACGCATATCTAATAGGATTACGATCGATGATACCTGTCTCAATGGTGTTGATCGAACAGTGCTTCTCAATGCACCGCTCATGCAGTGGGTTATTGAAAATCTGCTCAAAAACGCCGTAGATGCTATCTCCGGCAAAGGAACAATCACTTTGCATATCCATGAGAATGAGCACGATGTGATGCTTGACATCACCGATACGGGTAAAGGTATTGATAATAAAACCCAGCGTCGAATCTTCGAGCCGGGCTTTACTTCCAAAGATAGAGGGTGGGGTTTAGGCCTTCCACTCGCCAAACGTATCGTCGAGCAATATCATGGTGGCAAACTGCTGCTTAAGAGCTCGCAAGTTGGCGTCGGTACTACCTTCCGCATCGTTCTTAAAAAGCCCGAAAACAGTTGAGCCACTACCGCTCATACTCGCATAAAAGGCGCCTGCATCCAGCAGACGCTTTTTTATTGCCGCAATCTGAGGATGCAAAGGGAAGACCGTCGCTTCGAAGTCATTGATGAAAATATCTAGGTCTCCTAGTGCCCTTTCCTTTAGGGACGGGATAGGGTAAGGCTTAATGCCCGAATAAGCTTCGCGGGTAGAGACGCCCTCATTCGGTTTGATGAGTACGATTCGGATACCATTTAAATCCAAGTCAATAGGGGTTAACTGATCGCCAATTCCTTCTGCATAACAAGGGGTGTTGTAGATAAAGAACGGACAATCAGCTCCTAAAGGTTTTACTTCTGCCGCGAGTTCCTCTTTCGTCAATCCTAATTCGAACAACTCATTAAGCGCGATCGCCATGTGTGCTGCATCGCTACTTCCTCCTCCTAAACCCGCTCCGAAAGGGATATTCTTCTTAAACCGCACAACTACAGCCCCGATTTGCGGGTACTTGGCTTTGAATAGATGATAACATTTCACTATCAAATTATCTTCCGCCGGACAATCCACGGCTATGCCTTCTTGACGGAAAATCAATCCATCATTGAGCGGCGTAGCCGCGCTCATTTCATCATTAATAACTACTTCCAGTTCATCGTGCAGTCCGTATATCGGTACAAAAACTGTTTCCAGATCGTGGTATCCGTCCGGACGTTTGCGTATCACACGCAAGCCTAAGTTAATTTTACAATTCGGATAGAGTATCATATTATTCAAAATTAGGAGCAATTAATTGTGTATCCCATGACGTAAAACGCAGCCGAACTGGCAATACATAGCGCATAATGCGTTCTTTGATTGAAGGAGCAGGATCGGGTATAATTGCGCGCGCAACTTGCTCAAAAGTCCGGGCATCCACAGCATAATAGCGCGAGTCCGTGGCTGTATATTCGGTAATGGTCCAATGGAACATATCCCCAATAATGGTGATTTGCATGGTTTGAGGATCATAGGAATCGATGCCTATATGCGTCATGGAGCCATCCGCACGAACCGCATAAAGCTGATTGTCTTCACTCACAACCAAACCGACCAACTGCCGGTTAGCAGGCTCAATAGTGAAGAGTTGCTTATAGCCGGTAATAGCACAACCATCAGTTTTTATGGCTCTTACCCAAGGTGTACCTTTGACCATTTTCAGTTGAATGAGACGGTTCTGGCTATCGGTCAAAAGAAAACCATTGTCGTAATCCTTGCGGATTGAACCATTCCCCCAGATCAGTTGTACTGGGAAGACAAATCCGTACTTTTCCAACTCTCGCGAGAAACTGAGTGACTTGGCTTTATTGACCGTATTCGTTTCACAATCAATAAATTCTATGCCTTTGTCAGTCAAACGGAAGACATCCGGTGGAAGTTGCAGATCCACACGTCCTGAAGCAGATTCTAATAGCGTATATAAGCCCACTGCCGGCTTGTTGAGTTGTTTGGGTGAGGTCTTGAAATGGAACGCATTCTGCTGAATCAGTTTAGGGGTTAAAGCCACTCCAAACAGCGAATCGGGCAACCTTCCTTCGGCTACTAATTGCCGAAAAGCAAAGAGCGGCATGAGGCTGTCTGCTTCGTGTTTGGTAAATGTATTTCCTTTAAAATCAGTGTATTGAACTTGTTTGTTGATGGTTTCAAACTGAATGAACGAACTGTCCAAACAAGAGTAAACGACAAATGGTGTGCGGCTGGTGTTGGGGGCTACCAAACGATAGAGCGCCGGAAGAAGCCAAACGCACACGATGATTCCCAAACCGATGATGAGGTATTGGATAGTTGCTATTTTCGATTGTTTTGTTCTCATTGTTTGCCGAGTTTAAAACGATAAATACTATAGAGCGGCAGACAGGCGGTACAAAGAAGTAGCCCGATGAGCCAAGGAAACATCTGAATATAGCAAGCCGGTTGGGTGGTCAGAAAACAGAGTGCTACCAACGGCGCACCGATCAGCACATCTACGCACCGTATTTTCCATTGCGGCTCCAAAACCCACCATGATACGATATTATAGCCGATAAGTCCACCTAAATACCACGGTAAGCAAGTCAAGAATGTACGCAAAACTAACTCGCGGGGCAGCCAGATTTGTCCGACACCGGCTAATAACGCTGCATCTAATCCAAAGAGCACACAAAGTCCAATGATGCTGCATCCCAACATTGCACCGATGCTGAGATGATTGTCAATGGGCAGATGAAGCGTTAGACGAATCCGTTTGGCTTGCATCTCCGGCAACCATTGACAGAGCGCCAGACACACACCGGTGATGAGCGGCAAGTACGTTAACTGATTGATCATCAGTATATCGCGACCGATCATAGTAGCCCAAGTCTCCACCACGCCGGAGGAGAGCAGGGTAGAACGAAGCGATAACAACAGATAGCCGATAAGAGCTATATGTACCACCACTGCGAGTCCCCAAAAGAGCCGCAGTTTGAGCCATTCCTTATAAAATATTGCGCGTAGCATGAACAATTTAACAGTTTAACGGTTTAACAATTTAACGCTAATACTTGCCGGTTAAATCAATAAAGGTGTCCTCCAATGTCTTCTCCGGCGTAATGAGCTCAGAGACCGGACATTGCTTCAAGATCTTACCGTAATCCATTATAATACAATCATCTACGAGTCTTTCCAAATCTTGAATGATATGCGAAGTGAGAAAAACCGTCTTCTCTCCACGCTTGCAGAAATCCCGCAAATACTCCACAAAAAGTCGTCTGTAACCGGGGTCAAGCCCTAATGAGAAATCATCTAGTATCAATAATTCCGGATCTTGCGCCATCAATAATCCCAAAGCTACCTGACTTCGTTGACCATTGGACATCTGGCTAAGTATCTGATAATCTTTTACTTTTAGTAATCGCATCAGTTCGTAGTATGCCTCTTTGTTCCATTTCGGGAAGAAAGGGGCGTAGAACCGTTCGATTTGCGCGATGGTCATAAACGGGTATTGGACATGCCCTTCCAGCAATAATCCTATACGCGCGCGCTCTTTAGAAGGCATTGTGCGCGTATCGTAGCCCAACAAACGGCAGGTTCCCGAGTGCGGCTGTATAAAGCCGGAAAGGATATTGATGGTAGTGGTCTTACCCGTTCCGTTCTTACCCAACAAGCCTAAAATGCGTCCGCGGGGTACTGAAAAAGACAAGTCTTCATAAATCAGCCTCTTCCCGTAATAATGGGTCACATGATCGTATTCAATCAAATTCGTCAGCATAGTGTGTTTTAAAATCGAGTGCAAAGGTACGAAAAATATTGCACATAATCAAGCAAAAAATGAATTTTCCCAATTTTTAGGGATTGTGTATGTCCAAAAAATGCAGTAATTTTGCATCGTGAAAAAATGGGTTATAATACTATTGGTCAATATCCCGGTGCTTTTGCAGGCATCGGGTGTTGATTCTTTAGCCTTAGACAGCGCTCAATTGGCGCTTTTAGACAGCCTTACCAGGTCCTTTACCTTGCAGGAAGTGGTGGTGACAGCCGAGGAGTCCACAGGGAAGAGTAGTGCTTCGGTGATCAATAAAGAAGCGATGCAACACCTTCAACCCTCTTCTTTCACCGATATCTTGCAGACCCTTCCGGGAGCTACGACCAAGGATCCCGATCTGACACATGCGAACACGATTCGTCTGCGCGAGGCGAGCAACGGAGCCTCTTCCGGTGACTACGACGCCTCTTCTCTGGGAACCTCTTTTGTCATTGATGGCGCGCCCTTGAGTACCGATGCAAATATGCAGTATTTACCTTCTGATAACAGCGGAGCGGACGCTAAACGAAACAGCGTCGGAGCCGGAGTGGATATGCGTACGATTTCCACCGATGATATTGAAAAAGTGGAGATTATCCGTGGTATTGCTTCTGCCGAGTATGGCGATGTGACATCCGGCGTGGTGAAGATTGAGCGAACAGCCAAACCAACTCCGTGGCGTGCGCGATTTAAGGCGGACGGATTCAGTAAGTTACTCTTTTTTGGCAAGGGTTTGGGATGGAATAACAACCAAACCGTTCTCAATTTCGGTATCGATTATCTGAATGCGAAAGCTGATCCGACGAATACGTTGGAGAATTACCAGCGTATCACAGCCTCTGTGCGTTTGCAGCAGAAATGGAATGCGGATGCTGTTGTAATCAAATGGCAGAGTAACTGGGATTATACCGGCAGTATTGACAATGAGAAGATAGATCCGGACATCCATAAAAACCGCGAGGATAGTTATCGCAGCACGTACCATAAATGGGGTTGGTCCAACACGCTTCATCTGCATCAACCGGCCGTTGAATGGTATCAGTTGAGCGTACAAGCGAATATTTCCGGAGAGGTGGATCGCATTGATCAGACGCGCTTGGTACAACTGACAACTCCCAAGAACCCTGCAATAGATAATATGCAGGAAGGTGAAGCGACCGTCTCGCTTCTTCCTTACAAATATACGGCGAAGCACACGGTAGAAGGTCTGCCGTTCAATGTGTTCATTCGCCCAAAAGCGGAGTTCTTTTTTGACACTTGGCGTCTGAATCACAAAGCCAATATCGGTCTCGAATGGCGGTATTCCAAGAACTTCGGCAGGGGACAGGTATACGATCTTTCATACCCGTTGAATTACTCATCTACTCTTCGTCCGCGCGCTTATTATGACATCCCGGCTACAAACCAACTCTCTTGGTATATTCAGGATGATATCAGTTTTCCTATTCACGAACGCGTGTCGATGGATTTGAATATAGGTCTTCGCGGAGTTTCGATGCTTGGTTTAGGAAGGGTTTATGCGATAGATGGCAAATGCTATTTGGACCCGCGAGCGAACTTGACACTCAATTTTCCAATCTCCAAAGGTAAAGTGTTTGTATCGGGTGGAATAGGGCTACATACCAAAATTCCGACGCTCTTACAACTCTCGCCAAACTTGCTCTATATGGACTTGCAGGCACCCGATGTTCCTATTGCGCCGACTGACGAGACCATGCAGATATATACGCATATCATCAATCCCACGAACTATGATTTATTACCGGCGCGCAACCTCAAATGGGAAGTGCGAGCGGGACTTGACATCAACAAACATAAGCTCTCGATCACTTATTTCGAGGAGGATATGAAGGATGCTTTCCGTTCGCTCATGCAGATTGAAGCGTTCCGATACACGATTAACGATCGCGAATATGACAGGCTCTTGACTTATTCCACCGCCCGTAACGGCAGCCATATTCACAAGCAAGGCATTGAGTGGCAATACCAATCGCCGCGTATTCCGGTTATCTGCACGCGTTTTACCATCAACGGAGCATGGCTTAGAACGACTTACAGCAACAGTGAACAGATGTTTTCCACTGAGAAAACGCCCGGCATCGTGAACGGTGTCAATGTGCAGGACCACTACATCGGATTATACAATTGGACTGAAGGCTACATCCGCGAGAGCCTGAATAGCAATCTGGTAGCCGATGTCTATATCCCGAAAATCGGTTTGGTGGTTAGTGCGACGCTGGAAGCTACAATCTTCACTGCCTCCAAGACCTTAGAGAAGAATGGAACGCCGGTTTCGTATATTTCCTCGTCGGATGGTTTGCTGCATTCCTATGATGCTTTAGCAGCGCAAGATCCGGTTCTCAAGACCCTCATCTTCGATTATAACCTCGGTCAGTTTGTTCGCCGTACGGTGCCTTTTGAGGGGTATCTCAACTTGCGGGTGCAAAAAGACATCACTCGTTTTGCCTCTATTGCGCTCTATGTCAATCGGTTATTGGATATTCTGCCGGATTACACTGTTAGTGGGGTGGATGGCAATCCCGTAGTTATTCATCGTTCGGCAAGTCCGTATTTTGGAATGGAAATAAACTTACATATATGATTAAGAAACAACTATATTACATCTTTATCGCTCTTTGCCTCATCTCTTGTGAGCAGTCCTCGCTGCAAGACACAGCGCGTATGACCATCACCCTGAAGGCGGAAGGCATTACTACGATCTCCGATCTGTCCGTCACGGCGCATGATATCAATATGAACCGCGACTATACGGACACCACGTTGACCATGACCCTTCCTTTGGGATATTATGATTTGGCAGTTACAGCAAAGGGAGACGGACAGCCTATTCGCGCATATAAACGCGGCATTGCACTCACCCAAAACATTTCCGTTCCGATGGAGGCGGATTTTGTAAAGGCTGGAGATGATCATTTTGTGTTGGCGGAGATCTTTTATACCGGAACAGAAACGCCGGAAGGCAAGCGTTATAATGGTGACAAGTACTTCGTCATTGTCAATAATTCCGCAGATACGCTCTCCGCGGATGGTCTGATTCTCATTGAGTCGGATCTCAACTCCGTGCAGAAATACAATATGGACAATGATTTTCGGTCTCGCTATTTCGCCGTGGATGCCATGTACCGCATTCCGGGAAATGGCAACACCTATCGTGTAGCTCCCGGCGGAGCGCTCCTCATTGTCGATAACGCGATGGATCATACCGCCGCAAACCCCAATTCGTTTGACCTGAGCAATGCCGATTTTGAATGGTATGACGTCTCTTCCAGCGCAGGAATAACCGATGTCGATAATCCGGCAGTAACGAATATGGACAAGCTCTATTGCTATACGTACACCATTTGGGTGCCTCATAACCAGGGACATAAATCCTTCGGTTTGGCGCGTTTCCCGGAAGGCGTCACCGCTGAGCAATACTTCGCTACGGATTCACTTCATATCCGCTATCAGTACGAACTGGTCACTTCAGCCGGCACTTTCTCGCAATCTAAACAATCGTACGTTTTGCCCAACGAATGGATAGTGGACGCAGTGAACTTATCCCCTTCGGAAACGTTCCAGTGGCTTCCGGTCAGTGATCGCTTGGATGCCGGATACACATTCGTGGCTCCGACAGGCAGCGATGTGACGCGGTTTGGGAAGTCCGTTCGACGCAAGACAATCGGATTCCTCAACGGGCGTCGCGTATTGCAAGACACCAATAATTCCACCGACGATTTCGAGGTGGCACCTAACGCAGATCCGTACTATTTCAAATGAATTTATTACTTGCCATATTAACAGCTTTGATCACCGATACAGCGCGCACGGACTTGACCCTCTCCGGTCAGTTCGGACAGGGAACGTATTCCATTGAAGGAACCCAAACAGGCTCTTTCTCCGTCCATGCGCAATCAGTCTATGATTTCAATGCCACCAGCCGTGTCTTCGGAGAAGCCTCCTATCAATGGTCGGACAGCAAACAAACGCGTGGAGTGGACAACGCCGATTATCGTTTGACAGCTCCGTATTGGACGACAGACACTATCGGCGGCGACTTGCGGCGGGAGATATATGCTTTCTATGGTGGTTATCGGATGTTGAAGAATCATCTTCTGTGGCATGCCGCGCTCTCCTTCCGGGCGGAACAGAGTTATCGAATGCGTGACCCGCGCGCGAAAAATAAGGTGTCGGATTTGCGGATTGAGGCGTCTATCGGTTATCAATGGAAACGGTATGCGCTTTCTTTGCAGGCATATGGAGGACGATACAAACAGAATAACGAGATCCGTTTCTATTCCGAATTAGGCGAAACTACCATCTTCCATATGGCAAACGACACCGCCGCTTATGCGCGTTTTTCGGGAAATAACAAGATCGCCTATTACAGCGGTTACAGGGCCGGAGTGGGGCTCTCTCTCTTGCCCACGACAGGGTGGATGGCGGGTTTTCATTACGATTGGATCAAAATCACCAAAGAACTGACCATCAATACCCAAGTACCCATAACGAGGCTGAATACGCATACCCTCACCGCGCAATTAGGTTACGTGGCGCACTCTTGGCGCGTTTGGGCTTCCGCCTCGCTGGAACTAAAACGCGGAGAGCAATTCCTCTATGGCGATAACGCCAATAACTACTACCAACTGCTGCTTATTGCGCCGAATTACCACCGGAACTTCCTTTTGGCACATCTGTACGGCGATTATCGTTTGCCGCTTCCGATTGGTGATCTGCTCTTTGTGGGAATGGTTGATTATGACAGTTTCCGGACTCACACCAGCGAAACGATCCAACTGCAATACACTTTCCCTCTCAAAGGCAAGTACTCCTGGCTCGTGGGCACACAGGCTTCGCTGCATCAATACACACAAGCGCAAGCATGGCAAATTAGGATACAAACAGGTTTAACTTTTTAAATATTTATCACAATGAAAAAGATTCTTTTTATCTTGGCAGCATCGTTGATGACGTTTACTGCCTGCAACAAACAACAGGCTCAGCCTGAAGTCGTTTATTCGGTAGATGAGGTGTACGCACAAGGCGAAAACCTGGTGGGTGACACGATTCTCGTAGAGGGTAACTGTCTGCATCTATGCAAACATGGTGGCAAAAAAGCCTTCCTTCGTTCGTCTGAAGAGGGGGAGTTCATCCGCGCAAATGCGGTTGAGTTCGAGTCTTTTGCCGGTGAGTGCATTAACAATGAAGTGCGTGTTCGTGGTATTCTGCGCGCCATGGAAGTGCCGGTTGAGCAACCTAAAGTTGAGGCAGAGAGCGATGCTACACAACAGACTGCAACCGAAGAAGAGCATCACCACGAAGGCGAAGAGGCGTGTGGCGTTTGTTCGACCGTCAAGAAATACTACCTCGATGCCCTCTCGTATGAGATCATCGTTGCTGAGTAATTCTCGCTCATACATCATTACATAAATACGGCCCGCATCCCTGCGAGCCGTATTTGTTTTCTTATGGCATAAATTGATTGTTAGAATCCTAATACATTGTATTCACGTCCATTGTGACGGATAATCAATTGTCCGTTGCGGATGAACTTTGTACTTTGTACTTTGTCCCTTTGTACATCCTCGATTCCTGTCGTTTCCTCTTTCTCATTCAGCGTAGCAATCACGCTATACCAGTTGGTCTTGTTTGCAAAATTGAAGGTCTCGCCTAATACCGTATAATCAGCGGTAGTACGTGCACGCAGACCCAGAGCTACGTGTTTGCCATCAGCGCTGCGACCCACACAAGTGATAGTGGAAGAACCGCCGCCTTGACCCAGCGTGTCTGTGCTGACCAAGTTCAGGTTGCTGTCATAATGGAGTGCCATCTGCAGACCGTTCAATGTCTCGTGGTTATAAACTACATAACCATCTTTGGTCGGGAAAGCAGCTACCGTGATATTCAGCGCATTGTTAGCAGCGGGATGAACATCTGCATTGACAACAGAACCATCCGCCATGCTCATGACATATACAAGTCCATGATTGAAATTACCGGAAGTGGAAACGGTCTTCTCGCCAATAGTAATACTTCCCTTACTCAAACCGCCGCAAACGAAGATCTTGCCATCCTCAAATTTAGTCTGTTGGAATTGCAGAGCACCTGTAATCGGGTGGTATTGAATGTATTCGCGCTTCAGATCTTTGTCATAACGAGCAGCAAAAATACCTTTCTCAGAACCGCTGTTATAAGTTCCGGCTACATACAGTTTGCCGTTCTCATAGTGGAAACCCACCGGACGATCAGAAACCAAATCATCGCTGTTGATTACCGCTCCGACATATGTCAAATCCTGGAATTGGTTATATTCCGGTTTGTATTTCAAGATAAAGGTATTGCAGTTGTCGCTCAGACTACCTTTGGTATTCCAAGCCTTACGCGGAGCAATCGAGTCATTCCAAACCGGCAAAAGTGTATCTGCCTGAGCGCCGGCTACATACAAATATCCATCCTCGCTCAATGCTGCTCCTGCCCAATTGAAAGCATCTTTACGTTTCACTAACTTGCCATCCACCAAGATCGAATCATAATTGGTGAACGACATATTGTTGCTGGCAACTACATTGCCGTTTTTGTCCAACAGGTTAATGAAACCCATATAAACACCCTTGCGTGTGCGGAATTTGTCCGCATAGATTGCACCTCCGTCTTCCGTTGCGACTACTGCGGTATTGGATAGATCATAATCGCCGGTGGTGTCAGGACGTGCCCAAAGCAGTTCTCCGTTAGCATCAATCTTTGCAAGGAACGAGTTGCGCATGTTCTTGAGCTGCATGTCCCCCACGCGAGAGCCCCATTTGGATGCGGTGGCTCCTTTATACGCATTTTCTCCAAATACCAAACCTGTTTCGTTCGCACTCACTGTTTGATAAGAGGAGTGCAACAACAGGCTACCGTCAGAATAGTACTCCAGATTGTACAACTGGCTTTGACCCTGAGTTGGATCGGCTTGTTCATCTACAAGCGTTTTGAGATAACCTGCCTCATAATTCTGGGCAAAACTCTGTGCGCCGACTAATAGCGCTGCAAAAAAGAAAATCTTTCTCATATGTTAATAAGTTTTTAAATAAGTGTTTGAAAAACAGTGCAAAATTACTACAATTTTCCTAAACACACAATCCCTAAAAATAGGGAAATTGCCTCCGGAATTTGCTCATATCGTATTTTTTTTGTAATTTTGCAGCGTTTTTAATAAAAACGCTATGTATAAGAGCAGTGATAAGATTTGCGATTTGATGTCGCAGGAAGAGGATGCCATCCAGATAATTAGCCGTTTTGGCTTGGCGATGGGAGTGGGAGAACAAACCATTGAACAGGTATGCGATACACATGGAGTGCACACGCAGACCTTTCTGTCGGTGGTGAACTATAAGCTGTTTAAAGAACGGCCTAATCCGGATACGATCGACATCCCCACATTACAGCGCTATCTGAAAAATGCGCATACCTATTTCCTGGATTTTCGGTTACCGCGAATGCGCAGGGCGCTTATTGAAGCGATTATACCTGCCGATCCTTCTACCAAGATTCCGGGACTTATTCTGCGTTGTTATGATGAGTTCGTGGCGGAGATTCGTACCCATATTGAGCATGAAAATGCCGGTCTTTTTGAAGAACACGAGCACGATGACGAACGGATCACCGGCAAACTGACCGAGATTAAGAATCTCATCATTAAGTATTATCCCGGAGCGTCCTCCCGACAAACGGGAGAAGACCGTGTCCGTTCCGCCGAGGAGGGCTCAATTACGTATCTTCTCATTAGTGTCATGTCCGATTTATGGCACACCGAGCAAGATTTTGCGGACCATTGTGCGATTGAGGATAATATCTTGAGACCGGCACTCACGAAAATCCAACCTTCTGTTCATCATACACGTCAATTGACAGAAACAGAAGAACTATCCGATAGGGAAAAGGATGTGCTGATCCAACTCGTCCGAGGATTAAGTAATAAGGAAATTGCTGATGTGCTTTGTATATCTACACACACGGTCATCTCGCATCGCAAGAACATTACCCGCAAACTGAATATCCATTCTACGGCGGGTCTTACCATCTACGCTATCGTCAATAAACTGGTGGATCTCAATTCTCTGGAGTAGAACACACCTTATTTATTGATGCAGGCGCGCGTGCGTGCCCGCATGTGCACAGGTGTAATATCGTGTTTGAGAGGAAGAATACTCTCCGGATGACTCAACGAATAAACGCAGGACAAAATCCTGCGCTTTTTCTTTTAATGTAAACAAATTCATTTTCATAATAGGTGTGGGTTTAACGGCAAAAGTTACTTTTATATCTTTTTCAAATCCGATGCAAAGGTACTACATTTTTGTGAATTATGCAAGAAAAAATTAAAGAATTATTTCACAATAAAAGTGAATATATAACTGTTAATTTTGTTCACAATTCTATTGTTTACAAATAACAAAATTGAACCCTCTTATCGTCCTGATACATTGAACCACCATGATAGAGTAGAGTAGTCTCTCTATTGGTATATGTCGTATATTTCCGTCCATTAATTCTCCTGAAAAACTATTTTATTTACTCTTAATTTATATATATAATTTGCTTATTATCAGCATTTATGAAGATTACTTAAAATCGTACTTTAATAATATTCCCTATAATCGAGAATCAAGCTGTTTTGATGTAAATATAGTGACTTAATGATACTTAACTATCATATATTGTGCTATTTATTGTACTTACATAAAGTAAAACAACCTGCGCTTTTGTTGAACTATCAGCAGGATAGCTGGCATCCGGATGATTACTCTCTGAAATTGTTCCACGCTCTATTACTAAATACATATATTCACAAAGTAAAATATTATAGAATTCACAAAATACAAAAATATTTTGCAGAAAAGTTTAAATATATTTGTCTATTTCACATTTATTTTGTACCTTTGCAGCAAATTTTAATAATAGTAAATAAATTTATGAGTGATAAAGAAAGAATAGAGAAAGTTATGAGTTCATTGGGACTCAATGCGCGCCAGTTTGCTGCTGAGATTCATATCCAGCCCGGTACAATCAGCAATATGATGGCGGGGCGTAATAATCCCAGCCTCGAAGTGATGAAGCGAATCATGGAGCGTTACCCGACCCTTAATCCGGAATGGCTTATTGCAGGAAGAGGCGTTATGTGGCGGACTGAACCGGGCAAAGAACCGGGGCTGTTTGACGCTCAAGCACCGGATCCCCAAGAGAAAACTACGCGTACTAAAACAAAAGAAGAGCCGCAGATTCCTGCAGCTCCTCCTAAACAAATCAGTCGGATTGTGGTTTATTATACCGATAATACCTTTGAAGAGTTTTATACTAACAATCGTCAATAATTTTGAATCGTCAATAATCCTCAATCGTCAATCAATCGTACCTCGTCAATCGTCCAATCGTCAATAAAAAAGCACTCTTACTGGAGTGCTTTTTCAATTACTTCGCTGATATCATGCACGAAATGCAGATTCAGCCCTTTCAGATAGATGTCGTTGATCTCAGCGACATCTTTTCTATTGTCCTCGCAGAGGATGATGTCTGTTATTCCGGCGCGTTTGGCAGCGAGCAGTTTCTCCTTCACACCGCCGATCGGCAGCACTTTGCCGCGAAGCGTCATCTCACCGGTCATAGCTATACGCGGTTTGACAAGACGTTTCGTAAACGCGCTCACTAAAGCAGTTGTAATCGTGATTCCGGCAGAAGGACCATCTTTTGGAATAGCGCCTTCCGGCACATGGATATGAACGGCTGTCTTCTCAAACACTTCCGGTTTGATACCCAATTCCTTAGCGTGCGCCTTGACATAACCGAGTGCCAAAGTGGCAGACTCCTTCATCACATCGCCGAGATTTCCGGTCAAGGTGAGTGTCGGCGCTTTGCTCTGACTCAAACTCGTCTCAATGAAGAGAATCTCGCCGCCGACTTGTGTCCAAGCCAAACCGGTCACTACGCCCACATATTTGTTGGTTTCCCAAGCATCGCGGCTGAAACGTTTCTGTCCTAGATAACTGCGCAGGTCATCGAGCGTTACGGTCACGTTATATTCCTCACCGAGTGCCAGTTTGGTATCCACCTTGCGGCAGATAGTAGCAATCTGTCTCTCCAAACTCCGCACACCCGACTCACGCGTGTAATCATCTATGATATGCGCGAGAATATCTTTCTTGAACTTCAGCTGACTTGCTTTCAGACCGTGGTTCTTCAGTTCTTTCGGAATCAAATGCCGTTTGGCAATCTCCTCTTTCTCTTCCTGCAGATAACCGGTCATCTCGATCAATTCCATTCGGTCCAATAACGGCCGCGGAACACTCTCCAGACTGTTGGCAGTCGCGATAAACAGCACTTTGCTCAAGTCATAATCGACATCCAGGTAGTTGTCATGGAACGTGCTGTTCTGTTCCGGATCCAGCACTTCGAGCAATGCCGCTGTCGGGTCACCTTTGTAGTCTGCTCCGATTTTATCAATCTCATCGAGCACAAAAACAGGGTTACTTGTGCCGCATTTTTTGATGTTATCAATAATCCTTCCCGGTAGCGCGCCGATATACGTTCTTCTATGTCCGCGGATCTCCGCTTCGTCATGCAAGCCGCCCAAAGAAATTCGTGCGTACTTGCGTCCTAAAGCTTCCGCTACGCTCTTTCCGAGACTCGTTTTGCCGACTCCCGGAGGGCCAAACAGACAGAGAATAGGGGACTTAACAGGATTAGCTTCTTTGTCTTTTTTGCTGCGAAGTGACAATTGACGTTGTACAGCCAAGTATTCGACAATCCGTTCCTTCACTTTATCCAATCCGAAGTGATCTCTGTTCAGAACCTCCTGCGCGTGCTGCATGTCGTAGTTATCCTCGGAATAAACACCCCAAGGCAACTCCAACATCGTCTCCAAATAATCCAGTTGGGTGGAGTAGTCAGGCGAGTGCATGTGCATATGCTCAAGCCGTTTGAGTTCTTTCTCAAACTGCGTTCCCACCGCTTCAGACCAGGCTTTGTCTTTCGCACGCTCGCGCAGTTCCTTTATGGTCTGTTCGTTGCTATCTTCGTCGCCAAGGTCCTTTTTGATGGTCTCCATCTCCTGTTGCAGGAAATACTCACGCTGCCGCTGATCGATCTTCTCTGCCGTACGACGACGGACATCTGCCTTGATAATCAACTCGTCCAGATCTTTCTGGAGAATCGTCAACAAAGCTTCCGCACGTTCGGTCAACGAGTGAATCTCCAGCAGTCCTTGTTTGGCTTCGGTCGGCATGTGGTAGATCGCGCACACATAATTGACGAGGGTGGGGGTACTATTGATAGTACGAATAGCGCTCTCCAAACCTGTCGTGTTGCCGTCCTGCTCGCTGAGGATCTTCAAAACTGTCTCTTTGATGTTCTCGACGGTCGCTTTGAACTGCTTGTCGTTCTTGAGCGGCATATGTTCTTCCACCTCCAAAGCGTGCGCTTGGAGAACCCCGTCTTCCTCGTACATATCCAAGGCTTGTACACGCTGAAGACCCTCAAAAACAGCCATCATCGTGTCTCTTCCCATCTCCGGAACGGGTACAACCTGAATCACTCGAGCCAAAACACCAAGCGTAAACAGCTGATCTTCAGCCAGTAGTTCTTTGGGTTCTTTGCTCACTTTGCCGTCTTTCTGTGTCAGCAGCAACAACGGCCGGTTTTCTTTCTCCGCCGCCTTGATCAACTTCAAACTGCTTTTCTTCGACACCGCAATCGGCAGCAGTACTCCCGGAAAGACCACATTGTTCTTTATCGGCAGCACATTGTAAAACGTCTGTTCTATCTGATAATTATCTTCCATATTCCTATAAAGAGGTTATTATTACAAATATGCTATTTTACATAATCACGATTAGGTTTTCATTAGTATATTTCATTACATGAATCATTGTGCAAGAATTATGCCAATAATTTAGGGTTAAAGAATTCTGCCATAATGGCAGTTAAATAAACATATACAAAATTAATATGAATATTATGAAAAGAATTTATTATTATGTATGGTTATTGATTATTCGAGTTTTTCAATTTTTCCCGAATGATCGCTTGTATGAAGTTGTCGAGCTTGGCGTATTGCTTTTGACGGAGCTTCATTGAACCCGGTCTAGGTTTCTTTTCGTACGGAGCTTCGTGATCCGGACGTTTGAACTGTGCATAGAAACGCTTTTTGAAGTCTTCTAATTGTGTACGCAATTCAAACGTTCTCTGGCGCTCTTCGGGTGTCATGGCTGCGAGTTCATCATCGGTAAATTTATCAGAGTTGATTATTTCGGATGCCAGACGTTTTGAATTGCCAAATAACTGAATATTAGCGAGTTCTGAACCTTTAGGCGGATTTTTCTCATAGTCACGCGGGTTGACAATCTTGTATGATTCCTGAATACCTTCTTTGAGGACTTTTCCATTCGGTGCGCGGTATTTCTTTTTGCGCATGATAATACCGCTACCTTTCTCAAATTCGCCGTTCATTTCCGCAACGGGCGCATGAAATTTAACTTTTGTCATAATGGCACAGTTTTTGTAGTAAAAATATAGATTTTCTTCTTTTATGACATTTTGTCATATTCTTGGCTTGTTCTTAGCTTGACCTATAATGAATCTCCCACTAATCACCCCGTAATCACGTTGTTATCACCCCGTAATCACCCCCTTTTAGATCGTTTTTTGTACGATAAAACCTCGGATTTACACCGAGGAATTTCAGGGGGATTGTACTCTACCCTTTTTCGGGTGCAAAGGTACAAAAAATATTTTATATATGCAAATAAATATAGAAAAATCGTGGATTTTTCGTTAAAGGGTTAAGATGGTCACTAGGTGACGTTAAATGGTTTGTCGAAAATGAATAAAAAGGCTCAAAAAAATAAAATAAATTGCATTTTTTAGCCTAAAAACTTGTTTATTTCAAATTTTTGTTGTAATTTTGTGCGCTGAAACCGAAAATAATTAACGTTTACAGCTTACAATGGACATTATTAACACCATATTATCCAGTTCCAGAACAGTATTTACCACACAGTGGTTGGCTATGATGGACAGCACAAGAACGCGTGAGTCTTTAAACAATTCATTGCGTTACTATGCCCGAACAGGCGTTCTCCACTCTCCCCGAAATGGCATATACACAAAGCCGGCATATAACGAGCAGGAGATGGCATGTGCTTTGTTGAAGCCTTCCTATATTTCTTTGGAATATGTGCTTGCGCGCGCAGGAGTGACATTTCAATACAGCGATGAAATAACTTGTATCAGCTATCAAACCCGCACTATTGAAGTGGATGGACGCGCATATTCATTTCGCAAGATTAATCCGATGATTTGGACTAACATGCAAGGCATTGATCAGCTGGATAATATTGCCGTTGCGACTCCTGAACGGGCATTTCTCGATATGATGTACCTTAGTTCGGGGCAATGTTATTTTGACAATTTGCACCCGTTGAACAAAAAGAAGGTGCAACAACTATTACCCTTGTACAATTCACCGACATTAACTAAGCGTGTGGAGGCGCTACTCAATGGATCTAAATAAACATCGTTACTATATGATGCAAGTGCTTCTTGCTATCTTTCGCCACCCGGAATTAAGCAAGTTGCTTGCTTTCAAAGGTGGCACGTCGCTTATGCTCTTTCACGGGTTGACGCGTTTCTCGACGGATTTGGATTTTAACCTATTGGATGACACACAAACGGAGTATGTCTATAAGGAATTACGCAAGTTGCTGTTGAAATTCGGTACAATTGATGATGAAGCAATTAAGTTCTATGGGCCGATTTTAGTACTCAATTACGGTAAAGGAGAACGCATGTTAAAGGTAGAAGTCAGTAATCGAGAGTTCCCAAATCATTATGAGATTCGCTCCTTGCTTGGAACCGATATTCGCGTTATGACTTTGCCGGATATGTTTGCGCATAAACTATGTGCTTTAGGCGAACGTGTCACACCGCGAGACATCTATGATGTCTGGTTCTTCCTACAAAAGCGTACAGAGATCAACGAAGAGATTGTGAAAATACGCACGAATCTCTCTGTGAGCGAATATGCTCAGCAATGCGCAGAAAAGGTTCGCAGTTATAGTTCGCGTGTGCTCATGCAGGGTCTTGGCGAAGTGCTGATTGATAATCAATCAAAGAACTTTGCACGCCAACATCTTATCCCAGAAACAGCATCGGCTTTAGAGCTATTTGCCGCTTGTCCGTTGATAGCCTTATATAGATAAAAAGAGAGATTTTTTTGCATAGAAAGAACTATTCAAAAGGCACTTTTTCGTAAAAAAACAACTTTTTAAAGTCTTTTTTCTTTTAAAATTTGCACTATTGAAAGTTTTTTTGTACCTTTGCAGCGTCAAATAAAAATGTGATAGCATTATGGATTACACAGATTTGGAACAATTGTACGTCATCAGTAATCGCAAGATTAATGAAGTGGATACCACATTCCATCGGTATTTATATCCGCAAATCAATTGGGATAATCGTATCATCAGCATCAAAGGTAACGGAGGTGTCGGAAAAACGACTCTTATATTGCAACATATAAAGGAGTCATTTACGGACAAGAGTAAAGTGCTTTACGTGCGCTTGGATAACATGTGGTTCAAGACGCACGATTTGATGGATTTGGTAGAATACCACTACACGCACGGGGGCACTCATGTCTTTTTAGATGAAGTGCATCACTTGCGTCATTGGGCGAGTTACATCAAAAGCATGTATGATGATTATAACGATTTGCATGTAGTCTATACCGGTTCATCCATGCTTGATATCACACAGCACGAAGCAGATTTGGGACGCCGTCAACGTGTTTATACACTTAATGGTATGTCGTTCCGCGAGTTCCTCAATTTTGAAGGTTTTAACGTGGGAGAAGCCATAACATTGGAAGAACTGCTTCACAATCACAGCCAAATAGCATCAGAGATTTGCCGTAATAAAAAGATCTTGCCATTATTCTCGCAATATCTACGTCACGGATGTTATCCGTTTTACAAAGAAGAAGGAGACGGCTTTTTCGATCGCTTGCATGGAGTTGTATTGCATATTTTGGAGAACGACCTGCCACAGGTGGAAGACATCTCTTATACAACTATTGAGAAAATCAAACGCATGTTGATGATTCTCGCGGAGCGCGTTCCTATGATGCCGAAGATGGCTGAATTATATCGTGAGTTGGAAACAAATCGGGAAAATGGCAATAGGATGTTAGCACTACTCGGGAAAGCCGGTTTGTTAGCCTTTTTTGCACACGAGATTATCAACCTCAACAGTCTCAATAAACCTGATAAAATATACCTCAACAACCCCAATTTGATGTATTGTCTCAGTACACATGTTGATTTGGGAACTTTGCGTGAGACATTCTTTTATGATCAGTTACGCAACGTCGGTGAGGTATTACTGCCTAAAAAAGGAGACTTTATAGTCAATCGTGAATATCTGTTTGAAGTGGGCGGTAAAGGGAAGAATTTTGAGCAAATCAAAGACGAACCGAAATCTTTCTTGGCTGTTGATGATATTGAAATCGGTCAATTTAATCGCATCCCGCTTTGGATGTTTGGATTACTTTATTGATTTTTTCTCTACAATACGTAAAAGATCATTTGCCCGTGGTGGGGAAATAAAAATTAGGGTGAGGCACTGCCCCACCCTAATTCGTTACTTTTCGGAATAATCATCTTTTCTATACAGCAGATTTACTTGAATAAATCAGGGAAGTTCTTCCAGATGGATTTGTTGGCGGCATAGTTGGTGTATTGTTGCTCATCATTATACAGCCACAAACCTTCCTGCTGAATCACAATGCCGCCGACATAAATATAGCGTTTTTGCTTATTGGCATTGAGGCTTGCTATTTTGGCAGCAAGCGATTCCGCTTTGTCTTTCACCTCCGATTCATTCGCCGTGAAGCCGCCTTTGGTATCAAAAATGCCAAGTTTATCTTGCCCGCGGAACTTGATAATCCAATCGGGATAGAAAATCCGCACTTTATTGGTAGCATGGTCGGTATAACGAATTCCTAAAGCGTCTTTTCCTGTTCCGTTCTTAAACCACCATTCGATGCTCGTTGGATTGCTTTCCAAGAATTGGATAAACCGAACCTCATTCTCCCGTCCGGCATAGTTTTCCAACAGGCGGAATGGCTTTACGATACTTAAAGCCGCCGGTTGAAACTCCTTCATATCCTCGGTATAAGCATATTGCGCTTTGATGGTAAAGACTTCTGCTTCCTGCTCGGCTATGCGCTCCATTTTGCGTTTCATCGCCTCGTCACGCATCGGGATATATTCCCGCAAGGCTTGTGCGATCACACGTTTGAAGACACTATTCTCTTTGCGGTCTGTATCTTTGAGGAACACCTTGTATTGGCTGATATAGGAATAACTCGGCAAGCCGATGGAGAACCACTGCCGCAAAGCCTCTTTGAGAGGCGCCCATGAACGGGCAATATTGCCTAATTTGGTATCATCTTCCGTCTGTTCCTGCAAAATCTCGTAGCAGCGATAACTGAAGAGTTTCTCTACATCGTTATTCGAGACTTCGACCATCACATCGCGTCCGTATTCATTGTTGACATCCTCATCGTAATTACGGAAATGCGCGTCCGCCATGACACTTCGTTCATATCGCTCATCGGGGTCTATTCCCTTTGCTTTGAGCAGCTGACGCTGCTCGTCGAGAGACGTAATCTTTTCCTCTGAAGAACCGAAATAGCGGTTAAACGTACCAATAAACGATGATTGAAAATCACTCGCACGTCCCACATCGCCGTAATCCCCACGCGATTGAAAGTCGGACTTGAGAATAGGATCCACTACTAAATCCTGATCGCGTACACCGGATACTCCGGCTGTCATTTGCGCTACTTGACGGATGATTGCCTGCATCGCAGCTTCTTTCTGCTCTTGGTGTTCTTCGGCGGCAAACAACGATGGCACAACGGCTTCCACGGCATGTTGCAGATTCTGTTTCTCTGCTTCTATCCGTTCTACACGCTTGTGATAATCGTGCTCGGTATCGCGGATCTCCTGTATCTTTTGCGCGGTCTCTTGTGCTTTTTGAATGACCTGCGGCATCACTTGCGTCACTTGTTTGGACACCTCATTAGGGTTCGCCGAGGGAATGGTGTTAAACAGCGTACGCGCTACCTCTGTTCCAAAGTGCTCCAAAGCAGCGGAAGTCTGCTGCTCTACGCTCAGTTTGGAAATGGCGGTTTTGGGTCTGTTCTCCGTGCTGTCTTTGGGGTTTTGCACCTCATTTCGGCGGTAGTTGGTGTAGAGATAACCCGTTTTGAGAGCCGGATGTCCGCTCAAGTCTGCTCCCGGAACCGCCATGCGCAGAATACGTCCGAGTGTCTGCGTACGGAAGGTATCGGACTTGACTTCGCGGTACATAACCAAAATATGTGCGCGCGGACAATCCCACCCTGTTCCGGCAGCGTATTTGAAGAGCATGTACTCGACAGGATTATTGCCGTCGGAGATAAACTCGATGTTCTCTTTCTTGTTATCAAACCATTTGGCGATGTGATTTGCCGGAACACCTTTTTTGAGCAGATAATCGGTCACTATCTCTTCTTTGCGTTTGACACCTAAGTCTTTGGTTTTCTTGTCATCGTCCGGCAACTGAATCAAAACCAAAGGATTGATGTCTTTTCCTACACGTTCCCATTCGGCTTTCAGTTCCGCGCGTTTCTCCATCGCCAAATCGAGCAGCAGATAATCATGGTCGATGTTCTCAAACACATTCAGATCTTCCTCGGTCTGCGAGATGATTTCTTCTTTGATCAAGCCTGCCGCCACTACATCTTGCCGCTCTACCTCTACAAATCCTGCGCGGTTACGGCGCACATCGCTAATCGAAGGCTCTGAAGTCGGAGTAGCCGACACTTTGAGAATGATCTTCGGGTTCAACGGCTCAATAACGGTCTTGATAGCGAGGTCGGTCACGTTCTTGTGGCTCTCGTCAATAATCATCACAATCTGCCTTCCTTCCGCGTGCGTGCGCTCCACTATATCTTCGAAATAGAAGCCGGATTCTTTGTATAAGCGCTCATCTTCCGGACGACGAAGAACACGCTTATCCGCTTTCTCGGTCGATAGTTTCTGCCAGTTCAAGAACAAGATGTCATTCCGTTTGAGCACACCTTGGTTGAAATCCTGTACGGTCAGTAACTGATTGCCGATATTCGGATGAAAATACTCAAAGAACTTCTCCTTGCTCTGCATCGCCAAATCGTCCGAGAACGTAATCCACACGTACGCTACATCCTCATTCCAATCGGGCTGTGTGTGCAAGCCGTTGATGAAATTCGACACCATAAAGGTCTTGCCGCTTCCGGTCGGAGACTTAAACACGATCTCATGTTTGAAGTCATTGTTCGCGTACCAAATAGCCTTGAACTGCGTCGTTAATTCTTCTACTGCGTTTTGCTGAAACGCAAGCATATTAAATTGAGCCATAACGTGTTATAGTTGGTGGATGTTCTGATAAATCTCTAAAATCGGTTGCGGAATAGGTTTGATGGTAATACCCGAAAGGTCATCAAACTCATTCTCAAAAACAGAAGGATCGCCCCATGTGAAGACATATACCGCGATGCGCGTTAACGGGTTAGCCGCCTGTATCTGTTCTATCTCGTGGCGGAAATCCGCAAATTGCAGGAGGTTGCCGGAGAAATAAACCGCAGTATAACCAAAATCATTCGTCGGTTTGTCACCCTTGCGGAGTTGGAAAATCTGGTACGACTTGGCAGTCTTTATCTCCTCTAAGTTGTTTTCTCCCAAAGCCAACAGACAACCGGCTTTCTGCGTCAAAGCCACTTTGTCCGCGTCGGTTATATCGGTTATCTTATGCTCGCCCACAAACGATGTTCGGTAGTATTTCATGGAATTGCCAAGACCGGCAACAGATTCGCCTTTTGCGTTGGTGTAACCTTGCATCACACGTTTATTGCGTTCGTACGTAACTGCTTCGCAGATATTATTCTCGTTTTGTTGTACCAAAATACATTGCCGATGTCCACCATCTTCCTCATTCAACTGCATCGTCGCGTGCATCGTTGTGCCACTTCCGGCAAAGAAATCAAGAATGGTGGAAGATTTTGACACAAATGTTCCGGCTTCTATTAGTTGCTTGATTATATCTACTGGTTTGGGATATGAGAAGTTCTCTATTCCAAGTTCTTCCAATTCTTTTTTCCCCTCTTCTGACAATACTTTAATAATTGAATATAATTTGGAAGTTGCATCATCAACTTTGACATATTCACAAATTGTATGCATACCCTCCTTGTTTAATTCAAGGAAGTAAACTCCTTTTTTTATCAACTCATCTACTTCATTTTTCTTATCAACTCCCTTATATTTTTCTAATTCCTCATAGTAGCATCTTCTGTCTCCTAAACTTTTATCATATTTTCCAAATGTTTTTCTAATTACATCGTCATTCTTGATATAGAATTCTCCATTTATCTCAAATGTTTTTTGCTGTAATACTTTTTTTCTAGCAAGAGATATATTATTAATAAATGAAGCGTAAAGTAATATATAATCATGTCCTTTAACTATATGCTTTGCTTGTCCACCACCTTTTGCTCTTTGATGAATTAATGTTCCTACAAAATTCTTCTCTCCAAACACTTGGTCGCAGAGTAGTTTGAGGTTCGCTTGCTCGTTGTCATCAATAGAAATAAAGATAACACCTCTTTTTGAAAGTAAATTCTTGGCGAGTTCGAGACGTTTGTACATGAATGAAAGCCAATAACTATGCCGTAAAGGGTGATCTGTGGGAACAGTTGTACCATCGGGAAATTTGTCGAGTACACGCTTATCCTTATACACAAAACCGTCCGAACCGGTGTTGTACGGCGGATCGATATAGATGACATCTATTGTGCCCTTATGGGTGTAGTTAAGACATGTAAGGGCGTGAAAATTATCACCCTCAATCAAAATATGTGTGGGCTTGCCATCATCATTTGAGATAGCTTTATCAGGAACCTCTTCCAATGTGGGAATAGCATTCTCGGCTTCCGTCTCAAATGCTTCGGGCACATCCATCCAACGCAAACCATATTGCGTCTCGCTGTTTTTCTTGAGTTCCGTTTGAAGACGCAACACCTGCTTCTCCAACTCATGAATCTGTTGCAAGTACTCTTGCTCTGTCATTATAGTAGCGCTTGTTTACACATTTGCTACTATCCTAATTATAAAATCCACAGCCACGAAAAAAGCGGGCAATAACTCGCAAGAATTGAGGCTGTGGAATGCCCTAAGATAGACAAGTTACGCCCGCACACAACGGACGTTGCGACTTGTTTTCTATCTTATATGAAACTTCCACATTCCAATTCTATAGAACAAATAGCAAACGCTAATTAATAATATCATTTTGTGCAACACTTTGCACTTGTACTCACTTTTTTACGCTGTAGAGCACAGCGGCTTGGCATTCAAACCTTTGCGGCTGCAAAGGTACTACTTTTTTCTGAATTACGCAAATAAAACTCTCTTTTTTTGAACAGACACAAAAAAAATCTGCACTTGGGATGCAGATTTATTGTTTTGTAGAAGCCTGGGAGACTCTAAAGGAATGAGATTTCGAAGCGGCTAATTTCAAAGCGTGACAATTTGTCACTGTTTCATTCCCATCATCTTTCAAGCGCTTTTTTGTAACTCTCCTATATGTTTATACCTTTAACAACTCTTCTATTTTTTGTAAAAGTTCGTAAGCTAACGGTTTTAAAGCCTCCAAATCTTCACGCGAGACATCATAGATAACATCGTAATCCGCCTTCTCTCGCATATTCTCCATGACGGCAATAAAATGACCAAACTTCGGATCAATAATGCCTGTTTTGATGAAATGCTGATGAAACTGCGCATTTGTGCCATGATGCGATCTTGATTGTATCCCATTCGCCACAAAAATAGCATGGATAGCATGAAAGACAGCGTAATAGAAACGATTGGCTGCAGCCGAAATGGATTCAATCTTCATCAATTGTTCTCCATCAGCAAGACATGCACGGCATTTATCTAAATGAAGCTGCGTCAAAACTTGTTTATCTTCGTTTGTCAGGCTCATACTAATACGATTTTTTCGTCCTCAACATTACAATAGAATGGAGTGAAATGGCGTTGCTCCCATTCTCGACGGGTATAAAGCATCGGATTTATCTCTTGACCTATCTGCCATCCCAGTTCTACAAACGGGTATGCGTACATGTCGTAATCCTGTAGTTGCTGTTTTTCTTTGTCCACCAATACCAGCAAATCCCAGTCGGAGTCGGAGCGATTATCACCACGAGCCCGAGAACCATATAGCCATAGATTACTTCCTTCGGGAAGAATCTGCTTACCCATCATACTGATGCGTTGTATGGTTGCTGTTTTTGTCATAAAGGTTGTGATTTTGTACGTTCTTTGCAACTTACGGCTGCAAAATTACAACTTTTTTCTGAATTATGCAAATAAAACTCTCTTTTTTTGAACAGTCACAAAAAAAATCTGCACTTTTGATGCAGATTTATTGTATTCCAGTGTTGTAGAGAGTGTTCATCCTCGCTATTCATCATACCGGTTTCATTTACGGGAAAGGGTCCAATCGGAAAGGGAATAGGTGCTTTCGACCTGAGATTCTATGCTGTCAGGAAGATGAAAGAAGAAATCTAAGCCCGTTTGTTCTTCGACCTCATCGACGGTATGCATATATGTCATCAAAGGTCGGTTGCCTGCCTTGTTCGGCATAATAAAGCCGATCGATGCCCAGCCTTTGCCTGTTCAGCGAAGAAAGACCTTATAGAAAGCGAAAGGAACTGCAATAGAATGATTCTTCCCGATCGTTTGATAGTTGGCCCAAGTGCTCAATGTGTTGTTCGTGTTATTCGTGTTATTGGCAACGACAAATGTGGCAATCATGAGGATTGCCATTAACAGGATGGTATAAATATTCGTTTTCTTTCTCATAGCTTACTATTTTTTTTGATTTGAGTTTGGAGGATAAAATACGTATCAGTTCGGTGTTCATTTATGCGGCGGTTGATGGCTTTTAATCTTAATTTATCTTAAAGGCTTGCGACATAATTTCTTGGTCTTCACGAGGAATGTGGTAATGTTTTGCCCATGTGCGCCATGAGGAAACATGCTGTTTAACGAGTGTGATGATTTGCGCAGATTTAGTGGCGCTTAATCCAAAATATGGGGCTACATCTGCTGCCAAACCAAAGTCTAATGCATTAGAATGTTCATCGATATTGAGGCTTAGTCCGGATCCAAAATATGAGGGATTCAGATCATATGCAGGTGACAGTTTCCAACCATTTTCAGACAGGAGAAATCCATGATTTCGGAGATGGTCGTCACAATTACTGATTGCAATATTGAAAACGATTCGTTTCCATAATTCTTCTAAATCCGCCTGAACCTGACAACTATTGCGACTAATCCATTCGGCAAGTTCGAGATATGAACATCCATCGGTATTACCATCCGAATAGCCAAGCATGGTCATTGCAGAAGTGAAATGAATGCGTTTACCATCGGGAGTACGATCGAAACGCTTCGTCAAGAAAGTAGCATGTTGGTTGAAGCGGACGATGTTAAAATCTGAAACATTGATGCCACAAGCCCTCGCTAACTGCATAACAACGGCTTCCCATGCTCCGATGTCCTGTCGGTCGCTGCGACTTGGAAATTTGGCAATCCAAAGTGAGCCATTAGGATCCAACACATTCGCTTTTGGTCGCGCACCTCCTAATGAAGAGCCCGGAGTCAGGAGTATTTGCAACCACTTGCGCATGTTTGGATCGTTGTCATTCTCCAGATGCCAACTGGCCTGTTCCAATTCGCGCAGAGAGGTAAAAGGCGGCGTGGTATATTGGTTGTCATCATCCAGAAAAGCTCCTTCTATATTCGTTTTCAGGCGAATAGCGCCCATGCGTGTGGTGTCGTTTACGCCCAAAAGGAAGTCACTCTCCATGAGCGTAAGGCGAGGTTGTTGCTCGTCTTTGGATCGGATAGACTCACGGCGTTCGAGCAACACTCTACCCCATCGATCCGGAGCCGAATCGGTAAAAATGCCAAAATTCGTTTTAGCATCAGCAAGGAATTGTCGTCCAGTAAAAAGTTGTAAATCAGGATCTAACAAACGACAATATGGCGTTTTCAACCATTCCTTGTCAAATTCGAAAGAGAAAATCTCTTTTCCATGAGATGGTTGTGCAAACAGACACCCCATAAGCATTGGGGAATCTACACGAAAATCATCGAAATAGACGTAAATGGTTTTCATAGTTATTTCGCTTTAGATGCACGTTTTGAGATTGTTAGCCCTGCGTCTTGAAGTTTACGACCGAGAATGTCATCTTGGGCAACGGAACGCAAATCCTCCTCCAATCCAAGCACAATCAGCACGCGCAGATAATAACCGATAGCAACACCCTCATCTCCGTTTTCTATTTTGATGAGCGTGTTGCGCGCAATACCTGCGCGTTCGGCTACTTGCTCGGAGGACAAATTACGTCTTAGACGTGCTAAACGATAGTTCTCGCCCAACTCGCGAAGCAATCTTTCATGCTTAGGTAATAGTGCTCTTTTCATATAGTACAATTATAGTTAATGTTCGTAATTTTGCGCAAAGATACTACTTTTTGCGCATATATGCAAACATTTTCGTAAAAAAAGTAAGAAAAAGTTTTTTTTGGAATGAGATTCGTCCAAAATTACCAAACAGCTTGTATCAGAGCGACAGTCATGAGACCGCAGGCGATGAGTTTGAGGATCGTGCCAAAGAGGATGCCAACGAAACTACCCCAACCTGCTTTGAGGGCATCGTTGAGTTGTTTACCGCTGATCAGTTCACCGATAACTGCTCCGACCAACGGACCAAAGATAACACCCATTGCGCCGAAAAACAATCCGACGAAAACACCTATTGTACTTCCCCACACTCCCCATTTCGTACCACCATAGTGTTTGGTTCCCCAAGCCGGTACTACATAATCCAACACAGAGATGATCACCACCACAATGCCCCAAATGAGGAGGAACTGCCACGAGAAATGGATCTTTTCCGTCGCTTGTGCTATCCACAAACCGACATAGGCAATCGGTGTTCCCGGCAAACCGGGTACTATACAGCCAATCAGACCGATCAGCATCATAAGAAACGCTAAAACCAATAAAAAGATATTCATAAATCGTTGATATTAAGTTGCTTTGATAGTGATAATGTCCCGCAGGTCGGTGGTATATAGGGGCGATTTGTGCTCCGTTTTATAGACAGATTGTTGGGAAGTCATCTGGGAGCCAAGGATGATGGATCGTTTGCCAAGACGATCATCAATATGGTCAAGGACACGCTGAAGACGGTTTTCGCGGGAACGATCTTTGGTGTCAAACAGATCCGGCACAACAGCCGTTTCGGGGATGACCTTGAGCAAAACGACCCCAGCTTTTTTGTATAGAACTCCCGGTCTGTACGCCTTCCGAAAGGCATTCAGAGCATATGAAATCAACTCCTGCGTATTCGAAGTAGCTACCGGAAGGGTAACCAATTCCGAGAGATAGTGCTGCTCAATATCCGTTCGGAAAGCCGAAGTATGGGCGTACACGTAGAGCTGCTGAGCCACCGAATTTTGAGTACGCAACTGACGAGCACAATGTGCACAGAAATTAGCGATCTGTTCCTCCAGAAGTGTCGGGTCTGTAATGGCAGAAGCAAAAGTGCGAGAAGTAGTAATGGACTGCTTCGCAGGCAGTTGGGTGATGTCAATCGCATCCTGTCCTCTTAATTCCTGCCATGTCAGCAGACCGGGTTTATTGAGTACATTACGGGCAAAAGTGGCTGTTTTGAGTGTAAAATCAAGGGCTGTATAGATTCCGGCATTCTGCAATTTGATTTTCGCCCGACGCCCTATTCCCCACACATCGCCTATCTCAAAAGAAGAAAGCGCCTTGAGTCGCTGCTCTTCCGTCCGTATCTCGCAAACACCGTGATAACCGGGGTATTGTTTGGCGTACTTGGATGCCACTTTAGCGAGCGTTTTGGAGGGGGCGATGCCGATAGAGATAGGTATCCCCACTCCACGCCGGATATCTTTCACCAGTTGCTCGCAGTACGATTTTTGCCTGTCTGCGGCAATATGGTCTATATTAAAGAAACACTCGTCAATGGAGTACTGATCAAAGCGAGAAGTACACCGCCGAATCATAGACATGACGCGATCGGAGAGATCGCCATACAAAGAGAAATTCGAGGAGAAACATACCACCCCTTCTTTGTCCACAAGCGGTTTTATTTGGTAGAGCGGTACACCCATTTTGATGCCGAGCGCTTTGGCTTCGTTGGAGCGACTGACGACACAACCGTCATTGCCCGAGAGAACCACAACGGGTTTGCCCTCCAAATCAGGACGGAAAACACGTTCGCAAGAGACGAAGAAATTATTGCAATCGGCGAGAGCAAACATGGTAAGGGTGATAGGTTATGGGTGATAGATTATAGTCTTGTCCTATGAATTGCGTAAGTGACTACGCCCCAAACCTGAAAATTACTCTCCGCTGAGACACGAATAGGTTGAAAATCAGGATTATGAGGAATCAGCCAAGCACTTTGTGCATCCTCATCCATTTTGAACTCCTTGAGCGTGTATTCGCCATCAATATAAGCTACGATGAAATCGCCGTTTTGGGGCTCAAGACTCCGATCCACAACTACAATATCCCCATCGAGAATGCCGGCATCGCGCATCGAGTCGCCCTGCACATGGGCATAGAAAGTGGTCTCGGGGTGAGGGGTCATCTCACGAGCGAGGTTGATACGTTCACCTGCATGGTCAGCAGCAGGCGAAGGAAAACCGGCATGTATCGATTCCGCAAACTCAAGCGCTAACTCCGCTTGCTCCGAATCCGTTATGTTTATCAGTTTAGCCATGAAATATTACTTCAATTGGGTGCCTTGGGCGTTGTAATACGCGGCATTATGACGGATAATGAGTTGACCGTTATGGAGATATTTGTGCGTGGAATGCGATAAGTCATCTGTCAATTGGTCAATTGATTGCCCCTGAGGGGTACCGATAGTGAGAACGGGTTGCAAATCGTCTGTACAATTACGCAACGCCGGCGAAGCATATCCGGTGACATCAGTTAGAATCGATTGCAGCGGTACTTGTACAATATCCATGACAGTCGAAACAAAGAAATTCAGCGTCTCCCCATCCGCGCACTCTGCCATCATTTCTGCCATGAGCGCTTGTATGCCTGCCGGAAAATTCCGGGCAAACTCAGCAGCCTCAGGGTGAGTCAGCTCGTTTCCATCGGAATGCAGAAGATACATATTGATTATCAATGTACCGAGATGTTTTTCAATAAGTTGCGTCAACCTTGCTTCGTCCGGCATGCAATTCTCCAATATCATCGCTATGCCGGTAGTAAAGATAGATTTCTTCAGTTTAGCAATGAGCGCTTCAGATTTGTTGATTGCTTTTTGTGCAATAACGGGCAGCAAATTACGCGTATGCTCAGCCATCCATTCACGGCTATAGGTATGCATATCCGCTATCTCTCCAAGCGATGTGATATAATCGGTTTGTACGCTTATCTGCGAGCGATCGGGCGAAAGAGTGAGCCAACGATAGGGGCAAGGATACGTAATGGGTGAACCGGTAGAGAGTTCAACGAGACTGTCACCGGTGATAGAATCGCGCCATGTAGAGATACTATTAACATGGAAATGACCCGTTAGCACAAGATGCACCCCATGATGAGCCAACACACTGCGAACGGTATCGGCATTTGTCATACGCGCCGAGGATTCGAGGGTGCCTTTTCCGTCAAAATGGTCAATGAGTTGTCGATGGGTCATCGCAATGACGGTGTTTCCTTTCGCCACTGCCGCGTCAGCTTCTGCCGCCAGCCAATCTAATGACACACCATCATAGAAAGCCAGCACAGTAAGTCCTTTAATAGGTTCAACTGCTGCGGGGGTAAATCCAGATGTATTATCGTGGTTACCGGGGATGACGATGGATGGAATACCTGCTTGTTGCAAAGCCAGCAAAGAGTTGGAAACGAGCGTGTGTGCCTCGGGTTCTCCGTCACGCGTGAGGTCTCCGGGAATCAGCAGCAGATCCGGGTGATACTTTAGTGCCGTATCCATAAGTGCGTACCACATCGGTTCGCTCAAATCCAGCATCTTACGTTGTTTGATCATGTAAGTGTCGAAATCAGGCTCGGCATCGATAACAGATTGCGGAGTGACATGAGGGTCAGCGATAACCATGATACGCTCTTGAGCTTTGGATTGCAAAAACAATGCACAAAGAGCAAGAATAAAAACATTTCTTTTCATATCTTATTGTATAGTTATAGTCACACGTCTATTGAGCGCACGTCCTTCTTCCGTATCGTTAGGTGCGACAGGTTGGGCATCTCCATAGCCGAAGGTAGTTATCAGTTCCGGTTTGCAGCCAAAAGCAATGAGTTGGCGTTTGACCGATTCTGCCCGAGCTTGCGAGAGTGCTTTGTTTGCCTCTGGTTGACCGATGTTGTCGGTATGTCCCGCAAGGCGTATCTTATATCCGTACGCTGCCACATATGCGGCTATACGCTTCAGTTCCGGTAGTGAGGCAGGCATGATGACATCGCTTGCGGTTTCAAAGAGCAGATTTTGGATGGCGATAGGTTCATTGCGTTTCATCACGGTAATGGTCTCCGGGCGTTTGTCTTCCGGTAGTGTCACGGCATATATATCATGTTTTCGCCCTTCTTTACGGGCAAAATAAGCAGTTGTACCATCAGCAGAGATCTTATACCAGCAGTCTCGTCCGGAGGTGTTGATATCCGGTCCCAGGTTCTCGGGCTCCGACCAGCAGTTCCAACAACTGTCCGCCAAACGTCGTGATACCCAGACGTCCAATTCACCCAATGAGCCCTCCCGATCAGAAGAGAAATAGAGGGTCTTCATATCGGGGTGTAAAAAGGGCGAACGCTCCATTCCAGCAGTATTAATAGCCGGGCCAATAGAATACGGTTTTTGCCATTGATCATTAGCATCACGCTCGGAAACAAAGATATTAAGCGAAGGCTTTTCTTCTCCCTCTGACGGATAATTGGCGGCAAAAAGGAGTGCGGAGCCATCGGCAGCTATCATTGCATCGGCTTGCCAGTTACCTAATTGCAGGTACTTCGGCAGAGGACGCGGTTCGGACCATCCATGAGGTGTGCGGATCGAGAAGCACATACGTCCTTCCACAAAGAGCAACATCGTTCGTCCGTCTCCGGAGAGCGAGGTGGGGGCTTCATTGCGATAGGGGTTGGAGAGTTCGGGCACACGACGTGCACTACTCCACTCGCCTGTTCTACGGTCCCGCTGGGAAACATAGATATCTTCCGACGCCGAGCCATCCTCGCGATTAAGCCCCACGAAATAGAGGGTGTTATCATCGATGGTCAGCGTTGGTCCATATTCCTCCCCGATCTGCGTATTGACGGTCTGAGGCAAAAGTTGCGGTTGGATGCTGTCCGCTGTGGTGAAACTGCAGAAAATGAGAATCAACAGCTGAGCCGCCATCACACGCAAGAAGGTAGTAAACGGACTAAGCGTTGCATAGCAAATAGCCGCCTGATTATTCTCATTCGAAAGCGACTGAGCATACGGCAAAGCCATGGCACAAGTCATGGAGCCTACCATCAGACCCACCACATTGAAATAATTCATATGCAGCCATTTATAAGCGATGGCGCCTACGATCAACAGAGGAATGATGGTGATCAAGAATCCGTATCCAATCCATAGATATCCGCCATTGACTACCGTCGGCACAAAATCCTCGCCTACCGAGAGACCCAATGCTGCCAAGAACAAGGTTAGACCCACTTGACGCAGCATCATATTTGCCGATGTTGTAGAGAACGTCACCATGTTATAGTACGGTCCGTAATGACCGATCAAGATCGCCACAATCAGCGAACCGCCCACTAATCCAAGTTTGAAAGTCGTACCCATACCCGGAATCGGAATAGGCAACAGTCCGACGCAGATACCCAATACGATACCGAAGAAGACCGGTAACAAATGCGGTGCATCCAGACGTTTCAACTCGTTTCCGAAAGTGTCCGCTACGCGGCTTACATCATTCTTGTCTCCTACTACCATGATACGGTCTCCTAATTGGAGGATCATATCCGGTGTGGCAAGCAGATCGATACCGGCACGGTTGACTCGCGTGATAGTAGCATGATACTGCTGACGCAGATTGAATGTACGGATACGTTTTCCGTTGCACTCAGGCCGGGTAACGGCTATACGGCGAGATATGAGATGATTGGATTTCTCGCTCTGCACATGCAAGTCATAATCCTTGGTCTGACCTAATAATCGCAGCATAGGAATATATTGTTTCTCTGTCAGCACGCGCAGCGTATCGCCGTTTCGGAAGGTCGTTTGCTCGTTCACCAACTCATCCGATCCGTCGGGACGAATCACTCGGCTGACTACTATCTCTTTCACCGGACAGAGTTGTACCAACTCATCTATCGTCAACACATCCAACTGCGGATTATTGAGTGTTATATCCACACAAACAGGCTCTTCGGTCGTTGCTTTGGCTGCTTCTTTCAGTTGTGCCTCTTCTTGCGGCAGACTGATGCGGAATGCTTTGCGTACCAGTTCAAATGCCAAGATCAAACCCACTATACTAAGCGGATAAGCTACGGCATAACCGGTAGCAATAGTCGGTTCAATGGTACCTGTCAGATCTTGATAAGCCTGCTGAGCCGATGCCAACGAAGGAGTGGAAGTCACAGCTCCGGACATCACACCCGTCATAGTTGCCATATCGATACCCGTGACATAATGCAGCACGATCGTACACACACACGCCAACAGCACAATAGCCGCCGCTAACATATTCAGTTGCAATACCCCTCTTTTGAACGGCGAGAACGATGGACCAACTTGCAAACCAATTGAATAGACAAAGAGTATCAGACCAAAATCCTTGGCAAACTGTGCCACACTATGGTCTATATTCACGCCTACGGAAGCCAAGGCGATACCCACAAAGAGCACCCACGTAACGCCCAGCGAGAAGCTTTTGATCTTCGCTTTCTCGCCAAGCCATAGGCCAATTGTCATCACTATGGTCAGCCACAAAAGGGACTGTGCGATGGAGGGATGAAACAAAAAGTCTTCTATTGAATTCATAACTTCTAACTTCTAACCTCTAACCTCTAACCTCTTAATCATTCCTACGAGGGCTTTCATGCAAGCACGGTCGGTTATTTGCTCGCGCAGTTTGCCGAGATGGAAACATTCAGCTGTTGTTCCTTCCGGTGTTGCCCATGCTATCCAAACGGTGCCCACCGGCTTCTCTTTGCTGCCTCCGGTAGGTCCCGCTATGCCGCTTGTTGCGATAGCATGATCAGTTCCGATTTGTTTGCGAACAGACTCAGCCATCACGCGCACCACCTCTTCGCTTACAACGCCATGCGCCTTTATCATTTCTTCCGGCACTCCAAGAAGATGCTCTTTGACCGAGTTATCATAGCTGATAATCGAGCCGTAATAGAAAGCAGAACTTCCTGCATGTTTGTTAAGCAAGGAAGCTAATTTACCACCCGTACAGCTTTCTGCGGTAGCGATAGTAGCACCTCGCGCCTTCAGCAAATTGCCAACAATCATCTCTAACGGTTCATCCGTATCAGCTATCAGGTAATCCTTGGTCAGATCTTTAAGTCGGTCGAAATATTGCGTCATCTCTTCCTCGGTCAATTCACCATATGAAGAGAGCCGCAGACGAATAATACCGTCCTTCGGCAGATAAGCTAAATGGAGATACTCGGGTTTGGTATTCTCATATTCCTCCAAGAGAATCGCCAACGAACTCTCCGGAATCCCCGTCACCTGCAGCGTACGATGTAGAATATGCGTCCTTTGTCCTTTGTCCTTTGTCCTTTGTCCTTCAATATACGGCAGTATTTGCTCCTCCATCGCGATCTTCATCTCATAAGGCACGCCTGGCATACAAGCGAGGATTTTATCCTCCTTATGGAAGATCATCAGTGGAGCTGAACCTACTCTATTAGGCAGAATCTCAGCATTTTGCGGTACTAACCACTGCGTAGCCGTCAAGCGGTTCAGCACATCCGGTCTCTCCTTATATAATTCGTGTATGTGCGCGCGAACGGAGGTGTCTTCAATCAGTTGGGTATCGAAATACTCGCAAAGGACCTGTTTGGTAATATCATCTTTGGTAGGTCCAAGTCCTCCGGTAGTGAGCACTATATCTGCTCTGCCGAACGCCTCGTTTAAAGCATTGATAATATGCTCACGGTCGTCATGCACAGACGTGATCTGAAAAAGTTCGATCCCGTTCTCATTGAGTTTTTGTGCCATCCAGGCAGAGTTTGTATCCACCACTTGCCCTATCAGCAGTTCGTCTCCTATAGTAATTATTTCTGCGCGCATTGTTTTTTCCACTCTGATGCTGTTAGTTCTAATTCATCATACCAAGCTTGTCCGAATCGGCGTATCAACGGCTCTTTAAGGAACTGATAAAGAGGAAGATGCAGTTTTTTACCTTTGATACGGGCGCAATGACAAATATCCCACCGATGGTATTCCAAACCGATATATTCTCCTACTTTGGTGAGCCGTATGGGGTACAAATGGCAAGAAATAGGCTTTGAGAATTGAGAATTGATAATTGAGAATTGAGAATTTTTCGTCATTTTCTCAATCAGGCAGTAACACCATCCGTTATGATCCGTACGGGCAAAGATACAATCTTTGCCATTGACGATGGAGAGCACCCGTTCGCCGGAGGGGTCGAGGTAAGAAAGTCCTTGTTCCTCCACCACTTTGCGTGCCTCTTTGGTCATATGCGGAAGGAGTTCCGGCAGGATTGCCTCTATCTGTTTTAGTTCCTCATCCGTGACAGGACAACCAGCGTCCCCTTCGATACAGCAACAACCGCGACAAGTATCCAGGTCGCAGCAAAACTCTTTCTCAATTACATCGAGCGAGACAAGGGTATTATTTCCAATTACAAACATCCTTCCAAACAAATCTTGATGCCTAAGGCGATGAGTACTAATCCTCCCACTATTTCCATATTGATTTTCAGTTTACCGAAGAGCATTCCGAGCAGATATCCTCCCAAAGAGAAAATCGCAGTGATAGAGCCTATGGTGATAACTGATGGGATAAGCCATTCGGGATATGGGACGAAGAGCAATCCTGTAGTAAGGACGTCCACGCTGGTAGCGACAGCCAACATCAGCAGATAACGTATTTCCCAATGAGCAGTCTTAGTGCGTGATTCATCATGATGAAACGCCTCAAAGATCATCTTGATGCCCAAAAAACCAAGCAATACAAGTGCAATCCACGGGGCATAAGTACGCATAAAACAGACAAAGAGGTTTCCTGCGAAATAACCGACAACCGGCATGCTCATATGAAAGAAGCCGAAGATAGCAGCCATGAGCAATGCCTTCGGATGCCATTTGTGTTGGTTAAGGCCTTGTACCGCCGATATGGCGAAGCAATCCATCGCCAGCCCGATAGCCATTATGATAACATTCGACCAATTCACAAAACTATTGACGATTTACAGATTTACGATTTACGATTGATTGACGATTTATGGTGGACAATCGTCAATTTCTTCTGTATTTGTATCTGGCACCTGTTTTGCCTTTTGCAATGGAAGCCAGTTTATTACGTACAAAAGTCTTGCGGATGGGCGAAATACGATCTGTGAATACGTGCCCCTCCAAATGGTCATACTCGTGCTGCACGATACGCGCTTGGAAATCCGTAAAGGTCTCTTCATGTTCGTTGAAATCCTCATCCAGATAACGCAAAGTAACCGTTTTGGGGCGCACGACGTTCTCACTGATGCCCGGGAGAGAGAGACAACCCTCTGAATACGTGCATGTTTCTTCGGATGCTTCCAGTAACTCAGGGTTGATAAACGCCCTCTTGAAATCCTTGCACTCCGGATAATCTTCTGCCAGTTCGGAGCCATCCACTACAAATAACCGCCAAGGTTTACCCACTTGCGGAGCAGCCAAACCACAACCTTCAGCCTGGGTCAGCGTCTCATACATATCCGCAATGAACTGTTTCAGTTCCGGCGTGTTCTCAATTTCTTCAGCCTCTTTTCTCAGTACCGGCTGTCCGTACAAATATATTGGTAATATCATATTTATGATTTCAAATTTATAACTTATAATTAAGGTAATCTTCCAGTATGATACAAGCAGCAATTTTATCAACTACTGCTTTGTCTTGTCGATCTTTTTTCTTCATGCCCCCAACGAGCATTGCCCTATGCGCTAAAACCGACGTAAAGCGCTCATCGTACATAGTTATAGGTTTGTCCGGGAATTGTTTTTTGAATACTCCCATAAACGGTCGTATATAATTCATGCTCTCCGATTCGTCCCCGTTCATCTGTGTAGGATGACCGATAACCACCTCATCTACAGGTTCTTTTGCGAAGTATTCGGTCAACCAATTTATCAAATCTTTGGTCTCAATCGTAAGCAACGGATTAGCCGTTATGCGGAGAACATCCGTAACGGCTAATCCAGTTCGTTTACGACCGAAATCTATAGCGAGAATACGTCCCATTAGAGGTTATTGAGTTTTTCGCTAACAGCCTCATACTCAGCGTTCATATCGAAACGATAGTAGAGACCTTTGAGCGTCTGCAGATAAGAACGCTCTTCGGGAGCCATCTCATGTGCTTTTTCAAAGAACGGCAGTGATTTTTTGAAGACTGCGTTCATCTCATCAAGCGCTTTCTTGTACTCTTTGTTATCCGAGATCATAGCAGCAGCCTCGTTGAGTTTAACAGCTTGGTTGTAATATACACGCCCTTTACCAGCCATGGCGTCCGCCATCTTCGGATCGAGAGCTAAGGCGTTATCGAAATCTTTCAGCGCTTCCTCGTAGTTACCTTGGTTCTCATCGAGGTTACCTTTGATGAGATGATACTGTGCAACATTCGGTTCACGCTCAATAGCGGTAGCGAGATAATTGATAGCCGTTTGTTCCTGACCGGAGAAGATATAGTAGTTGATCAGGTTCTGCAGGAACCACGGTTCTTGCGGGAAGCGAGCGATGGCATTCTGCAGCGTCTCAACGAACTTAACGGTATCTTTTACGTTTACGTACTCCTGATAGAGGAACTGGTTGGTAGAGATAGCCTCGTACTCACCATCCTTGAGTTGTTCCAAGAGCTCAATTGCCTCATGGTGCATCTCAGCCTGGATGGCAAAGATAGCAGCGTAGTATTTATACTGGGTATAAGTAGTATCACGCGGCATCTCTTTCTGCAATTTGCCATCCTGCATCATTGCCAGTTCAGGGATGTCAATATGCTTCTTGAAAGCCTTGTAAGCTCCTGCATAATCGCGACTTTCGTTGAGATGCACACCATACTTAATCAACTCCTGCCCTTTGTAGTACTCAAGCATCATCTTAGCCAGTTTACCACGCATTTTCGGGTCGGTAGAAACCATCACACCTTTCTTATTCGGAACCAATACTTGTGCCAATTCGTCCGCTTTGAGCCAGTATTCATAGCTCTCTTCTACGGCAGCTCCTTCCACAGCAATGTTAGCGGCTCCACCCATCATCTGGTTGTAGTTCTCACGCATAGCCTCTTTGTAACCGACCATACCTGCCCAGTAATAGGTCTCGGCCGTCGGTTCCTGATCCAAAGCCTCCAAGATTGAGGCACGGGCAGCATTGAAGTCCGGTGTCTCAGACATCATGTAACTTTTGGCTTTCTTGGTAGCCGGGTTCTTTTGTGCAAAGCAGCCTGCGCTTATCAGCACGAGTGCTGCCAAAATCAAATGTTTTTTCATAAATTAATTTAATTAATTTTTGGAGCTTCGGCATCGTCGAGTTGCGTAAGAGAGCTTACACTCGACGAGCACGAACCTTCATTTATTCTTGATTTTCGTTGTTATTTGTTTCTTCCGTTTCTTCGTTAACGGCACTAACCTCTTCCTCTTCTTCCTCTTTCGGAACGATACAACCGCTCATGAGACAGTCATTACGTTTCTGGAGTTCGATCAGTTTAACGCCCTGTGCAGCACGTCCGGTCTGACGAATGGTAGAGATATCCATACGGATAGCGGTTCCGGATTTAGTGATCAGCATCAGGTCGTCTGCGTCGGTTACAGCTTCGATACCTACCAAGTGGCCGGTCTTCTCCGTGATTTCGATGGTCTTGACACCCTTACCACCACGGTTCGTTACACGATAGATCGGGTTGCCTTCCTCATCATCGACCGGCGTACGTTTACCGAATCCGTTCTCTGAAATCACGAGGATATTCTTGTCTGTACCCTTCTCTACACAAACCGTGCCAATCACGCGATCTTGACCATCTTCTTCCAAAGTTATTGCCTTCACACCGGTAGCTCCACGACCCATCGGACGAACGCCACCTTCGTTGAAACGACATACTTTACCGTTGTACGAAGCCACGAGCATTTCGCTCTGTCCGTCGGTCAGCGTTACACCGATTAACTCGTCGCCTTCACGCAAACCGAGTGCGATAATACCATTAGCACGCGGACGTGAATAAGCCTCGAGTGTGGTCTTTTTCATCAGACCGTTCTTGGTCACGAAGATCAGATAGTGGTTCTCGATATACTCTTGGTCATTCAGACCCTTCACATTAATACAGGTACGCACCTTATCGCCCTTCTGGAGGTTGATCATGTTCTGGATAGCACGACCCTTGGACTGCTTGTTACCCTCCGGCAACTCGTAAACTTTGAGCCAGTAGAGACGTCCCATTTCGGTGAAGAACATCATCGTCGAGTGCATCGAAGCTTGGTGTACATACTCGATGAAGTCCTGATCGCGTGCAGAACCGGCTTTCGAACCGATACCACCACGGGTCTGCTGACGGAAGTCTGCCAGCGGAGTACGTTTGATATATCCGAGGTGCGAGATGGTGATTACCATATCGTCATCGGCATACATATCTTCGGGGTTGAACTCGGTAGCCATCTTCACAATCTTGGTACGACGCTCGTCGCCGTATTTCTCTTTGATCTCCACGAGCTCAGCGTTGATGACATCATAACGCATTTCCTCGTTTGCCAACAGCTCGTTCAAATGGGCAATCAGTTTCTCGATTTCCTCGTACTCAGCTTTCAACTCATCGATACGCAAGCCTGTCAGCGAAGCCAGACGCATATCTACGATCGCTTTCGACTGCAGGTTATCGAGGTTGAAGCGCTTCTCCAAGTTCGTCTGAGCGTCCGCCGGAGTGCGGCTTGCACGGATGATATGTACCACCTCGTCGATGTTATCCACCGCGATGATCAAGCCTTCCAAGATATGTGCTTTCTCCTCGGCTTTCTTGAGTTCGTATTTCGTACGACGGGTTACAACATCCATACGGTGCTCGATGAAGTTACCGATCAGCTGCTTGAGGTTCAAGAGCATCGGACGACCTTTCACGAGGGCGATGCTGTTTACCGCAAAGCTCGACTGCAGCGCGGTGAACTTATACAACTTATTGAGCACTACCTGCGCGTTGGCGTCGCGCTTCACATCAATTACGATACGGATATCGCGTTTGGAGTGGTCCTGAATATCAGAGATCCCTTCGATCTTCTTCTCGTTGGCGAGTTCAGCGATGGCTTTTACCAACTCGTTCTTCACTACGCCGTACGGCAGCTCGGTGATCACAATACGCTCACGTCCGTTGTCATCGGTCTCGATGTCCGCATTCGAACGGATCACTACACGTCCGCGACCGGTCTCATAAGCGTCTTTGACGCCCTGATAACCGTAGATAGTACCGCCTGTCGGGAAATCCGGCGCTTTCACATGCTCCATCAGATCCTCTACGGTAATCTCCTCAACCAACGCATCGTGCATGCGTGCTTTAATATTATTAATGTACGCGCAACAACCATCGATCACCTCGCTCAGGTTATGCGTCGGCATGTTCGTTGCCATACCGACAGCGATACCGCTTGCTCCGTTCACCAACAGGTTCGGGAAACGACACGGAAGTACGGTCGGCTCTTTGAGGGAGTCGTCGAAGTTATTCTGCATATCTACGGTGTCCTTCTCGATGTCGCGGAGCATCTCCTCTGCGAGTTTGGAGAGACGAGCCTCGGTATAACGCATAGCAGCTGCTCCGTCACCATCGACCGAACCGAAGTTACCCTGACCATCTACGAGGCAATAACGCATTGCCCAAGGCTGTGCCATACGGACGAGCGTACCATAGATTGAACTATCACCATGCGGGTGATACTTACCCATTACCTCACCGACGATACGTGCACTTTTCTTCGTCGGTTTGTCACTCGTGTTACCGAGTTCATTCATTCCGAACAGCACACGGCGGTGAACCGGTTTGAAACCGTCGCGTACATCCGGCAACGCACGGCTCACGATCACAGACATCGAGTAATCGATATACGAGGATTTCATTTCCTCGTCAATCTTCACAGGAATAATGTGATCATTCTTAATAATCTCGTTGTTTTCTTCCATTGTAAATATTGATTTTTATTCATTTTTATCAAAAAAGCGTGCAAAGATACAAATTATTTTTCATATACGCAAGCGCGTACGCGATAATTTTTCGTTTTTTGCCCATTTTTTTGCATTTTAAGCGCTTTTTGTCTTCTTTTCGATGGCGTGTCGATATAAAACTCCCATTCGCTTATATGCAAAATATAGATGATTTCTTCTGCGTAATTCCATAATGAGGTAATGACGGAATTACGAATTTTTTCCAAAAATTATTTGTACATTTGGTATAATTTTTGTACCTTTGCACTCGATTTGATATTTCGACACAATGAACACCTTATTATTTATATTGTCATTCATTGCCACTTTTACAGGAAAAGTAGTGGACGAGAAAGGAAATCCAATCCCCTATGCGACGGTTTATCCCCGGACACAACCTGAGTTTGGTACTGCCACCAATAATGACGGTCAGTTCTCCTTTACCGCGGACTTGACCGATTATTCTGAAGTGATCATTTCCTTTATCGGTTATGAGAAACAGACCGTTCCTGCTTCTATTCTCAAAGACGGCAACGCAACAATCACCATGCATGAACAACCTATAGCATTGGAAGAGACCGTGATAGCCGCCAAGGCGCATAAACAACGCAACAAACGCAAGAAAATGGCCGCTCTGCTTCATGCCGTGTATCTGAAATTAGAGGAGGAGTTTCCGGACGAGAATGCGCTATACCAGATAGTGAGCGATGTCAGGATGCAATCCGAAGGCAGCACATGGGGCATGGAGCAGATGATAGCCAACGTGGTGGTTCTTCCGGAAATGGGGCGTGAAGGACGCGATTCCGTGCAGTTCCAAGGACGATTCTGTAAACGTTTCTTTGATTCGCGTAAACGAGCAGAAGCGGACGAGCTGCTTGCCGGAGACGCTATCGAGCGCCTAGAGAAGAAGCAAAAGGAGAAATTCATGCGCAAAGCAGCCAACGCTATCGATTCGGGCGTGGTAGTACACCGTGCGCTCTTTGCGATGGGTCATATGAAGCATAATTTCGAGGAATCGATGGGCGATTTGAAGCACTGGAGGGTCAGCAATGAATCCGAAGGTGAAACGGTACTGACCCATACAGAGAAAATAAGCAAGTACTTGGGATTCTTCAGGATGGAGTTCAAACGCCATTATATCATTGATTCGGAGACTTATGCCGTGCGCCGTTTTTCGGAGCACGCGGAGGTCAAAGTGACCATTCCGTTCGGCATCAAACTCAATGCCGACCAACTCCAGATGCTCAATCTGCTCAATATGGACGAACATCGCATAGAGAAATTCCGCCTCAAGAAACTGCGTGCCGCGGTGGATCTGAATACGATTTTCCAACGCCGTGACGGACATGTCTATACGCTGGAGAAAAACATGATCCTCAATGCGCACATCATCGGTTCAAAGAAGGCGGAGATTCCTGTAAATGTCAAGGCGACTCAACGCGTTACCGGTCTGGAAACCAAGAATGTACACCCTCTCCATCCGTCTCAAATCACCAAGCGCCTGAAACGCGAAATCGTAGAAATTTATTAAAAAGCGCACTTTTTATTTGCATATGTGCAAAATTTGTTGTACCTTTGCACCCGCAAAGGTTTAAACAACGCAATTATGAAAATGGAACAACCCAAACAAATGCCGTACGGCTCCGAGAATCTGGGAGTAGGAACTCCTCAACAAAAGTACTTCACAGCAGATGAAGCTATGACTTTCCTTGAACCTCGTATCCGTGCAATGTTCAAATGAAAGAAGTAGTCTATACACGCCAAGCTCTTTTGCAATTTGAGGAAAGTGTAAAAGAGTTGGTTGAACAACGGTACTTCAGCGAAGAAGATTACGCAGTAGATTATATGCGTGATATTTTTCGTTATTTTGCCCTTAATCTGCAAAATTCTATTCGCGTGAAAGCACCGGAATACTTTGAGAGATATAAAGTTGACGGTAAGGAGTTGTTCTATGTCCGATATCGAAAAAGCAATCATACTACGTGGTATGCCTTTTTTGAGGAATTGGAAAACGTGTACAGCATTGTATATCTTGGCAACAATCAACTAATCGGTCATCGATTAGATATCGCCATTTAATCCGGGGTATTAGCTCATCTGGCTAGAGCGTGACACTGGCAGTGTCGAGGTGGGGAGTTCGAGTCTCCCATGCTCCACATAGGAGACTGCGGTTCTTAGCCCACAAGGGGCACGATTATTGCGACGAGCGCAATTTTGAGTCCGTTATACTCCACAAAATCGTCGCTTCCCGACGTTAAACAGAAGGACATATTATTTTTTTCGCGTTTGCGATTTATTGGACATTTCGGAATGTAGGAAGTTTTGAACCAAGTCTAAATAAGTCAGCAAGCGTCCATAGTGTATATTATGGGCGTGACTTATCGACTTGGTGGGCAATTCCTACAGCCTCGAAATGGATAAGGAACGTCCATTTTTTTATGCATACCAAGCCCCGAAGGTGTAAGAGGGGGAATACAGTCTACATTTATATGAAAGCAAAATATTGTATAATATTCCTTTTACTATTGGTTTTGCCCTCTTGCGACAAAACCCCAAAATACTATCCGTGGGTGGTTGATGTTAATGTTGCCAACATAGAAAAACCGAATCCATACCCTATACAAACGGGCCTTTTCTCAATATCGGATAATGTTCAGGTGGAAATATCAAGAGGCAATCTGCAATATAAAGGCGAAACGTATAGATTTGCACCATCGCAGTTACATTGTTGTCGTATTCCGGGTATGAATAATGACGGCTATGAGGACCTGTTCCCTTACGTGGATGAAAGAACTCATCTAACGATAAATGAAGAACAATGGAGGATGCTTGCTGTCAACGAATGGAAATACCTGTTGTATCAACGTGCAAACGCTGAACTTTTAATTGGACAAGCACGTGTAGAAGGACTTAACGGACTGATCCTTTTGCCTGATACGTGGCAAGAAGTAGATGGTATTACTTTTATACCTTCGCCTAGTGAGTCTATAGAGAACACATATTCAATAGATGAATGGCATCGTATGGAGGCGGCAGGAGCGATATTTTTACCTGCGGCTGGTTACTATCAAAAAGGAGAATTTCGGTTCGTGGGATTATACGGATACTATTGGTCTCTCACTGATGCTGTGATTCATGATAATTATATATTCTATTGCTATAAGGGAAGCGTATGGGGTAATGCAGTTGATGCTATTGATGGGAATTATCCATCGGATCTCCCCTTATACCTTTCCATCCGATTAGTAAAATAAATCATTCTCACACATTCTCTCTCAAGACAAGGCTAGCTTGGCCCATTTGTGTGCGCTTTCATTTATTTTCTTCATTTTTCACCGCCAAAAAATTTGCATATATAAAAAATTTGTTGTACCTTTGCAGTGGATTTCCATCCTTAAATATCATCCATCCACCGTTCAAAAATGGTCCATAATTAAGATTTTTTCGATCCATCAACAAGCTTTGAGTGGGTGATTAGTGGGTTATTACTGGGTTGTTTAGCTAACATAAACGTAACAAAATCGGAAAAATAGCCCCGAAAAAGACCGATTTTTGCGCTTTATATACTATATTATATATATAATATATAATATACAATTCATAAGCCCCTTCTGCTTAAAAAATAACCTTTCTTTCCTGACAAAAAAATCCTCAAAAATTTGCATATATGCAAAATTTGTTGTACCTTTGCACCCGATTTTGGTCAGTACCGTTTCTTCTTCCCCTCGGGAGGAATGCTAGCGAAGCGATATTCCGACCGAAAAGCGTAGCATAGAACGTAGCGTCACTGAGCGACGTGGTCGCGAATCACGCGAGTTCTAATGTAAGCGCGCGGTGTTAGCACATCGGTAGTGCATCGGCTTCCCAAGCCGAGGAGGCGGGTTCGATTCCCGTACACCGCTCTTAAAAGTAAATCGGTCTATCGCTGAGGAGGGAAAGAAAAGCATTTGTGCTTTAATCTCATCCTCAGAGGAAAGTCCGGGCAGCATAGAGCACCATCGCGGTTAACGGCCGTCAGGCAGTAATGTTTGGTCCCTGCTACAGAGACGAGAAAGGTGAAACGAGCACACTATGGGCTGCAATTCCAAGTATACCGATGTCTGAGCGCTGCTCGCGTGAGTCGGAGGGTAGGAAGCGAGAGAAAGACGTGGTAACACGTGCTTCGAGATTAATGATAGACGCTGCTTAGGCAGTACAGAACCCGGCTTATAGATTTACTTTTTAATTATAAAAACCATGAAGAGTTCCGATATATCACGATTTGTCCGCTATGACATGTGGCGTCGTACCACAACGGAGTTCGACGGTTTCTTTCAGCGTCTGGGGTATGCCATCATCCGGACAATCGTCTTGGTGGCACGAGGTTTTGGATCTAAAAACCTCAATGACAAAGCCAAATCCCTCACCTACTCTCTTATTTTTGCAGTCGTTCCGATCTTGGCGATGGTTGTAGCCGTAGCTAAGGGTTTTGGCGTAGTGGACGTGATAGAACACCAACTGAATGCCTCCTTTTTAGGCGAGACCAACATGGTGCCTACTATCATGCAGATGGTGGACCGATACCTGAGCACAGCGCAAGGAGGCATGTTTGTTGGAATCGGTTTAATTGTGCTCCTATGGGCGGTATATTCGTTCTTCCAATCCGTTGAGACGGCTTTCAACAAGATTTGGAATGTGCAGAAATCGCGTTCTGTTCTTCATCAAGTGACCACTTACATCGCTATTCTGGTGCTAATCCCCGTCCTCATCGTGTGCAGCGCAGGTATCAGCATTTTTCTGCATGCTACTATGTCGGGTCTGCTGAGTGAGGATGGTTCCCTGCATGAGTTCATCCATAACGGCGGGGCTACCACGCTGCAATTCGGTATCTGCTGGTTGCTCTTCACGGGCATGTATATCGCTATCCCGAACACCAAAGTGCATTTCCTTAGCGCCCTCATTCCCGGTGTTATCATGGGGTCACTTTTTCAGGTGTTACAGATGCTCTCGGTCTATTTGATTGCTATGCTCGGACGTACCAGCATCGTCTACGGTGCCTTTGCAACGATCCCTATCCTGATGACCTGGCTCCAATACACCAGTCTGCTGATCCTCATTGGAGCGGAGATGTCGTACGCCATCCAGAATAACGAAGAGTTTGAGTACGAAGCGGACCTCAAAAAGATGTCCCGCCGATACAAAGACTTCATTATGCTCTACCTTCTTTCTATCATCGTGAAGCGGTTTGAAGCGGACGAAGCACCGCTCACGGCGCACGAACTGGCTATTCGCGACCGTCTGCCCATCCGATTAGTAAACCAACTGTTGGGACGTATGGTGGAGACGGGTATCCTTCGCGAGGTGTATGTAGAGGGTGAGGAAGAGAAGACTTACCAACCGGCACTCGATACCCACAAGATCACTTGCGGGATGGTAGTGGAGCGAATAGAAAGTCAAGGGACAGAGCTCTTCCTGCAAAATCCCAGCCCTGAGATGCAGGATTTCTGGAAGAGATATATACAGATAAAAAAGGATAATCAAACTTTAGATCAAATACTAATTAATCAATTGTAATTATGAATCGATTTTCTCTTTTTGCAGCAGCACTAATCGCCAGCCAGTTGGTGTTCGCTGCCCCGAAGATTGAACAGGTAGAACCTTTATGCTGGTGGACGAACATGCACACCCCGCTTACCCTGCTCTTCCATGGGCAGGATCTGGCAGATGCCCAAGTGAGCGTTCAGCAAGTGGTCAAGGGCAAAGTGATGCGCGGTCAGTGCCTGGGACTGGTTCCGACAGGTCAACACAACGCCGAGAGCCCGAACTATTTGTTTGTTGACATGCAAGTGAACGACCCCGGAACGTACCGGATTACGTTGCAGAAAGGCAAGAAGAAAGCCACGTATGATTATGTCATTGCTGAGCGCCGCGAAGGTAGCCGTCAGCGCAAGAGTTTTGATGCTTCGGACGTAGTTTACCTCATTATGAGCGATCGTTTCGTAGATGGAGATGAGTCGAATAACAGCACTCCTGACACCCGTGAGAAAGCCGACAAGAGCAACGTGAACGGACGTTGGGGAGGTGATATACAAGGTATCATCAATTCATTTGACCATATTAAGAAACTGGGCTGTACTGCTATCTGGCCTACTCCGATGTTAGGCGACGACGAGGCAGCATGGTCGTATCATGGTTATGCTTGCTCGGACTACTATCATATCGATCCGCGTTATGGCACAAACGAACTATACAAGCAAATGGTTCAACAGGCGCATAGCAAGGGGTTGAAGATCCTCATGGATATGGTGCCCAATCATTGTGGTGCAGCACACTGGTGGATGAAAGATCTGCCCTACCACGACTGGATTAACCAATTCCCCGAGTTCACGAACACCAATAATGTCTTCACCGCCAATTATGATATCAACGCGTCGGAGTACGACCGTAAGCTCTCTAACCGCGGTTGGTTTGACCATCCGATGCCGGATATGAATTTGGAGAACCATGACCTGTTACAGTATTTCCAGTTATGGGCGATCTGGTGGATTGAATATGCGGATCTCGACGGTCTGCGTGTGGACACGTATCCGTATATCGAGAAGATCCCTGCCAGCCGTTGGCTTAATGCTATCCGCGATGAATATCCGAATATCAATATCGTCGGAGAGTGCTGGACGCGCCCTGCCCCGGCTGTAGCTTATTGGCAGAGCGGTGCGATGAACTTCGATAATTTTGATTCGAACCTTCCTACCGTCATGGATTTCCCTGTAGAAGAGGCGATCCGTCAAGCACTGGAGAACGATGGTCAGGGTTGGGGTAACGGTCTGACGCGCGTCTATGATGCTATGACGATGGATTATATGTACGCCGATGTCAATAAATTGCTCACTTTCTTGGGCAACCACGATATGGCGCGTATCACCGATGTAGTCAAAGACAAAGACCCTCGTCGCGTCAAATTGGCGTACGTGCTGCTCGCTACGATGCGTGGTATTCCGCAGGTTCTCTACGGCGATGAGTATGCCATGACTTCCAAGGGAGAAGATCCCAATAACCACTCTTATCTGCGTGCTCCGCTGCCGTTAGGAGCAGAGGTGACGCCGGCTATGCAGGAGATGTGTGATTTTCAAAGCCGTCTTTTCAATTGGCGTAAGGATGAACCGGTGCTCCATTGGGGCAGGACGATGCATTTCCTTGCGCGAAACAACACCTATTCGTATTTCCGCTATAATGATAAGGAAGCGGTCTTTGTCTTTGCGAACGCAGCCGAGGAGCCGCGCCGTATTCCGACAGAGACCTACGCAGAGATCTTAGGTCGTTACAATGCCGTCGGGTTCAACCCCATGACCGGTGAGGTCGTTGATCTCAACCGCACGGACATCGAAGTTCCCGCCCTCAGCACCATGATCGTTAAATTGGCGAAATAAGGAATGAAGGAATGAAAGAGTTAACGAATGAAGGAATGAATAAACGCTGTCCTCGTTGCGGGGCAGCGTTTATCTGTACGCACGATGCCTTCTGTCAGTGTGTGGGTATCACCTTAAACGAAAAAGCGCGCGAATTTCTTCGCGCGCAATATTCGGATTGTCTTTGCAGAAAATGCTTGGAGGAGGTGAATAATCTAGTCTACTAGTCTACTAGTCTACTAGTATAGCCTCTCCGCGAAATGGAGCGTAGAATCGGGGGCGTTATTCAGGATATGAATAACGTCCTCGAGCATTTCTTCGGGGTGCACCACCCCACGCTCCCAGAAGTTATTCGCACCTCCTGCTTTTATCTGTTTGCGCCAGTTATAGACGCGTCCGTTCTGATACGCCTTGAACCAAGTATGCTTCTCGTCCATCTGAGCCAGTTCCTCCAAGCTGTTTCCTCCTGCTCCGACCCACACATCGGCGTCATGGAAATAACGGAGTGTCTCTTCAATTGTCAACGGGATGGATGTCTCGCGGTTGTCATCATAGAAGGGGTAATCCGCTCCGGCATCCTTGAAGAGGTACGCTAAATAGTTCTTTCCGGAAGGAACATACCAAGTTCCTCTAAAATTATTGCCGGACATGATAGAGACCGGCTTCGCCTGACAGACCGTTTCACTGACAGACCGCTTTGCTGACAGACCGGCTTCGCCTGACAGACTGAGGTACTTTTTCTCTACTTCATTAAAGATGGAATCCGCCTCATGCAGCTTACCGGTGAGGGCACCAAGGACACGGATCCATTCAGCCCGCGCCAAGGGAGAACCTTCTTGCCATTCGTTGATATAAATGATCGGGACACCTAATTTCTCCAGACGCGTAGCTTCGAGGTTGTCGTACTGACCATAATTGACCGCCAAAAGGACATCTAATCCTGCTTGAAGAACCCGCTCGGCAGAAGGTTTCATGGAGTCTCCCAAATCGATTTCATCGCCTTTAACGGGTGTGTAGATGAGTTCGGGATTACATACAGCCACCAAGCAGTCCATCGCATCCAGCGCATAGAGAAAACCCACCTGCACGGTGCTCATCGTACCGATACGTTGCAAGGGTTCACGGACACAGAGACGCTTATAAGGCTGAAACACCTCTACCACTACTCCGGTATCCGTCTGAGTGATCTGAAAGCCCTCGGCATACTTATTACCGGCAGGCACACTACCCTGCTCTGCAGGCTGTTTAGCGCAGCCCACAAAGCAGAGTGTTAGCAAAAGAATAATTATCGTATTTCTCATATTGAGTGCAAAAGTACTGCTTTTTTTCGACATATGCAAGGAAAATCGCCCATTTGAGCGATTTTCCCTATTATCAGTCCCCCTCACCGTAGTTAATGGGGTCTCCGGATTCGATATTATAACTCACAGAGAGCAAAGAATTTGCTTCTGTTACTTGAGCCACCTCCATAAAGGGATGAATATAGTTCTTTTTCATTATTTTTCGTGATTTAATATTTATTTCCTATTACATCATATATTTGTCCGTTATGGATGATATACAATCGTCCGTTGCGAAGCACCTTCTTTATGGTTTGTTCTTCGTGATTTGTAATGTCTTCGAGACCTGTTGGTGTCTTTGGCATCGCAGTTCCACCAATAGTGATCTGTCGGCGTCCGGGAACGGGTTGCGGTGCACTCGTTTGTCCTTCCTGAGCCACTTCGTCCATCTTGATATAGGCACGATTGGGTTTGAGGGAACAATGGTGACCACAAATCCGGAAGATATTATCGGAAATAATATAATTATTCTCCAGTTTATTTCCCGGATTGCCGGCTTCGCCATCCTGAATAGGCTCAAACGTACCATAGAGTCCATTAAAGTGACTCGGCAAGTTTACTTCGGAGGCGGCGAGATAATAGATGTTTATCTCTTCGGCATCCGGTACAAAAACATACGGCATACCGGCTTCCAGCACGGTTACTTCTTCAAGCACCATCCGCACAGCATCACCTTGTTCGTTCAATTTCTTATGGAGCAGACGATAGAAAGCAGCCCCTTCGTATTGATCCGAAGCGTACGGAAGACATATAGTACCCATTCGTCCGACCATCAACTCTTTGCGCTGGTAGCACTCGTATGGTTGGTTGGCATAGAATTTCGTACCATCGGGACGCTCACATTCATAGACCTTCATTCCTCCGATTACCGGCAGCGGATCAACACCTATCTCCTGACCAAAGGCATCGCCGAGTTTGTAGGCTACCTCACCTCCACTCCATGCCTCCGGATCGGTGATGATGGTTGTATTGAGTTCGTTGAAGAGGAAATCCTCGTTGGCATAGGCGTTGGTGACGTTCACTGTTTCGGTCGTTGTGTTCGTTGTCGGACGAATCGCTCCGTGGCAAGAATAGCCACTTCCGTTGGTACGCGTAGCGTGTACACGTCCGGTGTTATAGACGTTAGTGACCACCGCTGCTGTTGAGGACACATAGATACCGCCTACGTTGTTGTTCGCTACGATGGTACCGCAGTTATAGGAATTGGTGATCGAACTATTCACGTTATTCAGATACGCGATACCTGCTGCGTCCGTTCCTTTGGTGTTCGTATTGTGCGAGAGGGTCACATTGCCATAGTTGGCGCAACGGTCAATATAGACGTATGAACCGGCATAACCGCAGATACCTGCCGCATACTTGGAGCAGCCCGTGACATCCGCATAGTTGGTGACATTGGTGATATATATCGGCGATGTTTTCGAACCGCTGGCATAACCCACAACACCGGCTATACGGCCACCGGTTGTAGTGTCGAATGTCGAAGTGACAGACCCGCGAACGGTCAGGTTCTTGATCGTAGCACCGGATGTGAGGTCGCCAAACAAAGCACGGTAACGGTTTGTCGCATCGTTGATATAGAGGTTAAAGACCGTGTGTCCTTGTCCGTCAAACACACCACCATAGTAATGTTGTGTACCTCCATCACCTATCGGGCTCCAATTATAACCGCAAAGGTCTATGTCATTGTCCAGAACCGCATTGTATTTCTGCGCAGCTTTGTTTTTGTTTGTACAGGCATTTACCTGCGCAGCAAACCATGCCAACTCGGCGCCGTTGGTAATGTGATAGATGCCGCCTACCGGCGTGACAGCCGTCAGGGTCTCGCCATCCCAGCCGTTAGCAGGAATAGCTTCCAGATGCACAGGAACAGTCATCTCAGCAGGACTATTTTCCTCAATAGTTACCGTTATCGGCGTACGCTTGTAGCCCGTTTTGCCGGCAAGGATGGAGTTTTCTCCTTCGGTCAGCAGGTATTTGCCGTCTTCGGGCGTTACCTCCATGCCCAAACTATTGGTAACGGAGATGATCTCTGCGTCTGCGGGATCGAGTTCCAATGTAGCCAATGTTTTCGTGAGCTGCGTTACAGGAATAATGGCATCCGGTAGCGCGCCGAAATAGGTCTGGTGGGCAATCGCTGTGAAGTTAGGCGAACGTCCTCCAATTTTGTCTATCGTACGGTGGTTGCCTATCGGGTCTCCAAAACCGGTTACTTGGATCACACCTTCCGTCAAATCATACGTGGTGGCAGTCCAATCGGCGGGAATCCTGAAGGTGACGGACTGCGCCGAAGGCTTCGAACCAAACCAATACTGGTTCGGACCAAGAATGAGTGCCGTTCCTGTCGGCGTGCCGTTGTACGTGATATAGGCGGACATATTATAGATACCCGATAGTTTGTTCGCTGGATGGAAGAGCCCGTTGTATTGCACGCGCACATTATCGCCCGGACGGAAGACCGAACCGCCTGTCGTCTCGTTGATAATCGTACGTGTGGCATGACGCGCCGTCAGGACTTGATATTCGTATTTGCCGGTTCCATCGCCCAGCCGGACTATCTGACGGCCGTGTTTGAGCGGCAGCGTATAGGTGTTGTCTTCGTTCTTGGTGACGGTTTGCCAACCGGTGTTATAGATGGCATCGTTCTCGCGAAGGGTTGGGTACGAGATCTCTACAGTGGCTACACCGGTCGGTTTGAAGGTGTAGTTGAATGCCTCTTCGTCGTTAATATAGTAGAATACATCGTGCTCGGCATCCACATAGATGCCGGCATTCTTTTTCTGGTCTTCGTTGAGCGTATCGTTGATGCGCATGTTAGCGTCCATGCTGTTTTCCGGAGCATTGACCGAAACTACAAACACACCGGTGTTCTCAGGCCAGATGGCACCGAAATACTGACCGCCGTAATAGGGATTCTTCTTACCCGTGTTGTTGGCAAACTGAAGCGCAGAAGCCGCATCGTAGGTGACTGTGACAATCGCCGTTCCGGCACTCTTGGCACGCAGGATAGACCACTCCGAACCGATGTTTCCGTCCGGCACGATCTCCACTACCGAGTTATCGGGATTACCGTTCATGTCATAGACGGCGTAGTGATAGTCCGGCTCCAAGAAGTAGTTCTCTGTCTGGTTGGGGATGATCTGCCAATCACGCTCTGCCATGAGGTCGTACTCCTGTCCGGCAGTCATTTTGAGGTAGCCTTTTTCGTTGATATTCAAAAGGATGTTACAGTCGTTCAAACCGTCCAGACTCTGCGGGTCATGGTCAATCCATTTTGGATCACGTGCCGCAAAATCCGCTTCGGTGAAGTTAATTACCGGGCATTTGGCAGGGTCGGTGTTGAAATAGAAGTTCAGGAGTTGTGTCAAACCGCCTTCTTTCCATGCGCGCAAGTTGTATTTACAGGTGTTACCCAAGCGCCAAGTATAGGTCTTGGTTTCGCCGGACGTCTCTACACTCTCCGGCGCAATGAGTCGGAAGGGCACAAAGTGGATTGTACCCGAACCGGCATCGCCACCGGGCTTCTGCATCATCGCTATCTCTGCGTCCGCAGGGCAGGTAGAAGTAAACAAACCGCCCATCGGAATCTTGGTCTGAATAGTCGTGTTTCCCGTGACAGTACGACCGTCATTGGCAAAGATATATCCCTCTGCCTGATGAGCTGCCGAAGGTACCATGCGGAGTACCACACTACCGCCGTCATAGGTCAAAACAGAAGGATTGCCGGAGTTCTCGCCTATGGTTACGGGGAAAGTCTTACCCTCGCGGCTGTGTACCTCGCAATCCTCAATGGTGAAATCCTCGCCATAGACCCAGTACGAGTTGTTCTCTTTTTTGTTGGACGTACTGATTTTGGTGATAGTCCAGATCTGCATCTCGATGTCCTCATCTCCAACGGTAAAAGTCATCGTACCGTTCAGGACATTGGAAGAGTTGTAACCGTAGATGGTGTAATCTCCCGCAGTCAGGTTGTTAAACACATAGGTGTTCTTGCCTGCGTTGACATTCAGCGCGTCATGGGCAACCGGATCACCCGATTCATTTTGCAGGGTCAAGGTTTTAGTGACAGAGTTCATTGTCACCGACACCACCGCCGCCTGCACATTGTGCCATGCTCCTATCAGAAGCAAAAGGCATGGAAAAAGGATTGTTTTTCTCATTGCTATAAATTATTGTTTAATTTGTTTGCTTGTTGTATTACCGGATTGAACAATATACACTTGTCCTGCCGGAGCTTTTGCTGCCGGTTGTCCAGATAAGGTATAGATCGTTTGAGTGGTTTCTGCTGCCGGCTGATTCACATCGGTTGGCCAGGAGAGCGTAGTGGCTTGTATAGCCACCCGCTCACTCGCATTGCCCGAAGTGTCCAAGGTCTCCAGCTCGATTTGATAGGTAGTTGCAGGATCAAGACCGGTAATGGAAACCGTGGTATATTTGGGACGTGAATAGCGTTTGCCGTTCACATAAACCACGTATTTATCCACGGCTATATTGTCCGTACCGGCTTCCCATGAAAGCACAATCTTATACATGGTTGTCTCCGTTACCTGCACGTTTGCCGGAGGCATAGGCGGAGTAAGATCTTTCGTACGTGCAGAGACATACCCCCAGTCGGAACTCTCACCGTAAGCAGAAACAGCCTGCGCAAAGAAACGATAGGAAGTATAGGTCTGTAAATCATTGAAAATATACGAAGTGGCTGTTGTGGAATCCACCAATACCGAATCCACATATAGACGATAGTAAGCGGCATCGCTCACTTTATGCCACGTCACTTTGACGCTATTCTCGTCCAAAGGATCAGCCACCAAACCGGAAGGGCGAGGTATCTCATCTACGTGCTCCAAGATCTCCATACCTCCGAGACAGAAGAAAGCGGCAGTGTTCATGCCTAATACACCGGACACATCGCTGCTCTCCATGGTAAAATAGATGGCGTTCACTTGACCGAGCGAACTAAGATCCACCCATTGCCATTCGGTAGAGATATCCAAATCGTCGTTATGGAAATGCGCCAGATGATGCACGATCGGCATACCTGCTTCTTTCGCCTCCTCATCCAAGCCGTGAATGATCAGATTAAATTGCGCGCCGTTGTCTGCGAAAGAGTGTGCAAAACCGTCATCGTGCTGGATACCATAATACGCCCACGGGTGATTGCATATCCATACACCTAACGGTCGGTGTGTCAGTCCATCATTCCAATCCACTTGCAGACTATGTACGCCTTCCGCCTCATAGTTATATCCCCAATAGGCAACCAGATACGGTGCTCCTTTGACGAGTGCTCCCGTGGAGTCAAGACCACCTCCAGCCATGCAACCCCATTGATGTTCCGGCCATGAAGTAGAAGAACCCGCCATGCCATAGTCTGTGTCGTCGCCGTTGGTGCAGAGGGTGAAACCGTCCCAGTATTGCATACCGTGCTCATCCGTCCCCTGCGCCTGCATGGCATTGGTCATGTGGGCGAAACGGAACTCCTCAAAATCCAGCGAGGGTTGATCAGCGCTATAGGTATTGACCCATTTACCTGCACTGTCCTGAGGAAATTCCTCCATATACGCCTGCATGTTCAGACGGATGGTGTCTGTGGCTTGAATGCTTGCTGCAAGCATCAAACCGAATAATAAGAAAATAACCTTTTTCATATATCTTAAAAATGTCAAATCTCCATTTTTTTTCCTTGTACATTGTATATTGTTCCCTTGTACTTCAAATAGAGTTGTCCGTTACGGAGCACCTTTGTACATGGTACTTGGTCACTTGGTACTTGATTGAGGTCTTGCGTGGCGTTGGGGTGGAGGTCTTCTGCTCCCATGATCTCCGTGGATGTCTCACCGAGCCATCCACATTGCTGATGAAGGGCGGTATAGACCTTGACGAAATGGATACCCGGTAGATTAACCGGTGTACCGTCTGCTTTTACTGCCCATTGGATATTCAGCTGAGCACCTTCATCTGTATTGGGCAGGTTATCTGCATAGCCCCATGGATAGGCGGACAGCACAAAGTACGTTCCCTCGCCGGAGAGATCCGCATAGTTGTCGGGCAAACGGCTACCGGTAAAAGTGATACAATCCTCCTCTACCCATTGGGGATAGTTTTTTCCCTCTTCTGTACGCTTATAAGTTACAGAATAATCATGAATCGTCTGCGGATTGGAATACTCGCTACCTGCCAGTTCGTACCATTCGTCATCGGGTTTAGCGTTAGCATTCGCATCGTAACTAACCATAACTATACCAGGTTCAGCAGCACCCTCAAAAGCATTACCGAGCACCAAGAGGTCCTTCGCATTCGGCACATTGATAATCATGTGATCAAAGCCGAAGACGACATAACCACCCCATCCTCCCAAAGAGATCATGCCGCGGTTGTTGTCCGAGATGGCTTCTTCCGCTTTCATGCGCAAGTCATTGGCGTCATCTCCGTCCTCATATTCGGGCATGGAATTGACAAACTGCCCCGGAGCTGGACTATACTCCCATACACGCGAGATATAAGGACTTTGCGCGTGCGCAAAGGACACGGCAAAAACTGCCGCGATAAATAAATAACGCTGCATACGCTACTACACTATGTGTTTCTAAAAATCTTTTTCATATTGCCCGCCTTGGTATCCACGCCAAGGATTAAAGCGTTGCGGTTACGGCAGGTCTTCCGGCTCGTCTCCCTTACTCCGGTCTTCCCATCCATTGACAGTGACCCTTTAGAAATGGAGTTCGGTTATGAGACTCACGGCTGCGGGACAGCGGCTGAATTGCACAGCCTTCCCTTTTAATCACCAAAACGGAACGTCTTGGTAAACCATAATCGACATTTTTTCAAATGCGAGTGCAAAGGTACTGCTTTTTTTTGATATATGCAAGAAAAAAAAGAGAAAATCGCCCATTTGAGCGATTTTTCTTTGTTTTATGGTTTCGGCGTCCTTCTTTCCGCATCTTTGACGTTACGTAGTAGTAACGATGTGGTAACGTAAATGACGGGTAAATAGAAGGAGGTTATTTCGTTGCACCGAGATCATCAAATGCAAAATATGCCGGTGTGGTCATGCTGATTGAGTTCTTCTTGGAACTTGCCAAGCTGAACGTGATAGCATCTACTTTACCCAGTGATCTCAGATCCACATAAGTCCAGTCCTGAATGTAGGTCTTGCCTTTTGCCAACTCTACAGTCACCACATTATTTACTGCCTTACCATTCAGTGAACCATGAATAGTCAGCGTAAAATAGTCGTTGTCTCCAAATGGGGCACCTCCGTCATCCGACATTCCGTCACCTTTCAGGATTGCCTCTACTACCCACGGCGTGTTACATACATAGAATCCCGGAACAACAGCAGCCTCTTTGAGGAAAACAGAATCCTGACCTACATACGAACCGGTCCAAACAACGAATTTCTGACCTGCATGTGCACCACCGCATGCAGACATATCGTTCTGATAATCGCCTTTGTACTCTTTGGCGGTCTTGCTGGAAACAATGTTACCATAATAATAGGTACCCCAATTGGAGACATTTACTTCCTGTTGGAAACGGAAGTCTCCGCTCTCGAAGACACCGCTCTCGGTCATGTGGTACACACTCTCCGAAGCGAGGTTGATGTTCTCGAAATCAGCTACTGCGAGCGCTTTTTCCGGCTCGTTTTTCTGACAAGCGGTAAAGGTCATTACCAATGCAGCTACAAAAAGAATTGATTTTCTCATTTGTTTTGTTTTTTGATTGTTGTATATTTAAAATATTTTTTGTATCTTTGCACCCGATTTACATCTAAAGTATGGATTAAGACCGATTGATGGGTGGTGATAAACGCCGTTATTAACGTTCCGTCCCCATACTTTATACATCCAA